>Ga0272441_10009896_pt1 | contig 14592 bp, 7 predicted proteins | sample SSMProp6N_FD_193582 | JGI IMG/M metagenome (GOLD analysis project Ga0272441, IMG submission 193582) | Marine sediment archaeal communities from Little Sippewissett salt marsh, Falmouth, MA, United States - SSM-Prop-6N | ecosystem: Environmental > Aquatic > Marine > Wetlands > Sediment ... | reverse complement strand
AATTTCCAGTACGGCAACGTCGGCCAGAAGGGCGCGCTGTCTGAGAGCAGCAACAAGGAGAAGGTCACCGAGAGCCGCGTGCGCGGGCTCTATCCTCTGCTCTCGTTTATGGCCGAGATGATCAACACGCACATTATCTGGCCGACCAACCCCAACTTCGAATTCGAGTTTGTGGGGCTCGACGCGGGCACGCAGGAGGACACGGCCAAGCTCAACCAGATGCGCGTCAAGACGACCCGCACGGTGGACGAGCTGCGCGCTGAGGACGACCTCGAGCCGCTCCCCGACGGCCTGGGCGAGGTGATTCTGGATCCGACGTGGCTGCAGTGGGCGCAGCAGAAGTCTGCCGAGCAAAACGGCGGCATGCCTCCAGGGCAGGAGGGCCCACCAGGAGCCGACCCGTTTGGCGGCGGTGACCAGGGCGACGAAGGGGATGGCGACGAAGGGGATGGCGAGGACGGCGGTGACCAATTCGACTTTGCCAGCCTGTTTGGTGATGAGGACCAGGCGGACGAAGAGGAGACCGGGGACGAGCGCAGCAATCGGTTGAGCGAGCAGGCCAAGGCCAAGGCGAAAGCCAAAGCGCAGCAGAAGGGCAAGGGCGAGCGCGGCAACCTGGGTAAGAGCATGCGCAAGAGTAGCGCTCCGGTAGCGTGGCGCGTGGGGCAGGTCGTGGGGACCGTGGCCCGCAAGCTGGTCGACATCGACCTGTAGGAGACGTTGAGCGATGAGACTGACTCATGAGATCCTACTGCACCTGAGCCAGGACACGGCCCAGGAGCAGAGCCATTTTCTGCGTAAGGAGTCGATCTCGCGCATCACGATCGACAGCTACCAGAAACACCACGGCGGCGTGTTCACGGTGCCGGACGGTACCCAGCTCGACCTGTCGATCGGGGACGTCGACGCGCCCAAGGGCATGTACCTCGAGACCGACGTCGACTGCGACGTGTACCTCAACGGGAGCGCAACCCCGATTGCTTTGCGCAAGGCACCCGCGCCCGCGTCTGGCTCGACGGCCGCCCCTGCGTATGCCAAGCTGTTTCTGGAATGCGCCATCACGAGCATTCAGGTGGACGCGAGCCAGGGAGCGGACGTCACCGGGACATACGTGGTATGGGGAGACGTGGCGTCGTAGCCACCACAGAGCCGACGGGATGCGGTATGAAGCTGACAATCGAAGGCACGCCGGAGGAGCTACGCGAGAAGCGTGAGCTGCTTCTCAAGTCACTGGTAAGCGAGCTGCAACCGCTCGACGCTGAGCTGGCCGAGATCATCGAGAAGGCCATCCCGTCCAAAGAGCCCCGCCTCAAGTTCAAGGTGCTGCGGCAGGTGGCAGCCCAGGCGCGCAAGGGCTACCAGGACCAGCTCCAGAAAATGCTGGACGACATCGAGGCCGTGCTCAACACAGAGCAGGTACAGGGGGCGCGCCCCAAGCCCAAACCACCCGAGGCTCTCGAGAAGACCAAGCGCACCAAAGAGGCAGCAGACTACCAGGCCGTGGCCACCGACATGGCCAGCTCATGCGCGCAGTGCGACCACTATCGACCCCCGGAATGCGACCTGGTCCAGGGCAATGTGTCCCCCATGGGGTGGTGCAAGCTGTGGACGCCGGCAGTCCAGAAATCCATTCCAGAAAGTTTGACGCTAGATCCGGAAAACGCTAGGCGCGCACAGGAGTTATGGCAGGACGTACAGGGGCTAGAGGGTATCCACAAAGCAGACGACGCAGAGGCCCCTGATCCCGGTGAGGAGCCTCCAGATCCGGACTATGACCCGGAGAGCGGAGAGCCGATCTTCGACCCCACAACGGGGCTGACCCCGAGCGAGACGGAGCAGGACAAGAAGGACAACCCCGAGGCGTACGCGGATGAGGACGAGGACGAAGAGAAGAGCCTGAGCAAGGCGCGCAACGTGACGCCTATCGGCGGGCTCACCCCTGGCGGCTACCGCGTGCATGAGGTCAACGGCAAGCGCGTCTATGTCAAAGAGTACCCGGAGGGCCACGACAAGTTTGCCAAGGAGCGCGCGCAGCACGACCCCGGCGACAGACTCCAGGGCGACCTGTTGCGCGAGGCGCTCACAGCGCTGGGTGACGGGCTCTATGCTGCGCAGGCCGCGGCCCCGATGGAGCAAGACTCCACAGGGTTCTCAGGCGCGGACATGGACGCGTGGCATCGGTTCGCGCGCGGCAACGTGCCCGCCATGCGGAGCATGCTGCGCAAGTATCAACGGCAGCTCCTGGCGAGCCATCCCGAGGAATTCTTTACGACGGGGCTCGCCGATCCCCACGACAAAAAGGCCAAGGCCGAATTCAACTGGGACTGGAACGAGAAGAAGCGCGTACTGGTCTGGGAGATCGGCGGCAAGAACATCGGGCGCGATCGTTTCATGGAGCTAAAGCGCATCCTCGAGGATGCCGGCTTTCAGTGGAACCGGATGCGTGGTCCAGACGCGCGCAATGAGCTGAAAGACCCGCCGCCTGATTTCGACTTTGAAGGGCTCCAGAAAAAGATCGAGGACGCAATCGGCGAGGGCGTGATCTCGTTCCCGTCGAGCTACCCGACCATCCCAGAACCACCGACCGCGGAGGAGCGCGAGAAAGCGATCCGCGAGGCCGCCCGCGAGAAGGCCCGACGTCTCAAAGAGCAGTGGGACCGTGAGGAGCGCGAGAAGAAAGAGGCGATCGAGAAAATCAAGCAAGAGGCGCTCGGCTCCGGCAACAGTCTCGTAGACAGCATGTGGGACGCGATGGATAACCATCGGGTCACCGAGGTGGTGGCGGCGAAGTGGAACAAAGAGGAGGGCTACTTCGAATTCCGTTTCCGCGGCCCAGAAGGGGAGCGCGAGGTCCGCGAGCTATCCAAGCTGTTCAGCAACAAGCGCGGCATTATCTCGAGCCTGACCTGGTGGCCGGAGATCGAGAAGAAAGGCGGGTTCACCGATCCCTCCGTCGTGCGCGTGTTCGATATCGGCACGGCAGAGCAATGCGTCGAGCTGGCCAAGGGCCGCGCGCCCAACTGGCAGTTCGCCACCGAGGGATTCGAGGAGGCGCGCGCCGAGTATGATGCGCGTCAGGCGGAGTTTGCCAAGCCCATTCCAGAAGTGCATGAGGCGCTCGGCATCAACCCCAAGACGGGGGAGAAGTTCGAGCTGTACCCGTACCAGAACGAGGGCGTGCGGTTCCTGCAAGAGGCGCTCAAAGAGCGCAAGCCAGAGGACCGGACCCCAGGCATCATTCACGGGCTGCCCCCCAGGTGGGGCGGGGGCACGCCCACAGAGAAGCGGCGGCTACCTGACAAGGTCCGGACTGGGGCCATCCTGGGCGACGAGATGGGTCTCGGCAAGACGCTCCAGGCGCTGACCTACGCCATGCTCGAGAATCAGAAAACGATCTGCGTGGTGCCCAAACAGGTGAGGCGCCAGTGGATCAACGAGGGGGAGAAGTTCTTTCCCGATCACTTCAACGGGCGCGAGCTGGATAGCGCGGCGCTACTCAAGATCAAGCGCAAGTTCAAAAAGGAGCACGGGCGGGACGCGACACCGGAGGAGCTGGTCCCTCTGCTCGGGCTCGACGTCGCCAACCTGGCGAGCATCAACTATGAGTCGCTCGGCAAGTTCAGAGAAATTCTGGAAGCGGCCGGTTTCAATTTCATGGTTGTGGACGAGAGCCACCGGGTCAAGAATCCGGCGGCGCAGGTGACGCGGCATATCCAGAAACTCTCGGGCAAGGTGGACCGCACCCTGCTCATGAGCGGGACGGCTCTCAAAAACGAGAAAAAGGATTTTGTCACTCAGCTCGAGATCATCCGTCCCGGGGAATGGGACAAGTTTGAGCGGGAGAACCAGTACAACCGCTCGACGTACATGGTGCACGAGGTCCAGACGCTCACAGCCGGCTCACTGTGGCAGCGGATGCGCCCGTTCTATCTGTCGCGGCCGAAGACCCTGGTGCTCAAAGATCTCCCGGACCGCGAGACCCAGATCGTCGAGCAGTCACTCAAAGAGCAACCCGACCTGGCGACCGACGTCGACACGTTCATCAAGAACGAGCGCTATTTTGCGATCGCAGAGGCGCGGGAGAATGGCGAGCCCGAGAGCGACATGGAAGCGATCGCCGACGAGGCGGAGCAGGCGGCTCGCGAGTACCTCACCGAGCTGTATGAGGACTATCGCAACAATGGCCTGAATGACGGCGAGGCCAAGGCCGCGGTGGCTGCTGCGGTGCTCAAGAAAGGAATCGAGGAGTACAGCCGGATCAAATTCGCGCTGGCCCAGGCCAAGGTGCCGGCGACGGTCGATATGGCAAAGGAGATGTTGGAAAGCAGCGACAGCAACATCATCATTTTCACCGAGAGCAAGGCGGCCAGCCGGCAGATCGTGGCGGCGCTCGGCGACGTGGCGGTGCTGCACAACGGCGACGTCTCTACCGAGAAACGCGAGGAGGCCAAGGCGAAGTTCGAGAACGGCAAGCGCAGTCTCGAGGAGGAGAAACGGGTTTTCGTCAGCACCATCCCGACGGCTCGAGAGGGCATCAACCTCACGGCGGCCGACAAGGTGATATTCAACGATCTCCCCTGGACCGCGGCCGACCTGGCGCAGGCCGAAGCGCGCGCGTGGCGCATCGGACAGGAGAACAAGGTCAACGTCTACTGGAACGTTGCCGAGGGCAACGACATGGACACGTTGATCAGCTCGATCATCAAGCGCAAGATCGAGCTGCACGTGAAGCACAACGCCGGGCAGCAGATTCCAGAAAAAGATCGCGAGTGGATGGAAAAGCCGGTGACCAAGGCCGACATTCTCCGCGAGCTGCAGGGCATGGGGCGCGGCCAGGGCATCACGATAGACGACGTCGTGGGGACGCCCGAGGGAGACCGCACGGTCAAGGTCGAGACCCCTGCGCTCACGCAAGAGACGGTGCCGAAGGTCACGAGCAAAGAGCAGGCAAAGCGGGTCATGGCCGAGGCGGAGAAGAGGGTCGAGGAGCCGAAGGACGAGCGCGCCGCACTGCGGGCAAAGATGGCACGGATCAACCAGCTCCTGGAGCAGGACTACCCGCACCTTTCGGACGCGGAAGCCCAGGACTTGGGGCGACAGCTCAACGACGCACTGGCGGGGCGACCGGGGTCGGATATCGACGCGGCCATCGCTGCGGCTGAGGCGGCGCTCGCGCGCAAGCCCAAGGCCGCCATTCCAGAAATAGAGAAGGACGCCAAGCGGTGGCGCAAGATGAAGGCGTCAGAGGCGGCAGACCATATCAAAGCGCTGGTAGCGGCCGGCGAGATGTCTCGAGCCCTGGACGCGTTCACGGAGTGGACCGGCTTGGGCGGTTGGGCATCGTCGAGGCAGGGATCAACCCGGCACACCAAGCTCAGCAAGCTCGGGTTGTCTGTGCGGGGCTCCACTGTCGAGGTGGCAGGCGCAGCCAAGCCGGAGCCCCCAGCGACGTCGGCGCGCGCCACCGACGATCACATCTTCGTGACCATCGGCGGCAAAGAGCAGCGCATCGCTCGGGACTGGGAGACAGACTACAGCCGGCGCAAGGCCGTCGAGCGCATGCTCACCGAAGCGGGCTACAAGCGCCCGGACGACACTGCGCTGATGGAACGCGTGCACACCCAGGTGCTCCAAGCCGTGACGCCGAAGGCAGAGCCGAAGGACACGGGCCCGACGGTCAAACAGACCAACGACAAGGCCGAGCCTCACCTGGACGCATTCCCCGAAGAGATCCGTTTTGCGGCCCGCAAGCTCTGGGAGAAGGAAGGCAAGGGCCAGCTTGCGGAGTCTGCGCCGCTCAAGAAGCGGGAGGCAGATCGGCTCCGGGCGTGGTTCGAGGAGCACGGCGAGCGCAACCCAGGGGCGGGCGCGTCGTTCACCTACTCGACCCCAGGCGGATCGGTGACGTTGGCGCACCGGGACACGGCAAAGGAGAGCGGCTGGTTCCTGACCTACACGAGCCAGACGGAGCAGGTGTGGGAGAGCGCTCCACCGAAGACTCCAGAAAAGCCACCGGCAGAGAAGAAGCCGGCGACCATTCCCACCGAGGCGGCCGACACGTTCCTGCAGGCGGCTCGAGCCCATTTCACCGGGGCCAAGGGAGGCGTCGGCGTGGGTGCCAACTCCGAGGCGGCGAAGTGGATCCGAGCGCAGGGCAAAGAGATCGAGGGCGGCCACGAGTACACGCTCCCCGACGGTGGCGCCATCCGGATGACCACGGACCCAGGCGCTCCCAGGCAGCGGACACTCACCTACCACCCGGCGGCAAAGAAGACGGCCGAGCCCAAGAGGCAGCCCGCGACGAAGCGCCAACCGGCACCCAAGCGCGAGCCGGTGGAGCCCAAGGCGGAGACCACGCACGCGGGAGGCACCACCGAGACGCCCACGGTGCCTGAGACGAACGCGATCGCGGCGGGGCGGATTGCGGCTCTGCCCCAGAGTATCCAGGGCGTGGTGCGCAACCTCCACGGGAAGGAAAAGGTGGGCAAGGCGGCCAGCGTCAAGCTCACCCCCGGCGAGGCGAAGCGGATCCACGATGTCATGGTCGAGCACGGGGCTGGCGGCGGCGATCGGGTGAGCTGGGAGACCCCGGCGGGTGTGCTGACCTGGAGCTATGAGCGGCTCAGCGGCAACTACCGGTTGAGCTACAGCTCCAACGTGGCAGCGGTGCGCGAGGGACCGGCTCCAGACCCCGAGCGGGCTCCGGACAAGGCGCCCAAGCCCCCGACGCCGACAGCTGGCCAGGGCGGGCTCAGCGCTGAGGCCAAGACCCCCGAGACCGGCCCCAAGGGCGAGCAGCTTACCCTGTTCAAGGCGGATATCGCCGCGGCCGTGCTCAGATCCATGTCTGAGAGCGAGCTGGAGGCCCCTGTAGGCGTTTTCGGGGACCACCCGGACCACGATGACCTGGGGAAGGCAAACTGGGGCTCTGAGGGGCTCTCAGAGCCTCTGAGCCTCGAGAAGGCTGGCCCCTTTATTGGTCCCAGGGGAGGGAAGTGGAAAGACGCAGCCCACACGATCCCCTGGACCGAAGACGAACCGAAGGCCGGCAAGCTCCAGGTGACGGTGCCCGGCGCCATCTTCGGCGGTGACACCGACCGCACCGAGACGTTCCACGTCGAGGACCGTGGCGACAAGGTGAAGATCACGCAGCACGGTAGCCACGGCCCTACGATACCGAAGGTCTCGCTCAAACACTTCGTCAACGATATCTCCGGAAAGGTTGATCTCCCCTTGTCCGGTCGTGACGACATCGACGCGGTGATTTCTGGAAAGGCGAAGTTGCTCGGCAAGGGCGATGACGGGCTCGCGTTCAAGGTCGGCGACAAGGTGGTGAAGGTGTCGACCACCGTCCCGTTCCAGCCCATGAATGAGGGCCATCGCACGCCTGCGGAGGCCGCGGACATGCTCAAAGAGCAGGTGGCCACCGGCAACATGCTGGCGGACAAGGGGATACCTGGGGTCCAGCGCTCCGAGTTTGTGAAGCACGGCGACAAGGGCTTTCAGATCAAAGAGTGGGTTGAGATCCCGGAGAAGCTGACTCGAGAGCAGCTCGACAAGATCCAGGCGACGATCCACCAGATCCATGACGCCGGCTACTCCCTCCGCGACACGGTGCAGGCAGGCATCAACTCGAAGGGCGAGTCTGTGCTGTTCGATGTCGGGAAGGCCGCCCCCTCCCGGGGCAAGAACGACGTGAAGGATGACCTGGACAATCTGCGCATGCTGTACCGGGACAGTGGGGAGACCTTCGTCAACCAGAGGGAGAGCGCCGGGGAGAAGATGTGGACGGCAGCCGAAAAGCGGCGGTGGGATCTGAAGCCGAAGGAAGCGAGCCCGGAGGAAATCAAATCGGTCAACAACGCGATCAAGCTCGCGGCCAAGCTCCTGCGGAGGGAAGCCGAGGCGACGCTATCGGGGGATGAGCTGGACGATCGGCTTTTCCAGATCGATATGGACGAGAAATTCAACACGGTCTCCCTCAAGAAATCCGCGGAGTTTTTCGACTACACCGCAGCTATCGCCGAGGACGACGGGGAGCGGTACACCCAGATCCAGCGGGAGCTGATCAAGCGCGGCCACGCCAAGCCTGGTGATTTCGAGCAGGGTGGGCCACTGTACGGGCGGAGCACGAACGAGTTGATCAGCTGGCTCGAGAGCCTGAAAGCCAACAACGGGGGCGAGTAGTCGCTCCCACGGAGAGCGACATGTCCGACCCGAAACCCCATCCCGCCACAGCCCAAATCATGCGCTACTTCTCATGGGCCCACCTACCCGAGGAGTTGCAGAAGGTCTCGCGGCCATGCGGAGAGCTGGCGGCCGAGATGGTGGCCACGCTCCCGCCCGGGCCCGAGCTGACCGCGGGGCTCCGGAAGCTCCTGGAGGCCAAGGACTGCTTTGTCCGGGCCCAACTCGGGGACGACTGATGTCTGATTTCTGGAACACGGTTATCAACGGCGGTGACGTGGGCGGTCGGGCAACCGACGTAGGTCAGATCGGGATGACCATTCTGGCCGAGGTGACTCGCGCGTATGGGGGCGACCCCGACAAGGTCCCCACCGAGGTGCGCAACCGGTTCCTGAAGCTGGCGATGGCTCTCGAGATCGCAGAGGCGGAGCTGCAGGCGTTCGCCACGTACATGCTCGAGCAGGTGGGCACCGATGAGACATAGGCCGCCCACGCAGGGGGAGGTGCTGGCCCTGTTCCGGGGTTTCGGGGGTATCGATCTCGCCGCTCGGCTCCAGCTCGCCAAGAGCGGCGAGGACTCTGTGGCGATCTTCGAGGCGGCCAAGGCCGAGGCCAAGATCCACTATCGCCGGCTGGCTCTCGAGCACCACCCGGACCGCGGGGGCGACGCGGAGAAGCTCAAAGCGATCAACGTGGCGTGGGAGCGGCTCGAGAAAATCAACCTGGTGCCCAGGCAGCAACCTCAGCGCAAGAGCGCTCTCAACATCGCCGAGGCGCGGGGTGCAGGACACACGAGCGTGTTCGTGGGCATGGCCTACGATCCCTTCTTTGGCAGTGACGTGACCGGCGGAGCCACCACAGCGGGCAGCTCAGTCACTCGCGGATTCCAGACAGTTCGCGTCACGTGGAACCCGTTTGGCGGCACGGGGGGATTCTGATGCTCAAAGCGGGGCAGAGACCAAAGCACCCGATGCAGGTCATGGCGGTGGGGGTCGAGGAGTACCCGGTACGGTTCACGGTGGCGCGCGCATTCGCTGACAAGCTCGAGGTCGGAGACCTGGTTGCATTCCTGGGCCACCCGCGGGAGAGGTCATCGCTCTGGGCAAAAACATGGCGTGTCGTTAGGGTGGACAAACACACCGATGACACCCGAAAGGTCTACGTCGTAGAGGCAACATGATGGCAACTCGCAGTATCGAATCCAACATCCCGGGGGACGTGGTGTGCTTTTCGTACGTCCGCAACCACCACTACTTGAGGCTGACGGGGGACGACGGGAGGGAGACGACACTGATCGAGGAGGGGCTGGTCAAGTACCACTGCACCGACTGCGACTTGATCTTTTTCCTGACCACGCGGCAAGCCAACTGCTGCCCCCGGTGCACGAGCCAGGCGCTCGAGGCGCAATGGCAGCGGCCCCAGGTGGCTCTCGTTCCAGAATCAGAAACCGATTTTCAATTCGTTCGCGGGCCCGCTGATGAGGAGTAGCTGATGCCCCTGCTCACCGACGAACAGCTACACACTATCCGACAGATCATAGCTGACCACCACGCTGCATTCGTGGCCAACTACATCAGCCCGGAGGTGCTCCCTCCCGAGGTGCTCCAACGACTGCAAGAGCAGGGATTGATCAGTATCGCGGGCAACTCGATCGAGGACGCCTATGTCTACGGCATGGTGCTCGCGGCTGCGCAGGACCCGAGTGTCGCCACCATGAGCCTGGACCAATTCCAGAACTACATGAGGCGCAGCCCGATGCCTCTCTCTGCGGTTGAGCGGCGCGCCATGCAGTACGCGCAACATCAGGCGGGGCAGTACGCCGTCGGGCTCGGCGCCACCTTCGACCGCATTGCCGGCCAGGTGATCATCACGCAGGCGAACCAACTCGAGCAGGAGAAGATCCGGGGGCAGATCCGCGACCTGACCACCGAGGCGATTGCCAAGCGCAAGGCGATGCGCAAGCTCTCGAGCGATCTCAAGTGGGCCACGAAGGACATGACCCGGGACTGGGATCGCATCGCTACCACCGAGCTGCACACGGCCCACCAACACGGGATCGCGGACGACCTGGCGGGGCGCTACGGGCCCGAGGTCATGGTGGCCAAGCGCCCGACCCCAGACGCGTGTGAGCACTGCAAGCGGCTCCACCTGGTGGGAGGCAACGGTCCGCCTCGAGTGTTCAAGCTCTCTGAGCTGCAAGCCAACGGCACCAACTTCAAAAAGAAAGCGCGCGACTGGCAGGCGGTGGTGGGCTCAGTCCACCCGAATTGTCAGTGTCAAATGATCCGCGTCCCGGCCGGGTGGGGCTTTGACGAAAACTGGGACCTGGTGCCCGGCGGTGACCGGGAGGACTACGCGTCGATGGCAGAGATCGAGCGCGCCGTCCAGCTCGAGGATGAGCTGCGCAAGTCGTTCCGGCTTCAAGGCCATATCGACTTCCAGGGGATCCCGATCGCGATTGAGAACCGGAAGGGTACCGTCCGCACCTGGAAAACACCGGAGGGTGACGTTGGCAAAACGCGGATGGAATACGCCTACGGCTACGCCAAGCGCACCAGCGGAGACGATGAGGACGAGATCGACGTCTACGTGGGACCCGATCCACGGTCTCAACGAGTGTTCGTTGTCAATCAGCTTGACCCCGCTACTGGACGGCATGACGAAACAAAGTGCTTTCTGGGTTTCCGTTCTGAGAGCGACGCGAAACTCGCGTACCTGAGCCACGTCACCCAGCCCAGCATGTTCGGCGGTATCCTCGCCATGGATATCGACGCGTTCAAGCGCTGGCTGGGCACCACCGAGCCGGCGCCCGGTCACGACCTGGGCGAGACCAAGCTGGTCGTGCCGCTCCAGAAAGCGCTGATCAAGGCGCGGCGTGCAACTCCCATAGGAGGCAAGACCCCTGGCGGCCGCACGGTCAAGCTCGTGGGTGGCAAGCGCGTCTATGTGGAGGAGGACGCGCCCAAACAACAGAGCGGCGGGCATGCTGAGGCGTTTCTGGAAGCCGCGACACTTGCGGAGCGGACAGCGCGCCTTGCCCAATGGGCCATGGCGGATTTCGAGGACTACGTCGCCAAGCAGCGACTGGCCCGCGGAACTGTTGGCAAGATGCGCCGTCTCCCTGATGCCCAGTGGAAAGCCACGATTGAGATCGCGAAAGACCCGAAGCACCCCGAGCATGACGAGGTGCGCCAGTTTGTTGAGGAGAGCCACGGCAAGCTCATGGACCTGTTGCGGCCGTCAAAAGAGCTGCAGCGCAAGCGCGCCGAAGAGGCGAAGCGGGAGCGAGAAGAAGCGCGGTATGAGGCGCAGGGTGTTGAACTGGACGGCCCGACAAAGCTCTCGAAGCTGCGGGGCAAAAAGGTTTGGCTCTACCACGGCACCACGACCAAAGTGCTCGACGACATCAAGAAAAACGGCATGCGTCCCGCTCGAGAGCACGGCGTGCAGAGCAATGTCGGATCGACGGCAGCCACGAGCGCGTCTCCTGATTTTGTTTTCCTGACGTCGGAGACAACCGGCCCTGGATCGGCCCAGTGGTATGCACAGGCGGCCGCGGCGAAGCACGGCGGCGAGCCTGTGATCGTGCGGGTGTTGGTTGACGGTGACGACTTGGAGCGGGACCCCGACGACGCCGATATCCGGAGCGGCAGTACGCAGTATGTCACGGACTCGGTGGCGCCGCACCAAATCATGGAGGTCGACGGGGAGCGGCTCCAGAAAGCGCTGATCAAGAGTGGCCCCTTCATTGGCCCGCGTGGTGGGCTCTGGGCAGATCCGCAGCACACGATCCCCTGGAAGGCGCGGAGTGGAGTGTTGAAGCTCGATCGTAAAGAGGTTGACGCCACCATCACTGAGTTGCTCGGCAAATTCGAGCAGCGGGGAGATACTGTTGTTCCCAAAAAGGTATCGGCTGAGCTGGAGGCGGGGCACACGTACACGCGCGTGTATGTGAGGACGTACTCGACTGAAGAGGGCCGCTACACTAATCCGATTCACGGCCACTATGATCCAAAGCAACAGGAGATTGTGATTAGGATCCCCGAGGGGATGGCTTTCTCCCGGGACAAGATGCGGGAGCTGTTGACCCCCATCATGCTGCACGAAGCGACCCATGCCGTTGATCGAATGAAGTGGAAAGGAGGCCCGATAGACGATTCAGACAAGGCGAGTTACTACAACGAGCCCCGGGAGTTTCGCGCATTCATGCAGGAGGCCCATGAGGAGCTGACGGATCCCAGAGCTGTCAAGCTGTTCGCTCAGCTCAAAGACAAGGGCGGCCCGGTTTTCATCGGAAAGGCGATTTCTCCGACGTTGCGGAAGGTGCTCCCCCACCTGAGCAAAGAGAACCGGAGGAGAGCGCTCCGCATTGTTGCTAACGCGATCCAGAATTTAGGGCTCCAGAAAGCGATCACCCCCGAGGCGCTCGAAAAGGCCGAAGCTCGAGGCGGCAAATACATCCGACGCGAGCCCTACGTCGACAGCAAGGGCAAGCGCAAGTTCCGCTACTACTACACCGAGAGCGCGGCCGCACGTGAGGCGACGGCAGGCGCGGAGGTGCGGCTCGGCAAGCGCACGGTCACGGTCAAGGCGGTGGCGGCCGACGGCACGATCACGCTCGAGGATGGGGGCAAGACCGTCACGGTGACCCCCGACAAGTGGCACGCTATGCTCACCCGCCACTACGGCCGGAAGTACATGGCCAGTGCCGAGCGGCGTGCTACCCAGGTGATCAATGCGGTGTTGCGGCACGTGCCGCGGGAGCAGCTCGAGGATCTGAAGGGCACGACCGACGCCGAGCGGCTCGCTGAGCTGCAGCGCAAGGTGCCCGAGGTCTACGCGAAGCTCGAGGCGAGTTTCAAGCGCGCCGGCATGAGCCCGCTGCAAGCCAAGCGCGATCTCGAGATGGTGCTCGAGAGGCGCGGCTGGAACCCGGAGGGGCGCGCGCTCGCCATCGGTGGAGTCATGCGCCACCGAGACGTGGGCATGCGGGACCTGATCAACGCCAGCGAGAGCCTGGCGGCCGCCCATGGCAGCAAGGTCGACGGCGGCGTGGTGGCCGCGGTGCTCGACCTGCGCGCCCCCGGCGGCAAGCTCGAGGCGTTCCCGGCCAAAGTGGCGGAGACAGGGAGGCAGGCCGAGGCAGAGCTGGCAGCGCTCTCGAAAGCGCTGGCCCAAGCCAAAGAGGACCAGCGCAGGACGGCGGAGGCACTCGCCCAAGCGCTCGGCTCCGACGCAATCCAGAAACTGCAGCTCCTTGCCCAGGCGTTCCCCGGTCTGCAGGACAAGGCCATCGATGAAGTCCAGAAGACGATGGCCCAGGTGGCGGAGAAGGCCCCCGCCGGCAAACCCAAGACCGAAGGCGCCCCCACGGTCGTGTTCGTGTCGGGTGCCGGCGGCCGACCCGAGCCGCTCCAGGCGAAGTATCGGCTGGTCGAGGCCGACAGCTTGATCGCCAGCCACGATCCCAGCTCATTCTCGAAGCGGGGCGACTACCCCAGCGACGTGCAGGAGCGTGCGTACCATCGAGACAAGGCAGAGCAGGCCAAGGTGATCCGCAACGCGCAGACCATGGATCCGCGCTTCGTGGTCAACACCAACCCCGACGCGGTCAACGGTCCGCCCATGGTCACAGCCGATGGCGTCGTGCTCGGCGGCAACTCGAGAACCATGAGCATGCAGCGCGCCTATCAGCTCCACCCCGACAAAGCGGCCGAGCTGAAACAATACCTATCCGACCACGCGCATGAGGTCGGGCTCCAACCCGGCGATGTCGCGGCCATGAAAAACCCGGTGCTCATCCGGGAGGTCGAGGTCGAGGACACGAGCAAAAAGAATTTGCAGCTCCTGGTCCGCCAGATGAATGAGAGCTTCACACAGGCCATGGACCCGCGCACCATGCAGGTGGCCATGGGCCGGCGGCTCACCGACCAGACGCTCGAGGCCCTGGGCAACGAGATGGCGGAGGACGATACGCTGGCGAGCTTCCTGGCGAGCAAGCGCAGCGCGGGATTCGTCAACGCGCTGTTTACCGCGGGCGTGATCGACAACCGCAACGTGAGCCAATACACGAAGAAGGGCACGCGCGAGTTGAACGAAGACGGCCGGCAATTGGTGGCGCGCATCCTGGTGGGGCGTACGGTCGGGGACGCCGACATTCTGAGCAACACGGGCGCTCAAATGCTCGACAGCGTGGCGCGCTCGGTCCCGTTCATGGCGCAGGCCAAGGCGCTCGGGGGTGACGACTTCGACCTGGGCGACGATCTGGCGGTGGCGCTCGACGCGTTCAACGACCTGCAGAGCAAGGTGCAGGCGGGGACGCTGCGCAACCTGGACCCCAAGATGAGCGACAACGAGGTCCAGAAACTGGTCGACAACCAATTCCGCACGCTCTTTGGCGACCGG
>Ga0272441_10009895_pt1 | contig 14592 bp, 13 predicted proteins | sample SSMProp6N_FD_193582 | JGI IMG/M metagenome (GOLD analysis project Ga0272441, IMG submission 193582) | Marine sediment archaeal communities from Little Sippewissett salt marsh, Falmouth, MA, United States - SSM-Prop-6N | ecosystem: Environmental > Aquatic > Marine > Wetlands > Sediment ... | reverse complement strand
ACACAACACCACTCAATGATTCCAAGCCCAACACATTGTCAAAGAAATGTTGGTCCAGCCCCGGGACAAGCGGGAATCGCAATTCAAGACTGCCAAGCCATATGTTGGCGCCCCGCACGGTCTTGCGTTTATACCCCCGCAGACCATGCATGCCGCCGAGATGATACAGGGCCTTGTCATTCGGGAACCCCCAGCCGTATTTGAGACGGGTAGCCAGAACCGTCTCGCCTATGATCCGCTGATAAAAACTGGCATCCAACGATGTTCGCGTAAAGGACTGATCCGCGCCCCAGAAATGGCCGGCATGCTCAGCCAAGGCCGTCAGCTGGTAACCGGTCAAAGGATTGGGATAGGGACCGCTGCGGTCGATATGCAATTCCGTACCGATGATGGATTCGTCCCGGCGGCTGTAGTCAATATTGCGATCATCCTCGGCCAGCGAGGTCGAGTCGATCTTACTCCCCAAGCGATGATTGCGCAACACATACAGCGTGAGATGGTCGTTCATGTCCAGCAATCCGTATTGCGCCGGCCACAATTCCCGGCGCAGATAAACCTTGCCGCTTAAGACATCGTCCTCATCCCCGTCGCGGTCATCGGTATTCAGCAATTCGAATCCCAACGACGTCTGGCTTTTAAACACATTCAGCCATTTGAAACCGGTGCGCGAATGCCAGAGCCGCTCCCCGAATTCATAATCGCTGGCGCCGTAAAGAATATAGTCGTAAGGTTTCTGAAAAGAAGCCTTGAGCCCGAATCCCGAATGCGCGGTTTCGGGCCCGACAATCAAATGGTAGCCGTCATCTTTAAGAAAAACCGGGACCTCGTACAATCCAAGATAAACCGGGACCGGCTGGACATAGACCTTGCGCGGCCAGACATTGTTCGTGCGGTCAATATCCAGGACCTGCTCTTCAGGATCGATCACAACCTGCACGATCCGGCGGGAATCGTCGATTGTAACCTGATCGGATTCCCCGTCCCAGGTCAGGACATCCTCGTTGCCGTCGTCGAAACGCACCCGCACATCAACCGGCATGCGGATGCTTCCCCGGTTTTCAAAATCAATAATTTGACCGCGCACGTTGTTAACCGCATAATCGAACCTTTTTGATGAATACAACCAGGGGTCAAAAAACCAATCCAGCGAATCGCCGTACTGCTCTTCGCTTAAGGTGATCAGGTCCTGCACATCCAGATTAGCGTAGCGGTACCGGTTAAAGATCTCGTTAAAAACCTGCGCGAACTTCTCCTCCCCCAAATAGTGACGCAGCATCTGAACAATGCGCGCACCCTTGCCGTAAGTCAACGAGAATATCGTGGTCGGCTCGCGGAACCCCCATAATTTATCCACGACCTTGTGATCATACCCGATTCGCGCCAGGATCTTATAACGGAAATCGCGTGTGCGCTCAAACGTCAGTCTCGGCACAATCCAGTCCCCGGCGCTTAACCAATCCGGGTAATCGACGATATTCGCATCCCTGCCGTACTTATCCTCAAGATATTCCGATATAAAAAACGAATTCACGCCTTCTTCCAGCCACATCTGGGTATACTCGTCGATCCCCACCAGATTATAGAACCACTGATGCCCGGTTTCGTGCGCGATCAAAAAATCGAAATAGCGGTGCAAAAATTCCGGGAGTTTGTAAACCCGCGTGTCGATGAACGCCATGTTCGACATCTGTTCCCCGCCGTATCCCAGGTGAACCGGTGCGATACTGAACTGCGAATAAGGATACTCTCCGAAACGCGCGGTATAAAATTCCATCAGGTCCTGCGCATCATCCAGGGCCCGTTGGGCAGCCCGGTTATCGCCGGGGAGATAATACGACTTTAATAATATATTTCCCCATGTCCGCTCCATCACCTGATAATCGGGACTGAGCGCCAGGGTGAAATCCCGTACCGGCAACTTTGTCTCGAACTTGACCGTCTTAAAAACCTCATCCAAAGACTCCTCGCCGGCCATGACACCGGTATGGATCGGGACATACTCCTTGGGCATAGTCAATGAAACGGTATAAAGCGCCGCCGCGCTGAAGAACGGCCGGTGAAACGGATAAAACGGATATTCGTGCCAGCCCTCATCATCATAAACGCTCAAGACCGGATACCAGTGGGAAAGCTTGATAATATTGCGGTGCCATCCGAAACGGCCGTACATGTGCGGGAGCAAAACTTCCGTCTGAATGTTAATGGATACGGAGTCCCCGGGCGATACGGGTTGGTCCAGCGGGATCTTGAGCAAGGTCCGGTCCGCACCTTCCACGCGATAATCCCTTTCCCGCCCGTCGACAAGGAGGGATTGAATCCGCATGCCTTCCGCGGGGAGTTCCTCAAGAAACGGATTGACTTTAAAATACCCGCCGTAACGCAGCATGAACTGCTTTTCTTGAGGGCTATAGTGCCGGTTGGGATAAATATGAAAGACCAGTTCGCGGATTTCCTTTTGCCCGGGATTCGTAAAAACGACCGTCTGTTCCAGTTTAATCTGTTTTCGCTCTGTATCCAAGACCGCCCGGATGTCATAACGCGGGGGTTCCTGACCGCGAACCGGCGATGGGGCGGCAACGAAAGCGGTCAAAACCAGCCATGAGATAAGAAATCGCGGGACGGTCATGCAGGCCGTTGCAGGGTTTTTCATTATTTTATGAAGAGGTTGAGTTTCTAAAATTTTCGGCGAATCGAATTCTTTGAGCGATCGGTGGGTGGTCATAAAACATAATCACGTCAAAACGGCCGGGATCGAACTCAGCCAGGTTCATATTTCCGAGTTTTTGCATCATCCCGATAAAGGCCTTGGGATCGCCGGTCAATTCCAGACTGAAACGATCAGCCTTGCGCTCCAGCCAACGGCTGAATCCGTTCAGCAAAGGCCCGGTTACCAGGCCCAGAACCATCAATGACAGGGCCAGTAAAGGCCAGGTGGCGATCTGCGTGATGCTCAGACCGCCCATGCCGGCCAGAACCCTTTTTAAGACAAGGTCGGTCACAAAAAACGCGCCCATGATGACCAGTGTATTGACCGCAATCAATTTGATCACATCCTTGCCCACATAATGCCCGAGTTCATGCGCCACCACGGATTCAATCTCTGAAGATTCAAAACCATCCAAGAGGTTATCCGTCAAAACCACCCGGCGCTTGCGCCCCAGGCCGCAGACAAAGGCATTGGCCTTTTTGGTCTTGGCGGAGAAATCGATCGCGAATACATCCTCGACCGTGACCCGACAGCGCTTAAAAAGATCAAGGATCCGCTCCCGCAATTGTTCATTATCAATACGCTTGTAATTATAAAACAACGGGATGATGATATTCGGCATGATGCGGGCCAGAAACAAGGATAAAAACAGCCACACCCCCGCGGCGCCCAGCCACCAGCGCTGCGGGAATATCCGCAAAACAAAATACAGGCATTCGACGAAAAAAAGGATGAAAACAAAACTGATCAGGGCGCGTTTGACCTCATCCCAAAGCCAGGCGAACCAACGCTGATTCGACAGGCCGAAGCGATGCTCCCAGACAAAGTCTTTGAAAAAATCCAGCGGCCAATGCAGGACATACGCGGCTGCGCAGAAGACGGAAAGATACAGCGCGTTCGATATCCAGATATTCCCGGAAACCCGGCCGGCCCAGCCGGCCACAGCCAGCGACAGCCCGCTCAACTGAAAAGCCAGCAAAAGCCCGCTGTCATAAACCAGGGTAAAATAAAAAAGGATTCTTTTAACGCGGTGGTAGGCCCGAGCCTTATCGTGCTCCTGCATCCGGTTTTTCCTTAAGGGTGAGATTTCTTTTTCGCTCGGTCAGGCTTTCGAAAAACTGGCGAAAACGCGTGGTCTTGATCAGGTTCTCCAGGTCTTTGTCCTGCCACAAATATTGAAAATCGTCATAACCACAATGAATCGCCCGTTTGATGCTTTGGAAAGCCGAATCAAGGTCATTCAGCAGGGAATAGCTGCAGGCAAGATTGTACTGGATCAGAGGGTCATTCGGCCGCAGAGACGATAAGCGCTGGTCAATCTCAAGCCCTTTCTGATACCATCCTTTTTTGGTGTACAAATCCCCCAGCACCATCAGGGCCTGCATGAAATCCGGGGCCTTGTCCAGCACTCCCTGATAAAAACCGATTTCAAAATCAATATCTTTCTGGCGTTGATATGTGCGGCCCATAGGATGATGGAGGTTATTTGTGTTCGAGATAAACAGCGATCCGCTGCACGGCCTCTTTCAAGTCATCATAACCCGTAGCATAGGAGATCCGAACATGCCCGTCATAATCAGGTCCGAAAGCCGAGCCGGGAACCAAAGCGACCTTTTGTTGTTTGAGCAGATTTTTAGCAAACGCCAACCCGGTCTGCCCGGTCTTTGCGATCGACGGAAAAACATAAAAAGCCCCCTGCGGCATATGGCAAGGCAGCCCGATCCGGTTCAATTCTTCGACGATAAAACGCCTGCGCCGGATATATTCCCGCTTCATCTCGGCCACAGAACGGGAGCCGTTGCGCAGCGCCTCGCGCGCAGCCATCTGCGCCATGATCGGGGCACAAAGCATGGTGTATTGATGGATCTTGGTCATGGCCGCAATGATCTCGGCCGGTCCGCAGGCCCAACCCAAACGAAAACCGGTCATGGCATAAGCCTTGGACACGCCGTTGAGCATCACCACCCGTTCTTTCATCCCCGGTAAGGTAGCCAGTGGGGTGTGTTCAAAATCATAGGTCAATTCGTCATAAACCTCGTCCGTCACCACCAGCAGATTCTTTTTCTTTACGATACGGGCGATCTGCTGAAGTTCGCGCTTGCAATAAGAAGCCCCGGTCGGATTACAGGGATAATTCAACAGCAGGACCCGCGTCTTGGAATCGGCAGCCCGCTCGATCTGTGCGGGGGTCAGCTTAAATCCATTACTCAGCGAGGTCTTCAAATAAACCGGAACTCCGCCGGCCATAATAACCGTCGGGCCGTAAGAAACATACGACGGCTGCGGGATCAAAACCCGGTCCCCCGGATTAAGAATGGCCCGGAAAGCCAGATCGATGGCTTCGCTCACGCCCACAGCGATCAGGATCTGGTCTTTAAAATTATAGGCCAGACCGTGGCGGTGCTTTAAGAACCGGGAGATCTGCTGACGCAGTTCGGGCATGCCTTTGTTGGACGTGTACGAGGTGTAGCCCTGCTCAAGCACGTCAATCGCCTTTTCCCGGATATGCCAGGGCGTAACAAAATCCGGCTCGCCCACGCCCAGGGAGATAACGTCCTTCATCTCCAGTACCAGATCAAAAAAGGCCCGGATCCCGGAAGGCGGCAGATCCTTAACTGTCTTGGAAATATTGTATTTCATGATTTCTGAATTTTTCGTTTCTGATTCCGTCAATTATACCACGCCGCCCGGGATTCACAACCATCCTTCATAAGCGCCGCGAAACAAACACCCCGTCGCAAGGCGGGGTGCGTAATAAAACGAGTATGAAAACGGCTTTCAATAAGAAATAGACAGGCGTTTGCTTCTCCTGCCTTTCTTGAAAATATGGCCGTCCTCTTTATATTTCTTCAGCAAGAAATGAGTCGTGGTCTGACGCACATGCGCCATGGAAGACAATTTTGAGGCGATAAAATTCGATACGGCCTGAATATTATCCCCTTCCACAATAACCAGCAGGTCATACGTCCCGGAGAGCAAATAGCAGGACACCACTTCGGGAAAACTGTAAATCCGCTCCGCCACATGATCGAACCCCACGTCTTTTTCCGGTTCAACGCTGACCTCGATCAAAGCGCGCACGAATGAATTCGCGTCACGGATGATGTCATGGTTAATCACCGTATTATATTTAACAATGACCCCGTCTTTTTCATAACGCCGGATGGCCTTTTGCACGTCCCCAACCTTGCGCCCGGTCAAACGGGCGATCTCCCGGGGAGTGATACGGGCATCCTTAGACAATACTTCCAGGATGTCATCCATCGGGTTTCCTTTCTTCAAGATCAACTACCCTTGCGGCGGTGTTTCCGCCGGCTGCTCAGCGGGCTGCATCGACTGAATCTCTTCTTCGACATCACTGATCTGAGTCATCAAATCCGTTACCTCTTTGCGCAAATCACGGTTCTGTTCATCCAGAGCCTTGATCTCGTCCATGATCTGTCTCTTGCGCTCCAGGACCTCGGCGGAATCTTCGATCTCCTGACGAATACCCTCAAGCTTCTGCTCCAGCTTAAGGACTTCTTTCTCCAGCACGGACTTTTCTTTCAGCAGCTCAGGCGGCATACGGTTCAGCTCTGTTTCCAGTTTCTCATTCTCTTTCATCAGGGCCGGTATTTCGCGTTCCATATCTTTTTTCTGGACCTTGAGGTCATCGATCCGAGAGGCAAGCTCCAGATTTTCCTGGCGAATCTTTTCAATACTATACGGCATGGCCTTCAGTTTTTCATCCAATTCGTCACGGATCTCGCTCAGCTTGGTTTCTTTTTCCTCATGCATAGCCAGGTCCCGCTGCAAATTCTGGATCTCCTCGCTTTCCGCCTGAAGCTCTTCGGTCTGAATAAATTTGTGCATCTTGATATCCAAAACCAATTCCCGTTTCTGGTCGCGCAGGCCGGAGAGCCGGTCCTGGAGGCTTTCATTCTCCTTTTCGATCACCTCCAGCTTTTCGCGCAGCTCGATATTCCCGTCTTCCAAAGAGGCGATCTTCTGCTCCAAACCTTTTTTTTCGTCCTGATAAGCATTGGTGTAATAATACTCGTCCTTGCGACGGTTGCGCAGGCGTTGGTTTTCGCTTTTCTGATCCCGGACTTCCACTTTCAAGGTGGACAATGACTGCTGAATCACAGCCATTTCATCACTTAAAAGATTATATTCGGCGAGCAGCTGGTCATAACGCCCCAGCAGCTCCTGGGTTTGATCTTTGATGTCCTTAACGGTTTCTTTCCACTCCTGCGGAGTCAATTGTTTGACCGTATAAGGAGTAATGACTTCCTGCGCATGCACGGATAACGCAAAAATGCCGAAAACGGCAGCAGACACAGCTCCCGCCATACTCAATCTTTTGATAATTTTCATGGTTTTTATTATAAGCATATTAATAGCGCCTGGCAAATAGAAACTCACAATTTCTTGGCAGGGGTCCTCCGATAGGCCTGGCAAAACCCGCGATACGCATCTGCGAGCGCGTTTGTCACCGGCCGCCGGTTGTGTTGCCCGTTCCAAAATCCTTTAATGGCGACCACGGGCATAATCCCGATCAGGGAATTCGTCAAAAAGACCTCGTCCATCGCAGAGATTTCCCGGGGGTTCAACCGGACCGGACGGCATCGGTATCCTTGTGCCCGGGCTAAATCCAGGATAATTTGCCGGGTAATCCCTTTCAAACAACCGCAAGAACAAGCCGGCGTCAATAAATCCTTCCCTTTAACAAAAAAAATATTGGCCCGGCTGGTTTCGGCAATATACGTCTGCCGGTTCAGAAGCAAGGCATCATCATAGCCGGCTACCCGAGCGCGCTGATAAACCTGCGCGTAGGGTTGATAAGAAACAGCTTTTAGATCGGCCGGATGCTCAAAAGGCTTAAGGCGAATCCTGGGAATATAAATGTTAAAACCTTTATGAATGCGTGCCGACGGATAAGCCCGGTGCGGCGTAACCGTTGCGGCGGAATGAAAAGTCTTCCCTTCACGCCATATCATCAGCCTAACCCGCGCCTTCCCCGGCCCGTTTAAACGGATCAATTCCCGCACGATCGGCCGGAATCGAATCTTGAGTTTCGGGAACCACAACAGGCTCAAACCCGCCCGCAAACGCCGCAAATGCCGCTCCCAAAAATAAATCACACCCCGGTCATACAGCATGGTTTCAAACACGCCCGGACATCTGATCCGGCCGGGGATGAAGCGATCGTTCGCCGTTATGATCCGGTCGTTATGAAACATAAATAAACGTTTGGAAATCATGCGGTAGTAGCAACGGCATTCGAGTTCAATAACCGCAGGCATTCCTTAAGCGCCCGGGCCTTGACCAGGGTTTCATTGTATTCCGCTTCAGGATCGGAATCAGCCACGATGCCCCCGCCCACCTGAAAATGGATCTCTTTGCCGTATTTCAAGAAGGTACGAATAAGAATATTAAAGTCCACGTTGCCCTGAAAACCGATATACCCGAGGATCCCAGTGTAGACCGACCTGGGTGTGGGCTCCAGTTCGTCAATGATCTGCATGGACCGGATCTTCGGGCATCCGGTGATGGATCCCCCGGGGAAAGTCGCGGCCAACAGATCCCAGGCATCTTTGCCGCGTTCCATCTTTCCGGTAACCGTTGAGGTCGTCTGAAAAACAGTTGCGTACTGCTCCAGGGTACGCATCTCCTTTACCCGAACGGACCCGTAACGGCAGACGCGTCCCAGATCATTGCGTTCCAAGTCCGTGATCATCAACAGTTCGGCCTGATCCTTAACGCTTTTAAGAAGCTCCCTTTGCTGGCAACGATCCTCCGCTGGATTACGGCCGCGGGGACGGGTGCCTTTCATGGGCCGGGTCTCGACCGTTCCATTGTGCACGCGCATGAAGCGTTCTGGCGAAGAGCTGATGATCTGAAAATCCCCCGCATCAAAATAACCGCTGAAACACGACGGAAAAACAGATCTCAGGGTTTCATAAATTTTCACCGGGTCGTCATCCCGTCCGGTCAGGCTGAACCGCTGCGACAGATTCACCTGATAAATATCGCCGCGCCGGATATACTCCAATGCCCTTTGGACAGCCCGCCTATATTCCCATTTGGAAAAATTACTGGTTAAACGCATTGATCCGTTTTCGGGTAATGCGGCTGGCAAATGAATTCTTTCCTCATTGGCCTCTGCCCGGACCCCGTTTAGTCTGTTGACGATACGGTCCAAACGGGCCTTGGCCCGGTGGACCCGCATATTGGAACTCATCTGCGGAAGTCCGGTCGATAAAACCGACAGCCGTTGCAACTGGTGATCGATCATGATCACGCAGTCATAACATCCAAATACAAACGCGGGAATACGTTCATCAAACTTGCGATCAAGACATTTTCCGCCCGGTCCCATCATATTGAGATCATAACTTAAAAATCCCACCATGCCCCCGGGCAGGGGATACGGGCATTCCCGGGCCAAAACGGCATACCGGTCGAAGGCCTTTTTCAAAGGTTTGAGGTCGTCGCCGGGGCGGGCCCGAATGACGCGAAACGGATCAAAGCCGATAAAAGAGTAGCGGCCCAGGGTCGGATGCCGCATGCTGCTTTCCAACAGAAACGCATGCGGCTCATGGGCAAAGGCCTTAAAAACCGATAGGGCATTGCCTTGATAAGGAAAAATTTTTTTTGCGACGATAAGACTCATTGGGCATATGTGTCCGCAAAGTCGGCCAAAGCATTGTTGCTCAAACAGTCCTCGCCTCTGCCTTTTTTCAAAAGGCAGAGGCTGCGGAACTCGCTCCAATGCTTTAACCGACTTCGCAATTATGAAAAATCGCTCTTGCTTCAAATAATAGACTTAACGACCAGCATGCCGGCCGCCGCATAACCGCAACAGATCCGTATGTGTGCATAGATCCCGACGGTCCGCGATGTTTAACAGCGACCGGAAGACTTGATAGGTCAGCTCCACATCCGACATGGCGCGATGTTCCTGAACCTGGCCGATCTCCAAAAAATGGATCATGGATATCAGGGAATAACGCCTCAATTCCGGCACCAGATACCGGGCCAGGCGGACGGTATCCAGAAAATCGGTTTCCGGCAACTTTAAACCCAAAATCGACAATTCATGGACAAGAAACCCCAGATCAAAACGCACGTTATGCCCGATCAAGCAGGCTCCGTCAATGAATTTCAAGAATTCCGGCAACACGGTCTCTGCCCGCGGGGCGGTACGCAGCATAGCCGGCGTGATCCCGTTGACCATAAACGCACCGTAGGACACGTCCCGGTCCACCTTCAGCAGCGTGGAAAACTTCCTCCCCTTCTTCATCTTTCTGGCATCCAGGGCCTTCATCCCGCTGTCCGGCACGGTCACCAGCGGGATCTCCACCTTTAAAGCCCCGATCTCGATCATGCGGTCGCCGGTGCGCGGGGACAACCCGGTGGTCTCCACATCGAATACGACAAAACGGCAGGTTTCTTTAAGGTCTCGCGTTTTCATTTTTTCGTGATGACGTAAGAAGCAAAAAGGATCCGGGGGCGGAAAGACATTTTGGCCCGGACCATATTATTCATTCCGGAATCATCCATAACATTAATAAAAGGATAGGCGGCAACCTGCTCGTCGGAACAAAATCGTTGAAAGACATAAACCGGCAGGCCGCGCACTTGTAAATCGGCAATCTCCAGCAAAACGCAAAAAATCCGGTGATTCAGGGGATATCCGCAGGTATACGCCCGGATGCATCCGTCGATCTCAACCACCCGCGCAGCCAGGCCCAGGGCCCCAACGTTTTCCAAAACCAGACGGTGAACGGAACGGTTCTCGTCCAGCATGTGGCAATAAATCTCATCATGGTGCTGCTGTCGCCGGGACTTCGCCCATCGGTCATAAAGCCCTGAACAATCATCGAGCCGGTCCGGGGTCAGCGGTAAAAAACGGGCATGCTGGCAACGGATAAAATAATTCAAATCCGGACGTTTGGATTTATAACCATTCCCGCTTAAGTTCACAATGTCGGGACGATAATAACAATACTCATAACCTTTCCGATAACGTTCATAATGCTCCGCCGGGAATACATCGAGATGACAGGCACTGACATTATCGATGCGGGAATAAACGCACCCCCTATTTTCTTTGTCCATTCTTTCAAAACAGGCCTCTACGGTCTCAGGGCGGATCTTCGCCCCCAGGGGCGGCCAGGGCATAAATACTCCCAATTGATTCCGGGCAAAAACACACAAACAACCGTCGATCTCTTCCATGTAATAGTTCCAATGCCCCTGCCAGGCAAACAGGTTGACAAAAGAAAAACCGGACAGATGTTGCGGATTCATCCGCAGGTACCGGTCAATCACGTTTTTTTTATCCAGCAGGGATCCGGGCATGCTCAACAAAGGATTTAAAGATTAAACAGGTATTCGATCTCGGTCTCGCTGTCAGGATATTCACCGAACAAATCCGGATTGCGCTTTAAAAAGGCGCGCACGTCTTTGCGGGCAAAAAAATCCTTCAAATGCCGCAAATAGTTAGGCCAGCCTTCGGTATGGCGGACATCGCTGACGTGCGGACATAATAAATGGACGCCGCACTTATAGATATTTTTCTCACGGATCAGCAAAAACGGATATAGCTGACATTCAAAGGGCCGAACATGATAAATACCGCAGCTATTATTCACGGGGCTGAAGAAATGACAAATGTAATGATCTGCATGGGCTATGGTCGGGACCTTGCCCCGCCGGGGAGCGGTGATATGAAAGACCCCTTGGCTGGCAGGTGAATGCGTTGACGCCGCCTTGATCTCTTCCGGCATGATTTTCGGCTGCCAGCAACTTTCGGCCTCGCGAAACCGGCAGCAGCCGTCGCAGCGCAAACAGCGCTCTGACGGCACAAAGGGATTCAAGCCTCTGAACACTTATTGCTCCCCCACGAACTGCACCGCAACTTCACGCTGACGCGAACGCGTGTCAAAATCGATAAAAACAACCTGTTGCCATGTTCCTAACAACAATCTTTTATTGTTGAATGTCACGGTGATGGACGGGCCCACCAGCGATGCCCGCAGATGCGAATGCCCGTTGGCATCCCCCCAGGTCTCGTTATGCGAATAATGGCCCGGCGGAATAAGCTTATCAAAGATATCCTTGAAATCCCGTACCAGCCCCGGCTCATATTCGCAGGTCGTGACCGCGCCGGTCGAGCCGACGGCATGAATCACGACAAAGCCCTCGCGCATCCCGGATTTCTGCAACAATTCATCCAAGCGCGGCGTGATGTCGATCACATCCGTGTTGCCTTTGGTTCTAAAAGAGATCGTATCCGTATAGACTGACATGATTAATCCTTTTAAGGGTGCGTCACACGCGGGACAACGACGAATATTGTCCCGTGTGGTCCGACAACTAAACCCATTTTCAACTGCTTAAAGCAGCGGCCAATTTATCCGCAGCGCCCTCAGCGCAGAGCACCATCTGGCACAGGCAAGACGGGCTGCAGGTTTCTTCTTCACAGCTGCAGGCCGTGCAATAAGTATAAGACAGGTTGATCCCGGCCGCCTTGACCGCATCAGCGATCCTTTGGGCAGCGCCCACTTCATTCTTCAATTCAACCACCACCACTTCCTGTTCGCTGACGTTCCATCCTTTGCCCTGGGCCACACTTTTTGCCTGAGCAGGATCGGATGCCACTAACATGCACCAGGCCTTGCCTTCCATGGCATACGCGCAAAGGGCCAGAACGTTCACCCCGGCCCCGGCCAATGCGCCGGTAATGTCGGCAAATAAACCGACCTTGTCCTGCATTTCAAGCGTCAATTCGGTTGTTTTTGTCACTTTTCCCATTGCGACCCTCCTTTTAATTTAGACCGGACTTTTTAATCCGGCTTAACGCACCGGCGTTCCCAAAGGTACCTCGCGTTCCGGTTTAAGTAAGGCAATCCCCTGCCCGTCACTAACGGCCAGAAGCATGCCCTGGGACTCCTGTCCCCGGATAACGGCCGGCTGCAGATTATTGATCACAACGATCTGGCGACCGACCAGGTCTTCCTTGGTATAGGATTGGCGAATCCCGGCCACCAACTGTTTGGTTTGAGAACCCGTATCAATCTTAAGGACATAAAGCTTATCGGCATCAGGATGGTCCTGAGCCTCCAAGATGCGGGCGATAATTAATTGACATTTCTTGAATTCTTCTAATGTAATCATTTTTCTTCCTTTCGATAAATAAAGAAGACCGTTAACCCACGAAGATTGTGCTATTGTAACATATCAAAAAAAGAATGCCAACCCGCCGCAAGCATCAGCACCGCCTGACTCAAGGATAAATATCCGAACTTAATTGCACAACCCAGGCCCCGGCCCTATAATGAATACCGTTGCGGAGTTTCTCTATGAAATCAATCTGGATCAAAATCATACTTATTGTTTGCGGGATCCTGCTGTTAAGTCCTTATTTTAATTTTCAGGACATCCTTTCGCAGGGTGACCACGGACGCGATCTGTATGCCTTCTGGGCCACGGCCAACGGACAGGTCCCTTATCAGGATTACTGGTGGGTCTACGGGCCGCTCATGCCCTATTACTACGGTTTGTTCTTTAAAATCTTCGGGACCGCGGTCCCCAGCATCCTCGGCGGGGAAATCCTGCTGAATATCTTCGCCGGGCTCTTTATCTTCATGATCCTATCCCTCTGGGTTCACCCCCTGATCGCCTTTGCCGGGGCCCTGTGGTTCTGGGTCTTCCGGCCGGATTTTTTCTTCACCTATAACCATACCGGCGGCATTATGCTGCTAACCGCGGTAACCTATTGCCTGCTGGCGTATATCAAAACCCCCCGGAAAAAATATCTTGCCTGGGGCTTATTCAGCATTTTGCTCCTGGGCCTGGTCAAAATCAATTTCGGCCTGGCGGCGCTGTTTATTTTTTTGATCGGGATCTTTGCCGGGGATAAAATCAATGCCGTGCCGGTATCGCGCGAGAAAAAAATCTTTTATGCTGCGGCCGGTCTCGGCTTGCCGGTCCTGTTCTTTCTGATTTATGCCGCCTTTATGCGCGGATTGCCGGTTTATGCCATCCGCCAATGCCTGCCGTATCTCAGCGTTGATCACCCCTATAATGCGCCCTTATGGTTCTCCCTGTGGAAATGGCTGCAGGCCATGGCCCTCAACATCAATGCCGGGTGGGTCAACCGGATCTTCGCGCTGATTATCATCGGCTTCAGCGCACGGGTTATTTTCTGCCTTTTTCATGACCCCTCGGAAAAGGAATCCCGCAACCGGTTTCTGTGTTCCATCCTGATTCTGGCCCTGTTCTACTGCGTGAGCCTGCATGAATATATCAAAAGTATCGTGCTTTACCGCACCGAATGGGCCAAGCCGTTCAGCATGCTCATGATCTTTTTGCTGATCGGCCGGGCTCTGAAAGACACAAAAAAATCTGTTCGGATACTCATGGTCGTTGTGCTTCTCATCCTGGCCGGCAACCGGTATGTTCTCGTAGCCCAAACGATCCGTTCATATAAAAAACCGGGGCATTTTCTCAACACAGAACGAGGCCGGTTGTTCATAACCAATAATCCGCCCTGGATTAAGACCGTGACCCGGACGACCGAATTTATTACAAAAGAATTAGGCAAAGACGAAATGTTCTTTACTCTGCCTTTTGCGCCGCTGTATTACTACCTTTCCGGTAAGCCCAGCCCAACCCGGCAACTGATCTTTTTTGAACACATCAACATTCCGGCTGTTCAGGAAAAAAAGATCATAGCCGAGCTTGAATCCAAAAAAATCAATATCATCGTGGTAACCAACCGCGCCTATTCGTCGGAAACCGGCATGGGCCTCCTTGGCCATGATTACTGCCCGCTGATCGGGAAATACATCGTAGACAATTTCGAGGAGCTCGAACGTTTCGGGAACTGGAAAGAC
>Ga0272441_10009894_pt1 | contig 14592 bp, 10 predicted proteins | sample SSMProp6N_FD_193582 | JGI IMG/M metagenome (GOLD analysis project Ga0272441, IMG submission 193582) | Marine sediment archaeal communities from Little Sippewissett salt marsh, Falmouth, MA, United States - SSM-Prop-6N | ecosystem: Environmental > Aquatic > Marine > Wetlands > Sediment ... | reverse complement strand
AGTGTTCGTGGATGTGGAAGCCGTGCCGCCATCCACTCCACCCTCATCTTTCCAGCCGCCGATTGCCGACTTCACCTTCATGCCGGAGCAGCCGGAAGCGGGCGAACTAGTGCTATTCAACGCCAGTTCCTCCTGGGACTTCGATGGCGAAATCGTGGCTTACTCGTGGGACTTCAACGGCGACGGCTCACCTGATGCAAGCACGGTGACCGCCGAGCACATCTTCCCATCGCCAGGTACATTCAGCGTGTCTTTGACCGTCACCGACAACTCTGGCGCGTCCGATACGTTGAGCATTCCCTTCACTGTCGAATAGCACGTCGCCTGAGCACCCGCCGGGAAAGAATGTAAACCTCAAGTGCAACCACAACCTTCATACTCTAGGCAGAGCTCGGTTGCAGTTTCGATTCGTCGGGTAAATCCCCATGTAGATTCCGGCCACGTCTCTAGAACCCGCGTCACGGGTAATTGGCTTAGAGCACTTGCAGCTGGTTGTCAGCTTCTCCTTCATTTGTACCACGTACCAGCAGGCTTGCTGTGGGCTACGCTTCCGCCGAGTTAGATCAGCTCGACGAATGCTCGCTTGCCAACTTGTAGCAGCAGCGGAGGCGCGAACGGGATGTCGACGTCAGGCGATGCCACGCGTTCGTCGTTGATCTTGACTCCCCCCTGCTTGATGAGACGCTTGCCCTCTCCCCGGCTCGACACAAGCTTCGACGCCTCAAGAAGGTCAATCACCCAGATTGAGCCACTCTCGTTGAGAAGGGCCCGATCGAGGCTCACCTGAGCAACGTCCGTCGGGCGCTCGTGGCGAATGTGAATGCGATCGAACTCTTCTTCCGAGTCAGTCGCATCTTCTTCGGAGTGATACATCCCTACTAGGGTCCGCGCCAACAGACGCTTGGCATCTCGCGGCGCAAGGTCGGATATAGTGCTCGACTCGATGTCTGTCAGGAAGTGGAAGTAACCCTCAATGAGGGCATCAGGGATGCTCAGAACCTTGCCATACATCTCGGAAGCCGATTCGCTCAATCCCACATAGTTGCCCGTGGTCTGACTCATCGCACGTTCTCCGTCGAGGCCAACCAATAGCGGCACGGTTAGCACAATCTGTGCTTGCTGGCCATACTCGCGCTGAATGTCTCGTCCGACCAACAGGTTGAACAGCTGGTCCGCACCGCCGAGTTCAACATCAGCCTGAATAGCCACGGAGTCGTAGGCCTGCGTCAGTGGATAGAGAAACTCCAGCACACTGATCGGGAGACCTTCGGAGTACCGCTTGGCGAAGTCATCACGTTCCAGCATACGTGCCACCGTGTACTTCGAAGTGAGACCAATGATGTCTTCCAAGCTGAGCACACTCAACCATTCCGAGTTGTAGCGCACCTCTGTTCTTTCCGGATCGAGAATCTTGTACGCCTGCTCCTGATAGGTCTCAATGTTCTTCTTGATCTCGGCTTCCGACATCAGTCCACGCGTTGACGATCGTCCTGACGGATCGCCGATGCGCCGTGTGAAGTCCCCGACAATCAGCACGCCGGTGTGACCAAGATCCTGGAACTGCCGCATCTTCCGAAGCGGAACGGAATGTCCGAGCGTCAGGTGAGGAGCGGACGGGTCAATGCCCAATTTAATCCGTAGAGGCACACCCGTTTTCTCGGAGTTCGCCAGCTTCTCAATCAACCCCTCGCGGGGAACCAGCGTATCCACTCCAGCACTAAGCTGTTCGTCCACCAGTCGTGCAATCCGTTCGCTCATGATCCCCCTAGGTTCGCACTACAGAGACAATGCGATCGTCTTCGTCCAGTTGAATCAAGCGAACACCTCGTGCATAGCGCCGGTAGATATTGATGTCTCCCGCCATGATTCGAATGACCTTCTGCTCGGTCGTAATGATGATTTCATCTTGGTCAGAGACAATACCGATAGAGACAAGATCTCCGGAGTCTGCATCCACCTTAATACCCTGCACTCCCTTGCCTCCCCGGCCTTGGATCGGGAAATCTTCCAGCGAGACGCGTTTACCGTACCCTCGCTCGGTCACCATCAACAGCTTTTTCTCCATCGTGATGTCGCGATCCAAGCAAGCCATCCCAACGACGCTATCCCCGCCGTCAAGCCGAATGCCAATAACGCCCTTGGATGGACGCTTGGTGAGCCTCACTTCTTCCTCGCGGAATCGAATCGAATAGCCGCTCTTCGTCGCCAAGATCAACTCACCGCCTCCTTCGCTCGAAACCACTTCGATGAGACGATCCTCATCGACGGCATTGATTGCGTTGATGCCGTTTGCATAAACGTTGGAGTAGTCGGTCAGCAGGTTCTTGTTCACAATCCCGTTCGCCGTTGACATCAGGCACAACATACCTTCCACGTCATCAAAGCTACGAAGCGGAAGGATCGATCGGACGAACTCGTCCTGTTCCAGCGGGATGAAGCTGCGAATATTTTTCCCCAGTGCATCGCGATTCATCGACGGAAGCCGGTGCCCCTGCGTGCGGTACACTCGCCGCTGATCGCTGAAGAAGAGAAGCTGATCCCGAGCATTCACAAGACTGGTGAGCAGGATGAAATCGTCTTCTTTGGTGCGCTGCCCGATGACACCCTTGCCGCCCCGACCTTGCGATCGGAAGTCGATGGCACGCGGAGCATTTACGTACCCTCGGCTAGTCACACTGACCATCAGATCGTAATCCGGGATCAGTTCATTGAAATCGACGTTCCCGTCGTCATCGGCAATCGTCGTTCTGCGCCCTTCTGTAAACCGCTCGGCCACTTCCCGCAGCTCACTCTTGATCGTCTCATCAAGAACAAACTCAGATCCCAGGATGCGTTCGTACTCAGCGATTGCTGTGATCTTTTCCTCGTACTCGTTATCAATTCTGGCTCGCTCTAGCGTACGAAGCTGCGACAGCCGCATCTTGAGAATCGCGTCGATCTGTTCATCAGATAGAGCCAACTCGGTTTGCAGAAGCCGCGTTTCAGTCTCTGTGTCCTTGGACGTGCGAATGATCTGGATCACGCGATCGATCTGCTCGAGAGCGATGCGATACCCCTCGAGAATGTGAGCTCGCTTCTGCGCCGCATCGAGCCGATGCTCCGTGCGGCGACGTACGATCTCGCGTCGGAAGTCGATGAAGCAATTGAGGATTTCCTTGAGCGACAGCGTTCGAGGATTGCCATCGAGAATGACCAGGAAGATGGCAGAGAATGTCCGCTCCAATGAAGTGAACTTGTACAGCTGATTCAGCACCACGTTGGGGTTGGCCGAACGTTTCAACTCGACAACAATTCGCATCCCTTCACGATCCGACTCATCTCGGAGATCGGAAATTCCATCAATCTGCCCGGACTGGACCTTGATAGCGATCGATTCCACAATGGTCGACTTGCGGACCTGGAATGGAATCTCAGAGATGATGATGCGGTCATCTTCAATCGCTGCCTTGGCACGTACTGTCATCTTGCCGGTGCCCGTGCGATACATTTCCTCTATTCCAGATCGACCCATGATCAACCCGCCTGTTGGGAAATCCGGGCCGTGGATGTGCGTCATCAACTCTTTCACCGTGATGAACTGATTGTCCATCAACGCCATAATTCCGTCGACGAGTTCGACCAGATTGTGGGGAGGGATCTGCGTCGTCATCCCGACGGAAATTCCCCAAGCTCCATTCATCAGCAAGTTGGGAACCTTCGCGGGCAGAACAATCGGTTCGTCGAGAGATTCGTCGAAGTTGGGCATCCAATCAACGGTCTTCTCCCCGAGTTCTTCAAGCAACTCCATAGCGATGGACGCGAGGCGCGCCTCGGTGTAGCGCGTTGCTGCTGCCGGATCTCCGTCGATTGAGCCGAAGTTTCCTTGCCCGTCCACAAGCGGATAACGATAGGAGAACGTCTGAGCCATGTTCACCATGGTGTCGTAGATCGCCTGATCGCCGTGCGGGTGGTACTTACCCATGACCTCACCGACGACACGAGCAGACTTACGGTGCGGCTTCCCGGGGCTAACGCCCAACTCACGCATACCGTAGAGAATTCTCCTCTGGACTGGTTTGAGCCCGTCGCGTACGTCAGGAATTGCTCGACCACGAATTACGCTCATCGCGTAGTTGATGTACGACTGCTCCATCTCCTCTTCGATGAACGTTCGCTCAATGCGTTCCATGATCCCCCCTCACTAAGGCTTAAGAATACCGCTTTCCCTTTCCTGATGCAAGGTTTCGCCGTTTCGCTCCACGCTCCACTCATCGATTTCAACGCTCGCTGCCACAGCAATAGAGACGGGCCTTGCCACCGCGGCAAGGCCCGTTTTAGGTCCATCAGTAAGAGAGTTGCTAGACGATCGAGTAAGGATCGACCGCGTCTCTCAATGCGTCTCCCATGAAGTTGAACGCAAGCACGGCAACAACAATAAACGCGCCTGGGATCAGAACCCACGGGTACAGCTCCATTGAGCCAATATTCGTGGCAACACTGAGAAGCTGCCCCCAGCTGGTCATCGGCTCCTGGATACCATATCCGAGGAAGCTCAGTGCCGCCTCGGTGAGCATCATGCCCGGAATCGTCAACGTGGCAGAAACTACGAGATAGCTGGTCACGTTGGGGATGATATGCCGAATAACGATTCGCAGATCCGTGGCTCCCGCAGCTCGCGCAGCAGTCACGAAATCCATCTCACGGATAGCCAGTACTTGCCCGCGAATGATGCGCGCCAAGCCGCCCCAGCTAATGATTGCCAGTGCAAGAATCACTCCGAGGAAAACCATCATGGCCGATAAGCCAAATCCACGCAGAGCCGCGCCCATGGCCATCAAAATAGGAAGTCCAGGGATGGCAAGCATCACTTCACAAGCACGTTGGATGAACATATCCACTCCGCCCCCGTAGTATCCGGACACTCCTCCAAGAAGGATGCCCAGAGGGAACGAGATGAGAATGACCAGGGGTCCAACCGCGAGCGATACCCAACTACCAACAAGGCAACGCGTGAACAAATCACGTCCCAACTTGTCGGTCCCAAAAAGGAACACCGGAGCCTCAGTGCCGTCCTCAGCCCGAGCAGAGAACAGGTGAACCGTCGTGTTAATGAAGCCGAACAGGTTGTGCTCGCTCCCACCAGATACGAAGAACTGGAGATAATATTTCTTGCTTGTGTCCTCCGCGAACACACCACGATAGTCAACAATCGTACGTTCCGTGTTATACACGTACGGCCTAGACAGCGAACCATCGTCGTCCCGCCAGTGAATTGTCGACGGGGGCGAATAGGAGTGACGCCGGAACTGCTCCGAATAGTGATACGGACCGATGAATTGAGCAAGTACTGCTGCCACGAAGAAGAGGATGACAATCAGCGTCCCTACGTTCCCAACACGATGCCTGCGAAAAGCTTGCCAGATCATCTGGGCCTGAGAGCGGCTGATGTACCCCTGCTCCGCTAACTGCGCTTCTTGCGCCTTCCTTTTCCTTCGAGAGAGCCTAGCCATTATTGATTCTACTCCTTTGCCCAATTCCAGAAGTGTCAGTCATAGCGAATGCGTGGATCAACCCAAGCCAACAGGAAGTCGGCAAGGAGATTTCCCAACAACAAGAACAAACTGAAGAACAGCAATCCGGCCATGACAACATTCTCGTCTTGCCGCTGAAGCGCCGAGAAGTACGATCGGCCTACAGTTGGCAGGTTGAGGACAATCGCTGTTACGATAGACCCCGCAACAAGATTTGGCAGGGACAGCCCAAGAATCGTCACCAGCGGATTGATAGCGTTTCGAACAGCGTGCTTGTAGACAACGACACGCTCTGTCAGTCCTTTGGCGCGGGCAGTCTGAACGTAGGGGAGGGACAGAGTATCAAGAAGATTGCCCCGCATCAGGCGAATCAGACCAGCCATTCCCGACGTGCCGATCACGACCCATACGGGCCACATGTGCCACATGATGTTGACAATCTTGGCCCAAGACCATCCCATAGTGTAGTACTTCAAATCCATGACGCCACCCACGCTCAACCCATGATTCCCCACCTTGAACAGGACAACTAAAATCCATAACAGAACCAATGCGAAGAAAAAATTCGGAATGGAGAGCCCGAGGAATCCGAAAAATGTAACAATATGATCGCTCGGTTTGTACTGGTGAGTCGCGGAATAAATACCGATTGGAATGGCAAACAGGTACTGCAAAATGAGTGTTGATAGTGCGATGAAGATCGTCCACTGCAATTTGTTACCTAGGAACAATGTCTTGTATACAGGCATTTTGGTGACAAATGAAAAGCCAAAATCACCATGCAGAAGAATATTCTTAAGCCAAGACCAGTACTGAAAAAGGAACGGCTTATCCAAGCCGAACCGTTCAATCTGCTGCTGCAGCGTCTCCTCTGTGACCTGAGGATCCAGGCGAGCCAGAGTAAGGAAGTCGCCCGGCATGATCTTGACCAGCGTAAATGAGATCAAGGACACGATAAGAAGCAACGGCAACATGTAGAGCGTACGACGAATGATATAAGTAAGCATGCCAGCCTTCTTATGGAAAAAGAGTGCGAGGTGCGGCACGAAGTACCGCACCTCACAGTTTAGTCAGTGTTTACAGCAGCCGCTTGTCGAAACAGAGTTCCGTAAGCAAGCCGTTGTTACCGCCGGGCGTTGAAGTCGGGCTCGCCTTGAAGGCATTACCGACGTAGTCGTAGTAGGCATACTGGAACGACTGGACGACCGTATATACGTAGCCGAGCTGAGCAGCAAGAAGTTGCTGATACTCAGTGTAGTAATCGAACGCGGCATCAAGATCGAACGTGTTCGCACCAAGAGCAAGCAGCTCGTCAACACGAGCGTCAATATCGTCCGGATCGTCGCACGCCGAATAGCGATAGGCGTGGAGGGAACCACACGAGCGATAGACGTTCGAGCCACCGTTCGGCTCATCGCCACCGGTCAGGCCGAGGTAGATGAGGTCGCCTGCGGAACCGAACAGGTTGTTGACCAAAGTGTTGAAGTCAACGATCTGGAAGGTTACGTTCAGGCCGATGGACTGCCAGTCATCCGTAAGGATCAAGCAGCTGGCAGAACGGGTGGTGTTATCGTTCGTTTCGATCGAGAGGTTGAGCGGAGCGCCGCTCGGGAGATCGCGCCATCCGTCGCCATCAGCATCTACAACACCAAGATCGTCAAGGATTCCCGCGGCTTTCGCCGGGTCATACTCGAAGATAATCGCGTTGTTTTCCGTGATGGGTCCGCCGTAGTAGTCGCGGCCAGCATAGAACGGAGACGGAACGGAAACGGGGCTCCACTGGGGACCGCCCAATCCGTTCAGCACGTTGTTGATCATTGTGTCTTTGTCGATGCAGTGAGCCATCGCTTCGCGGAACTTCACGTTGCGATACAGCTCGCGCTTCTCAGCATCCGTGCCTTCGGCCAATCCAACGTCCTGGTTGATCAGGAACCACGTGGTCCCGTAGCCAGGGTCTGAGGTGATCAGGATTGAGAATCCTTTGGCCGGAGCTTCACTGTTCAGAATGGCGATGTCTTCGGCACGGAGGCCATAGACGTCAGTCTCGCCATTGCGGAACTTCAGCATCGAGACATCCTGGTTTGTCACGATCGCGGAAATGATCGTGTCATAGTAAGGAAGCTGGGTGCCCGCCGGATCGTAAGCGTAGTAGTAAGGGTTACGCGTCATGGTAACACTCACGTTCGGCTGGTAGTCTGAAACAATCCAAGGACCGTTTCCGACCAGTTCATCCAGAGGCGTATCCAGCGTCCAGGTCTCGTTGAACGTACCTGCCGGAACTTCAGGATTCAGCTTGTGCACGTACTGAGCAAGCGCGTGCTTCGGCATGATGTTGAAGGACAGGGAGTTCAGAGCTGGACGGAAAATGACGCTCATCGTGAACGTAACGGTGTAGGTATCAACCTTTTCGCACACGGGATACGTGTCGTCAGGAAGAAGCTGGCCGTCGCGAGCGTTGGTGTCAACGTCCTCGTTCAGGATGACATCGTTGTACGTGAATACAACGTCATCAGCCGTAATCGGCTCGCCGTCGGACCACATGAGGCCTTCGCGGAGGTGGAAAGTGATAACCAAGCTATCCTCGGAAATCTCCCAGCTCTTCGCAAGGTCAGGCACGAGTGCGCCGGAGATGTGGTCAAGGTTGACCAGCCCGCGGTGCATTCGGCCAGTGAACCACGTCGTGCTCGTTTCGTGAGCGGTGTGGTTGTTCCAGCCTTTCGGATCTTCAATGTTGGCGATGGTGATCGTTCCGCCTCGGACACCGAGTTCCATGTCTTCATACACGGTCCCAGCTACACCAATGGGGATCACCAGCGCATCTGCCGGCTGTTCAAGATAACCTTGTCCGAACACAGCCAGTGATGTGAAAACGAGTAGGCCCGCCAAAATTAGCGCGTTCTTCATATGAGAACCTCCTCCTAATTGCCTCTTAGAGGCTGTACAGGTACGTCAGGAAACCTTGATACGCAAGTGCGTATTCCGGGTGTACCAACGTAACGCCAAGGATTTCTGCTTCGACCTGAGGAATTGTCAGATCGGAACCGATAATCCAGTACGTAGTCAAAGCTGTTGCAGCAGCGACACGCAGTCCAAACGAATCCCCGACCACAAGGTCGAGAAGCTCGGCTTCGGTCTTCATGCCAACGGGGGAACCCGGGCCATAGAAGCCGCCCAATAGTTTCCCAAGGGCAGTAAGAACCGCGTCACCGATTGCGAACTCGTACTCTTCGCCTTCATCATCAATCCTAGTGATTGAGGCTGCAGCAATGTCCTCTTCGACAAATGCCGGTTTCTTATAATCAGCCTTGTGATTGAAAACATAGGCGTCAGCTGCGTCCAGGTCGCCAGCAGCGGCCATGGTGAGTAGCTCTTCATCTTCCAGTTCAATAAGGGCGATTAGTCCCCCACTGAGCTTGAAGAGCGCTCGATCGGCAGCTAGCTTGATACCAGGTGTCAGCCCCTTTTCTGCAAGGACTGTTAGCTCTTCCACGGTGTAGTCGTCGATGTAGTCATTGACCAGATTCAAGCCGGCTGCATTGCTAATTTCCTCGACCAGTTCGTTGGCAACAATACCGCCAAGATCCACGGCCATACCAAGAAACGAGAAAAGTGCAACCACGCAAGATACTAGTCCTAGTGCCCGAAGGCCATTACGTTTCATTGTTTAACCTCCTTGTGCTCATGCCTAATCAGTGACTGGCTCGCGTTCTGATTCGTAAACCACCTCCTAGGCAGAGCTATATCTATGTGGAAAGACGCGCTCGCTTGAATTCCATTATACGGATCCGGCTTTGGCTGTCAATTCCCCCAGCCTCCATTATTCGCAGTCCAACACGGAATCAATCAGTTCGCGTTCAATCTCAGTTCGCGAGGTATCGAGGACATTTCCAAGAGCCGTATCCAGCGAAACCCCACCTCCCATTCTTGCTGTAGCCAGCCAGAGAGCACGAATTACATCGGCTCCATACGTATCTAGCATGTACGCCATCATCAGTCCAGCCTGCACTTCTAGTACTTGAATAGGCTCCCCACCAAATCCCGCTTTCCACAGAGGAGGCCATTCGCCGGCGCGGAGCAATTCGCACCCCCGCTCAATCAGTTCTTCTCGATCGATAGTTAACGCAGCAGTCAATCCACGACGAAGGAGGTTGGATGAAGTTTCTTTCCTCACTACGAACGTAGGCAGTGTGCTAATGAATTCCTCAACAATATTGTCTTGAGAACTAAGGTGCCACAGTGTTCTGTGAGTACTAACCACAGGAACAATATTTGTGCCTTCCTCACGACCGGAATCCGTTTCGTAGTAGAAGACGATGACATGGTCAGGCAACTCGCTCTGCTGAAACCCGAGCGTGTCCGAGACCAATCCATAGGCCGTTTCCACCACCTGAAGCACCTCTCTGAGAGCCGCCGTCGTGTCCTGCCCCATGATCGTGAACATCCCTTCGTCCACTCGTTGCCAATCTCGAAAAGCAGCTACCCATTCTTCCAGCGTGTCAGTTATGGGAACGTCAGCCGCACCGGCGAGTCTTCCCGCTGACTCGAAGTCCCCTGCGGCTAACTGAGTTCGAACAGCTAGCATGCTTTCGGAAACGGATAGAGTCTGCGGATTCCATGTCCGCGTTCTATTCGCAGCCGCTTGAATTTCGCCGGCTTCGTACAAGAACCGAGCTTTGTAGTACTCGAATCCATCCCCCGCGATGTCAGTCTCATGAACAGCTTCCAGCCAGTTGTCAGCAACTTCTGTTACTGAACCGCAGCTCAGCTTGGCGATCAAGGCTTCCGTGGTTCCCGGCCCCCAGGCGCTCCGGAATCCCTCCAGCCCAGTGCATTCGATCAAGTACTGAACGAGCGACGCCGCCTCCAACTCGGCGATGTCATAGTCGAAAGACTCATCCTCGTAAGAAGACAACATGCCTCTGAATTCCGCCAGACCTTCGAAAGTACTTGTAGCGAGACGCGGCGAAAACGGGGATTGGTAGCGCTGATAGAGAGTGCTCTCAAATTGCTCTACTGCCTCCAAACGAATCAAATCCTGAAGCGAGTGAAGCATCCGTGGTGGCGCGGCCGCAAGTGGCACATGAAAATTCCGGCCGGGGGAGGCAACATTGAGAAGCATCCCTTGATACAACAACTGAGAGCTGCACTTTCCCCACCCAAATGCAAGGATGAGTTCACCCAAGCGCGAATAAGGATCCTCTCCGTAGACCAGGTCAATGACCGCGTAGAACGAATACATGGCAAGCGCTGACTTTCTACGGTACGTGCTCACCTTCAGCATCTCAGGATCGTCATGAACGAGGACATCAATTGGCAGGGGAAGCTCCTCAATTGGAACGTTGAGCCTGGTGGTCAAGTCGTCCAGTGCGTCCTCAAGCTGGGCCGCCAGCTCGTAGCGCGAATCCATGTACGGCGAGTCGACGTGATACCAGATTGAGAATGTGTCGCCAGAGAATTCGACGAGATCCTGGGTCTCTACCTGCAATTTCGGCTCAAGGACATTGTTGATCAGCAGTGCAATTAGGCCTGCTACAGCAAGCCCAACACCAATTCCAGCAAGTGAGAAAAACACCTGGCGACGAAAATCCTTCCGATCACTACTTGTTAGCATACTCATTAGTTGTATTCCCCAGATTTGAAGAAGTTGTGAAGCTTCGCATTAGGGTCCGGAAATGGGGGCGGATTCTGTGACGTTAACGTGTTGCCCCCTCAGATCCCTGAACGATATACTGCAATCGTGCTGGATTCCGATGTGAATCGTCCATATGGGATCGTCTCATGGGAGGGTTTATGGTAATCCTCAAGGTCGCTTCTCAATCGAGTCCCAACTCAGTGTCAGGAGCCATCGCAGGCGCGCTTGAGGAACACGGAGTTGTCGAGTTGCATGCCATTGGGGCGGGCGCTGTCAATCAGACCGTCAAGGCAATCGCAATCGCCCGTCGACTGGTTGAGAGAGATGACACACCATCGATCAAGGTAATCCCCGGCTTCATAGAACTTGAGATCGACGGCCAGACAACAACGGGCATTCGTTTCATCGTCGAAAGATAGTCCGCATTTCGGTACGCTTACCCTCATGCTCACACATCTTGAAGCGCACGTTCTGGAGGCCGTTGGTTCAGCTTATCGAGAAGCATTCGGAATCGAACCTGCTTCTTCCTTGCTGGAGATTCGGCCCGCAGATCGCCCCGAGTTTGGGGACTATACGTCCAACATTGCCATGCTGGCTGCTTCAGAGCTCAAAGCCTCTCCCCGCGACATTGGAGGTCGGCTCGTACAGGCGATCTCCGAACAGATCCGTGCGAATCCATCTCATCCAGTGTTCAAAGTGGAACTTGCCGGCCCCGGCTTCGTCAATCTCTTCCTAACTCCGAACGTACTCCAGCAATCCCTGGGAATGATCTTCGATGGGCAAACCCGTTTCGGCGATTCCGATATTGGCAAGGGAAGAACGCTTCAAGTCGAGTTCGTTTCGTCCAATCCTACTGGACCGCTCACCGTCGGGCATGGGCGACAGGCTGTACTCGGAGATGTTCTGGCTAGGCTGTACGAGCGCATCGGGTACAAGGTTGTACGTGAGTATTACTTCAACGATGAGGGCCAGCAGATTGATCTGCTCGCCGAATCGTTGTGGGCACGTTATCAGGAATTGTACGAAGACGTCCATGACATCCCTGAAAATGGTTACCAAGGCGAATACCTGATTCCTGTGGCAGAGGAACTGAAAAAGGACCTAGCACGACCGTTCCCAGAGTTCGATGGCGACACAAAGGCGCTCTTCCGTCGCGCGGCAGTCGATCGAATGACAAACGTCATCAAACGCGACCTCCACGAGTTAGGGGTCCACTTCAACCATTGGTTCTCAGAGGCTGATCTTCACAAGGCGGGCAAGATTGAGAAGACGCTACAGCTTCTGAAGGATCACGGCGGAGTCTACGAAGAGGATGGTGCCCTTTGGCTGAAGGCGAAAGAGCACGGCGGCGCCAAGGATTCCGTTCTCATCCGCTCAGATGGGCGTCCAACATACCTGATGGTCGACATTGCGTATCACATCGACAAGTACGAGCGAGGGTTCAACCACGTGATCGACGTACAGGGCGCCGATCATCATGCCGAGCAGACATGCGTCAAGGCCGCCCTAAGATTGCTAGGATATCCCGAGGAGTGGCTCTCCTATGCCTCGCATCAGTTTGTCAGCCTAAAAGAAGGCGGACAGATCCAGAAGATGTCAACACGAGCCGGACGCTTCGTCACGCTGCACGACTTGACCCAGGAGCTGGGCAAGGATGTCGTTCGCTACTTCATGATCTCTCGCAAGCCAGACGCTCACCTTGACTTCGACCTTGACCTCGCCCGCGCGGAATCAGCGGATAATCCCTCCACGTACATTCAATATGCCTACACACGCATCCGCTCGATCTTCCGGAAGACCGATTCAACAGCGTTAGCCGACAGCAGCCAGGTGGATCTCTCGGCACTGCGCGAGAGCGAGGAACTGGCCCTTATCAAGATGCTCGATCGGTTCCCGCAAGTGATCGCGCACGCTGCCCTCGATTTCGCGCCGCATGCGTTGGCCGAATATGGACTGAATCTGTCACGAGCGTTCCACGCCTACTACGACAAACACCGGGTCTTGACTGATGATACGACCCTCCAGACAGCACGACTGACTCTGTTGAGCGTCATCCAGATTGCTCTTGGGGAGTGCCTCGCCGTTCTGGGCATGGAAGCACCCGAGGAGATGTAATGGCTTGGATCGACCGATTGAAGTCTGGACTGTCCAAGACACGAGCGGGGCTTACCCATACGGTCTCTCAGGTTCTGCGCGGTGCGAAGAAACTGTCCGAAGACGACATCGAGGCTCTTGAGGAAGCACTCATCGCCAGTGATGTGGGAGCACAAACTGCCATGGCTCTGGTCGAAGAGCTACAAACTGCGATGTCTCGCGACAACGCAGATCCCCTCCGTGCACTTCAGGCCTTGATACAAGAGCGCTTGGCCGGCATCGAGAAGGCGCTCGTCGTCCGCTCCGACAGCCAGCCAACCGTGTTCTTGGTTGCCGGGGTGAACGGCGCCGGGAAGACGACCACCATCGCCAAGCTAGCCACGCAGATTCGTTCCAACCATCCAGGGATTCCAGTGACGTTTGCTGCCGCCGACACGTTCCGAGCCGCCGCCATTGAGCAGTTGGGCATTTGGGCAGATCGGATCGGCGCAGACTTCATCCGCCATCAATCGGGCGCAGACCCCTCAGCCGTCGTATTCGATGCCGTCGATCACGCCATTCGAACCGGAGGTGTCCTGTTCGTGGATACGGCAGGGCGTCTGCAAACGAAGCATAACCTGATGGAGGAACTAAAGAAGATCGAGCGAACGGTGGGCAAGAAGCTGGGTAGAGGCTCAGACGAACGCATCCTTGTCCTGGATGCGACCACCGGACAAAATGGGATCTCCCAGGCTCGCCACTTTCACGAGGCCATTGATTTGTCCAGCATCGTGCTGACCAAAGTCGATGGAACAAGCAAGGGAGGAGTGGTCCTTGCCATCTGGGATGCGTTGCAGATTCCTCTGACGCACATTGGCGTCGGCGAATCAGCGGGAGACCTACATGCGTTCTCGGCGGCGGAGTTCGCTGAGGCGCTTTTTGGCAGTTGAGAACTGGAACATAAGGAACAACATTTAGAGGAGGCACGAAGTGGACAAGAATGTCTTTTTCTTCAGCAAAGAACTGACGGACGGAAATGCGACCATGAAGGAACTGCTGGGTGGCAAAGGAGCCAATCTGGCAGAGATGTCTGGACTAGGAATCCCTGTTCCGCCAGGCTTCACCATCAGCACTGAGGTATGCGGATACTACGCCGATCATGACAACACGTATCCCGAGAGCCTTCGCAACGAAGTGCAAGAGAATCTGAGGAAATTGGAAAACACGTCAGGGAAGATCTTCGGCGGGACAAGCAATCCATTGCTTGTTTCGGTTCGATCCGGGGCAGCTGTGTCCATGCCTGGCATGATGGACACCATCCTTAACCTTGGACTCACAGATGAAACCGTTGCCGGACTGGCCACGAAATCGGGGAAC
>Ga0272441_10009893_pt1 | contig 14593 bp, 9 predicted proteins | sample SSMProp6N_FD_193582 | JGI IMG/M metagenome (GOLD analysis project Ga0272441, IMG submission 193582) | Marine sediment archaeal communities from Little Sippewissett salt marsh, Falmouth, MA, United States - SSM-Prop-6N | ecosystem: Environmental > Aquatic > Marine > Wetlands > Sediment ... | reverse complement strand
AAGGTCATCTTCAATAGTACTATTATTTTGTAGGGTGGAATCGAGCACTCCGGAGCCGTTACGCATTTCGGTAGCCAGTTCATTTTCAAATCTTTTATTTGGGGAAAAGGTTAAGTTGGAAGTGAAATTTAGCAGATCGCGCTGACTAGGCCTATAATCAAAGATCAAATTGGCTTGCTGGCCCTGTGAACGGGTAATTTGTTCTAATTCGGTATTCCAGCGTGCAAAAACATCCTCCTGATCATTAATAAAGTTAATTCGGTTGTTTGACCTTTTAAATTCTTTTCTCGGATTGAACACATAATTGGCAAAAATACTGATTTTGTCATTTTTGTAATAATGACTGGTTCCCAGGTTGTATTTAGCAAAAACAGCCTGTGTATACAGACCCCTTATGTTGCCTTTATAACCAGGCACTATATTCTCCTTGGTACGGATATTGAGAATGGAACCATCTTCCGCTTCAAAACTGGCCGGGGGATTTGGAATGACCTCTACAGAGGAAATCATATCACCGGAAAGTCCCTTTAAAAAATCCTGGATTTCGGTTGGGGATAATTGTATTTTACGATCATTAAGATAAACTGTCGCTGGTGTTCCCCGTATTTCCAGATTGTCCTGTGCGAGTATGACCCCCGGGGCATTGCGGAGGATGTCCCAGGAGCTTCCTTCAGCTATTACTGTATTTTCAACATTGAAAATAATCCGGTCTGCCTTTCGCTCTATCGTAGGCTTCTGACCTGTAACTACTACCTCATTCAGCCATTCGCTGTCGGGCTCCAGGATAAGAGCGCCAATTTGTATATTTCTTTTTATTTCCAATGCCACCAGGGTAGACTTATACCCGAAGTATTTTGCCTGCAAATAGTATACGTCTTCTGGGATGTCTTCCAGGATAAAGTGTCCCGATTCATCCGCTAAAGTTCCATTTACCTGGGTATTATCCAATGCCTTCAGAAGTATCACGTTTGCATATGGAAGTGGTTTCCCGTCTGTGTCTTTTACAGATCCAACCACATCATAGGTCTGGCTGGCCATGGCTAAGGGTAATATTCCTAAGACAAATAGTATGGGGAATCTCACAATATTGGTAGGTTAGTCCGTAAAGCTATAAAATAATTTACTTTATACATGTAAAAGGGAGGTGATTGTTTCTAATTATCTCATTGGTTCGCCCTGCACCATTCCACAGAATTCTTAACGCCATTTACGAGATATGGGCTAGTTGCCCAACCAGCGGGCCCTTTTAATTAGTGTATTTCTACGGAAATCAGAATGTGATTGGCGCTTCAAGGGTTTGGTCATTGCGCAATACCTGCACTGTGGTGGTGTCTCCCGGCTCAAAAGCAGACAGGGCACGCATATAACTCATCATGTCCACCACGGTACTGTCTCCAAGTTGAACCACAATATCTCCTTTTTGTAAACCTGCTTTTTGTGCCGGTTTATCTTCACTTATCCCATCAATACGCATCCCTTTCCCTTCAAACATATAATCCGGGATTACCCCTAGCGCTACTTTGAACCTCGGAACTTCTTCACTCTCATTTTTGGTTTTCCTGAATGTTAGTTTTTCATCGTCATCCAATTCCTGAACAAGGCTCAACAAGTAGGAGCTTATCAGTCGCATCCCCTCATAATTCAATTTCTCTGCATCATCTGAGGGCTTGTGGTAGTCTTCATGTTGTCCTGTAAAAAAATGTAAGACCGGGATGTCCTGCAGATAGAAAGAGGTGTGGTCAGAAGGGCCTACGCCCGATTCTTTTAACACCAGTTTAAACCCCGGGTTTGAGGCATTCAATACCTGGGGCCAGATGGGAGAAGTTCCGGTACCACTAACTGAAAGGGTTTTGTCTTCCCTTAGCCTTCCCACCATATCCAGGTTAAGCATATAGGAAACCCCGCCCAGATCAAGAGTAGGGTTTTTTGTAAAAAAATTGGATCCTAATAATCCCATTTCCTCGCCGGAAAAAGCGATAAACAGATAGTTTTTAGAAAGTTTTGTGCCCCTGATTTTATTTGCCAGATCCAGGAGTACCGCCACACCGCTGGCATTATCATCTGCGCCATTATGAACCGCCGGTTCGCCCTTGTATAACGAGCCTTCACCTCCATATCCCAAATGGTCATAGTGGGCGCCAATGACTACGGTAGTTGAAGAATTATTATCGATAAAACCGATAACATTAGTCCCGGTTATTGTGCTGTCGCCGGTCTCTTGAAAACCTACTTGCTGATGCGGATCGGTCTTTGGTTTAAAAGTAAAGGTCTGGTAATAGGTTCCTGCATGTCCTTTAGGATCCAGTCCCATTTCAGTCATCAGTCCCATGATATATTCCGCAGCCTTGATTTCTTCTTCAGTTCCGGTTTCCCTTCCTTTAAATTCATCACTGGCGAGGACCTTAACCTCTTCTTCCATAGAGGCTATTTTGGGTTGCTCTGTTTTACATCCGAAGGCAAGTATAAAAAATACGCCAAGAATTATTTTTTTCATCAATTTTGCGTCTAATTTTGTTCAAAATTAAACATCCTATGAAAACTTTAGTGGCATTCTTTCTTTTATTAGTGTTTTTTGGTTGCAAAACCGATTCAAAAAAACCGCTTCCGGAAAAGGAAAATTCCAGCTCCGTAATGGCCGGAGCAGATACGCTGATCTATGAAGAGGAAAGGCATTTTAAAGCTATTCGCCAGGTCACTTTTGGCGGGGACAATGCGGAGGCCTATTGGAGTTTTGACGATAGCAAACTTCTTTTTCAGTCGAACAATCCCGGATGGGGCATGCAGTGCGATCAGATGTTTCTTATGAATTTTGAAGAGACTTTCAAGGATAGCAAACCCCCTATGATAAGTACAGGAATGGGGCGAACTACCTGTGGCTATTTTCTCCCCGATAACGAGCAGTTTATATATGCTTCCACGCATTTAGTAAACAAAGAATGCCCTGAAGTGCCTTTGCGCAAAAACGGGAAATACGTTTGGCCCGTATATGATTCCTTCGACATATTTGTGGCGGATCTCAAGGGCAATATAGTTACACAACTTACCAACGAGCCGGGTTATGATGCCGAAGCTACTGTTTCTCCTCAGGGAAATAAAATAGTGTTTACATCTACCAGAAATGGTGATCTGGAATTGTATACCATGAATTTAGATGGTACAGAAGTTTTACAAATAACAGATGAGTTGGGTTATGACGGGGGAGCTTTTTTCTCTCCTGACGGCACAAAAATCATTTTCAGGGCTTCAAGGCCAAAAACGGAGGAAGCCATAAAAGAATATAAAGAATTACTGGCCCAGGGATTGGTACAACCTACGGAGATGGAACTTTTTATCTGCAATGCGGATGGCAGTGATTTAAAGCAACTGACTTTTCTTGGAAATGCCAACTGGAGTCCCTTCTTCCACCCTTCCGGGGAAAAGATTCTATTTTCAAGTAACTTTGAAGCCGAAAAAGGTTTCCCTTTTAATCTCTATCTTATTGATACAGACGGGAAGAATTTGGAACGGGTTACCCATGGAAAAACTTTTGATGCCTTCCCGGTATTTTCCAATAATGGGAAATTCCTGGCTTTTTCAAGTAACCGCAACAATGGCGGAACACGCGACACCAATTTGTTTATTGCCGAGTGGCAGGATTAAGAAGTAGAAAAATGTATCTTTGCAGCCAATTTGAAATAGCCAGAGTAAGAAAATGAAACACATTCGTAATTTCTGTATTATCGCCCACATAGACCATGGCAAGAGTACTTTGGCAGACAGGCTGTTAGATTTTACAGGTTCTGTAACGGAACGCGAAAAAAAAGAACAGCTTTTAGATAATATGGATCTGGAGCGCGAGCGTGGAATTACCATTAAGAGTCATGCTATTCAGATGGAATACGAACATGAAGGCGAGGCTTATATTCTCAATTTAATAGACACGCCCGGCCACGTGGATTTCTCCTATGAAGTGTCTCGCTCAATAGCGGCATGTGAGGGGGCCCTTTTAGTGGTAGATGCAGCCCAGAGCATACAGGCGCAAACCATTTCGAATTTATACCTGGCTCTGGAAAATGATCTTGAAATTATTCCGGTTTTAAATAAGGTCGATTTGCCTAGTGCCAGTCCCGAAGAAGTAACAGATGATATTGTAGAATTATTAGGGTGTAAACCCGAAGATGTAATCCCGGCCAGTGCTAAAACAGGGTTTGGTATTCATGAAATTTTAACGGCTATCATAGATCGTATTCCTCCTCCGAAAGGGAATACTGATGAGCCGTTGCAGGCCCTTGTTTTTGATTCTGTATATAATTCATTCAGAGGGGTGGAAACTTATTTTAAAGTCATAAACGGTGTTATCAAAAAAGGTCAGAAAATTAAATTTGTGGCTACAGGCAAGACGTATTTTGCTGATGAAGTGGGTACCCTGAAACTTACCCAGGAACCTAAGCCAGAAATTAAAGCGGGAGATGTAGGCTACGTGATTACCGGAATAAAGGATGCCAGGGAAGTAAAAGTTGGGGATACCATTACTGATGCAGTCAACCCTACGAAAAACGCTATTGCTGGTTTTGAAGATGTAAAACCTATGGTTTTTGCCGGTATTTACCCTGTAGATACGGAAGATTACGAAGAATTGCGTTCCTCCATGGAAAAGTTGCAGCTCAATGATGCTTCTTTAGTGTTTACTCCGGAAAGCAGTGCGGCCCTCGGTTTTGGTTTTCGATGTGGTTTTCTTGGAATGCTGCACATGGAGATTATACAGGAGCGTTTAGAGCGTGAATTTGATATGACGGTGATCACTACGGTGCCAAACGTTAGTTATCATGCCTTTACTACAAAAAACCCGGATGTTCCATTGATTGTTAATAACCCGAGCGACCTTCCGGATCCTTCTACCCTGGCAAGGGTTGAAGAACCTTATATAAAAGCCACAATAATTACCAAATCAGATTTTGTAGGAAATGTAATGTCCCTTTGTATAGATAAGCGGGGGCAGATTACCAATCAGACCTATCTAACTCCGGAGCGGGTTGAACTAAATTTTGACATGCCCCTAGCAGAGATTGTGTTTGATTTTTATGACAGGCTTAAAACTGTTTCTAAAGGCTATGCCTCCTTTGATTATTCCCCTATTGGCATGCGGGTGTCCAAACTGGTTCGGGTGGATATTTTGCTGAATGCGCAACCGGTTGATGCTTTGTCTGCTCTTATACATTTTGATAATGCCCACTACATAGGCAAAAGAATGTGTGAGAAATTAAAGGAATTAATTCCAAGGCAACAGTTTGATATTCCAATACAGGCGGCCATAGGTGCTAAAATTATTTCCCGGGAAACCATAAAAGCATTGCGAAAAGATGTAACCGCCAAATGTTATGGCGGAGACATATCAAGGAAAAGAAAGCTATTGGAAAAACAAAAGAAAGGTAAAAAACGCATGCGCCAGGTGGGTAATGTTGAAATTCCACAACAGGCATTTATGGCCGTACTTAAATTAAACGACTAATTTTCTTCTTTTAACTTACAATATTTGTAGGTAAATACAATATTTTTGACTTGACTTAGTTAATAGTTAAAGTTTAAAATTCCCCGTCAATGACTACTTATATTGCCGAATTTCGTGCTGTGCATAAGCTGATACAGATAATACAACATTCTGTTTTTACCTGGAAACAGGAAGGTGGCGAAATTGATTCGGACCTGCTGCAGGGTAAGATAAAAAGAGAATCCGCGGTTCATTTTTATAAATTAATGGCCGGAGAACACTTTGAAGTTTCTTTGGATGACATTTCCGTGGAAATTACCAAAACTGCCCCATTTAATGGTTAGTGAATACCATGACTCAAGTATTTATTTATCCATAGTTTAAGGTTCATATAGGCATTCTCGACAAATATTTCTAAATTGAGTGTGTTTTAGATTGTACTTTAAAAATGAGAATGCTCCGGCAGTGTATACTTTTTTTCTTCTTATCATCAGTGCTGTTAGCTCAGGAAAGTATGCTTTCCACAGAGCAATGGACTACCCTTGAAATTACGCTTACCAGCAAAACAGACTACGAAAATCCTTATAAAGACGTTGCGGTTTGGGCAGATTTTACAAACCAAAAAGGCGATACTATAAAAAGGCCTGCTTTTTGGGACGGGGATAATATTTGGAAAATAAGATTTACCTCTCCGGATACAATTAGTACCTGGAAATGGCTGTCATATGCATCCAATGAACAAGACCTGGGGCTTCATGGGGCAACAGGTGCTGTCAGTGCCAAACCATACAGTGGCGACAACCAATTACTGGCTAATGGGTTGCTAAAAATGGCAAAAGGTAACCGAAATGTAATACAGCACTCCGGTAAATCATTTTTAGTTGTAGGAGATACCCCCTGGGCAATTCCTTTTAGGGCAACGGTAGACCAGGTTGCTACATATGCCCGCGACAGGCAGAAAAAGGGGTTTAATTCTGCATTGCTTATGAGCTTACAGCCAGACATGAATGCCGTGGGGCCCAATGAAAGGAATACTTCGCAAGGTTTCAAAAGAGCTTTTGAGGATTTGTCTGATGGACATATCAATATATTGAATCCTTCATATTTTCAAACGTTAGATCAGATAATAGGCGTACTCATTAAGCATGAGATTGTTCCTGTTTATCAGCCGGTATTTCACGGTTTTGGATGGAAGGGTCTGAAAGTGCTGGGCAATACGATAAACCCTGAAGAATATGTGCGCTATTGCAAATATCTCCTTGCGCGCTACGGCAGCAAACCTGCCATTTGGCTTATTGCAGGAGACCATGACGGTAATGATCCCGGTGTAAAAGAAAGTGGAGAAATGTTTCAGGAATGGGACAGTTATGGCCAGCCTACCGGACTGCATTATAATCCATGTGATGATTATGTGGCTGAGTGGGCGGTAAATGACCCCAGTAAACATTGTATGCACTTTAATAAGACACATCAGGATAAAGAGTGGCTGGATTTTCAATGGGCACAAACAGGGCATGATGGAGCACACCAATATCACAAAGTAGAGAAAATGTACGATAATCTTCCCACTAAAGGCGTGGCCAATGGTGAACCTACCTATGAAGGAATGAATAATGGTAAAAATGGGCTGGGCTGGTGGCAGGGCGAAGAGGCCTGGATGCAATTAATGCATGGGGGAACTATGGGAATTGTATATGGTGCGGCCAGTCTTTGGCAATGGAAGATAACAGCAGATGAAGAGGGCTGGACTGCCTGGTCTTCTCAACCTAAATCCTGGGAGGAAGCTTTATACATGGAAGGCTCCGTTTATGCAGGAATGGTGGGTAAAATTTTAGCTTCTCTAGATATGACTAATATAGAAAAACGTTGGGATTTGGCAGGTGGAAAACCATTACTGGCTAAACCCGGATCTTTATATATTTCATTTTTAAAAGAAGGTGGCGAAATTGAAATTAAATCCTTGCCCAAAGGAAAGGGCCTGCAATTTAATTGGACAAACCCTAAAAATGGCGAGGTCATTGATTCCGGAAGTGTTGACTCAGGCAAATTTAACGCTCCGGATAATAACCCCTGGGTTTTGATTATTAATTAGGTTGATAAGATTACCAACTACATGATTTAGGGTATTTTATCCATATCAAACATTTTGCCTAAATAGACCAGCTTGTAGCCCTCAGAAATTGTGTTGAAGTTTTCACTGAATGAAGTAATGATGTGTATCTCCCCGTCAGGAGCTTTTATGAAAATTGGAATTATCTCATCATCTTCATTCGTTATGTCTATTAACTGTTGGTAATGTTTGCCATTTTTAAGTTCAATTTCATGAACCGCCGGGTAACTCCTTATGGCTTCCATCAATTTTATGAAATCATCGGTATGGGAGAAGAGGCCTTCCTCAGGATTATTCTGAGGATCGTTCATCTCTTCTGCGCTTACCAATCTGAAGGATCCATTTTCTCCAAATTGATGTTTAAACCTTTCTATGACATATTCATTGATTTCCGCACTACCTGTTAGTGCCATCAAATACCCCATATCATTAAGTTCAATATTATCTCCTAAGGTATCTGAGTAAACATCTGCTACCATAGCCTCTAATCCAAGTTTTTTAGCCTGGGTAATATTTGCCTGGTTATTATCTATCAAAACCACATGTCTGTTGTTTTGTTTGAGGTAACTGGCTATAAGTCTTGACATTTTTGAAGCACCTATTATAAGAATTCCTTCTGAGTGTTTTAAAAATACCCCTAACAATCTGGCTACATAGCGTGCGGTGGTAGCATTTAATAGTACGGTCCCTAATACAATCATAAAGACCAGCGGCGTAATATACTCAGCTCCGGGTTCGCCCTTTTGAAGCAATTTTGAACCAAAAAGTGAGGCAATACCGGCAGCTACAATCCCCCTGGGGCCCACCCAGCTAATAAAGAGTTTTTCCTTAAATTTTAAGGAAGAGCCTTTTGTGCTTAAGAACACCCCTATAGGGCGTATAATAAAAACAATAGCAACAAATAAAATGGCGGTGTTCCAATTATATATCAACTCCATATCACTGATGTTAATATTAGCCGCAAGCAAAATAAAGAGGATAGAAATAAGCAACACACTTAAGGATTCCTTGAAATAAAGCAGCTCTTTAAGGTTTGGCAGGTCTAGATTACCCATAACCATTCCCATAACCACCACCGCAAGAAGACCGGATTCGTGTGCCAAAATATCAGATTCCACATATACCAGCAGTACGACAGACAAGGAAACCACATTTAATAAATAGTGAGGCACATAATTCTTTTTAATAACAAACGCCAAAGCATGGGCAAACGTGAATCCAAAAGTGAATCCAAAAAGTAAAATCTTGCCAAAATCAATCAAGGCCGTTTTCGTATATTCCTGCCCTTCACCTACACTGATAAATTCAAAAACAAGTACTGCCACCAAAGCACCAATAGGGTCTATTAAAATTCCTTCCCATTTTAAAACCGCGGAAATATCCTTTTTCAAAGGAATATTTCTCAGGATAGGCGTAATAACCGTTGGGCCGGTAACAATAATTAAGGATGAAAACAAAAATGATATCTGCCAGCTAAGGTCAAAAAGAAAATGTGCTGCAAACCCGGCGCAAAAAAAAGTAACCAAGGTACCAACCGTAATTAATTTAGAGATTACCGGCCCCACATTTCTAACTTCTGAACGTTTTAGCGTTAAGCCCCCTTCAAATAATATAATGCTAATTGCAAGTGAAAGGAAATAGTATAGGCCCTCTCCGGGGAAAAGTCCTTTTTCCCCATTCCAGACCGGTTCAATCAGTTTAGAACCATCCGCGGTATACAAAGTGGATATAGGCCCTACAAGAAGGCCAATTAGAATTAGAGGCAGGATGGCCGGCAGTTTTAAACGCCATGCAAACCACTGTGCAATGATCCCTAAAATTATTATCCCGGCCAGCTCTAACATGCAAATGCTTTTTGCTAAATTTAGTGATTATTATAATGAAAAAATCAGGGTAATTTTACAAAAATATTAATCTTTCATTGTAAGCCGTAAAACGGAGCATGCGGACTTTTCTGCATATTTATCCTTGCCTGTTCCGAAAAGAACACTTATCCAATTATCTTTTTGCGGCGTTCCTATAATAAGTAAATCATAGCTTGCAGAAGCTTTGGAAATAGCGGCAAGGGAATCGTCGCTAACAATTACTTCCACCTCACTCGCAACATCTACTTTTAGAAGGAGTTTCTTTGAATTTTGCTCCATTTCTTCCACCGCTGTTTTGTCCATATCCTTGGGAACAACATGCAATAATGTTAGCGTGGCATTGTAATAGTTACATATCCTATCGGCAACTGCAATAAAATTTTTATCCTTTCTACCTGGTCTCATAGCCAGAAGGACCTTACTAATATTGCGCACCCCATTATCCTTGAACAGCGCAAAATCAGAATTTATATGAGTCAGGAGCCAACCTATTGGATTGCTTACCAAAATGCCCGTGTGCGCACGTCCATTCCAGCCCATAACCAACCAATCGCAATTGGTTTGATTACTCAACTCATGAATAGTATCAGAAATTTCGTGTGTTACCGCAGATTCGAAGTCGATTGAAATATTCCTGGATTCTGCCAATCCCTTTAACCTGCGATGCAGAGAAAGAGTTGTAGGGTTTTCTTCAACAAATGCATCAAGGAAGGTTTGATTGGGAACCTCTGTTATGTTTACGGCTTGCAGTATCTTTCTCTTGTTAATTGCCGCCCCTATTTCCACCAGCATCTCCGGTGAATTTTCATTGCCTAAAAGCGGAACCACCACGCCGGCATCTGAAGCCAGTTTACCGTCTAACATCTGGTCTGGTAACTCCTGATTGTTTCTATAGGTAATCTGGTTGTTATTCTTTTTTTTATAAAGTAAATAGAGGGCGGGGCGATGTCCGTATTTCTTAAGTATTCCTGTGCGAGTTGCATTTTTTCCGAAGTAAGAATAGATAAGCAATCCTATTACAAATATGCTTATGACGGCAATAAACGGTCCCAGGCCTAAAAATATTAAAAGTATTACACCACTTATTATCCCAAAAAGTTGAATAAAAGGATATAAAGGTGACCGATAAGGAGGATTATACCATTGTGCCGCTGTTTCCCGAAGTACAATTACACATAAGTTCACCAAAATAAACATCGTCACCATAAAGGCGCTTGCCAGCTTTGCAATTTTTTCAACGTCCAGAAAAAGAATAACAAGTGCCATCACCACACAGGTCATGATAATCGTAACCACAGGAGTCAGGTATTTGGAATGTATTTTTCCCATAAAAGGAGGGAGTAACTCGTCTATGGCCATGGCGAAAGGAAATCTGGAAGCAGCCAATACCCCGGAGTTTGCCATAGAAATTAAGGTAATAATCCCAATTCCGGCGGCTATGTACCCTAAATAAGTACCTCCCAAAAGATCTGCTATGGTGTAAATTGGTCTGATGTCTGTTTTTAATTCCTCCAACGGCAGGTTACCTACCAGGACAAACGCCACAAAAACATATATTGAAGCCATAATAAATAAGGACAGCAACATGGCCCTGGGTAAGTTTTTACTTGGGTTTTTTATTTCCCCCGCTATAGCAGCTACCTTGGTAACGCCTGCATATGAAATATAAACAAAGGCCACTGTAGATATCAATCCAAAATTTCCATTGGACAAAAAAGGATCCAGTAATTCAGGGGAGACTCTGGGCAGGCCAAAAACCAAAATCAGTCCAAGAGTAATTAAGCTAATAGTAACAATAACAATTTGAACTTTTCCCACCTTTTTCACCCCAAAAATATTTAGCAATAAAATTAGAGTGAGAAAAATCAGTGCGATATATTTTGTAAACCCCGGGTCTATATTAACCACAACAGAAAGATAAGCCCCAAAGCCTACCAGGGCAAAGGCGCTTTTAAGAAGTAAGGATAACCATAAACCAATTCCGGATATCGTGCCCAGCTTTGGGCCAAATGCCCTTTCTATATACACATAGGTCCCTCCCGAAGAAGGCATGGCTGTGGCGAGTTCTGATTTTGACAATGCCGCTGGTAAAATACATACGGCAGCCAATAAATATGCGAGCCAAAGGGATGATCCGGTTTTTGCTGCAGCTAATCCCGGAAGAACAAAAATTCCGCTGCCCAGCATACCTCCTATACTAATGGCAATTACAGAAGTTAAAGATAAACTGCGTTCTAATTTCTTCAAATCGTATTTGTATAAGCTCTAAAAATAGGCTTTTTTAAATTATATCTTAAAATGATAATATATTCTTAATCTGGAAGTGATTTCGCATTGTTTTCTTAATTTGCGGATCGTTTATTTAGAGTGAATGACTTTATTTCCTATTGAAACCGGAAATTTTAAATTGGATGGAGGTGCAATGTTTGGCGTAGTGCCCAAATCCCTTTGGAATAAATCGAATCCGGCAGATAACAATAATATGATAGATATTGCAGCCAGATGCCTTCTTATACAAGATGGAAGCCGGCTCATTCTTATTGATACCGGCTTAGGGAATAAACAATCCGATAAATTTTTTAGTTATTACTACAGATGGGGAAATCATTCTTTGGATGCTTCTCTGAAGAGGGCGGGATTCGTCCGGGATGATATTACTGATGTGTTTATGACGCACCTTCATTTTGATCATTGTGGCGGGAGCGTTCAATGGAATAAGGATCACACAGGATATGAACCGGCCTTTAAAAATGCCCGTTACTGGACCAACAAAGATCACTGGAATTGGGCCACCCATCCCAATCTTCGGGAAAAAGCTTCTTTTCTTAAAGAAAATCTGTTCCCAATGGAAGAAAGCGGTCAGCTAAATTTTATAGATCGTACAGCGGATGTATTTGTTAAAAACTCGGAGATGGGGTTTGGAATTCTATTCGTAGACGGGCATACAGATAAACAGATGCTGCCTCATATTTCCTATAAAGGCAAGACCCTGGTTTTTATGGCAGATTTATTACCTACCGCAGGTCATATTCCCGTGCCATATATTATGGGGTATGATACCAGGCCCCTATTAACTCTTACGGAAAAGGCAGCTTTTTTAAACACAGCAGCAGACCATAATTTTTATTTATTCATGGAGCACGATGCGCATAATGAAGTATGCACCGTAACACATACCGAAAAAGGTGTTAGACTTAATAAAAGCTATACATTTAATGAGATTTTTGATTAATATACTAATTGGTCTATTTTTTATTTTTACACTGTACTGCTGTAAAAACCAATCGCTGCGAAGCGAAGATTTTACGGCAGAATTTGCTTTTACAGCAGGTATTGAGGGGCCGGCCGTAAACGGAAATGGAGAACTCTTTGCCGTAAATTTTGCCAAAGAGGGCACAATTGGTAAAGTAAATAACGCTGGTGAGGGTGAAATTTTTATCAGCTTACCGGAAGGCAGTATAGGCAATGGCATACGTTTTGATCTTGATGGCAATATGTTTATCGCAGATTATTTGGGTCATAAAGTTTACAGAATTAAAAAAGACTCAAAAACACCTGAGGTATGGGCGCAGGATTCAACTATGAGTCAACCCAATGACCTCGCCATCGGTCGGGGCGGTGTAATATACCTCAGTGATCCCAATTGGGCTGAAAGCACCGGTAAGCTTTGGATGGTTACCCCTGAAAGAGAAATTTTGTTGTTGGAAGAAGGAATGGGAACAACCAATGGCATAGAAGTTAGTCCTGATAATAAAACCCTTTATGTAAATGAATCTGTACAAAGGATGGTATGGAAATATGATATTCAGGAGAACGGAACGCTAAGCAACAAAAGAAAATTTATAAGCTTTACGGATTTTGGGCTGGATGGAATGCGGTGTGATATGCAAGGAAATCTTTATCTCACTCGTTATGACAAAGGTACTATAGCTATTGTTTCTCCGGAAGGTAAGATTTTAAAAGAGGTAATTTTAAAAGGCAAGAAGCCTTCTAATATTGCCTTTGGGGGGGGAAACGGGCTTAATTGCTATGTTACAATGGCAGACAGAGGTTGTCTAGAAACATTTGTAGCTTTGTCGCCCGGAAGTTATTATTCTAAAATACATCACTAAACATAAATTTAATATGACTCTTAAACATTTAAAATCGGCTTTTTATACAAGCCTCGTTATGGTTTTTCTTGCCGGATGCGGCAGTACGGCTTTGGTATTGACCCCCCTTGAAAATATTGATACCATACCGCTTAAAATATCTGAACTCACAGATGCAGAGAATAAAACCTGGGGGCACGCAGATTTAATTTCAGATACCATCCCCGGGATCAGCCTAAACAAAGCTTATGATGATATTATTAAAAATAAAAAAGGTAAAAAAGTTATCGTAGCCGTACTCGATTCAGGCATTGACCTGGATCATGAAGATCTCGATGATGTTATCTGGATCAATAAGGGTGAGCGTCCCGGTAACGGTGTGGACGATGACAATAATGGTTACATTGACGACATACACGGATATAATTTTTTAGGTGAAGCTTATAATGAGCAATTAGAATATGTGAGAATCATTAAGTTTAAGATGGGCGATAATGCTATTCAGGAAAAAGCAAAAGCCGAACTACAAGAGGAGTTTTCAAAAACAAAGCAAAACAAAGAGCGCTATGAGCAGATTCTCAGTTCTGTAAAAGATGCAGATGCCGCTATAAAAAACCATTTAGGGAAATCTGAATATTCCAAAAAAGATGTTATTGCCATTAAAACAGAAGACCAGGCCTTGCTTCAGTCGGCCTCGGCAATTAAGCAGATGTATAATTTTGCTGATAGTATTCCTGATGTTTTTAAACAACTAAACGAAGGAATCACCTATTTTACAGAACGTTTGAATTACCATTTGAATGTGGATTTTGATGGCAGGAAAATAGTAGGTGACAATCCTTATGACCTTATGGATTTGGGTTATGGCAACGGAAATCCTAAAAACAGGGTAAAAAGTGAAAGTCATGGAACGCATGTTGCCGGGATTATTGCTGCCGAACGCGATAACGGGCTCGGGGTAAACGGAGTTGCGAACAATGTGGAAATAATGAGTATTCGGGCTGTGCCCAACGGTGATGAATATGATAAAGATATCGCCCTGGGAATCAGATATGACGTT
>Ga0272441_10009892_pt1 | contig 14594 bp, 12 predicted proteins | sample SSMProp6N_FD_193582 | JGI IMG/M metagenome (GOLD analysis project Ga0272441, IMG submission 193582) | Marine sediment archaeal communities from Little Sippewissett salt marsh, Falmouth, MA, United States - SSM-Prop-6N | ecosystem: Environmental > Aquatic > Marine > Wetlands > Sediment ... | reverse complement strand
AGCGGGGCGCTGTCAGGCGTTAGCCCCGCACCGACAAGCGTAGCAGAGCGGCTGCGAAAATGCATCCTCGATCAGTCAGACTGAAAAGCCCGGGTTTTCCGGTGAAAGCAGGTGAAGCCCGGCCGTACCTCCGCAATACTGCGACAACAGGTCGATCACGCGCTTCGCCGCCTGCTCGTGCTCGCCGGGAGACATGGTCTGCATCATCGCGTCTACGTTTATGGCTACGCGCTTGGTGGTTTCCGTTATCTTGCTGGGGTCGCCGTTTTTCCAGCACCACCCGCGGCAGAACACCGACCCGGTTCCCGTATCGTGGAGAATTATCTCCCCCGCGTCGGGGTGTTCCGACTCGTCTGGTTTCCCCAAAGGTGTGTATATCTCGTCGCCGGAGGCGGGACCGAGCCTCAGGTCGCCTTTAACCGCGTCAAGGTCGTCGCCCCCAAGGGGTGCTATGTGCTCCAGGCTTACTACGTTGAAGATAGCAACAAGGCTGTTGATGAAGGGCAGGTCCTTGCCCGCCCGGGTCCGCTTGATAAGGTTCGCTATCGACGGGGGAAAGCGGTTTGGGTTCAGGCCCATATCCGTGAATACCGTTCTCCATACGTCGATACGCGGGATTTCCTTGTAGTTTTCCAGGGCGGGGTTGTCCCTTACGGCTGTTTCCGCCTGCCGGAGAAGTGCTTTGAGTTCGCCGCTTTGGCCCGCGTTGTCCACCCCGTCGGCCACGATCACGTATCGGCGGTAATCGGGCCAGGTTTCAAAAACCTTGTCTGCTATTTCTATACGCATTTGTCTCACTCCCTGTCTTCAGTGGGTTGCGGACGCGAGTCCCAGATCGAAAGCCTGAAGGTTGTCGTTTCTGAAGCGCTTCGGCGAAAGGTCGCCTACCGCTTCCCGGGCGTCCCCGGGTGACACACCGCTTCCCGGGGCGCTGCACAGGGCGCCCAGCATCAGCGAGTTAAGGAACAGAAATCGGCCGCCCATCTCCTTTTTCAGAATATCGTACCCGGGAACGGAAACCATATCGAGGCTCATGGCCTCGAAAAATTGCGAAAGGTCTGGTTGCGCGAGGCTTTCGGGTTCTTCGGCGTTTACCACAGCGCAGCCTCCGGGTCTGAGGAAGTGGTAGTTTCTCAGAGCCTCCTTCTGGTCGAAGGCCAGAAGAACATCGGCTTTCCCGGCGCATACAAGGGGGCTTTCGTTATCGCCGGTCTTGAAATGGCTTATCACTGAGCCGCCTCTCTGCGACATGCCGTGGACCTCGCTGCCCGTTACGTGTTCGCCCCGCGCAAGGGCAACATGCCCCAGAACCTTTGTGGCAAAAAGTATTCCCTGTCCGCCTATGCCGCAAATGACGTACTGCATGCTACGCATCCTCCTCAGCCGGTCGTATGGCGCCCATTGGGCAGACCTGTTCGCACACGCCGCAGTCTATGCAGAACCGGCGGTCAATTTCCGCTTTTCCCGCTGTTTCGTTCCATGCAAGGCCGGGACAGTTGAACTTCTCTATACATATGCGGCAACCCACGCACTGTTCGGCGTCCACCCGGACCTTTTTCGTTTCGGGGCGGGCTTTCAGTATGGTTATGCAGGGGTGGCGGAATATAAGCACCGCCGGTTCCCTGTTGGCGCTGGCGTATTCCCACGCTTCGCGTATGTGCCGGAGGTTTTCCTCTATGTCATACGGTTCAAGGACTTTCAGATGCTTCACGCCGCAGCCCCTTACGGCGTTCTCCAGATTTACCTCAACGCCTTCATCGCCCTCCCGTGGTTTGTCGCCGGTGGAGGGGTTGTGCTGTCCGCCTGTCATCGCTGTTATGCGGTTGTCCAGGATGGCCAGCACGAACGCATGGCGATTGTATACGGCCGTCGACAGTCCGGTCATCCCGTTGTGAAAGAAAGTGGAATCTCCCAGCGTTGCGACGATCGGCCTGGTCGGTTCATCGCCGTCGGAACGGTATGCATTGTAGAGGCCCGAGGCCACGGTTACGGAAGCGCCCATGCAGACGATGCTGTCCAGTCCCTGCTGCTGTACAGCCAGACCGTAGCAGCCTATGTCCCCCGCGATGATGACGTCGGGAAGGGCCTTTCTCAACGCAAAATAGGCGGGCCTGTGCGCGCAACCCGGGCACAGCCTCGGCTTCAGGGTTCCGAGTCTGGCCGCTTCCCGCGCTTTTTCAAGGCTTTCGCGTCCCGGTGCGGGTGGTTTTTCTTCGCCAAGCGCCCGCAGTATCAGTTCTTCTATCACTTCCGGGAGAAGTTCGCCCTCTTTGGGGACAAAATCGTTCCATCGACCCAGCACCCCCGTTCTGTCGTTCATCTGCATTTCCATCACGGGGAAGGTCTCCTCAAGCACCAGGACTTTTTCGTATTTTTCGACGAAACCCGCCACCATCTCCATGGGGAGAGGAACGGGTGTTCCTATCTTCAGCAAACCCGTGTCGTTCCTGCCGGTGGCCCGTATAAGATCTCTCGCGATGGAAAAGCTTACCCCCGCGGCGATTATCCCGAGGCGAGGTCTTCCGGGAGAGGGTATCTCGTAATTGAAGCGGCCGAAATCTGTTTCGAACTCCCGGCGGATGGCCTCGAACCTGTCGTTGTGCCTTGCGAGGAAGCCTTTTAACCTTCCGGGCAGAACAACCTTGTCGCCAACGGCCGGAGGTCTGAAATCGGCCTTGGGGGAGTGATATACCACGCTGCCTGTTTCTATATCCTGGCGGCAATGATCTATCCGCACCGCCGGGCGGAGCATAGCCATGACCCTGTGGCGCTGGGAAAGCTCAAAAGCCGCAAGCACCATGTCGCGCGCCTCCGCGGCGTTCGCAGGGTCAAAACAGGGGATCTTGGCGTACATTGCGAAGTAGCGGCTGTCCTGATCGTCCTGCGATGCGTGGAACCCGGGGTCGTCTGAAACCACCACGAGCATTCCGCCGTCGAGATCGAAAGGGGCGGCGCTCATGAAAGGGTCGGCGGCCACGTTCAGGCCTACCTGCTTCATTACGGCGCAGGACCGCTTGCCGGCGTATGTTGCGCCCAGCGCGGTTTCAAGCGCCACTTTTTCGTTGGCGCCCCATTCGACCACGGTGGATGTTCCGAAATGGTCCGCCCATTTTGCGACAGACGGCAATATTTCCGATGAAGGTGTTCCGGGGTAGGCGGCGGCCATGTCGCAACCGGCCTCAACTATCCCCAGGGCTATGGCCTCGTTGCCCAGCAGTATTTTTGTGTCGTTTTCCATAAATGATCCCGCCTTTTTGCGCGCCTTTGGCGGCGCTTTTTCTATCCGGAGCTGTTTTCGCCTCTCACCGAACGCAGATATCCGTATACCGTGAACACGGAGTTCCCGGATTCCTGGGCGAAGGCCTCGACCGCGCCCTTGAGCAGAAAGAAGCCTTCTTCCTCCAGCTTTCTTACGGCCTGGATCTTCTCTTTCCTGCTGGAAAGGTTCAGGGGTTTACCCAGGAACTCGCGGATAAGCCGCAGGTTTCTCTCAAGGATGTCCTCGCTTTTGGGGGTTTCTCCGTCAGTGAAATGTTCCGAATAGATGGATGAACCGATGGATGTAAGTTGTTCGGCCACGTTTTTCATGACCTCGGCCTTTGTCATGTCGTAATTGACGCAGAGGTATCCCGCGATAGTCCCGTCTTCGTTCCTGATGAACAGTGTGTTGCCCCTTATCCTGCGTCCGTCGGCTGAACGTGTAAGGAAGTTGGTGAAGAAATCGGAGCTGTTCTGCTCGGCCTTCTTCAGTGAAAAAAGACCGAAGTCCGTAAGAGGGTCACCCAGCTTGCGACCTGTTATGTGGCCGTTTTCGATGGCTACGATAGAATGGTCCGTGTCCGTTACGTCGTGAAGCACTATTTCGTAATCGGGTCCCAGAGCAAGGGCAAGACCCCTGACCACCGGTTTCAGGCAGCGAACAAGAGGATGCATGGCTTTCCCTCCCCGGGGATGATATGTGGTCAGGATAGGTCTTTACAGGAAATTGTCAATATGACAATATTTTTTAAAAAGGGCTGGTGCATTGAATGAAGGACAAATCAGGCAATCCCGGACTTTCGTATCGCTGGGTCATCTGGGGAATAATGGTGCTTTCGTACATGGTGGTGTTCTTTCATCGGCTCGCCGCGGGTGTGGTGCGTCCCGATCTGCAGTCCGCATTCGGTTTGAGTGCGTCGTCCTTCGGTTTTCTTGCCAGCATGTACTTTTACGCCTATATGCTCATGCAGATACCTGTGGGCATAATGGCCGATTCCCTGGGCGCCAGGAAAACGGTCACGGCGGGAATGCTCCTTGCGGGGCTGGGTTCGCTTGTTTTCGGCGCGGCTCACAGCCAGGGTATGCTCTTGCTGGGCCGTTTCATGGTGGGGATAGGCGTTTCAACGGTGTTCGTGTGCATCCTCAAGATACAGTCCCGCTGGTTCCGTGAGCGCGAGTTCGCCACCATGTCCGGGTGCACCAATTTCATAGGCAATCTGGGCGGCGTCATGGCGCAGACGCCTCTGGCCATGGCGGTGGCCGCCTTTACATGGCGGACGACTTTTGCCGGTATAGGTTTCTTTTCGCTTGCGGTAGCGGCCGCGTGCTATCTGATGATCCGCAATTCGCCTTCGGTTATGGGCTGGCCTCCAATAAACGAGACGCAGAAGCAGGGTTCGGTGGAACATGTCAGCGGAAGAGAACTTATGGAGGGACTGGTCACTGTTCTCAAATGCTGGAGGACATGGCCCAACTTCGTGTTTCTGGGATGCATGTCGGGGATATATCTTGGTTTCTCGGGCGCCTGGGGGGGGTCTTTCCTGCGTGAGGTCTACGGAATGGACGGCGCCGGGGCTTCCGTGTACGTAGCCTGGGTCGTCTACGGCGTAATGGCTGGCGGTTTCTTTACCGGCTGGGTGTCCGACAAAATGGGGCGCAGGAAACCTCCTCTTTTCGGCATGACCCTGCTTTCCACTCTGGCCTGGGCTTTTCTGGTTTTCTGGGGAGGGGGGAAACCGCCCCTGGCCGCGCTGAAGCCGCTCCTTTTCGTCATCGGCTTTTCGGCCACGGCCTACGTGCTGAGCTGGGCGCTAGCCAAGGAAACCCAGTCGCCCCGGGCTACTGGCGTGGCAATATCGGTGATCAACATGGGGGCGTTCCTGGGAACGGCGATAATAACCACCGGAATGGGTTTCATCATCGAAGCGCTTCAGGCCTCTCCGGCTCTTGCCCAGTACCGGGCGGCCTTTGCGTTCTGCCTGGGGTGCTCGTCTCTGGCGCTGTTATGCACTTTCCTGATGCCTGAAACGCACTGCAGAAATATCGCTATAGAGAAAGAATAGTTTGAAAAAGCAGATCGCGAGGACTATAATTCAAAGAGAGCAAAACCTTTATAAAGTATCGAAAGGCAGGTGTTCGCTGTGGAACTGAGTGCGCGTAATTCCCTGAAGGGCAAGGTAAAGAAGATCACTCCGGGAACGGTAAACACCGAGGTAGTAGTTGAGCTGCCCGGCGGCGATGAAATAGTGTCGATGATATCCAAAGACTCCGCCGAGCGTCTCGGTCTTAAGGTCGGAAAGGAAGTCTACGCCGTTATAAAGGCGTCAAACGTAATGATAGGGACGGACTAACCCGACGACAAAGCTTCCGTGGGGCAGAACGCGACGCATAGAGGCCGGCCTTTTTCATCTCGCCGGCACCAGGCGCAGGCGTCCGTAATACGCACGACAGGCAGTTCCTCCCTGTCGTTTTCCACCCTGATAGCGGCCCGGGTGGGCTGAAAGGCGCCGACAAGGGCGAAAGAGCAGGCTGTTTCGCACAAGTGACACGCTATGCAGCACTTCGGGTCTATCAGCGGCGGTTTCATCGGCGGGCCCCCAAAGGTTTTACGATTTCGGGCAATTCAGCGCGGAGGGTTTCCGCGTCGGGGTTGCCCGTTTCATTGTTCCAGCCGTGAAGGCGATAGTACTCTTCCAGCATGATCTGCCATGAGTCGGCGTCTATCGCCGCCCCTTCGTATCTACCTGCCGAAACTGGTTCAAGGAGTTTTTCGGGCGGAGTGTCGTTGTAACGGTCGAACCCGGCAAAACCTTCGTTGTAGGCCCGTTCCATCTGGACGATCCTTTCCCCGGTTTCCATAAGGTCTTTCCCGTATGTTTCCGTTCCCGTCAATGCTGTATAGAGCTCTGCTATTTCGTCGGGCTGGAATAGTTCGACGTCCATCCATACGGAGGACAGGCAGCATATCCCCATACAGTCGATAACGGCCTTGTAGCGTTCCTGCCATACTACCAGCCTGGCCCGGTCGGCGTGAGAGAGATTGTCCGGGTCCCTGATCCCAAAAAGGCGGGATGCTGTTTCGCGAGATACCAGCCCCGCCTCCATCTGGTATTCCTGTGCGGGCGCTCCCCTGAGGTGTCCGCCGGCCTTTGCACTGGTGACGATGCCCAGGGCCCAGGCAGGGTGAGATCGCATTCCCGCTTCCATCAGGGCGTTGCCCCGAACTTCCGGAACCAGCTGTTCGCTTCCGCGGCCCACCCGGCGGGCGGCCTCTACGACGCCATCGGCGAACAGTTCGCCGAACCCTTTACGTTCGCCTATCAGGCCTATCAGCTCCACCATGGCGTTTCCGTTTCCCCAGTGAAGCTCCAGTCCACCTGTTTCTTTTGCGTCCAGAATACCCTTTTCGTAGCATTCCATTGCCCATGCCACAGCCGCGCTCGTGTGGTCGCAGTCAAGCCCCATGTCGTTGGCAAGCGCGTTGGCCCTCATAAGGGCCTCCGGGTCGCGGACGTCGGTATTGGTGGCGAAAGCCCTGTACATGTTGGCCTGGAGGCCCTCAAATGGTGTTTCGCCTGTCCTGTAAAGGCCGCTGCAGCCTACAGGACACCCCAGGCAACTGTGTCGGCGGATACGCCTGGACAGAATGGTTTTTTCCGAAACGGAGTCTATGGCTTCCTGCGGCCAGTATTCATCGGACATGTTTCGCACCCCGTGCGCCCTGCGGTCGCCGCTGGCCAGGTAGGCGGCCAGCGTCCCTCCGGCGCTGTGCACACGGGCGAAACGGCTGTTCATAAGTCTCTGGTGAGATTTATCGCACAATTCCAGAAACCGTGGACCGTCGAATGGAATCAGCGGCCGGTCTCCTGTGACGACGGCCACGGCCTTAAGGTTTTTGGAACCGAAAAGAGCCCCGGGGCCTCCGTACCCGGCCGCACGGCCCCTGTCTGAAATAAGGCAAGCCAGACGCACCCCGCGTTCTCCCGCCGGTCCCGCCGCAAGCGTGCGGACAGGCCCTGGGCCTTCGGTGTTCTGGAGAATGTGTTCGGTCTCCCAGGGGGATTTTCCGGTAAGATCGGTGGCGTTCCGGAACTTGACGCCCTCTGACGACAGAACGATGGCTACAGGGGAATCGGAACGTCCCGTGATAACGGTGTGATCATAACCCGCGTAGCGCATGGCGGCCGCGAACGCGCCGCCCGCGTTGGCCGAGCCAATGCCTTTGTTCAGCGTGTTGCGGAAATCCACGGCAAGGCGGCTGGCGGCGGGAACAAGGGTTCCCACGAAAGGTCCCGAACCCAGAATGACCGGCGACTCCGGACACAGAACATCCTGCGCCGGGTCGGTCAGGTCCCATAACAGTCTCTGGTTGACTCCGCGCCCGCCGATGTAACCTTTTTCGAGGGAGGGGTCGGCGGTTTCAACCCGCCAGGTTTTTCGGGAGAGGTCTACAAAAAGAATATTCATAGGGAAAGAGCGGCTACCTTTTCACCGTAATTCTCTTGGGGCCGCCGAACCCGAACAGCCTGAGCAATACACGAGCCACGCGCAATAAAAACCAGACGCCCGTAACGCAAGCCAGGGCCCACATGCCCCAGGCGGCTTTGGGCCATTTATCGAGAATACCAGTGAACATGGCCTGGACCCGGCCCAGCTTGAGATCCTTGGAAAGGCGGGCAAAAAAACGTGTTTTGGTTATGAGTCCCCTGTGGACCCCGCCCTTGCGGATGGAGTCAAGGAAACGGGCGCCTTCCGGCCCCTTTCGGGCGGCCGATCGCATAAGGCCCAGATTGTCATCCGTGAGATCCATAGTTTTAAGGGTGTCGAAGGTGGTGTCTCCGCCTCCCTTTACAAGGAGCCAGGTCTCGTCGGGCGCTTTTGCGGAAAGCCTGCTCACGGCGGCCAGATCCCCGGTTGTTTCAACATGTCTGAAAACGGCGGTAGCGCGGCCGAAGCCCAGATTCTTCATCATGTCGGTCGTGTTAGAGAGGGCTGTTTTCAGAGCGTTGTCCAGTGCGCCCGCCTGTATCGATTTCCTTGCGAGGTCGAGCAGCATATCCGCGAAACGCCAGGTCATGGCTCCGGCTTTTCTGAGGGCTTTGAGGACCGCCGGGGCCCAGTCGGCCACGTCCACGGTTTCCGTAAGCAGGCCCACGCCCGAAAGCGAAACTATCAGCGGGTCGACTTCCTGCCCGGTGGCTTTTCTGTAACCCTGTACGGCCAGGTCTCTCAGGTCCCCGTACAGGATCATGTCGGACGTTATCGCGCCCAGGGCCTCGGCCCCCGAATCGGCGCTTCCCGTTATGAATCCTTTCAGGGTCCTTTTCGCCTGTCCCGAAAGGGAATTCAGTTCTTTGTCGATCTCGCGCTCCATCTTTGCGGCCTTGCTGTTTCCCGGAAGATCGGGGTTGCTTTTTACGTATTTCGCAAGTTGCAGCGCCTCGTCGAGACTGCCGCTTTCCCTCAGGAGAACGATCTCGGGAATGTAGTTGTAATCGGGTATCTCGTCTAGCCGTCTCATTTCGGTTTCGATGGCTCTGCTGTCGTAGAACTGCCACAGGACTCCCGCGCTTACAACAAAAAGCACCAGCAGAAGCAGCGTTCCCGCCAGCCACCCGAAGGCGCTGAAGAAAGATTTCAAGCGATCACGTCCCTTGTCGAAATATAACCCCGCGTTACTGTTCTACTGTTCGCAGATGGGCGCGGTTGGAATGTCGATGTTTTTTCTGAGCTGTATGGACGGCATCCCCACGATCACGATACCTGATGATGGGTCCACATGGTAGCGCCTGGCGTCTTCCTCCGGGTCGTAACCTATAACGGTATGCGGCGGGATGTGGTTGTGCGCGTCCACGATCACCTTCCGCAATTTGGACCCTTCGCCGATCTCCACGCTCTGTCCTATGATACATCCCTCCAGAGAGGCTCCAGGTGATACAAGCGTGTTGCGGAACAATACCGATTCGTGGACCGAGGCGCCCAGTATGCGGCTTCCCTCGGCGCGAAGCGTTCCTATAACGGAACATTGCTGTCCTCCCGAGGGATAAGTGTAGGCCGGAGGGTCTGCGAACGAGACGGTGCGGATCGGCCACTGGTGGTTGTAGAGGGTCATGTCCGAGTGAGGCTTGCAGAGATCCATGTGGGCCTCCCAGTAGGCCTTTATGGTCCCGACGTCTTTCCAGTAGGGTTTGTCGTTCCCGGGGAGCTTGTTGGTGGAGAAGTCGTAGGCGTAAACCCTGTGGGTTTTGTACAGCGCGGGAATGATGTTTTTCCCGAAATCATGGCTGCTGCTTTCGTCCTGTGCGTCGTCCAGGACGGCCTGCTCAAGAGCAACGCGCTCGAAAATATAGTTGCCCATTGAAACGTAAGTATATCCGGGTTTCCCGGGAATTTCGGGCGGATCCTCAGGTTTTTCCAGAAAACCGATTATCCTTCCGGTTTCGTCCACATGTATGCACCCGAACTGTGTCGCGTCCTCCCGGGGCGCCACGTTCGCCGCCACCGTAAGGTCGGCTTCCCGTTCCATGTGGAAGTCGAGCATCTGCTCAACATCCATTTTGTAGACGTGGTCGGCCGCGAATATGCATATGCGGTCGGCGTCGAAAAGCGTTATAAGGTGCAGGTTCTGGAATACGGCGTCGCAGGTGCCCCTGTACCAGTGTTCTCCGCGCCACATCTGGGCGGGGGCCAGGGTGATGAAGAAATCGCGGTTACGCATGGCGCCGCCGAACTGCCAGCCCCGCTCTATGTGCTCGTTAAGGGACTGGCTCTTGAACTGAACCGGCACGTAAATGGAGAACAGGCCGCTGTTTACCAGGTTCGAAAGGGCGAAATCGATGATGCGGTACTTGGCGGCGAAGGGGACGGCTGGCTTCGCGCGGTATTTAGTCAGAGGCATAAGCCGCTCTCCCTTGCCCCCGGCCAGAACAAGCCCAAGGACCCTTCCGTATTTGCCGTATATCATATAGCGTTCCCTCCCGTTCGCTGTAGTCTGGTCGGTGGTTCAACGCCCGGCGGTTCGTCCTGGCAGTGGCGGCGTCAGACGGGCAGGCGCAATTGCGATCAAATGGTGTGCCCTCAAGCAGGAAGAGACCGGTTTCTTTGTCCTGATACTATCTTACAGTCATTCCGCATGCATATCCAGTTTCCGCTCCTCCCCGAAGATGGAAGGTGACAAGGTTGGTACTTGACATACCTTCACGAAGGTATGTAAAATCCCGTGTATATCATTTACGGATACGGGGGGTCCCCAATGAGGCGTTCAAGGGAAGACGCTCTGGAAACCAGAACACAGTTGCTGGAATCCGCTCTTGAAATCATGAGTGATAAATCATATTCCGCGGTTTCCATGACGGAAATCGCACGCAATGTCGGGTTGTCGAAAGGCGCCGCCTACTGGCATTTCGCGAACAAGGAATGCCTGCTGGTCGCCCTGCTGGAGCACATCCATGCGCAATTTGACGACGCTTTCAATGCAGACTGGTCTTCTCTGGAGACTTTTGATGACCTCAGAGCCTACTACGAACGGAAGCTGTTGCATGTTACCGGCGGCGAGAGGTCCATGAAGATACAGAGGCTCATGCTGCGCAGGGAAGAATGGCCGTTGAGGGTCAGGGAAAAGGCGTTTTCCATGCTGGTCAAAGCTAAAGAGCTGGAGCGTAAAGCCATAGAGAAAATGCTGATTTCGTCTATGGAGAAGGGGCTTATAAAAAGCGATATGGAACCTCGCGAGCTGTCGATGCTTATCAGCGGAGTTTTTCTAGGCATATTCATGCTGATGGTTAAACAGGTTTACGAGGATGATCTCCACGACAGGCATATAGGTTTCATCATTGAGGCCATTAAAAAGGAACTGCAAATCACGGGTGCGTAAAGCCCATGCTCCGATAAACCGGAAGGCAGGTGCTCAAATTGACAGTATCCAAAAGAAAACCCGGCCGTAACGACAGGATCGGTATAGCCGTAGCCGTAGTGGTTTTGCTTGCGGTGGCTTTTTTCTTCGGGAAGCGTTATTTCCAGAGCGGAAGCGGAGGTCCCGCCGGACAGGCCCCGATGCGGCAGGCGCCCGTTGTTGTGCTCCACGAGGTTCAGCAGGCCGACCTTTCGGTAGGCAGGGAATATGTGGGGAGAGTAGAGCCGATACAGGCTGTTTCCCTTAAACCGCAGGTAAGCGGCGAGGTCGAAAAGGTGCATTTCCGGGAGGGCTCTGCGGTAAAGGAAGGAGATCTCCTGTTTTCGCTGGACGATAAGCAGTACAGGGCTACCGTAGCGCTGCGGCGGGCCGAACTGGCCAAAGCTGAAGCGAACCACCAGAGGGTCGTCAAATACAATGAACGCCTGAAAGCCGCTGACAGCAGATCGGTGTCGGCTTCCGACATCGATATGTCGGAAAGCGATGTGCTGCAGAGCGCGGCGGCTGTCGAACAGGCCAAGGCGGCGCTCCGGCTTGCGGAAATAGATCTGGCCCATACCAGGATAAAGGCGCCCATTGCGGGCAAGGCGGGTAAGGCCATGTTCACCAGAGGCAATTATGTAACGCCCGCCAGCGGAAACCTTACGACCATAGTTCAGGATAACCCTGTAAGGGTAACTTTCTCTCTGCCGGACAGAGAGTATCTTGACCAGATGGAATCGTTCAGGTCATCGGGAGAGTCCGTCTACGACGCCGCGATAAGGCTTTCCAACGGCGAAGAATATCCGGTCAGGGGATCGCGGGATTTCGAAAGCAATACGATGGACGAAAAAACAGGGACCATGATGATAAGTCTGCGCTTCGAAAACGATGAAGGCCGGTTGGTCCCCGGCGCCATGGTCAGGGTGCTGGTAAAGCCCGCGAAATCACGAATAGCGGTGATCGCGCCGCAGGAAGCCCTTCTGGTCGACCCGCAGGGCGATTTCGTCTATGTCGTGGATTCGTCCGACGTGGCGGGCCGCCGCCCGGTGGAACTTGGAGAGGAATACGGGACCATGCGAGAAGTGATCTCGGGGCTGGAACCCGGTGAGAATGTCATTCTGCAGGGCATCCAGTCGGTTAGGCCCGGAGTAACGGTGAAACCGATATCACTGGAGAGCGAAGGGGCCGCCAGGACGCCTGCCGAAAAAGCCATGGAATCGGATTTCGACCTGAACGCAGTTACGTCCCCGGATATAGCCGGAGACGCACAGTAACCCGCAGGGGAGACAAAAGCCGATGTTCGCGAAGTTTTTCATAGATAGACCCAGGTTCGCAATGGTCATAGCGGTAGTGCTCATGATGGCGGGGGTCATATCGGCCTTCAATCTGCCGGTCAGGCAGTATCCCAGCGTTGCGCCGCCCCAGATATATGTAAGCGCCTCGTTCCCCGGGGCCGACGCCGAAACACTGGCCAGGACAGTAGGAACTCCCCTTGAGGAGGCTATCAACGGCGTCGACGACATGATCTACATGGAGTCCACGTCGAGCAGCACGGGATATTATTCCCTGAGCATAACGTTCAAAACGGGAACGGACATAGACATGGCCCTCGTCAAGGTGCAGAATCGCGTGCAGCAGGCTTCGCCCCTGTTGCCCGGCGAGGTCACGGCCAGGGGCGTGACCACTGAATCCAGGTTTTCGGACACTCTCGGTTTCGTCGCTCTTATATCACCGAACGGAACAAGAGACGACCTGTTCCTTGTTGATTACGCCACCAATTACATAAGTTCGGCCCTCAAGAGGGTTCCCGGTGTAGGCGACGCCCGTGTTTTCGGTTCCAAGTACAGTATCCGTGTCTGGCTGGACCCCGAGCGTCTGGCGTCCATGGGGCTCAGCACAACGGATATCGCCAGCGCCATAGCAAGTCAGAACAGGCAGGCGTCTATAGGTTCTGTGGGCGCAAGCCCGGTCAACACAAAAACTTCCATGGTCTATACCCTTACGACTTCCGGTCGTCTGGAAAACGTACGGGAATTCGAAAACATCGTTCTAAGAACAACAACGGAAGGCGGCCAGGTAAAACTCAAGGATGTAGCCAGAGTAGAACTGGGGTCCGAAAATTATTCTTTCAGCGGAGCTTTCAACGAATTGCCCGCAGCCAGCATTATGCTTTCGCAGGCTACCGGTTCCAACGCCCTGGAAACGATGAACGCCGTCAGGGAAGCCATGTCGGAGATGGAAAAGAATCTGCCCGAAGACACCGAGTTCGTAGTCGGCTACGATTCGACCCAGTACGTCAGGGCCACTATAGAGGAAATACTGTTTACCCTGATGCTGACCTTCTCCCTTGTTGTCCTTGTCTGCTATGTTTTCCTTCAGGACTGGCGCGTGACGCTGGTTCCCGTAGTAGCCATCCCCGTGTCGCTCATCGCCACATTCACGGGGCTCTTCCTGCTGGGCTTCAGCATCAACATCCTGACCCTTTTCGCTTTCGTTCTGGTTATAGGGACCGTGGTGGACGACGCGATCATAGTCGTCGAAAGGGTCATCTACGTAATGCACAGGGACAACGTAAGCGCCCTGGAGGCCACCAGGCAGGCCATGAAGGATGTCACCGGCCCCATGACGGCGACGACGCTTGTTTTTCTGGCGATATTTGTTCCCGTCGCCTTCATGGGAGGCATAACGGGAGAAATATACAGGCAGTTCGCCGTAACGGTTTCTTTTTCGGTCGTTTTCTCGCTTGTAGTCGCCCTGACGCTGAGTCCGGCCATGTGTTCGCATATGCTCAACGATGTCAAACCCAAAACGCAGGGCCCCCTTGCCTGGTTCAACCGGGTCGTATCAAAAGCATCCGACAGGTACGTGACCGGTTCCATGTGGATAGCGCGAAGAACGGTGGTAACGCTTGGCATCCTTGGGATAGTGATCGCCGTTGCGATCGGGGCCATGAAGTTTACACCCACGGCTTTTCTTCCCGACGAGGACCAGGGAGTGATTTTTGCTGTGGTGCAGCTCCCGGAAGGCGCGTCAAGGAACAGGACCGACGCGGTAATAGCAAAGGTAGTGCCGCAGTTCAGGGCAATTCCGGGTGTAAAAAATGTAATGAACATAGTAGGCTACAGCCTCATGGGGGATTCAGGGGAAAACGTGGCCACGGTGGTCCTGCCGCTGGAAAACTGGTCGCTCCGGCAAAGCCGGGACAAGAGCCTTCAGAGCATCGTGGGCAAAGTCCGCGCGATTGCGGGCTCAACGCTGGAGGCCAAAATCGACGTATTCACCCCCCCCGCCATACAGGGCCTGGGTATAGCCGGGGGTCTGGACCTTCGGCTGCAGGCGACAATGGACTCCGATCCTGGAAAACTGGCCTCCGTCCTCGCGGCATTTACGGGCAAGATAAACCAGGCGCCGGAATTTATGTACGCTTTCAGCTCCTATACTG
>Ga0272441_10009890_pt1 | contig 14595 bp, 10 predicted proteins | sample SSMProp6N_FD_193582 | JGI IMG/M metagenome (GOLD analysis project Ga0272441, IMG submission 193582) | Marine sediment archaeal communities from Little Sippewissett salt marsh, Falmouth, MA, United States - SSM-Prop-6N | ecosystem: Environmental > Aquatic > Marine > Wetlands > Sediment ... | reverse complement strand
GAGATCGAAAACACCTTCAACCGTCTGCGTCTGGAAGACCTGCACGCCTCGTATCAAATCCTGCGGGCTCTGTCCACGATAGAGGATCTGCAGAGTCCGGATCTGGTGATCATTGCCCCCGACACCGGCTCGATCGTGCGCAATAAGTTTTTCGCCAACGCCCTCAATAAATCACTCGGCATGATGTACAAGGAGCGGGACTACTCCCGTACCTCCAAAGACGCCCGGCACAACAATATCACCAATGTTCGGCTGCTCGGATCCGTAGAGGGGAAAACCGTGTTCATGGCCGACGATATGCTCGGAACCGGGGGCACCATGCTCCGGGCCATGAGCACGCTCAAACAGATGGGTGCGAAACAAATCATCTGCGCGGTCAGTCTGCCGTTTTTCAGCGGCGGAGCAATCGAGGCCTATGACGAAGCCTACCGGGAGGGGCTGTTTCACCGCTTCATCGGTACCAATGCCGTACATCACGACCACAGTCTGCTCGACCGGCAGTGGTACATTTCCTCGGATATCACCTATCTGTTCGCCCGGGCGATCTACCGCCTGCACTCGGATCGCAGCGTGAGTTCGTTGTTGGATAACAAGAAAATCATCCAGACGATGCTGGAAAAAACCTCCAAACCTCAGGCTGAAGGGGATTCCCAAGCGCGGGGCCGCCAGCCTACGGCATAAGGCAGCTGGCCGGCGGCGTCTACGGCAGCCGCGGCACGCCGCGCGGATCGTGCACCTACTTGGCCAGTCCCAGAATATCGTCGATATGCCCCAGCAGCTCTTCCAGGTCCGCCTTGCGCATCTCGGCCATATGGGCGATACGGAATGTCTTCTCCTTCAAGGTCCCATAGCCGTTGGAAATGGTAAATCCCCGCTCCGCAAGAGCGCTGTTCAAATCCTTGATCGATATCTCGCGCGTATTGCGGATGCAGGTCACCGTATTGGAGGCGTACTCCTCCCGGGGAAACAGGGCAAAGTGCTGCTTGGCCCATGAGCGTATGTACTTGGCCATATCCAAATGACGCTCGAACCGGGCTTCAAGACCCTCCTGGTTCAGGATTCTGTCCAGGACGAAATCCAGGGCGTATGTGTGGGAAATCGAGGGTGTGGAAGGATACTGGAAGTTCCGCTCCTGCACGTACTTGAGCAGCTGAATCATGTCGAAGTAGTACCCTCGGTTTTCGATTCCCAGAGCCCGCTGCTTCGCCTTCTCCGAAACCGAAGCCAGGCTCAATCCCGGCGGCAGACCGAGGGCCTTCTGACTGGAGGTGACGCATACGTCGATCCCCAGCTTGTCCACCTCGATCTTTGCTCCCCCCAGAGAGGAAACGGTGTCCACACACCATACCACATCGGGGTATTTGCGAAACACCTCGGCCAGCTGCTCGAGGTGATTCATCACCCCGGTCGATGTCTCGTTGTGCGTGACGGTGGCCGTATCGTACTTACCGGTGGACAGATACTGCTCCACGATTTCCGGGGTGAGGCCGTTTCCCCACTCCTCCTCGTACTTGTCCGCCGGCACACCGTTGCCCTTCGCGATGTCGAACCAGCGGTTGCCGAATGCGCCCACCGAGAACACGACGGCCCGCCTGGCCGTGGTGCAGCGCACGGCCATTTCGAGCAGGCCGGTACCGGAAGATGCGGAGAGGATTATGGGATTTTCAGTATACATCAGCACCTGCAGTTTTTCGCTGACTCGCTTCTGCAGCTCGCTCCACTCGGAGCTGCGATGACCAATCATCGGCGTAGCCATTGCACGCAGGACCTCCGGATCGACTTCCACCGGACCCGGAATGAACAACTTCTTATGAGCCATAGTTCACCCTCCTTGTTGCGATCTTTCACCCGGAATATATATTCCGTGCATTATTTCACGATTTATTTGATTTCGTCAAGCAGCTCCATCGGATACTTGCGGCCGGTGAAGTACTCGAACTGGGACGCTCCCTGCGCGTACAACATATCCAGTCCGGAGATGGTTCGACAACCGGCCTCCTGCGCCCGCCTGCGAAAAACCGTCAGCAGCGGCTGATACACCAGATCGTAAACAACCTCGCTTCCGCTGAATCCGTATTGGGGCAGAGGATCGGCCTGGCTGTCCGGTTCCATACCGGCGCCCGTGGCCTGTACGATCAGATCGGCATGGCGGCGGATACGGGGCACGGCCGCCGCCCCCAGCTCGGCCCACGAGCAGTCGAACAGATCGGCCAGGGCCCTGGCTCCGGCCACGCTGCGGTTGACGATCAGTGGATGGATCCCACGGCTGCACAAGGCGTGGACAACCGAGCGGGCTCCTCCACCCGCGCCGATGACCGTGGCTTTTGTTGTGGGGACCAACAGCTGCGGTACCGTCCGTTCCAAGGGAGACAGGAAGCCCTGTACGTCTGTATTTGTGCCCCACCAGCGCTGATTGCGGCGCACCACCGTGTTGCAGGCACCGATCCTCTCGATGGCCGGATCACGATCGTGCAGCAGCGGCAGAACCGTCCGTTTGTGCGGCATGGTCACCGAGAATCCCCGCACTTCCAGCAGATCGGCCAGGCGAAAGAAGGCGGGCACGTCATCCACCAGGAAAGGCAGATACACTCCGTTGAGCCCGAGGCGCTCGTAACCCCGATTGTGCAGCTCCGGCGAACGGGAATGGGCGATGGGATCGCCGATGACGCCGCAGACGAACGTATCCGCATTCTGCCGACGGAAACGGTACAGTTCCACCAGGGTACGCGGGTCCAGATGTCCAGGAGCCGCGGCCGTATCCGAGACGATCGAGCAGTAGGTAAGAAAACATCCCATCTTCGCGGCCAGGACACGGCTGAACAACGCGGCCTCTCCCATGCCCACCAGAATCTTCTCCCCTCGGCCCGGCTGGAGCAACGCCTCGGCCAGCCGGATAAGTTGCTCGCTGCTTTTCGGCATTACGGCCGCCTTCGGAATCTCCCCCGGACCCCGGGGGAGACGACGGAGGCGCTCACCCAACCCCTGCGGCGCGCCTGAGAAATCATGGAAAGAACGGATGACCCGAACACCGGCACGTTTTACGGCCCGATCCAGGCCCGGATCCTCCAGATCCTCCTCCAGGTCAACGAAGGCGAACCCCCCGGTTACGGAACGGGCCAGGAGAGTACTGCGTTCCGCCTCCGCGCCGTCCCAGAGACCGCCGTCGCGCCGGCGCCGTACGGTCAGGATCGCCGGCAGACCGGCCCGGCGCGGAAAGCTCGTCAGCAACGACAGTTCCGAGGGATCCAGATAGTCGGCCCGCAGCTCCACCATGTCGATCAATCCTCGCCTCGACTCGATCCGCTGCAGATCCTGCTGCAGCGTGGAGGCGGTCAGCGAAAGGCAGATCCTGCTGCTGCTCACTACAAATCACCCCGAAAGCAGTATACATCCACCAGGCGGTCCTCTTCGAAGTACAGGCGCGCCTGCAGCGGGTAACCGCGGTCCTCCATGTGTATCAAAAGCGAATCGGCCAGCTGCGACACGGGGTGCTCCATACTGTCACTGACCTGCCGCCGGGTGGCGCCCATGGACACGGAAAAGACCGTTCCCGAGAAGCGTCTGTCCACCCTGGCCTGCCACACCCGATTCTGGAACCAGAACAGGTACAGATGACTCGGGTAGTAAAACACCACGTCATCCTGCTCCGGCCGCTCACCGCGCAGCGTGTAGACCTCCGCCGGCACGCCGAGTCTCTGGTACACCTGCTGCAGGTCCATCCCGATGAGTGCGTGCAGATCGAGCTGCTGTTCGGCCGGCAGCGACACACAGGCCAGGCAGCACCACAGTACGGCCGCCGCCGGCGTTCGGTAATTCGCAAAAAGAGGAATTCGCAAGTACATCCCGCGCATTATAGGATGAGCCAATTTACCTTTTCAATCCCCGGCAAATCGGCTATAGTGCGGATCAATCGCCTATGATCGCTACTATCATCAATTGCGCCACCGTCATCGTCGGATCGCTCATCGGGCTGCTTCTGCACAAGAAGATCAACGAAGGATTCCGCCGGGTCGTGTATGTCGGAGCCGGCATGGTCTCCATCATCCTCGGCATCAAAATGGGACTGGTGACGACCCGAATCGTGTTCATTGCCCTGGCCCTGATCCTCGGAGGGATCCTGGGCGAATGGTGGAACATCGAGGGAGGGATTCTTCGCTTCGGTGAGTTTCTGAAAAAACGCTTCGCCAAGAAAGAATCGGGCAAGGACTTCGCCGGAGGATTTCTCAACGCCTCGGTCCTGTTCTGCGTGGGCGCCATGACCCTGGTGGGAGCGTTCAAAGCCGGAGCCGAGGGCAATTACGATTTGATCCTCACCAAATCGATCATGGACGGATTCATGGCCATCATGCTTACCGCGGCTATGGGAGTCGGTGTGGCCTTCAGCGCCATCACGATACTCGTCTACCAGGGGGGTATCACCCTATTGGCCGGGGTGCTGCAGCCTCTGGTCAATCAGCTGCTGCTCGATGAGCTGACCGCCGTAGGGGGGGTGCTGGTCATCATGATCGGGCTGAACCTCCTGGGCCTGAGCAAATTGAAAACCGCAAACTACATCCCCGCCCTGCTGATCACGATCGCTCTGATCGCGCTGGAGCCGCTTCTGCCGTTTGCCGTAGGCTGAGCGGGCACATCTTCTTTGCCGCAGCCGAGCCGTCAAGCCCAGCGCAGGTACCCCGGTACGTAGGGGTGGGCCAAAGCCGGGTGCTTCGGCAGCACGCGCACGGTGTACCCCTGACGTCCGGTCACGGCGCACTCGATCTGCCCCCGGTACTCGACCGTGGAGCGGCCCCCACCCTGCGGGATCATTTCCACTCTGCGGGCCTCTTCGATTTCGCCGGAGAAGGATTCTCTGCCGTAGTACAACTCCACGCACAGCTCCTCCGGGGACATCCCGCCGAGGTTGATCCTGGCCGACACTTCGACCCGATCGCCGATCTTGTACCTGTTTTCCGCCGGGGTGGAGAGACTCTGCACCTTGACCTGCGCCCACGAGTCTTTCAAACGCTTCAGGTAGGCGGAAAGCTGCTTGGCCGGCGCGTAATCCTCGGCGGCCAGATCCCTTCCCTGCCGCAACGCAGGCAGGTAGAATTTTTGCGAGTATTCAATGAGCATGCGATGGCTGTTCATCTCCTTTCCCACCCGGGCCATGGCCGCCTTCATACGCCGGATCCACTCCCTGGGCAGGCCGTCGCGGCCGCGCGTGTAGAACAGGGGGATAATCTCCCGCTCCAGAAGGTCGAAGATCGCCTTGCTCTCCACCTCGTCGTGAAGCTCCGGATCGTCGTACTCCTCACCGCTGCCGATAGCCCAGCCCACCTCCGGAGTGTAGATCTCGTCCCACCACCCGTCCAGTACCGAAAGGTTCAGCACCCCGTTCATCGCCGCCTTCATGCCGCTGGTGCCGCTGGCCTCCAGCGGCCGCCGCGGCGTGTTCAGCCAAACGTCGGCACCTGAGTTCAGGTAGCGCGCGATGGTCATGTCGTAGTCCTCCAGGAACACGAACTGGCTGCGGATCTTCGGGTCCTGAGCGAAGTGGACCAATTCCCGGATGAGCTCCTTTCCCTTCAGATCGTGGGGATGGGCCTTGCCGGAGAAAATCAGTTGGATCGGCCGTTCGGTGTCACTGAGCAGCTCGATGATACGCTGCGGATCGCGCAGCAGAAGATTGGCGCGCTTATATGTGGCGAAGCGCCGGGCGAAGCAGATCGTAAGTGTATACGGGGACAGAACGTCCTCGGCGGTCTGAATCTCGGCTTCGGGGAATCCCCTCCGCTGCAGCTGCTGGCGGAGGCGCTGGCGCACGAAGGCGACCAGACGCTCCCGGCGGCGTTCATGAGTTCGAAACAGCTCCTCGTCCGATATTCGGTCCATGTATTCCCAGATGCCGAACTCATCCGGATTTTCCTGAAACTCGGGACCCAGGTAGCGGTCCAGCAGATCGACCATGTTGTGGGAGATCCAGGTGCGGGGGTGTACGCCGTTGGTAATGCTTTCGATCGGCACCTCCTCCACAGGCACTCCCGGCCAGAGATTCCGCCACATGGCGCGGCTCGTCCTTCCGTGCAGCCTGCTGACCCCGTTGCCGTGTGCGGACAGCTTCAGCGCCAGCACGGTCATGCAAAAGGTCTCCCCCTCATCCTCCGGATTCTCCCGGCCCAGGCCCAGAAACTCCTTCCAGGACAGGCCCAGCTGCTCGGCGAAACCCTTGAAATAGCGGGCCATCAGCTCCACGGGGAACCGTTCGTTGCCCGCGGGTACCGGGGTGTGGGTCGTAAACACGTTCGTGGGCCAGATCGCCTGATGGGCTTGCGGGAAGCTCAGCGACCGTCTGTTCATCAGGGTGCGAATGCGCTCCAGTCCGAGAAAGGCGGAATGGCCCTCATTCATATGCGTCACCGCTGGATTGAGGCCCAAGGCTTCCAATGCCCGTATTCCACCCACCCCGAGAAAGATCTCCTGGCGGATTCGCATATCCTCATCCCCGCCGTACAGCGTGGCCGTGATGCGGCGCTGCGCGTCGTTGTTCTCCTCGATGTTGCTGTCCAGGAGATACAGGGAGTTGTTGCCAACGCGTACCTCCCAGACCTGGGCTTTCACCGTTTCCGAGCCTACCTCCACGGTGATGCGTAGCGCCTCCTCCCGCTCGTTGCGGCGGAGGCTCACGGGCATGGTGTACCAATCGTTCTCCAGATAGACCTCCTGCTGGAATCCGTCCGGATTCAGATACTGCTGGAAGTACCCCTGCCGGTACAGCAGGCCGACCCCCACCAGCGGCAGACCGAGATCGGAGGCGGATTTGAGATGATCCCCCGACAGCACGCCCAAGCCTCCCGAATAGATCGGCAGGCTCACATCCAATCCAAACTCCATGGAGAAGTAAGCGATCACCTCCTCCCCGTTGCCCCGGTACCAGCGTTCCCGCTTGAGGTAGGATTGGTACTTGGCGTAGACCGCATCCATGGCCGCCAGAAAGCTGCCGTCCCGGGAGATCTCCTCCAATCTCGCCTGGGAGACACGGCCCAAAGCCCGGCTCGGATTCTGGCGTGAGGCCAGCCAGGCATCAAAGTCCAGCCGCATGAACAGCTGAACCGCATCGAAGTTCCAGCTCAGCCAGAGATTTCCGGCCATCTCCTCCAGCGGTTTGAGACGCTCCGGGATATTCGGATTCACAACAAATGAAACTGTCTGCATACTCTCAACTCCTCACGTTATTCTACTGAACACCCGGCCGCCTGAGCAATACGCCCCGGACGGTTCCCGCACCCTACTGAGGCGCGAAGGCGAGCACCGGAACAACCAGAGCGGACGGATATCGAGCCGAGTGATAGACACGGTGGGTCGCGCTGCGAAAATCCGCTTCCCCGGCCTCGGGGATACTCAGGAAAACCTGCGGATTCCTGTCGATAAGGGGGAACCAGCTGCTCTGGATCTGCACCATGATCCGATGCCCGCTCTTGAACGTGTGATGTTTATCCGGGAGATTGAAGCGGATACGGGTGACGCGATCCGGTGCCAGGGGCTGCGGCCGGGTGCGGCTGTTGCGAAATTTGGAACGAATCACTTCCGCGGCCAACAGCATCTGGAAACCTCCACTCTGTCCGCATTCGATTTGCATCTGCTCCTGCGGAATCTCGTCGATGAGCTTCACAACCCAATCCGCATCGCTGCCGCTGGAGGAAACGTATAGATCGGCGACAATCGGTCCGGCGATGCGAAGCGGCTGCTGCAGCACCTCACTCTCGTACACCAGTACGTCGCTGCGGCCCGAGACGAAACGCTGATCCTCCACCATCCACAGGTGGCCCTGCCGTGTTCGTTGCTCAGCCGTATAGGGCACCGGGTCGGCCGGATCGCTGATATAGGAATCGAAGGATTGCAAGATGCTTTCCGGCGGGGATGCAAAAGACAGTCTTCCGTTTGCCTGCAGATACAGCCTGCGCGCCTCGCTTTCCCGCGGCGGCCAGGAATCATAGCGGCGCCACCGGTTGACTCCGGTTTCAAAAGCCAGGACTTCGGGCAGATCCATTCGCCCCTCGTCCTTGAGGTAGTAGTTGAAAAAGGGCAACTCCACCATCTGCCGGAAGTAATGCCCCGTAGCGGAACCGAAGCGGATGTTGCCCAGGCTCTTGCCGGATGAGTAGGTCCAGCCGCCGTGAGCCCAGGGGCCGAGCACTGCGGTGCTGCGATTCGAGGGGCTCGTGCGCTCGATCGCGGCATAGATCCCCAGTGGTCCGTACAGATCCTCGGCATCGAACCAGCCGATCACGTTCAGCACCGGAATGGTGATATTATCCAAATCCTTGAAAAGATTTTTGGCCTGCCAGTACTCGTCATAGCGCCAGTGCTCGATCAGCTCGTTCCACATGGGGATGCGGTCGTGAAAACATCGCTCATTCACGTTGGCGATCGATCCCAGCTCCAGGAAGAAACGATACCCGTCCGAAGTTCCGTAATCGTAGGCGCCGGGCTCGGTTTCGGTCGGCCCCTCCCGGGTCTGGGCGCACTGCCAGGTCCAGTCGAAGGCGTACATCAGGCGAAAAGCCCCGTTGTGATAATAATCATCCCCGATCCACTGGTCTCCCGGGCTGCCCTGAGGAGAAACCGCCTGCACGGCCGGATGAGGTTCGATCAGGGCCATGACCGCCAGCCATCCGGGATAGGAGATCCCCCAAAGGCCCACCCGGCCGTTGTGTCCGGAAACGTTGCCGAGCAGCCACTCGACGGTGTCGTAGGCGTCGCTTGTCTCATCGATCTGCCCCTCGGCCCGCTGCTTTAGGTAGGGGCGGTGATGCTCGAACATCCCCTCGGAACGGAACTTGCCGCGGATGTCCTGGTACACAAAGATATAGCGCTCGGCGGCGAATGCGGCCGAGGGTCCCAGGGTGGATTTGTACCACTCGGGACCGTAGGTGCCGATCCCGTAGGGCGTACGCTTCACCAGAATCGGGTATACGCGCGACCGATCCCGGGGCACATACACCTCCGTGAACAGGTGTACGCCGTCGCGCATGGGAATCATGTATTCGTTCTTTTCGTAGTGGGTCCGCACGTACTCGGCGCCCTGCGCCCCGAGGCGGCAGAGGCAAGACAATCCCAACAGCAGAAGCAAGAGAAGGGTGCCTGGGAATCGCATCGTTTTCATCATACGAACTCCCGATCGGCGTCACGGCGGGCCGGGGGAGACGGACAGCCGCCGCATCCGGGCGACCGCGAAACGGCCGGCACCCTCCTGCAGCCGACCGCACTCCCGGGCGGGTGGCTGTGGAACAGCAACTACTGCGGCCAGCGATCGAGGAACAGGGAGTTCGGCATCCCGTTCAGATCTTCGACCACGTATGCATCAACCCCGGATTCGACATCGATACGGTGTATATAACCGTACGCCCCGAACTCGGACCAGTAGAGTTTTTTCTCGTATGGATCGAAGTCCAGAGCCAGGACTCCAGCCCCGCCGAACAGCTGGCGGTCGCTGCCGCCATCCAGGTCTTTTTCTCGTACCTCGAAAGCGGCGCCCGTCTCCGCCCAATAGAATAGGTTGTCGTAAGGATCAAGGGCAATCGAGTTTATCGTGGTTCCGCTCGCAACCGTATTCCCGGTGGTGGACAGAGAATCGCTGATGGCATCGGCGTACACTGCCGAACCGGTCGACCAGTAAATCTTGTTCCGGATATGATCGATGGTGATGTCGGTAACGATTCCGTCATAGATCGCCAGCGCGGATCCGCCATCCAGGGAGTCCCGATACAGGTGCATGCTGTCACCGTAGTATAGTTTGCCGGCGGCCGGATCAATGGCCAGTGCCTCGGCGGGAACCGATGCCACCGTTTGTTTGTTGTTGCCTTCGAGATCCGAGTAATAGATTCCCGGAGGAGCGGAAACCACCGACCAGTAGATCCTCTCATTTTCCTTGTCGAGGAGCACATCACCGATGTTGCCGGGGTCCGTCACCACCGTGCTGATTGTTGCGGAAGAAACCTCGGCCTTTTTTATGACGGCCGGGGTCGACTGTTCGGCCCAGTAGATGTAATGGTCCCCGATTCCGGCAGCGGAAAGAGGGTTGAAGGGATTGCACGACCCGGCCAGCAAGGCCGCCGCGGCAATCAACAAGATCAGCTGGATTCGTATTCTCCGTTGTTTCATGTCGACCTCACTTCCTCAGCTCGGTTACAGCCTGACCTCGACCCCGGCGGTGGGGGACGCTCCCAGGTAGACGGACCCTTGAAAGAAAATCACCATCATACGCGCCGTCAGAGACAGGCTCGTTTTCGGGGACAAGCGATAACCGATGCCGAACGCCGGAGCGACGAAGGCGCTCAGATTCGCCTGGTTGTCGCGATACAGATACTCTTCCTTGTAGAGGATACCGTTCACCGTGATTCCTCCGCTCAGCTCCGCGTTCAGGAAAAAGGGAAGCACAAACTTCGATCTGTAGGAGAGCTCGGCTCCCAACGGAACCGTGAACATATTGTACAGGTAGCGGGCGTCGTTTTTCGTGGCCTGATACTGGACTCCGGTGATCAATCCTACCCCCAGCCCGCCCCAATCGCGGTCCAGGTTGTAGGCCAGGGTCAAAAATCCGGGGATTCCCAAACCCATGGCCTCGGAAACCGTTCCCACGGTGAACGTGACTCCGGCTGCTCCGGATACCGAAAGGTAGCCGCCGCCCGGCTGCTCCGGTTCCGCTTCCTTCGCCGCGGCTGCCGCCCCTTCGCCCGGCCTGCCATTCCCGGCCGGCAGACCGGCCAGCTTGGCGGCCAATGTGTAGACATCGTCCACCAGAGTATCCAGGTCGTCGTAAAAGCCGTCCGCGGTGTTCAGGGTTTTCGCGGTCTCTGTTTCCAGCAGTTTTGTCGAAAGGATATAGCGCTTGCCGACCTTGCCGAGGTTTCCGACCACGATTCCCTCAGCCGACAGCATACGCCCCACCTCGAGCAGGCAGGATTCGTCGGTACAGTCGGACATGGAAAACTCCAGTTCCTGTAGAAGCCGTTCCCTTTCGCTTATGTCGATGACGGTGAACTTCTCCGTTTGGAACAGGGCGGAGGAGAGCAGCGAGATGATGGATTTCATCTCGCTCTCCGACACCCCGTCCGTGGAAAAATCCAGGACGGTGATGATGGGATTCTCGCCGAAAACGGGAACGAAGACAGCCAGGAACAGCAGCACGACTACGATGGTTTTCATGTTCACTCCCCGTCTCTTTATATCGGCTATTGGTATCGCTGTAAAGTTGCTTTGCAAGAGCGACCCCTCCCCAATATACACCCGTCCGGCCGTTGTTTCAGCATGAACCGTCGAACGGCACGTTGCAGCCGGCATTGCTTTGTGCTATCGTGACTACACTCCAAACAGCCGGAGATTTCGCGTGTATTTTCGCCATGCCCCCGAAATCTGGAATCGTTTTCCTCAACTCGTACCCGGGGTACTGGTGGCCGAAGACATCCATGGCAATGTCGAAGCTCAAGCACATATCGAAGCGTGGAGCGAACGGGCACGGCGCCGTCTGGCCGAGCAGCCGGAGGGCCAGATGCCCGAGGTGGCGGCCTGGCGCCGCGTATACGCCCAGATGGGACTGAAACCCACTAAGTATCGTTCAGCTTCCGAGGCGTTGCTTCGCCGCTTCAAGCGGGAAAACGATCTGCCGCGGCTTCATCCCCTCGTTGATCTGTGCAACGCCGCTTCACTGGCCTTCGCGTTGCCGGTTGCCGTGTTCGACATCGAGCGTATTGATGCCTTCATTGAAGTGCGCCCGGCAACCGGAGAGGAGCGCTACCTCTCGTTTCAGGATCAGATCGAACACCCGGAACCCGGAGAGATCATTTTCGCCGATGCCTCGGCACACGCCCACGCCCGCCGCTGGACCTTCCGACAGAGCCGGCGCTCGGTGGTTCAGGCGGAGACCTCCTCGGTTCTGATTGTGAGCGAGGGCATGCACGCCCAAGCAGCCCGGGACGTGGCGGAGCTGCTGGATGAGGTTGCTTCGGCAATCACCTCGCTATGGACGGCGCCTGAGCGGCAGATGATCCTGCAGCCTGAACAGCCGCGGCTGGATTTCGAAAAAACGGAATAAGGAATGAGCATGTTGAACGATGCAGCTACATACACGGATCGACCGGAACACTCCCTGGCCTTTATCCACAAATTCAATCTGTACAAACTCTCCGGGCTGCTGATCGAGGAGGAGGAACTGGGCGCTATCGCCCGCGTGTACGGCGTGGAACCAGAGGCGGTTGAACAGCTGGAGAACGGCTTCCGCCGCAATATCGAACGGCTGGCTGCGAACCTGCCTCCTTGGGGAAAACCCCCGTCGGAACCTCCGCTAAAGATACTCGCTGTCGGGGACTCGATAACCAGCGACCGGGAGAGCTACGTAAAGATCCTCAACTGCTACTGGGAAGAGGATCCGAGCCGGTGCATGCTCGATGCGGCGGTCTCCGGAGATACGACCTCGGATATCATCAAGCGCTTCTACTCCACGGTGATGATCCGGCAGTTCCAGTGGGCGGTGCTGTTCATCGGCACCAACGACTGTTTTCAGACCGATGATCCGAGCCAAATTCCGGTGACCAGCCTCGATGAGTACAGGCGAAACATACGCTTCATCACCGAGACCCTGCTCGCCGCGGGCAAACGGCTCATCCAGATCACCATTCCACCGGTAGACAACGCGCGCATGAAACGCTTTTTTCCCGATGCCAATTCCCTGTACACCGAAGGGCAGATCGAGCAGGTGAACGACTTTATCCGGGAATGGGCCGGGGAAAAGGGTTATGCCGTGGCCGATCTATCCCGCGCGATACAACAGCAGAGTAAAGAGGTGCTGGAGCCGGACGGCCTGCATCTGAACGGCCGGGGACAGGGAATGCTCTGCGAACTGCTGCTCGAGCTCCTGCCCTGACAACCCGGTACGGCGATCTGCACCGCAACGTCGCTTACAAAAAGCGTGGCGGGGGTTGCCGAAACGCTCGAGTGTTCATACCGTAAGAGCAAACCCAATCACCGACAACTCATCGAGGGGGCTTATGGAAAACAAGCCGGAATACGGAGAGAGCTGGGGCATCGCCATGGCCCTGCTGGAAAAACCGTTGGATGTGCCTGGGATCGTCGAGCAATTTCATGCCTTCACCCGGCGTTTCGGTTTTTTCGGCAGTTTTTTTTCCGAAAGTGCACATAGGGGTTTCAAGTTCAGCCAGTGGATCAGCGATCATTTGGATCAGCTGATCGAACAGGGCTGGGTCGTGCGCGAGGAGGAAACCTACGCGCTGACGACGGCAGGCCGCGAGCAGGCGAGCAAGGCCCTGGCGGAGATCGAGCAGACCAGCGGACGCATCAACAATCTGGCCACTCCGGAAAACGCCTCGAAACTGACTCTGTTCGTGCACCTGTTCCTGGCGGTTCTCAAGTTGCCCGCAGGCATCCTCTCCGGCAGCGTGGGGCTGCTCAACGACGCCATCGACACCCTGCTGGACGGGGTTTCCAGTCTGCTGGTGTATTGGGGACTGAGGGTGGACCGCGAGCGGCTGGTCAGCCGCCTGCTGGTGCTGTTCATGCTGGCCACCGGCGGCTTCGCCTTTGTCGAATCGATCTTGAGAATCGTCCGGCGGGAGCCGGTCGAGGCGGATTGGTTCGCCTTCATCGCCGTGGCGGTGTCCGCGCTGATCTGCGGCGTACTGTGGTTCATCCAGCGCTTCATCGGACTGCGCAGGCAGAGCATGGCTCTGATCACCCAATCGGTGGACTCCCGCAATCACGTGATCGTGGCCGGTGGCGTAACCGCGGGCCTGATCGCCTCAATGCTCCATTTCCCCTGGCTCGATTACCTGGTTGGATTGAGTGTGGCCGTCCTTATCCTAAAAAGCGCCGTAGAATTGGCGATCGAGCTGATCCGCTCCCGGGATGAAGATACTCCGAATCTGGGTAAGTTCCAGTTTGGCGTGTACGAGCGCTTCCGCCGCTCCCAGCTGTGTTCCTACATGCTGTTTCTGGTTCGAAATCACGAGGTAGAGGGCAAAGATTCGCTGCTGAGCTCCGTGCGCCGGGCGTTCGATTTTCGCGGGAATATTTTCCTGCAGACCATGGGCGCCGAACGCATCGAAGGTGTCGAGCAGCTGATCCAGTTGTGCTATCGAAGACTCATCGACAAACGGCTTCTCCGCGAAGGGCCGAGCCTGGAGCTGACGGCCGCCGGTGAAAAGAGACTCGCCACCAACCGTTTCTTCCTGACCGACGAGAAGACGGAGGGATTCAGAATCGGCGTCGGCGGCGCAGTCCGCATCGTTTTTTCTTTACTGCTTCGTTTGGGACTGTTCTTCCTCGTGGTTTGGCTCGCCCTGGCTTACGTGCTGCCCCTGCTGCCGGCCCTGCCGCTGTGGAGCTCAATCGATGTCATCCTGTTTTCCCTCGGCGCAATCCGGCTCACGCTGTTCAACCTGATCCATATAGGGTTGGGGTTGAGCCTGGTCACGCATGCGGCCATCCGCATGTCACTGATCTACCAGCGCCACCTGTCCATCCGCGAGCGACAAGCCCAAAAGTACACCGAGCTGCGGACCGACGGTTTCTACGCCCGCACCCGCCACCCCATTGCGGCGAATC
>Ga0272441_10009889_pt1 | contig 14597 bp, 9 predicted proteins | sample SSMProp6N_FD_193582 | JGI IMG/M metagenome (GOLD analysis project Ga0272441, IMG submission 193582) | Marine sediment archaeal communities from Little Sippewissett salt marsh, Falmouth, MA, United States - SSM-Prop-6N | ecosystem: Environmental > Aquatic > Marine > Wetlands > Sediment ... | reverse complement strand
GTCGATAGCTCTCCAGGCACACGGCTGCCGGCTCGACCAGACTGGCGCTCTCCAGGCTCACTACTTCTGGAACGCGATAGGCGCACGCCGCATCGACAGCCACGACCTCAGCCCACGTGCCCGGAGTATTGGATGTTCCGAGGTGGCGACATCTCGAACACAGGTGGCGCAACTCGTGGGTACAGGCGTAGCACGTGCCGCAAGACTGCACCGGATCCAAGACAACACGATCCCCGACGTTCGGCGTCCGCCCATCCGGTGACAGCGCTCCACCCCCCACCAGCACGATGGTGCCGGCCGCCTCATGTCCCGGAATGACGGGAGGCTGGGCTCTGAAGTCCGCCAGATGCAGGTCTGAGCCGCAGACGGCGGCAACTGCGGTCCTAACGAGGACCTGGCGGGGGCCTGGTCGAGGATCCGCCACATTCTCGATACAGTAGTCCGATCCGCCTGTCCACACCACTGCTTTCATCTCATCGTGCCTTCTTTCCCTGTGCCGATCCGTCGGATGACGCTGATGCTAAGTAGTGAGCCGCAGTGGCCACCGCGAGTCTGCAACCCGCCACCATTGACGAGATCTGAACCACTTCCCGGTCCCCGTGAGCTGTTTCGCCGTGGCAGTCCAGAGAAACCGTCGGTATGTGGCCGATCGGCACGAGCCTGTTCGTATCGAGAACACCAGAGACGCCCGCCAGTTTCATGGATCGGCCGTTGAGCTCCTCATAGGCGCAGCGCAGGGCACGGACGATGCGTTCATCGGGATCCAGCGAAAAGGACTCGCCCACGAACGTCCAGTCTTGTTCTACTGAAATTCCGGTCGGAATATCCACACTGGCGACCACCGCGTGCAGTGCGCGCTGGATGTCCGCAAAGCTCTTCTCAGGAAGCCAGCGCCAGGTTCCCTGCAGGCTGCATGAGACCGGGGCCCGGTTGTAGAAATCCCCATAGTGGAACTGCCCGATGAACACCGACTCGGGGCCGAGCAGCGTGTGAGTAGCCTCTGCCGTACAAAGGCGTGTGTTCTCTGCCAGCAGTCGTTGCCCCAAGTCCTGGGCCGCTCGGAGAAGATCATCCGCCCCTGCTGGTCGTCTGAGCTCATGGCATGCCTCACCGTCTCTTCGAATGACGAGGCTCCATATGCTCTGCCCCTTGCCGCAGACAACGGCGCTGTCCGGCGGTCCCTCGAACACCAAAGCCGCATCACCGTGAATGCCTCTCTTGATCAGGCCGCGAATTCCTTCTGAATGGCCCAGAGGTGCTTCGTGGAGGCCGTATGCCGTGACCAGAATATTGCCGACAAAGGACTCCCGTGAATTTGCGAAAACCCGTACGACTTCCAGCATCGCCGCGAGACCGCTCTTCATGTCCGCTGCTCCCCTGCCGGAGATGCGCTCGGGAGTACGTTCCGGCTCCGGATGGGGGACGTCGATGTGATCGATATGTCCTGCAAGCTGCAGAGTCTTGCCGACGCCGCCGCCCTGCAGTCTCCCGATGACGACTGGACTGTCGGCAATGCTATGGTCTACCTCGACCTCTGCGCCCGCTTCTGCGAGCATTGCCGCGTACCGCAGAGCGGCTTTCCTTTCGCGTCCGGTGGGGCTGGGAATGCGGACGAGGTCCCAGAGATCATCGGAAAGTCTGTGTGCCGAAACGCGGTCCTGAAGGTTGTCCAGGCTCAACTCCTGACTGCCGCAAGGGCATCCTTGACGCTTTTTTCGACCAGATCGCCGAGCTCATCGATCTGATCATCGCTCGCAATCAGCGCGGGCCCCACCGCAAACCATGTCGGCTCTATTCGGATGATCAAGCCGTTTTCCAGGGCGGTTTTCCTCAACGCAATCCCGAGCTCCGGAAACGGTTCCATTGTCTTCATATCCCGGACAAGCTCCACACCCCGCAGAGCGCCCATGCCACGCACTTCCCTGACAACCCCCAGTTCCTTGAGCTTCTCCAGCCGCCGGGCGAGACGCTCGCCGATAGCGCGGGATCTGGAAAGAAGATCATTGTCGAGGATGACATCGATCACCGAGATCCCCGCGGCGCATGCGAGAGGATTCCCGCCGAACGTATGTCCGTGGGCGAACTCCAAGTGTTCGGCTGGGTCTCCAAAAAACGCCTCCGTGAGTGACTGCCGCGCGATCATATTGCCAAATGGAATTGCGCCGCTCGAGGCGGCTTTACCGCTGCAGATGATATCGGGCGTCACGCCGTAGGCTTGAGCCGCGAACATAGATCCACAGCGCCCGAACCCCGTGATGATCTCATCAAAGATGAGCAGGACCTCATGCCTGTCACAGATCTCTCGGAGCAGGAGGTAGTATTCCGCCGTGGGCGTGATGATCCCCCCGGTGTTGCCGATGGGCTCCACTATGACCGCCGCAACCGTCCGTGGATCCTCCGCCACTATGACGTCTTCAAACATACCTGCACAGAAGCGATTGCACTCTTCCCAGTCCGAGAAACCGTCGCGGTAGTGTGTCGGCGGCCACACCTTGAGAAAGCCGGCCATCTGGGGTTCGAAGCTCGTCTTGCGGGAACCGGTACCGCTGGCCGCCATGGCACCGAAGGTCGCACCGTGATAGCCCTGGTAGCGGCTGACGACTTTGTATTTGCCCGGCTTTCCAATTTGTCTGAAGTACTGCCGGCTGAGTTTGAGTGCGGCTTCCACAGACTCGGAACCGCCGCTCAGAGGCTTGACGGTTGTGAGCCCTTCGGGCGTCACTGACCCAAGCTTCTCGATGTATCGTAGCGTGACGTCGGAGATGCTGTGAAGCGGGGGAGCAAACGTGATTCTCTCCATCTGCCGCCGCATTGCTTCCATTACTCGGGGATGCCGATGCCCTAGATTCGCCGCGAAGATGCCCCCGATGCCGTCAAAATACCTCTTCCCTTGAACGTCCCAATAGGAAAGACCTTCTGCCCTATTCACTATCAACGGCTCTCGCAGGAAATCGACTGTCTGACGATAATCCAAGAAAGTCCGTTCGATGACGCGTTTCTGACGCTCACTGACTTGCACTATCGCACCTCACTTTCCTAGAACCAGCGCGTGCGCACCGGCGTTTTCCTGCAAGAAGAGACGGAATACGGCGTCTATCGAGACCGAAATCCTGACAACTCAAAGACGCGTTCGTGAAACATGCACAGGCTCCCTTCAGAAAGGGCCTCTGCGGCATGTACAGCTGCCAGTCCTCCGTACGGCGAAGCTGCGAAGCCGTGACAGGTTGGTCGCCACCCCCCATCGTCAACAATCTCCTGTTTTCACCTTCTCCGCTGGCCCTGCCATGCGTCCGCCGGTTGGTCGGACATTGCGTTTGCACGCTCGACGTTCCCACCCGTGACTAGACGCTCGTAGAGAGAGCCGGATCCACGCCTCATGCATGCAAGTGTTTCGCATGAAGCCTGTCTTCTTCCCGGGAAGGGCTGCACCATGAAATCGGCCTTCACGAGCGCGGTCATAATATGATATTATCATAGGTGGAATGATGTGTCAAGGAGAAAAGGCCAGGAATGGTTCCGCACGGTTCAGGTTCGTGCCGGCAATCGCAGCTCGCGCACCGGATATCGTCGGGAGTCGGCAGCAGATGGTTGTTGGCTCATGTACGCTTCCCGTGCCTTGAGATGGTATCTGCGAAAAGGGGGAAAGAACATGTCACAGTTCGTTTTCGCGGAAGGGAAAAAGATCCGCTGCACCATCGTAGAGGAGAGGACGCCTTCAGGGGGAATTTCGGCCGGTGATTTGCTGGCCGACAAGATTCGTGAGTTGACCGGGACAAGGCCGCTGGTGGTGTCTGACCACAAAGCGGTGGCCACGCCCAATGCGATATACGTCGGCGCGTTGAGCCAGGACGCGCATCTGCGCAGCCTGCTCGAGCGTCAGCAGCTTCTCATCGGCCCCGATTGTCCAGCTGCAGCAGACTATGGCGCGGAAACCGATGTGCGTTCCGTGCGGCTGCACCGGCTTGCCATGGCAAAAGCCAGCATGCTGCGCCAGTTCCACCATTGTCTCGAACGGATGGATCCGCAGGAGTTCTTCGTTTTCCGCCCCGACATAGAGACTCTGCTCGTGGCCGGCGCGGGGGAGATCGGTGCGCTGTATGCCGTTCATGCGCTGGCGAATCACATGTTCGTGAAGGACGGCTTGCTCGTGGTGGAAGACCTGCACAGCCGCGGTTTCCCTGTCTGGAACCGCCCGGCCTTTCCCAACCGCGGCATGTGCACCAACATCGGGGGGCCGGATCACATAGGGCTCGATCAGTGGGTCAAGGAATGGAAAGTCGGCTCGCGCTACGACTATGGGGCTTTCATCGATTGGATCTTTCAGTTCCGCATCAACCACATCAACATCTGGCTTTTCGAGTTGGACACCGGGATCGCCTACGATTCACGCAAGTTCCCCGAATGCGTGAACCCGCAGCATCCCAACGTCAGGCAGGAATTCATCGGGCCGATGATCGACTACGCCCACGCGCGTTCGATAGATGTCACCGTCTTTCTGGACTTCCCGGACTTCGCCCACGGCGTGATCCGGACACACCCGGAGCTGGCGGCCGTGCAGACGGATCCCAAGGCGTTCCCTCCCGAACGAGACTGGCGCCGCTACCAGAGAACCGGCGAAAATCCCAACAAACACGATTTCCGCGGCCGCTTCGGCACGTTCTGCGCCGCAAAGCCGCAGGTCCTGCGGTTCTGGGAGCAGTACATCGACGAGCTTTTCCAGGTCTATCCCGGCCTGGACGGCGTAATGGGTCAGTTCGCGGAAGGACTGGGCGGCGTCTGCGAGTGCGACAACTGCCAGACTCATTTTCTCGAGCTCCAGTGGAAGTTTTTCAAACGCATGGCCGAAGCTGCCTTGAGCAGTCGCCCCGACCGCACGATATTCAACTGCGCCTCGCCGGGGGCAGCCCTCATAGAAGAGCGTCGACAACAGATACCCAATTTCGTGCAACTGGGCTGGGGCAACCTGTACCTTCCCTATGCGTATGGTCTGAGCCGGCCAAGCGGAGAATGGTACCTGCTCCATCACTTGGGCGGTAAATGGACCGAGTCCGAATGGCACGGCATGAGCCGGGTGCTGCAGCGCTGGGGGTTCAGCGGGATAATGAAGCGCTCGGTTTCGTACAAGGACAGAGAGAACGACCATTTCGCGTTCAGCGAGTTCGCCTGGAATCCAGAGCTGAGCATCGACGACTTCGCCGACCTCTACGTGAAACGGACCCTGCGCCGCAAGGATCCGCCCACCGCCGATCTATACGCCAAGTGGATCAAGACAGTCGGTATGCGGCGTCATGCCAAAGAGCTGGCGACGTGGACCGAGAGGGGCCTGCCCATTGCGGGACAGCTCGAGGGCACTGCAGAGCTCCAGGGCCGACTACGAGCTGCGGAGAAGGCCATGGAGAGCGCCGTGAGAACAGCGGCAGAAGACAACGCCGTGAGCCACAAGGTCAAAGAAGCTTACGAGACCTACCGAAGCCGCGGGGCGTCCATGAACCTGTACGAGCTTCTCGGCTGGTAGACAAGGCAGAGCTCACCCAGGCAGCGGGAAATCACACGGAGCGGCTATCGCCTTCCGTGCTTCTCGCAGGCTTCGAAATACGCCGCGACGTTGGCTAGAGGCACGTTGTAGGGAATGTCACCGGATGCCTGGAAGAAATAGCCCGGGCAATCCCCTGCTTCGCGCACGCAGCGCTTCACTTCCTCTTCTATGTCGCCTTTGCTGCCGAATGTCAGGATGCGAGTGTCCACGTTTCCTATGATGATCTTGCTGTCGCCGTATTTGTCCGCTATCCGCTTCAGGTTGGTCTCTTTGCGAATGCAGAATCCGTCCGCTCCACACGCGGCCAGATCATCAATGAACTCATCCATGTTGCCGTCGGCCCGAAAGATGATCTTCACTCCCTTTTCCTTTATCGGCTTCCACAGCTTCGGATACCACGGGAACACGTACTTCTCGTACCAACTCGGATTGAATACCGGGCCTCTGGTCATGGCAAGATCGTCGTGACTGGAGAAAATGATCAGGTCTTCCACCTCGGCCCACGCGTCGAAGTACTTCTTGGAGACAGTTGCGAATCGATCCATGACCTCGCCGAACGCTTCCGGCTCCTCGGCAGCCGCCAAGAGAAACATCTCCCATCCAAACGTCATTACGGGCCACATGAAAAGAGACTTGTAGATTCCCTGGGATACCAGAACGCGGCTGTCGTAGAATGCTACGTCCTCGGCGTGCTTTGCCAAGAAACCGGCGGCGATTTCCTCCACCGGCATTCTCTCCTCGACCAGCGGATCATAGTCCAGCACCGCTTTCACGTCGGGAAAGCGAGCGGGAAAATCCGTTGTCCACGTCGTAGTGCCGAACCCCATTTTGGTATGGGCTTTTCCTTTCGTGTACTCGGTCTCTTCCGATGCCGTGAACCGCGCCGGCTTGGTTCTGCCGTAAGACGGCACCCCCGCCCCGATGACATCGGCATCCAGCTTGCGCAGGCACCTCAGGACCGTCTTTGTCCAATCCTGCTGCGGATCCAGCCCGGACACCTCCGCTATGAAACCAGGATGCGACGAGATCCCGTCGAAGCTCGGAATGCGATCCGTCTTTCCCAGATTCACGGCCGCGACGGCCCTTTCCCTGCTCACTTGCTCTTTCCCTCTTCGTACGTGCCGCTGCGACCGGCGCGCCAGCCCAATCCAGGTCCGCAGGCGCTCAGCATGGCCGCTTCTGCGGGACAGACCTCTTGATGCCGCGGCCTTCTGAGCACTCCCTGGATCAGGCCGTGTGCGCTCCCATTTCTTTCGAGAACTCGTCTGCGATTCGTTTGACGATCGATGCTCGTGAAGGTATCATGCTTTTCTTGAAGCTTATCGTCACCGCCGTAATGCCGATCGCGGCAATCACCTCCCCGAAAGCATTTCGCACCGGCGCCGCCAGACACCGCACGTTGTCGTAGTATTCCATGTTGTCAACCGAGTATCCCCGGTTCCTGATCGTCAGGAGCTCCTTCTTCAGCGTTTCTTTGTCGGTTATGGTGTGCTGCGTGCGCCTCTCCAGTGAAAGAGTCTTCAGGAACCCATCCAGGCTTTCATCGCTCATGTCCGCAAGGAGGATCTTGCCCATGGAAGAGCAGTAAGGAGCGATCAGCGAGCCCGGCCGGGACGATATCTTGATGTGCTTCGGCCCGTCGCATACGTCGGCTATGAGAACCTTGTTGCTGTAGAAGACTCCCATGTGCGAAGTCTCTCCCGTCTCCTTGCTCAACCGGTCGAGATAGGGAGGAGCCAGTTTCCTGAGCTCTATTTTCGAGAGAGCGAGAATTCCGTACTGGATCATCCTGTGGCCCGTCGTGAAGCAGTCGGCTTTCTTTTGGATCCAGTTCTCTCTCTCAAGAGTGCGGAGAATTCGAAATGCCGTGGTCTTGGGGATGTGCAGAGTGGATTCTATCTCGTTCAAGGTCAAGCCGTTTTCCGATGCGGATACCAGCTCGATTATCTTTATGGCTCTGCTCAGCGTCGGTATGCTGTAGCTTCTGGTCAAAATTCATCACCTCGTTTTGGAATCGGAGTCAGACCGATTTGCTGCATACACGCTCGATCCATGATATCCCGTTTCACTGCTTGTACGGATCAGCCGCGTCACGTAGACCGTCCCCCAGGAAGTTGTAGGCCAGCGTTGTGACTATCACCAGCAGTCCCGGAATCAACAGCCACGGGTGCATGACCACGCTCCGGACATTCTGAGCGTCCTGCATCAGCGTTCCCCAGCTGACCACCGGAGACCGAAGTCCCAGACCCAGGAAGCTCAAAGACGTTTCGCCCAGAATCATGTGAGGCACCGCAAGCGTGATGTTGACTATGAGGTAGCTGGCGAAAGACGGCAGCAGATGCCTCGCAATGATGCTTCTTTCTCTCAGGCCGGTGATCTTCGCGGCCATGACAAAATCTTCTTCCCTGAGCTCGAGCAGTTTTCCCCGGACCACCCGAGCCAGTCCACACCATCCCCTGAGAGACAGGATGATGGTGATGCCGAAATACACCTTGACCGGCGGCCACTCAACGGGGAGTGCCGCGCTGAGCGCCATCCACAAGGGTATGGTCGGTATGGAGAGTATGAACTCGATGATGCGCTGGATGATCGTGTCGATCTTGCCGCCGTAGTACCCGGATATCCCCCCGAATATGCACCCCAGGACGAAGCTCACCATGATTCCCACGAGCCCGATGGACAGGGATATCCTGGTCGCATGCAGGTTCCGGGAGAACAGGTCCCTCCCCAGCTTGTCGGTGCCGAACAGAAAGATCTTGCCCGGCTCCTCCACACCGAAGAAGCGAATATCTGCCTCAAACAGGCTCCAGAACTTGTAGGTGCCCCCCCTCACGAAGAAACGGATGTCGTACTTCCTGCTGGTGTCCTCGGTGTAGGTGGTTATCCACGTTTCCTGGTCGAATTCCTTCCTGTACGCGTATACGAAGGGTCGCATGTGGAATTTGCCCTGCTCATCAAAGAAGCGGACTTTGTGCGGCTTGCAGTACAGATACTCCTGATGACGCTCCAGTGTCCCGTAGGGACTGAAGAACTCGCAGAATATGCTCACACCATAGAGAAAGGCAAGGACTATCATCCCCAGAATCGCCAGCTTGTGCTTGAAGAACTTCCGCCGCATCAACTGCCATTGGGAGGCAATATAGACTCTTTCCTCTTCGCTGCTGCTTCGTGAGCTCGACATCTTACACCAGACTACTTCTCATACCGAATTCGCGGATCAACCAGAACCAGCAGAATGTCGGAAATCAGAGTACCCAGCATGGTCAGAAAGCTGAGGATCATGACCAGGCTGCCCGCCAGAAACATGTCCTGCGTCACCAAGGCTCTCAACAGCGCGGCTCCTACCGTGGGCAAGCTCAGGACGATCGATGTGATCGTCGCTCCGGAGACGATATTGGGAAGGGTCCACCCTACTGTGCTTATTATGGGGTTGATCGATACCCTGACCGGGTACTTGAAAAGCACCGTTCTCTCTACGAGCCCTTTGGCGCGCGCGGTGATGACATACTGCTTGTGAAGCTCATCCAGGAGGCAGCCCCGCATTACTCGTATGAGGCTGCAGGTGCCGGCCGTTCCTATCACGATCACCGGCACCCAGAGATGGTTGATCAGGTCCAGCACCTTGGCGAAACTCCAGGGCGCCATTGCGTACTGCGCGGAGAAAAGACCGCTTACGCTCAAGCCGAAGAATTTGAAGAAGAAGATCATCAGTATCAACGCCAATAGGAAGTTGGGCGTGGCAAGCCCCACGAATCCCACCGCCGTGAACACATAATCGGCCATTGAGTACTGGTGGGTGGCGGAGTATATGCCTATCGGGATGGCAAGAGCATAGGTGAAGAGCAGCGAGAAGACCGAAAGCACCACGGTCATGGACAGGCGCCCGGCTATGACTTTGCTCACAGGCATGCTGAATCCCCAGGACCTTCCGAAATCGCCGTGAAGCATGTTCCATACCCACTTGAAGTATTGAACATACATCGGCTTGTCGAGCCCGTACTCCTGCTTCAGCGCTTCCAGGACCGCCTTTTCGACTATCTCCCCCCTTGCCTGGAGCTGCATGATGTAGACCGAGAGATAGTCCCCTGGAGGCAGCTGGATTATGACGAACGCGAGAACAGTCATGACCAGGAGACTGATGAGTATGTATATGGTGCGGCGAAAGATGTAGTTCAGCATCCTATGCCCGACCGAAAATGGCGTCCCCGGCCGCGATGGCCGGGGACGAAGTCTCTTCCAGCTGCGTGCTAGTTCTGCTTGAAGAAAAACTGCTCCGGGTGCTTCGGACGCAATCGCATGACCGCGTAGCCGTGCAGCCCTGTTTCCGGTACGTTTCTCAGGTTCTTCCTGACAATGACAGGCGTAGGAGAAAGGCCTACCGTGCCGATGGTCCAGAGGTTCTCCGCATTCGAGCGCAGGATCTCTTTGGCAAGGTACATTTTCCTCTCTTCATCCAGAGTGACGATGTATTCCTCCCAGACTCCGATGAGTCTCTTGGGCTCCGCGGGGGGTTCTTCGCCTTCCTTGCCGTCCGTCCGGTGCCACAGCGCCCACTGGTATCCCCAGATCGTATCATCTCCTGTGTTTATGGGAACCCACAATGCGGGCAGGGCGGGCCATCTCAGGTCTGAAGCCTTGTCCGCGTTCCATGCAGACACGTTGACCTCGTTGGCCGCGATGCGCTTTCCCAGCAGGGATCTGTCCATGAACTTGAGGACCGTCTGGACCCCAACCGCTTCCCAGTATTCCTTGATCATTTCGTAGAAGGGATCGCCCCACGCGGGATTCTGGCAGTATTCGAAGAGAAGTATCAGCCTCTCCCCGTCGGGCCGCAGGCGATAGCCCTCTTTGTCCCTCTTGTCCAACCCCATCTCGTCGAGCAAGGCATCGGCTTCGTCAGGGTCATAGTCGGCGTACGCCTTCTCGAAATACTCTTCATAGTAGGGGGATTCGGGGAATACCGTGGTCTGCCGGGGCGTCGCCAATCCGAAACGCAGAGTCTCGTTCATTTCTTCCCGGTTCAGAGCATGCGACATGGCTCGGCGGAATCTGACGTCCCGCAGGATTTCTCTCATCACGGGGTCCTTGGCAGTCAGGTTGAAATCGACATAAACGTCTGCCGCGTCGGGATTCTTGTACACGAGCACCCGATAGTTGCCCTCTTCCGCACTGTCCTTGTACAGCGGTATGTTGTCTGCCGACGGATTGAAGGCCGCAAAGTCGCATTCCCCGGTCACGATCTTCATGTCCGACATGGTCGCATCGGAAACCTGCGTGGTCTGTATGTTGTCGATATAGGGAAGCTGATTCCCCGCCGGATCCACCTTCCAGTAGTAGGGGTTGCGCTCGTAGAAAAGGTGATCTTCCTGCGATTCCTTCAGCCAGAACCCGTTGACAGTAGGCAATCCGGTGTATGCCCCATTGGGCACGCCGGCCCAGGAAGCCAGCTTCGCGTTGAACAATTGCTGCCACGTCTCGAATCCTTCCTCTTTCATGAGCTTCTCGAGATCGGCTTTCGGTGCATAGCGAGGATGAAACTGCTGCATATAGTGTTTCGGCGCAAAGGTCCCACCCGAATGACCTTCATAGTGGCCCAAATAGAGAAGGATGATCGGATACGGGGCGGCAAAACGTATCTGCACCGTATAATCATTCAACTTCTCCATCTTCATCAACTCGCCGCCCGGCCTCCATTTGGTGTGCTTCACGGGGGTGTATTCGTCGTTCAGGAGCATGTCCTCGTACCAGAACATCACGTCGTCCGCAGTAAACGGAACTCCGTCCGACCATCTTATCCCTTGAAGCAGAGGAAGCGTGAGCGTAGTGGCGTCCTCTGAGAACTCCCAATCCTCGCTCACTAGATTGGGCTGCATCTCGGTTCCGTCGAAGCTGATGCGGAACAAGCCCTCGACACACGCCGTGGACTGAACGTCATCCCAGCCCCTGGCATATCTGCCGACTATGTTCAGCATGCCTCCGTACTGCCCGATCTCCTCTATCGGCAGCACCACCACCGGCTGCTCCGGCAGCCTTTCCTCCACCGGCGGCAGCTCGCCCTTGGCGACCATCGCCTCCAGTATGGGTGCTTCATGGTATTCGGCTATCTTGTTTCCAGTAACCTCCTCGTACTCCTCAAGAATGAAAACCATTTTCCCATACTTGTCGAGATAGTCGCCCGCCAACACCGTGGTGCCCGCGGTTCCTTTCGTGGGTTCTGTGGTCGCCACTTTGCCGCTCGCAAAAACGTAGCCGGCTACCATGAAGGCCAACAGAATACAAACCAATCTCTTCATCTTCATCCTCCTGTTAGTTTTCTTCCACACTCCTGTCCGATTCTCTTCTTACACACCGCTTCTACTCATACGCACCTCCTTTTCCGACTTTTCCGACACAGACCGAGCCGCTTGCGCTGCTCATGCCGTACGCGCCGCAGACCCGAGTTTTACATATAAAATGGCTGTTCCCTATTGGAAACGACCATACCACTGGTGGAACCAGCTGTCAAGAAAAAAAAGCTGTGATGAGAGGAAAATTCTTGCGGGCTCGAGTCCTTGCAGGCATGATTGACGCCGTTGTATGATCCTCCCATGGACGACATTGAGATCCTGGCCGGGAAGCTCGAACGGTACTTCTCCGCCCGACCGGAAGTCGCCATGGCTTTTCTGTTCGGGTCGGCGGCGCGCGGGCAGCAGACCCGGGAATCGGATCTGGGCGTAGCCGTGCATTTCTACCCGAAGACGAGAGCCCTGGAATGGGAAGAGGAAAGAGAATACGGCGAAGCAGACCAGATCTGGGGGGACGTCGACGCTATCGCGGGTGTCGACACCGATCTGGTGGTGCTGAACCAGGCGCCCGCCACGCTGGCCTATGCGGTTCTGGATGAGGGCCGTCCGATCGTCGTCAAGGACGCCGCTCTCTACTGGCGCTTTTTTCTCACGATCAGCTCCGCGGCGGAGGACTTTCGCGAGTTTGCGCGGGAGTACCACGCCATCAAGCTGCGCTGTCAATCATCCAGCGAAGCAGATGAGACGAGCTGACATGGCGAGCTCTGAATACCTGCTTCTGGTGAACAATGCGCTCAAATCCCACATCCTCTCCCTGGATGAGAAGGCCAAGGACCGGCTCAGGGAGAAGCTCGATTTTCTGGCCAACGGCCTTTGGGATTCGGGAATACGGATCAAGAAGCTCCGGGGGGTATCGCGAAAGGTCGTCTTCGAGGCCAGGCTTTCCCGCAGCCGGAGGCTGCTCTTCACCCTGGGCAGGGCGGATGGAAGGCGGGCGGCCTACCTGTGGGGCATCGTCGAGCACGACGAGGTCAGCCGCAAAGCCGCCCAGCTGATCCCGGAAAACGCACCGTTCCTGCAGTTCACCGCCGCGGAGGAGGAGAGCCATCCGGACATCAGCATCGACGAGCTGTCGCCGGACTACTACAGCCAGGAGAGCATAGAGGAGAAGGTGGCCGAGGACTACGGGCCGCAGAAATGGTTCGTGCTGAGCGACCAGGAGTGGAGGCGGCTCATGCTCTCCGGGGCGGCAGACGACATCGAGACCTACCTCTACCTGAGCCGCGAGCAGGCGGAGATATTGGCCGGCGATCCTCCGGTGCTCATCTCCGGCACGGCCGGAAGCGGCAAGACCACTCTCTCCGTCTACTACCTGTTCCGAGAGCCGTTCCTGCACAGGAAGCGGCTGTTCCTTACGTACAGCCCCTTCCTGAAGCGCTTCTCGGAGAGGATCTACCAGGGCCTGGTAAAGAACTCGCCTCTCGAAGGGGCGGATGCCTCGGGGGCGGGCGCGGCGCAGGCGGAATCCCCCCGGGCCGAAGGCCCGCCCGGATCCCCCGCGTCCCCCTCGGCCGGTCCCGACTTCCTGACTTTCGGCGAGCTGCTGGAGCGGATTCTGGCCCCCGACAGGGACGCGCCGCGGCTGAGCGCAGGCCTGGGCGATTTCCAGAGGATATACGCAAATCACAAGCTGAGCAGGAAGTACGACTCCGAGCTGGTCTGGGAGGAGGTCCGCTCCATCATCAAGGGAGCCAAGCCCATGATCAGTCTCGGGCGCCTCCAGAAGCTCATCACGGACTTCTCCGGCGGCGAGGTCGGACGCAATGGGATCTCGGAGCTTCAGGACACCCTGCTTGGCCTGAAGACGTTCGAATTCGCGGCCAAGATCGAGCGGGCCATCGAGCACAAGACGGACTTCAAGGACTACGACGACTTCGTGAAACGGCTCGCCGCACTCGCGGGAGCCCGCCCCTCGGACCGAAACGCCCTGGAGTTTCTGCTTCACGAGATCCTGAGAATCGTGGAGAAGCGGATCCATCGGCTCGCCACCCCGCTCCTGACGTTCCAGGAGTACAGCAGCCTGGGACGCAAAAGGGCCCCCAACTTCCTCTACGACAGGGAGGAGATCTACTCCATTGCCGAGTACTACCAGCAGAGGCTGGAGGAGGAGGGTCTGGTCGACGAGATCGACCTCTGCCGCCGGGCCATAGACCGCATCAACGTGGACGGAGAGACCCACCGGTACGACCTCGTGGTCTGCGACGAGGTCCAGGACTTCGCCGACGTCCAGCTTTCCCTGATTTTCCGTCTGGCCGATCCCTTCTGGAGCGTGGTGCTGGCCGGAGACACGAAGCAGATCATCAACCCCAGCGGATTCCGCTGGGAGGAGGCCAAGGACAAGTTCTACGAACGCGCCGTCCCGGTCCCGCAGGTACACAACCTGAGCCTGAACTTCCGCTGCGTGGGCAGCATCGTGCGCATGGCCAACGCCCTCCTGGAGCTCAAGCGGAAGCTGGTGGGGCTCTCGGGATCCGAGCTCCGGGAGGACTGGAAGTTCAACGGCAAGCCCCCGTGCCTCGTTTCGGGGGTCTCGGACAGGGAAATCCTCGAGCGCATCCGCCTCACGGGCGCCGGGAGGATCGTTCTCACCAGAAGCGAAAGGGAGCAGAGGACCGTCAAGAAGGCTCTCGGCACCGAGTTGGTCTTCACCATCTATCAGGCCAAGGGCCTGGAGTTCGACACGGTGCTCCTCTGGAAATTCACCAGGGATCCCAGGG
>Ga0272441_10009888_pt1 | contig 14598 bp, 16 predicted proteins | sample SSMProp6N_FD_193582 | JGI IMG/M metagenome (GOLD analysis project Ga0272441, IMG submission 193582) | Marine sediment archaeal communities from Little Sippewissett salt marsh, Falmouth, MA, United States - SSM-Prop-6N | ecosystem: Environmental > Aquatic > Marine > Wetlands > Sediment ... | reverse complement strand
GCTGGTGATGCTTGTGACAGTGATATTCGTGATCGTATACCTCCTGAGGGGCGGCATCAGCGCTCTGCTGGAGAAGGACGACGAGATCCCGGTTTTTTTCACGTTCTCCACTGTGGTGTTTACTGCGTTTTTTGCCGAATATATCGGGGTACACTCATCCCTCGCGGTAATCGCGCTTGGCTCTGCACTTTCCATGACAAATCCCGAAGTACTTGAAGCGAATTCCAGGCCGTTCAAGGATGTTTTCATGGTGCTTTTCTTTGTATTTTTTGGCGTATCCGTTCAGATTTCAGGTAATATGAGCATACTGCTGATCTTGGCGATGAGTGTAGTGGCCATGCTTACAAAAGTTCTCACCGGGCTCCTGATAGGCCGGACGGTTCATGGTTCCTATATATCCGGCATTGAGATTGGTACATCGATCATACCCAGGGCCGAGTTTTCAATAGCAATTGCGGCACTCTATGGTTCGCCTGTTGTATCGGGGATCGTAGCCGGCGTGGTGATTGTCACCTCCTTTGCAGGCTCGTTTTTAGCCAGGTACAGTGTCATGATAAAAAAATTCGTGCATGAAAAGACCGGTCTGGAATAGCGATGTCCACTGGCGACAGATTTGAACTCAGGATCACTTCGGGGAGGAATGCGAGGATCGTTGTCCGCCCCGACTGTTCGGTTACGGTATACTCCCCTGAAGGATTCGATGCGGATTCGTTTGTCAGGGATCACCGGGAATGGATCAGGGATAAACAGGATGAGTTCAGGCAGATTGCATTATCTTTTTCGGATTACGAAGGCATGATGATGTTATGGGGCCGGCACTACCATCTCCTGGAGGGAAAAAGATGCGGAATAGATCATGACCGGCTTGAAGTGTGCTACTCCTCGCCTAAGGCGCTGAGACGTCACCTGAAAAAGGTCCTGAAAGAAGAGATCAACGGTATAGCGGATCATTATTGCAGTATACTTGGGGTTTCACATGGCAGGATCTCCATAAGGAGCCAGAAGACACGGTGGGGAAGCTGTTCGTCAGGGGGCAACCTGAATTTCAACCTGAGGATCATTTCCCTCCCCCCTGTACTCATCCGTTATATCGTGGTCCACGAGGTATGCCACCTGAAGGTGCCCAACCATTCGGGCGATTTCTGGGATCATGTGGGCGTGTTGTATCCCGAATACAGGGATGCGGGGAGGGATCTCAAAAAATACTGGGTGTTACTCGAGAACAGCAGGGTCTGGAAGGCGCTGGAGGATGCCGGGGGGTGATCAGGGGCATCTCATTTTGATGATCTCTCCCATGATCTTTCTCGAACTCGCCAGAGGAAAGTCATATGGTCCTATCCTTACGACCTCTGCACGCAGTCCCCTCCTGCTGAGTTCAGCCTTAAGTTTTTCTTCATCAAAGTGCTGGTTAAAACCGAGCGTGATGATATCGGGATCGATCTCTTCGATGGGCCTGAACATATCTTCGTGATCACCCAGGCGGGCATGATCGACCGGTTTGAGTTCGGATACAAGTATGAGGCGCTGCTCTTCCGGGATGACCGGCGCGGGTTTGTGTTTGACGTTCAGGTCACGGGCAACGATTACATGGAGTTCTTCCCCAAGCTTTTTCGATTCATTGAGGTAATACACGTGCCCGGGATGGAGGATGTCAAAAGTTCCTGTTGCTACTACCTTCTTCAATCGATCACCTCCAGTAATCTGGGCGAACCGTCTGAACGGAAGCATTTCCAGCTTTTGAGCTCCCCGATGTCATAAGGCGGGCCCACTATAATGTGGGTATTGCCTGATTTCGGGAAAAAGGTAAGGTCGGCCGCCGATGGGCGAAGTATCCCGTTCGGGTGGCTATGGGCGCTTCCGGCCATGTGGGTGTTCAGCGGCATCATCTCCATGAACACATTTGCAAAGCTGTCCCCTGACCTTGTCCCGGGAAGCAGGAAGATCTCATCGATAACCCCGTCTTTTTCAATGAGAAAACCTGCAAACTCGACAGGGTTGCCCTCCTCATCACTGGATTCCATGCCAAGGTACAGGAGATCCTCCAGCAACTGCCTGTTTATGCCGCTGATATTCATACCCTGATCAATACGTGAATTGATAAGATTATGTTTGTGTCCATTCCGGTCAGAATTCACCGTCCTGCTCAAAGCTTCTGCCGAACCTTATCGCAAGTTCGGCTTTATATAACTCTTTTCCAAGGTATGCCGCATGATCCATCAGGGATACCCTTCCTCCTGTCAAAAGTCCGGAGAATACCTCCTCCCATCTATCTCCCCTGACGGCATCGCCGTTATGAACGGCCACGATCTTTCCGTCTTCTATACCGATCCTGATGCAGCCCAGCGGATCGTATGTCAGTTTCCCTGGGGCCGGTTTGGAATCATTGATCGAACCGTATGAAAGTGGCGGTTCCCTTCTTCTCCGTTTCTCCTTGATCCTGAACAGATCCAGCCCCAGGTCCTTCGGGTACGGACGGTTTTCCATCAGCGCCATCATCTTCGAAGCCCTTCTCATCTCGGATACGGAACCGGATGTCTTGTCCGAGTGCTCGCTCGTAAATATGATCGATGCCCCTGCCTCGTATGCCATGCCACACAGGAGCAGGTTGGCACCGACCGAGTCGCCATCAAGGAGTTCGACTACGTTTCCTGCCCCGAAGAATGACGGGTAATCATGGCCTTCACCGAACCCGGAAAGTGAATCCACAAGCCCCGATCCAACCGGCTGTAGAAGGGGATCGGCGATGATCTTCTCTATCCCGTATCCTTCCGCGGACCTGATGTTCGTTATCAGGGTCTTTTCGTGAGGAACGATGACAGCTGCAACTCCTGTTTCGGCAACAAGTTCGCCAACTTCCGGGAGATTCCTGTCATGGAGGCTCAGGATCATATCCGCGCCCGAACGGCATGCCTCACCGATCAGTTCAGGATCCTGCGTGTCTGCGGCGATTACGCCTCCAAGTCCGGAAAGGGTGTTGATGCACCTTTTTACATCCTCCGGCGTGGCGTCAAACCCGAAGCCGAGATCAACAATATCCGCGCCCCTGGAGAGATAGTCCTCCGCCCTTGCCCGGAGCGCCTCCTCCCTGTGGGCATCCATAATCTCGGCGAGCACCTTGATCCTGCTCATCCCGCCTATCTTCAGATCCCTGATCCTGAAGGCAAAACCGGCTTTTTCCTCATGTTTGGTTATTTTTTGGATTGCCTCATTTCTGCGCTTATTTTCCAGGTAGAGATCTGCCGGTTCGGTCTTTGAAAGCGAAATGGTGTTCAGGTTGCCAAGAATGAAACCAAGATCTGCGGCGTGCCTTGGTCCGCGATACACCGGCACTCCGCTTTTTCTTTCCACATCCACGAACGATGCGGTGCACATCCCGGATACGATCACCATGTCATATTCGCCTTTTTTCAGGAGATCGCTCAGCATCCCTGGTGTCAGAAACGAAGCAACCTCTCCTGTCACAACCACGTCGGCATCAACTGTTTTTGCTGCACTGTCTACCATTTTTTTTGTCGCACTGCCGGTGGGGAGGAGTATGCGCATGTGCTTCAATTAATATCCCTAAAGTGAAAATGTTTCTGATCAATGCTTCGATGTGACCTGCATGTACACACTGATCACTCCTCCGACGGAGAGAGCAGTGTCTGGGAAATATTAAGAAAGGCGGAAAATGCCCGACTTGATGCAATTGCGGTAACCGATCACGATACGGTTGCCGGAGCACTGGAGGCCCTCTCTTTTGACTCCGAAGTCCTGGTCATTCCCGGGATCGAGGTTTCCACCAGTGATGGGCACCTGCTCCTGCTTGGCATTAAGGAGCCGGTACGCCCGGGCATGGGTTTTTTGGATACCGTCCGGGCAGGAAAGGAGGCGGGGGCGGTCGTTATTCTTCCCCATCCGTTCCACCGGATGAGGCACGGGGCAGGGCTGAAGTTCAGGGGCGCCGTTTCCTGTGTCGATGCCGTGGAATGTTTCAACAGCAGGTATGTCCTCGGGCACGCGAACAGGGTTGCGGAGAGGGAAGCGAAAAAATACAAAAAACCCTGTGTGGGAGGATCTGATGCCCACAATGCCCGTTATGTGGGTTATGGATACACCCGTGTTGACTCGGAGAGGGATGTGGCCGCCATACTTGATGCGATACGGGCAGGCCGGGTGGAGGCGGCAGGAAAGAGAACCCCGCTTGGAACCTATGCAGGACAATCAGGCAGGAATACTATCAGGAAAGCAAAGAGGTTGCTCTACCGGTGATAAGGATTGCTGTATCGGTTTCATACCTGGGGGATCATTTCTTTGGTTCACAGTTACAGCCCGATGTAAGGACCGTGGAGGGCGTTTTCATAGACACATGCAGGCAGCTTGAAATCTTTGATGATTTCCGTGATGCAGGTTTTCTGGCAGCAGGTAGGACTGATCGTGGTGTTCATGCCCGCTGCAACGTCTTTTCATTCGACACGGAGCATCCGGAGAGGGCAGTGGATGTTCTGAACAGGAAACTGCCTGCCGATACCTGGTGCAATGGCTACGCCTTTGTGGAAGAAGGCTTCAATCCACGTTACAGGGCGTTGAACAGAACCTACAGGTATTTCTTTCCGGACGATGGCCTGGATCTGATGGCAATGCGATCCGCCTCGGGCAAATTCCCGGGCGTTCATGATTTTACCATGTTTTCACGGACAAGCAAAAGAAGCACGATACGTGAGATTCATGACGTATCGATCTTTTCGGAAGAGGATTTCATCGTGTTTGAAGTTACGGGAAAGAGTTTCCTGTGGAATATGGTCAGGAGAATGGCAGCGGTATTGTATGATATCGGACGGGGTGAATGCTCCGCCGGGAAGATCGATCTTCTACTCTCCGGGGATGCGGTTGCAAGACCGGCCACCGCCCCGCCCGAAGGGCTTGTCCTCTGGAATATCGGTTATCCCTTTGATTTCACAGCCATGGACGAAAGAGGCAGGAGCCTGAGGTACAGGCATAACGCATCCAGAAGGTTCCATGTTTTAAAAAAGGTGTATGATTCCGTCTGACCGTCAGAGAACGGTAACGCCCTTCGGAAGCAGGAAGGGAATGATGAACTGGGGTATATTTGCCGTTGATTTGATGGTCATCAGGAAGTTGTGCTTGCCGTTCACTATCCCCCGGTACGTGAGGTTGATGCAGTAGTCGGTGCTGATGATCGGTTTTCCGTACATCTTCACCATGCCGTGACCCTGCACCAGATCCCTGCTGTCTCCATTGGCAAGGTTCTGCCCTCCCTTGCCGTCGATCGCGATTACGACACCGTCGCCAAGCTGCGTGAAAGTGAACTTGGAACCCAGAATATCCACCGGCACCGCATTCGGGACCAGGATATTCAGGCTGTTCTGGTGGGTAAAACTGGTGCTCTGTGCAGTTCCCGTGGGAACGAACGCAAATGTCAGGACTCCTGCCGCTGCAATAATGATGATGGCAGCAATGACTACAAGAAAAATCCTGAGACCCCAGTGTTTCTTTGGTCTCTCCGGAACCGCGGGAGCCGGAGCGGGCGAAGGTGGCGTGACAGCCCTCTCCTTGTGTATCTCCTGTTTTTCCGGTTCTGGCTGTTTTTCCTCTTTTCCTGGGTCTTCCACTGGTTCATCGGCCTGTAATTCAGGCTCTTCAACGGGCCGCTCTTCCGCATTATCTGGGTTGGTCTGGCTCATGATAATCCCTCATTTTACATATTCCTTTGAGTATATATCACGTATTGCCTAAATTAAAAACTATCATTAATCAATGATGATATATATACAGAGGATTGCTATGACCGAATTGCCGAAAGAGGAGTATATACTGAAATGCACCTCCGCATGTGCGGGATGCAGCGATACTCTTTCACTGAGGTACGCTCTTAAAGCTGCCGGACACGATACTGTTCTCGTGGTTCCGGCATGCTGTACAAGTGTAATACAGGGTTTATATCCAAATACTGCGTTTAATGTGCCGGTTTACAACGTTGCATTCGCTTCCGCCGCCGCCGTTGCATCGGGCATGAGTGCGGCGTTCAGGACCATGGGCAGAAAAACGAACGTGATATGCTGGGCTGGTGACGGGGGCACCGTTGATATAGGAATACAGGCTCTTTCGGGTGCATTCGAGAGAGGTGCCGATATACTGTATATCTGTTATGACAATGAGGCATACGGGAATACCGGGATGCAGAGGTCCGGCGCAACCCCTCTAGGTGCACTCACCACCACGACGCCGGCAGGAAAACCGGTCTTCAAGAAGGATCTTGACGGGATCGTGGAGGCGCACAACCCACCCTATATGGCAACGGCATGCAGTGCCTACCCCAAGGATCTCTTCAACAAGGTCAAAAAGGCGCTCTCAATCGAAGGGCCGAAGTTCATTCATATACTGGCACCCTGTCCGCCGGGCTGGAGATATCCTGCCGACCAGACGATAGCGGTTGGCAGGATGGCGGTAAAGACAGGAATGTGGATTCTTTATGAGCGTGAGTATGGAGAGCTCTCCGTAAGCGCACCTTCAAAGGCTGCATTCAGGAAGCCCGTTCCTGTAGGGGAGTACCTGGGGATGCAGGGGCGGTTCAGGTCAATTGACAACGGAAAGATATCACTTCTCCAGCAGGCGGCTGACAAAAACATGGAGAGTTTCCGGAAGGAGGCTGAATGCACATGCTGACCGTGGCAACAGGCAACAAGGCGGTGGCTACGGCCGTAAAAGATTCAAAGACCCGTGTTGTGGCCGCATATCCGATTACGCCCCAGACAGAGATTGTTGAAGAGATTGCAAATACAGTGGCGGCAGGTACGCTAGAAGCCGAATATATTCCCGTTGAGTCCGAGCACTCGGCAATGGCGGCCTGCATCGGTGCATCGGCCACCGGGATACGGACATTTACAGCAACAAGCTCTCATGGGCTTGTATACATGTGCGAGATGCTGCACTGGTCGGCAGGTGCGCGCCTCCCCATTGTGATGGCAAACGCCAACCGTGCACTGGCCCCGGGTTGGAATATCGGTGCCGAGCACAGTGATTCGATCTCCATGCGGGATACGGGATGGCTACAGGTGTATGTCTCAACAGTGCAGGAGGCATATGATGCCACGATCATGGCGTTCAGGATAGCGGAGAACAATGATGTCCTCCTGCCTGTCATGATCAACCTGGACGGTTTTCTGCTTACGCACATCACCCAGTCGCTTGAGACGGTGGATACAGGGGATTATATTCCCCCGCTTTCGCTTCCTCATGCCATCGATATCGACAACCCGGTGGGTTACGGGACTCTGACGCCGTTTTCTGAGCATTTTAAATTCAGGTGGGATATTGAACGTGGCATGAGGGATTCTGTTCCGGTGATTGTTGATGCAGAGAAAGAATTCGGGGCCCGTTTTGGAAGAAAATATGATCTCTGGGAGAAGTACCGCTTTGATGATGCCGAGGTAATCGTCATTGCGATGGGCACCCTTGGAAAGGAGATGGAGGTAGCGGTGGATCTCCTGCGGGAAGAGGGCATAAAGGCAGGATCGCTACGCTGCCGCTGGTTCAGGCCATTTGTTCCTCCTGACCTTTCGGGCAGGGAAGTGGTCGTGATCGACAGGGATTACTCGTTTGGCTACGGCGGCGTCCTTGCGAACGAGCTGAAAGCCAAATGCGGGTGCGATCCTTTCAGTGTGATCGCCGGCCTGGGTGGCCAGGATGTAACATTCGATGATATTGCCGGATTCGTGCGAATGAGAACGCCCGGCGAAGAGCACTGGTTCGGGGTGAACGGCAATGTATGAGATCCGGCTTCATTCGCGGGGCGGACAGGGCGGAGTGACTGCGGCAAAAATTCTTGCATATGCAGCGTTTCTTGACGGCAATTATGCAACCGCAACACCCCTCTACGGGGCCGAACGGAGGGGCGCACCGGTGGTCTCATTCATAAGGATCGATGACAGGCCGATCAGGGTGTACTCCCCGATAAGACACCCGGATCTGGTGATCGTGCTGGAGACCGGGATAATGGAGACCGTGGACGTGCTTCAGGGCATCAAGGATGGTGGCAGGGTGCTCATCAACAGTCCCGAACCGATGGATCTCGGTGAATATCATGTGTCATATGTGGATCTTACGGGCATTGCACTCTCGCTTGATCTGGTGGTCTCCGGAAACCCGATCCTGAATACCCCGCTTATCGGCGCCCTGTCAAAGATGGGTCTCATTACTCATGAATCCGGAGAAAAAGCGATATCAGAGACTTTCTCTGATGAACGAAATATCAAAGCCGCAGGCAGGGCTTTTGAGGAGGTGATCCTGTGAAAGATAAAAAACCCGTTATTGCGGTAAGCAGGCCTAAATCCGGATCATCAGGCAAAACCGGTTCATGGCGTACGTTCCGTCCAGTGGTGGACAGGGAAAAGTGCAACTCCTGTGGTTTATGTATGATGTACTGCCCTGATGCCTGCATAGACAGCGATCTCAACATAGATCTTGAGTTCTGCAAGGGTTGCGGCATTTGTGCAGCTGAATGCCCAAAAAAAGCGATTAAAATGGAAAGAGAAGAGTGAGGGATCGTACATTCACAGTTGAATCATATGGTCGAAGAAAGGATTGAAAAACTGGCAGACCTGGTATGTTCAGGCAACCTTGAGGAAAGGAGGCGGGCGGTCGAGGAACTGGGTAGTATTGGCCCGGATTCCGTTCCCGCCTTGATATCCGTCCTGGAGACCGGGAACAACGATTCACGGTGGTATGCATCCCGTTCGCTTGTTAAGGTGGGGCCCTCCTGTATGGAAGCCCTTATCGAAGTCATGAGGAACAACAGCGATCATGATCTGAGGCGTTATGTGGCGGGCGTGTTTGTATCGTTAGGTGAACCGGGTTTTGATCTGCTGGTTGATCTGCTCGGTTATCCTGACCCGCACGTCAGGGGGATGGCGTCGATGGCGTTGAGAAAGATCGGGGCCCCTGTTGTTCCCATGCTCCTTGAGGTTGTGGAAACAACAGATCCTGAAAATATCAGGAGAAGGGCGGCGTTTCTCACGCTCGTTGATATGGAATGTGTTGATCAGGAGTATCTTTCCCGTCTGATCAAATCCTGAAGGATTGCAGCTATGACTCAGGTTCCTCTTTTAAACGGCTGCCTGTTGAAGAGGAAAGATCTATCGATAACATGCGCCGGCGATGAGTTCTTCTCATTTACCGGTTACGGGAGTAGTGAAATCCTTGGTACCCCTTTCTGCGGGTTATGGGACAAACCCGGGCATTGCCGGATCTTTTTTGAGGAGGTCATCGGAGAGGGCTCTGGCACTACCGAAGGTGAATTGATCACAACTGCAGGAATACGCTGGTGCCGCTTTTCCGCAAAACTCCTGGGGGAGAACAAGATATATCTTCAGGTCTGTGATCTCTCGGAATTCAGGAACAGGGAACAGGAAGCTGAAAAGATCAACAGGGAGCTTCTCCGGAAGAATAACGAACTTGAAATTCTCAGGCAGCAGCTCAGCGTGGTCAGCCAGGATCTGGAGTCCTGGGTAGAAGAAAGAACAAGGGAGATCCAGGATCTTCTTGACAGAAAAGATGCGTTCATCAACCAGCTTGGGCATGACCTGAGAACCCCGCTGACCCCTCTCGTTGCATTACTGCCAAAAGCTCTTGAAATGGCCGGTGATCCGAAGTCCCGGGAGTACCTGGAGATATCGGTCCAGAGCGTCCGGCGTATAAGAAGAATTGTTGAAAAGACGATTACGCTGGCTAAACTGAATTCGAGATGCATAAAGATTGAACCGGAACAGGTGCCGCTGAAACACCTGGTAGACTCGGTTATTGCCGAGCATGACATCAAAATTGCTGAAAAAGAGATCTCGGTTAACAATCGCATTCCCGGTAATGTCAGTGTTATTGGCGACCGTGAATTGCTTCACGAACTGATGGACAATCTCATCGGCAACGCCATAAAATATACCGGGAAACCGCCAGGGCAGATCACCATCGATGGATGGAAGGAGTGGAGGACAGTGCATGTCTATGTCAGGGACAATGGAATCGGGATGACGCCCGGGGAATCCGAGAAGGCGTTCAATGAATATTTCAGGGCGGACACCTCCAGGCATGACGCTGCATCATCAGGGCTTGGTCTTGCGATATGCAAGAGGATCATCGAGCTTCACAACGGAAGAATCATTCTCGAAAGTCCGGGGAAAGGGCAGGGCACCACGGTTACGTTCAGTATAAAGGATATTGAGGATTCCTCGTATTTATCTTGAAAGATACGTTAATTACGCGAACCTGTAGAAATCCTTGTTATGGCATATTTTTTTGATTTTCATCTACGATTTCATTCAGGATGATGCAATATGCTGTAAACCGGGGACATCAGGAGTATCGCTGTAGGGGGTGGGAACAGGAGAGTGGTCTCCCCTCCCCGTTTTTCGATATTCACCATAGTCGGGTGAAGAGGATACAGATTTGACATATTGATGCAGGCATTCTTATCCCGCAAAGGGTTTTCCATATTGCAAAAAAAACATTTTACCGGCATAGTACTCCAAATACAACATATTTATAACAGTTGAAAACGATTTCCAATTGTAGTGTCGAATACAATGGCATGACCGATCGCAGCCTCAAAAGTGGAAGGATTGGTTTGTCTTTGAACTGGCTCTGTAAAAATCAGGGTTTTCGACAATAATATCAATATATCCGGTGAGATGATGCAGGCGGGCTCTGACAAAAAGATCATGATAGTAGATGATGACCCCTATGTCCGGGTGGTTGTAAAAGAGATCTTCGAACCTGAGGGTTTTGAGGTAGTCTCTGCCGAAAGCGGGCAGCAATGCCTGGAAATTCTTGAAGGAAGCGGCTTCAGGGGTGTCATCCTGATGGATATCATGATGCCCGGGATGGACGGCTGGGAAACAATAAGGGAGATAATAAGAAGAGGGTATGCAAAGGGGAGTGTTATCGCCATGCTTACGGCCGTGGAAGATCCGGGCGAACTGGAGGACTGGAGAAACATTACCGAATATGTCATTGATTATATTACAAAGCCGTTTGAAAGCGACGAAATACTGAACAACGTGAGCGATCTGATGGATCTGATCCCTGAAAATTAAGATTTGTTTAACATGAAAGATGCTGGCAGAACGATTGTAATCATTGGGGCATCAACAGGAGGACCGAGGATTCTTGACCGGATCTTCAGGGACTTTCCATATATGGATCTGGTCATCATCATCGTCCAGCATATGCCGGACCATATCAATCTCTCCCTGAAGGATAAACTGGCCGGATATACGGGTATGAATGTCAGGATCGCCGAAGACGGTGAGATTATTGAGAACGGATCAATATACCTGGCGCCTTCCGGGTATTATCTTACCCTGGAAAACAACAGGATTATCAGGCTTTCAAGCGACGTGAAGTCCGGATATGTCGCCCCCTCTGCTGATGCAGCATTGCAGTCCCTGGTCAGGAGAGAAGGTGATTCGATTGCAGGGGTGGTCCTCACCGGCATGGGTTTTGACGGGGCAGCAGGCATCTCACACTTAAAAAGCATTGGCGGATTGACCATCTCGCAGAACATGGAGACGAGTATCATTCACAGTATGCCAATGGCGGCTTTTGAAACCGGCTGTGTGGACTATGTTCTCTCCCCTGAAAAGATCAGGGATATGATCATTGAGATGGCAAGGCATCATAAATAGATTAAAGTGCAACTATTTTTATGGCTCTCTCGCCGGAGATGGCAGACTATTTTAGCAGACTTGAGGAAAAACTTCAGGAAGCCATAGGCATCGCATCCATAGTTCGTAAAAAAGGGTTTGATCCCAGGGATCAGGTTGAGATTCCCGTAGCAAAGGATCTTGCCGAGAGGGTTGAAGCCCTTCTTGGGTATAGTGGTCTTGCGGGGCGTATACGGGAGCTTGAGAAGGAGATGTCCCGCGAACAGGTCGCGCTCAGGCTTGGGGACGATTTTGTAAGGAAACGGTTTGGTGAGACCGAAAGGGAAGAGATCCTGGACCATGCGATACGTGCTGCCATGGCGCTCCTGACCGAAGGCGTAGTTTCCGCCCCCACGGAGGGTATAGCAAAGGTGGGAATTGGAAGAAATGATGACGGGAGTGAGTATCTCAAGATTTATTATGCAGGTCCCATCAGGAGTGCGGGAGGGACGGCACAGGCATTGTCGGTCCTTGTGGGTGATTATGTACGCCAGGGTCTCGGCCTAAACCGTTATATCCCAAGAAAGGAGGAGATCGAGAGATATATCGAAGAGATCCGGCAGTACAATTCGATAACAAGCCTCCAGTATCTGCCAAGCGAGAGGGAGCTTAGAACCATCATAAGCAACTGTCCCGTATGTGTCGATGGCGAAGGGACCGAGAGAGAGGAAGTGGGCGGTTACAGGAACCTCGAACGGGTTGATACGAACGTGATCAGGGGCGGCATGGCGCTGGTTGTTGCCGAAGGTCTTGCACTGAAGGCACCAAAGATACAGAAAAATGTCACTGCACTGGATATCCGGGGATGGGAGTGGCTTGACGGACTGATCCTGGGCGCTGCGAAAAGTGATGACGAGGATGGCGACGAACATGGAATCAAACCAAGGGACAAGTACCTGAGGGATCTGATCGCGGGGAGGCCGGTATTCTCTTATCCAATGAGGAAAGGAGGATTCCGGCTCAGGCTGGGCAGGTCGAGGAATACGGGTTTCGCTGCGGCGGGGCTCAATCCTGCCACACTTCACATTCTTGGTGATTTTCTTGCGGTCGGGACCCAGATGAAGATCGAGCGTCCGGGAAAGGCGGCAGGGATCGTACCGGTCGATTCGATCGAAGGTCCGACCGTACGCCTGAATAACGGGGACGTGTTGAGAATAGATACCGTCGAAGAAGCCCTCGGGCACATGGATGATGTTGATGAAATACTTGACGTAGGTGAGGTGTTGATCAGTTTCGGCGAATTTATGGAGAATAACCACCCCCTTGTCCCTCCGGCATACTGTCATGAATGGTGGATTCTGGAAGGCGGAAAAAAACGCCCTGAAAACGAGATGGAAGCAATAAGTATTGCTCTTGACGGTGTTCCACTTCATCCTGATTATACATATATATGGGATGATCTCGATACGGGAACCATCAGGGATCTTGCAGAATGGATATCCGCCAACGGGAGAGTTGAAGGCGGCTCCCTGATCCTGCCTCATGATCATACATACAAAGGAATTCTGGAAGAGCTGCTTGTGCCGCACCGGCTCAGGGATGGGAAGGTCATCCCTGATGACTATATGGTACTTCTGGGGTGCCTGGGGCTTGATCTAAAGCTTAATAAAAGGTCTGTATGGAACAAACCCACCCCGGAAAAGCCCCTTGATCTGGTCTCTATGCTCTCCGGATTCACCATACGTTCAAGGGCGGGTACCCGAATAGGCGGCAGGATGGGCCGCCCTGGAAAATCAAAGCGGCGCGAGATGAGCCCGCCTCCGCATGTTCTCTTCCCGCTGGGTGAAGCAGGTGGATCAAGGCGTTCGTTCCAGGCGGCTTCGGATTATAAAATTAAAAACAGGAACAACCATGAAGGCATAATGTCCGATTCTTCCGGTGGTGTCGTTGAGGTGAAGGCAGGGCTTCGTGCCTGTTCAGAATGCGGAGAACGAACATTCAAAAATATATGCAGAGAATGTGGTGCACATACAGAGCCGATCTTTTTCTGCACAAACTGTAGCAGGGAGACCAGTGACCAGAGATGCCCCAAGTGCGGAAACGCCACCGTTTGCAGTCAGAAAATTGAAATAAATATCAGGCAGGAATTTAACCTGGCTTTGAAGAACCTGAATATAAACAATGGTGATGTTCCTCTTCTCAAAGGTGTTCAGGGTCTTATCTCCCGGGAAAGGGCAGTGGAATTTATAGAAAAGGGAATATTGCGCTCCCGTCATGATCTTTATGTATTCAAGGACGGTACGGTCAGGTATGATATGATCGATCTTCCTCTGACCCATTTCAAGCCATGTGAAATCGGCATAAGTGTTGAAAAAACAAGGGAGCTTGGCTACTCCCGTGACATATACGGCAACGAACTTACAGGAGACGATCAGGTAGTAGAACTCAAAAGCCAGGATATACTGGTCTCCCGGGACTGCGGGGATTACCTGCTGAAGATATCCCATTTCATCGACGAACTTCTGGAGAAGGTCTACGGGGCGTCCCCCTATTACCATGCATTAAAGAAGGAAGATCTGGTGGGGCAGTTGTTGATCGGTCTTGCCCCGCATACGAGTGCAGGTGTGCTTGCAAGACTTATTGGTTTTTCACGGGCGGCTGTAGGTTATGCCCACCCGTTTTTCCATGCAGCGAAACGAAGGAACTGTTTTCACGGAGACACCGTGATCTCGGTCATTGGGGGGAAAGGCCAGGAAGAGATATTAATCAGGGATTTCATCGTCCGTAACTTTGATGTCAGCAGAAAGGAGCTTGACCGGGTGGGCACGTATTATTCCGAACCAAAAGAGGCCTTTTATACACAAAGCATCGACACGCAAGGGGGGATCTCGCTTAAACGGATCACCGGCGTGTCCGTCCACAGGTCCCCGGCAACAATGATTACATTCGGGACCGAACGTGG
>Ga0272441_10009887_pt1 | contig 14599 bp, 10 predicted proteins | sample SSMProp6N_FD_193582 | JGI IMG/M metagenome (GOLD analysis project Ga0272441, IMG submission 193582) | Marine sediment archaeal communities from Little Sippewissett salt marsh, Falmouth, MA, United States - SSM-Prop-6N | ecosystem: Environmental > Aquatic > Marine > Wetlands > Sediment ... | reverse complement strand
ACAGGATGCTGGACTTAAAACCTGAGTCATTACATCAGAAAACACCATACTTTGTAGGTTCAGTTGATATGGTACAAAAAGTAGAAGAATTTATCCGGTTGTACGGATAGAAATTACTATTGATAACTTATATTCCACAAGCCGTATTTCAGCTGATGCAAGAGACGAGGATATGAATGTCGAATGATGAACACCGAACGCTGAATGATGAAGGAATCACTTCGAAATTAGATATTCTGTATTCAATATTCGATATTCGTAAGGATCTACTTTACAAATAAAATTTACTTGAAGAAGGATAAAGTTTTAAGCTGGTGGAATCAAGATATCCTATAATGATTGTTTTCTGGTACAGGTCAAAAATGTTGAGTATTTTTGCATCTCAGCTTCAAAACATATGACTGATATTGAATTAGGCAAATTATATCAGGGGCATTCAAATTATGATACTTTCAAACAGAAGTTACTGGAAGAAACACCGGTAAATATTTCTATTGAGGGTTTAACGGGGTCATCACGGGCCCTGTACTTATCCTCTTTGTTGAGTTATTTCCCCACCACACACTTTATAATTCTCCCTGAGAAAGAGGATGCTGCTTATTTCTACAACGACCTGGTTTCGATTCTGGGTGACGAGCTCGTTTATTTCTTCCCTTCCTCCTATAAAAGGTCAATACAATATGGTCGTACTGATGCTGCGAATATTGTACTTAGGACCGGGATATTGAATCACCTTAGTGAAGGAAGGCAAAAGAGCTTAATTGTAAGCTACCCTGAAGCTGTAATGGAGAAGGTTGTCAGTAAAAAAGTGTTACAAAAAAACACACTGAAGCTCCGTGAAAAAGAAAACCTGTCAATGGATTTTCTTGTGGAGATGCTGGCTGAATATAATTTTACCAGGGCTGATTTTGTATATGAGCCCGGCCAGTATGCCGTTCGAGGAAGTATTATTGATGTCTTCTCCTATTCAGACGATAAACCTTACAGGATTGACTTCTTCGGTGACGATATTGAATCAATAAGGACCTTTAAAACTGACGACCAGCTTTCTGTCAGCAGATTGCATGAAATTTCAATAATCCCTAATATTCAAGATATTACCATCGAGAAGACGCATCAGGACATAACAGAATTTATTCCTCCTTCATCGATTATATGGCTGGATAATTTTAGTTTAATTAAAGATAAAATTGAAGCCATAAACAACTCATCCTGGACAGTCGGTAATAATGTTGTTGACCCCACTCCAAAATCCGACTATGTGATGACTGGCGCTATTATAGAATCATCACTTTCAAAATTCAGGGTAGTCGAATTTGCATCAAATCCACATTTTGTTGTTAGCTCCAGGTATGTTTTCAATACGAGCCCGCAACCTTCATTCAATAAGGATTTTGAACTGCTCGGGACCAAACTCCAAGAGAACAGTGAAACAGGATATACCAACCTTATCATTTCTGAGAGTGAAACCCAGATAAAAAGAATACAGGACATATTCGAAGAGATTAATCCCGGGCTGGTTTTCAAAACAAAACTGGCAAATCTTCACGAAGGGTTTACTGACCATGATCTTGCAATATCTGTATTCACTGATCACCAGATATTTGAGCGTTATCATAAATTCAGGATTAAAGGCATGTTCTCTCCGAAGGAAAGCCTCAGCATAAAAGAACTTACCAGTCTTAATCCAGGAGATTACGTAGTTCATGTTGATCATGGAATAGGCAGGTTCGGCGGTCTCGAGAAAGTTGAGATCAATGGCAAAATTCAGGAAAATATAAAGCTTGTTTACAAAGATAATGATACTTTATATGTAGGTATTCACGCCTTACACAGGATATCAAAATACAAGGGTAAGGATAATGCCGAACCACGAATATACAAACTGGGTACCGGGGCATGGCAAAAACTTAAAAGCCGGACAAAGAATAAGATAAAGGATATAGCCCGTGACCTTATACTTTTATATGCCAAAAGAAGGGATATTGAAGGATTCAGTTTTTCGCCAGATTCGTACCTGCAACGTGAGCTTGAAGCTTCTTTCATATACGAAGATACGCCTGACCAGCTTGCCGCAACCGGTGCGGTAAAGGAAGACATGGAAAAAGTGCATCCCATGGACAGGCTGATATGTGGCGACGTTGGTTTCGGTAAAACGGAGATCGCAATAAGGGCCGCTTTCAAGGCTACTGCGGATAGCAAACAGACTGCCATACTGGTACCCACAACAATATTAGCTTTGCAGCATTTCCAGACCTTTTCATCGAGGCTGGAAAATTTTCCTGTCAGCCTGGATTATATAAGCAGGCATAAGAAACCAGCTCAGCAAAAAGAGATTATCAAAAGGCTAAAAACAGGGGAACTCGACATTATTATCGGCACTCACAAGCTTGTAAGCAAAGAAATAGAATTCAAAAACCTGGGTTTGCTCATAATAGATGAGGAACAGCGTTTTGGCGTTGCCGTAAAAGAGAACCTCAAAAAGATAAAGGCCAATGTTGATACTCTCACACTTACAGCTACACCTATACCCAGAACACTGCAGTTTTCACTGATGGGTGCCAGGGACCTGTCAATAATCAATACTCCGCCTCCAAACAGGATGCCTATAGTTACCGAACTGCACGGGTTTAATGAGAATATAATTAAAGAAGGCATTGAGCATGAACTAAACAGAAACGGGCAGGTCTTTTTTATTCATAACCGTGTAGACACTATCAGGGAGATCCAAAATACAATAAAACGGATATTACCTGAAATAAAAACCGCTGTCGTTCACGGGCAAATGGAGGGAAGGGCTATAGAAAACACAATGTTTGATTTTGTGCATGGTGATTATGATGTATTAATTGCCACAACTATAATTGAATCCGGGCTGGACATTCCGAATGCCAATACTATTTTTATAAATAATGCTCACCAGTTCGGATTATCAGAGCTACACCAGTTAAGGGGACGAGTGGGCAGGTCAAATAAAAAGGCTTTTTGTTACCTCCTGGCACCACCATTAAATATAATAACAAGGGAAGCAAGGCAAAGGCTTAGAGCGATTGAAGAGTTTTCTGAGCTGGGAAGTGGCTTTAATATAGCAATGCAGGATCTTGATATACGTGGCTCAGGTAATCTGCTTGGCGCTGAACAAAGTGGATTTATAACCGATGTTGGTTTCGAAACATACCAGCGAATACTTGATGAAGCAATTAATGAGCTGAAAGCTGAAGAACTCGATGGGATAAGCCGGGAAAACAGGCCTGATTCCCTGGATCAGAATATGGTTGACATGAGGTACATTAATGATTGCCAGATTGATACCGACCTGGAAATAATGTTTCCTGAGGATTATGTTACAAATATATCTGAGAGAATACGTCTTTATAAGGAATTGGACAATATTGAAAACGATGAGGAGCTGAACACCTTTGAGAGAAAAATGACTGACAGGTTCGGAAAGATGCCCGCACCAGCAACTGAACTGCTTCACCTTGTTAAACTCCGCCACCTGGCATGCCGGATGGCGGTTGAGAAAATAGTGATCAGGAATGATATAATGGTAATGCATTTTGTTGCAGACCCTGAATCCTCATTTTATGAAAGCAATATCTTTATGAACATTATAAAGATGGTAAATGCGGATAGTAATAGATTTAATGTAAAACAAACAGATTCAAAAATTACTATTACCGCGCGAAACGTAAGGAACATACAAAAAGCCATTGACATTTTCAGAAATTGTCTTACGGTAAATACAGATAATTAAAAAGTTAAATAAATATTAAAGCCCGGTCTGATATACTCATTTTAAATACTTTTTTATAATTTTACCAATTCTTTATGAATCTGGCAATTGATATAGGTAATTCCTCCTGTAAAGCAGGAGTATACGGCCCTGAAAAAAAGGAATATGTAACATATTCACACAGGCCGGATATTGGTTTTTTGGAAGGTGTCATTTCAGAATACCCCGTAAAGAGAGCTATTCTGAGCTCGGTAAGAAGGGATAACAAAATGTTCATGGACGCACTTAAAAATGCCGGTATTGAGATATTTATACTTAGTCACAAAACACAATTACCTTACTCCCTTCAATATGAAAGCCCTGAGACACTGGGAACTGACCGTATAGCTGCAGTGGCAGCAGCACACAATATGTTCAAACAATGTAACGTTCTTGTTATTGATGTTGGTACAGCAGTTACATATGACCTGCTGACTAACGATAACACTTACCGTGGCGGCAATATTTCCCCGGGGCTGCAGATGAGGTTCAGGGCATTGAATGAATATACCGGCCGGTTGCCTCTTGTAAGTAAAGATGATTCATTTGGTAATCTTGGAGTTAACACAGCGGATGCAATACGATCAGGAGTTCAGACAGGCTTGATTTTTGAAATAAATAACTATATTCGCAATCTGAAAAACAGGTATATGGAACTGAAGGTTTTATTAACTGGTGGAGACGCTGAGTTTCTGTCACACAAAATAGAGAAGGAGCATATACTTATTCCCGACCTTGTGATTGATGGTCTGAACTATATTTTGAACTATAATGCAAAAACATATTAAAATATTATTCATTATAATTTTTCTGTCTCCATCCTTTCTGTTAATGGGTCAAAAAATGATCAATAGCCCCTATGCCAGGTTTGGCCCAGGGGTAATTGAAAAGCAGGGAATATTGAAAAGCCGAAGCATGGGGGGAGCAGGTATCGCATTGAGAGATCCCGTTTCAATAAATTACATGAACCCGGCATCTTATAGCAGTATTGATACTAATTCTTTTGTCTTTGATTTTGGCATTGAATACCAGACAAATTTGCTTTCAGAAGGAGATTATGAATACAGTTCAGATGATATTAATTTCCATCACCTGGCTATGGCTATTCCGATAACAAAGTGGTTGGGTTTTGCAGTAGGTATTGTACCCTATTCCAATGGTTATTACAACCTAATAAATACAGTTACCGAAGATGACGAGGAATATAATCCTGTTATTGGTGAAGTGCAAAATACTCATAAAGGAACAGGCAGTTATAATAATTTTTTCGCTGGTTTTGGTTTAAGCCTAATCAGAAACCTCTCAGTTGGAGTAAATTTTACCTATCTTTTTGGCAATATTGAACGCGATAATCTATGTTTGTTCACTGACGACAATAATCAATTCAATAATCTCTCTTCTGAAAATATCAGGGTATACGGATTTGATTTTGATTATGGTATACAGTATTTACTAAACCTGAAAAACGATTTTTTTGTCACTGCAGGTTTAACATATTCGATGAAAAGAACATATAATTCAGAATATGAGAATCTATTCTCACGGTATGCTCCCTACCAGTCTACTGAATATTCGGTTGATACCCTGAGTTATATTTACGATGAGGATGGACGAGTTGAACTGCCTGCGGAAATGGGTGTTGGATTAGCATTCGGTAAACAAGATCTTTTTCTTATCACAGCAGATTATACAAGGACAAACTGGAATGAGGTATCCTTCCATGGTTATGAAGAATACATGGTGAACAGTTCCGCACTTAAACTTGGGCTGGAGTTTATACCTAACAGAGACGCAAACTATAATTATCTTAACAGGATAGAATACAGGCTTGGTGGCTTTATCGATAATGGCCATCTCATGGTAAACGGAGAACAAATAAGTGAATTTGGCATTACTTTTGGAGCAGGTTTACCGATGAACCGCAGTAAATCAAGGGTTAACCTTCACGTTGAGTATGTGAACAGGAAAGGTTCTCCGGAAAATGATTTACATGCTGAAGAATGTATAACAGTAGGTTTAAGCCTTAATTTATATGATACATGGTTTATGAAACAGAAATACAAATAAAAACCAATTTAAGATGAAAGCAAGATTTCACAAAACGCTTACAGTTATCTTCCTTTCTTTCTTGGTCTTACCATTGTTCGGTCAGAAAGGTATTGAAGACGGCAGCAAGTATGGGCATGGAGAGGATAGTGCAAACTGCAGAAGAAACTTATCACTTTATAAGACTTATTACGATCAACAGAACTATGATATGGCATTAGGCTTCTGGAGAAAAGCATTCTTTGAATGTCCCAGATCGTCAAGCAACCTTCACCTGCACGGCATAAATATGTACAAGGACCTGTATTCCGGGACCGGTGACAAGAAATATATCGACACCATTGAAATAATCTATGATGCAAGAATAAAGTATTTTAACAGGAAAGCCTATTATCTCGGACGTAAGGGTATGGACATATTTAATGTTTCCAAGGACAACCTTGAACTGGTAGAACTGGCATATGCTACGCTTGAAGATGCCATCAATACGGATCCGAGGAGAGCAGATCCTACGGTTCTTAACGTTTTCATGGCTACCAGTCAGATGCTTTTTGAAAACGATAAAATTACTAATGAAGAAGTTATTAATAATTATGGCATGCTCATAGACATCCTTGATGAAAGGATAGCCAATTTAAACAGGCCTCCTGATGTGAATTGCAGGGAAACAATAGATATGATTTTTAAAGCTGGTGGTGCAGCTACCTGCGAAGGGCTGATACCTATTTTCACCCAGAGGGTCGCCGATAATCCTGACGATGCAGAATTACTGAAGAAAGTACTCGGCCTCCTGGATAATGCAGGTTGTACCGATTCAGATCTCTATTATAATGCTGCAGAAAACCTTTACCAGATTGAAAAAACTTCAGAATCTGCATACCACCTGGCTGAAATGAATTTTGATAAAATGAATTTCGACAGGGCTGAGGATTATTACCTCGAAGCTGTGGAACTCGGAGATAATAACAACCTTAAATCAACTTACTATACCAAGCTTGCTACACTCAGGCTCAACAGTGAGGATTACAGGGCAGCGAGAGATTATGCCAAGAAAGCCATAGAGTCCAATCCTGATAACGGAACAGCCTATATGATTGTGGGTAATGCCTACTCAAGTGTAAAACCCTTTAACGATGAGCTGCAAAACCAGATGGTATACTGGGTTGCCGCTGATTACTTCAGAAAAGCCAAGGAGAAAGATCCTGATCTTTCCGGAAGGGTGAATGAATATATACAGACAGTCTCAAAATTGTTTCCGAAAAAGGAAGACCTCTTTTTCATAAGTGTCATCGAAGAAGGTGTACCATATACTGTTGGCGGATGGATAAATGAAACAACAACAGTACGATTCAGAAATGAAGATTGAAAACTCTTGGAAAAATATTAAATAAATCAGGCATTGCAGCCCTGTTATGGGCTGCTTTGTTTTTCTCATGTCGTGAGAAAATCGAAATAGTCGATGCCTCACTTAAACCCGAGGTGCCCACACAGATTGTATACGATTTTGTAACTTCGTTTACTGATTCAGCAGTGCTGCAACTTAAACTGAAGTCACCTCTGATGAAATATTATGGCAAGAAAGAAGTCCCTTATGCCGATTTTGACGAAGGGATTGAAGTGTTATTCTATGAAGGTGAAGATAAAATGATCGGAGAAATCACCGCTAACTTTGCCAGGTATACCAAGAGTAAAGGGCTCTGGGAAGTAAGGGAGAATGTAATAGCTATAAATGACGAAGGTGAAAAGCTTGAAACAGAATTACTTTTCTGGGATGAAAATAAAAATCTGATATATACCGATAATTACGTAAGGATAACTCAGAAAGACCAGATAATAATGGGAAACGGTCTTGAATCGGACACAAAATTCGATCACTGGAAGATAAAAAATGTAACAGCCACAATATACATTGACGATGAATAAAAGAACACTGATCATCCTTGAAATCCTCTGGATAGTAATCGGGGTATTCTGTATTGCAGCTGCTATACACAATAAGATTACCAGCGGTGGTGAAAGATTTCTTATTCTACTTGGAATGGGTATTCTTGCCTTTATTATGGCTTATGTAAGAGAGAGACAACGAAGAAAGAACTAACTTTGTGACATGAACGTTGCCCTGGTTATACTGTTAGCCATAATCCTTTCTGCATTCTTCTCAGGTATGGAAATAGCTTTTGTATCTTCCAATAAACTGAGAATAGAAATTGACAGGAAAGTAGGGAATTTCGGTTCAGGCATTATTTCCTCTTTCACCCGCAAACCCGAACATTTTATCGTTACCATGCTTATTGGGAACAATATAGCACTGGTAATTTACGGGCTTTATATAGCGGGCCCGCTTGAAAATCTGTTTCATAATCTCATCTATTCTGATTTCCTGCTCCTTTTGCTACAGACCATTATTTCAACACTCATTATTCTGATGCTTGCTGAATTCCTGCCAAAGGCATTGTTCAGGAGATCACCCAACCTGCTTCTTAAAACTTTCAGCATACCCACCGCATTCATATATGGTCTTTTCTATCCTGTTACCATCTTGATTATTAAACTCTCAAACCTGCTTCTCAGGATATTCTTAGGTGTAAAGAATAAAGAAGATGCCGGTAAGAATGTTTTTACCAAGGTGGACCTCGACAACCTTGTCAGTGATGTTCATGATGAAGATTTTGATACCGATCTTGAAGAACATGATATAAGAATTTTCCAGAAAGCCCTCGACCTGTCTAACGTTAAAGTCAGAGCCTGTATGGTTCCACGAACAGAGATAATAGCCCTTTCAGCCGACAGCTCCATTGAAGACCTCAAGCATTCTTTCATTGATACCGGTCATTCAAATATTCTGATCTACGAAGAGTCCATTGATAATATTATTGGCTACTTCAGGCTACGGGACATTTTCAGTTCTCCCCATAACATAAAGGAAGCGATCCGCAAGCTGCCTATTGTTCCTGAAAGCATGGCTGCCAACAAGCTTTTAAAACTTTTTGTAGAACAAAATAAAAAGCTTGCTCTTGTTGTGGATGAATTTGGTGGCACATCGGGAATGATCACCATCGAAGATGTTCTCGAAGAAATAGTAGGTGACATAGAGGACGAACATGACAGCTCGGAACTAATAGAAAGAAAGATCGGTGATAATGAATATCTGTTCTCGGGACGGACAGAGATAGACTATATCAACGAGGAATATGGATTGTCCCTCCCTGAATCTGATGATTATGAGACACTTGCCGGCCTTGTCCTCATCCAGACCGGAGACATACCTAAAATCAATGCTTCTATAGACATAGGTGATTATATAATCAGAGTTGTTAAAGTCTCAGAAACACGGATTGATCTGCTGAATGTTCAGAAAAAATAATTAATTGTGTTGCTGGTCAGCAGCCTGACAATATCACGATGTAGTAGAGACGTTGCATGCAACGTCTCTACGTTTTTATGACTTTATGTTGACTGTGTGTAAAATTTGTAAAACAGAGGTATTGTCTCTATCCCTTTGAAGAAATTATATAACGGATAATTCTCGTTGGGTGAATGGATAGCATCCTCATCAAGACCAAAGCCTATTAAGACTGATTTTATGCCGAGCGTTTTCTCGAATGTTGAAATAATTGGTATACTGCCACCACTGCGAACAGGTATAGGTTTTTTCCCAAACGCTTCTTCCATAGCTTTGCTCGCAGCAATATATTCATCACTATCAATGGGACTGACATATGCCTGTCCTCCGTGCAGGTATTCCACTTTTACCTTTACGCCTACAGGAGCAATAGACTTAAAATGCTGTTCAAAGAGCTTTGCTATCTTCGAGTAATCCTGGTTTGGCACCAGCCGCATCGATATTTTTGCATATGCCTTTGCAGGCAATATTGTTTTTGCTCCTTTATCTATATAACCTCCCCAGATACCGTTAACATCAAGTGAAGGCCGTATACCCAGCCTTTCATGTGTGGAATAGGATTCCTCTCCCACCAGCTCATCCACATCAATAGATTTTTTGTATTGCTTTTCATCAAATGGCCTCTTAGCCATTTCAGACCTCTCCTCATCTGATGCTAAAAGAACGTCATCATAAAAACCGGGTATTGTAACCTGGTTCTTCTCATTTGTAAGTGAAGCAATCATTTTACAGAGTATATTGCATGGATTGCCCACTGCTCCACCATACAACCCTGAATGAAGATCCCTGTTCGGACCTGTTACCTCAACCTGCATGTAAGTCAGTCCCCTCAGCCCTGTGGTAATCGATGGCATATCAGGTGCAATCATGGTGGTATCAGACACCAGTATAACATCTGCCTTTAGCAGTTCCTTATACTCGTCACAGAATTTAACGAGACTTTCTGATCCTATTTCTTCCTCGCCCTCAATCATAAACTTAACATTACAGGGCAGATTTCCTGTTCGTACCATATATTCAAAAGCCTTAACATGCATAAAAAGCTGCCCTTTATCATCATCGGCCCCCCTGGCCCAGATTTTACCGTCCCTGACCACAGGTTCAAACGGTTCAGTATTCCACTGGTCATAGGGTTCTGCCGGTTGAACATCATAGTGACCATACACCAGAACTGTTGGTAATGTCTTATCTGTCATTTTCTCCCCAAAGAGTATGGGATGACCTTCAGTTGTGTATACCCGGGCCTTATCGGCTCCTGCCTTTAGCAAGCTGTCTTTAAGGTACTCAGCAGCTCTCATCATATCTTTCTTGTTCTCCTCTTTCGCACTCACTGAAGGGATTCTTATAAGATCAAACAGTTCTTCAAGAAACCTATCCTTATTTTCTTCAATATACTTTTTAATATTTTCCATTGTGTAAAGTTTTATTAGATGAATTAAAGGTAATAAATGTAGAGTTTAAACCAAGCAGCTGGTCTTATTTATTCTTTCGTATTTCATCAGCAGCAATAAGGAGTTCAGCATACCACTTCTTCCCATATATTCTTATCAGCGATTCTTCCAGGAAACGGTATAAAGGTATATCTTCATCCCGGCCTCTTCTCAATGCAGGACGACATATTTTAAGCTCCTCATAATTAACGGCATCAAATTCTTCGTATTTCTTTATTCTTATCGGGAAGAGGTGGCATGAAATGGGTTTCCTGAAAGATATTTTTTTCTCCATCCATGCTCTTTCAATGGCACAATAATAGATACCATCAACAAATTGTGTATATGCACATTCAGCATTCCCTATTAGTGGAGTAACCAGGTCGCCATCCGAATCTATCGTACTTGTTCCTTTAAGTTGTACTGCCCTTATGCCTTCAGGTCGCATATATTGTTTAAGAACGGGCCATATTTTTTCCAATATTTTTGCTTCCTTCTCTTCCAGGGGGGCTCCCGAATCTCCATGCAAGCAGCAGTGACCGCGACATTTTTCAAGATCACAGGCAAACTTTTCCTCAAATATAGCGCTTGATATTATTGTTCTTCCAAGCGATAGCATAAATAATTAGATAAGCGACCTACCGGTCATTTCCTGGGGTGCTTTAATATCCATTATTCTGAGTATGGTTGGTGCCACATCAGCGAGAATTCCTTCCTTTATACCATTATATCTTTCCGATACAAGTATACACGGAACCGGGTTTAAAGAATGGGCTGTATTCGGGCTGCCATCAGGGTTAACTGCATTGTCTGCATTGCCATGATCAGCAATGATCAATATCTCATATTTATGATCTACTGCTGCCTGCACAATTTCACCAACACAGTTATCAACTGCCATGACAGCTTTCTTTATTGATTCATAGACCCCCGTATGTCCAACCATATCTCCATTAGCAAAATTCAGGCATATAAAATCATGCTTTTCTTCATTTATTTCGTTGATTACAGCATCCTTCACCTCATAAGCACTCATTTCCGGCTTCAGATCGTAGGTTGCAACCTTTGGTGAAGGTATAAGTATCCTGCTTTCATTCCTGAACTTCTCTTCGCGGCCTCCTGAGAAGAAAAAAGTAACATGAGCATATTTTTCTGTTTCGGCTATTCTCAGCTGTGCAAGGCCGGCATCTGCCAGTACCTGTCCAAGGGTGTTACTCACGTTCTCCTTTGGAAATAACACTTTAAGTCCTTTAAAATCTGCATCATATGGAGTCATAGTGTAAAAGTGAAGGGGCATGGTTTTCATACCATGCTCTGGCATATCTTTCTGGGTAAGAACAATAGTCAGCTGACGTGCCCTGTCATTCCTGAAATTTATAAAAACCACTACATCATCTTCTCTTATAAGCCCGATAGGATTCCCTTCTTCATCCACATGGACAACCGGCTTAATAAACTCATCAGTCACTCCTTCACCGTATGACTCCTGGAGGGCAACAACCATGTCCTCTGCTTTCTTTCCCTTGCCTTCTGTCAGCAGGTCATACGCAAGCCTTATCCTTTCCCATCTTTTATCCCTGTCCATGGCATAATATCTCCCTACAAACGAGGCTACCTCAACGCTGGTGTCTTTTATATGATCAAGTAATTCTTCAAGAAATCTCTTACCACTTTTAGGATCAGTATCCCGTCCGTCACCAAATGCATGAACAAACACATTCCCCAGGCCGTAATCCTGTGTCATATCGCATAGGGCATACAGGTGTTCATTGAGTGAATGTACACCTCCATCCGAAAGAAGACCCATAAAATGAACCTGTTTACCATTTTCACGGGCATACATAAAAGCTTCATCAAGTTCTTTGTTTTGCTGTAATTCACCACTTTTAATTGCCCTGTTTATTTTTACCAGGTCCTGGTATACTATTCTTCCGGCTCCAATATTAAGATGCCCTACCTCTGAATTACCCATCTGCCCATCCGGTAACCCTACATTCTCACCTGAAGCCAGTAAATGCGATGATGGGTATTTATCAGATAGCCTGTCCATATTTGGTGTGGGGACATTTGCAATAACATCTGAAATTGAGCCGTCACCAAGACCCCAGCCATCAAGGATCATAAGCAGTACTTTACTGTTCATTATATATTCTGTTTATATTATTAACAACAACCCTTCAACAAAGGTTAGACGGCCTTAAATTGAAGTTAGCAAAGGTAATAAAATGTAAACAGAATATCTCGACTGGAGTATCTTTTAAGGAATACGGCAGATTACAGGAAACATATCTTAGAGCCCGTATATGTCTTATATTCAGCAATAACTAATCACCCCTTATTTCTCGTGCCCGTATTCTAAGTTTCTCAGGATTACATGTCTCTTGATACTCAATATCTCGCCCCACATATCGTTCCCATTCTTCATCCGTAAAATTCCGTGATATCAAATTACACATATTCTGGGCCATATAATCAACATGTGGTGATCTGGCTATAATATTCCTGCCCTCTCCATCACCCTCGTTGCCTGATAGAAGTATTTGGCCCTCAGGGCTGAAAGCCAGGGCGTACACTATTCCATCATTATCTTCAAGGGATACAGGTGGTTCGGTAAAATCATCATAATTCCAAATTTTAACAAACCCATCTTCACTGCTGGTTGCCATCTGGTTAAGTTCCAAATTAAATCTTATGTCTGTTATCTTCAAGGTATGTGCTGTGATTGATTCAATTATTTTTTCTTCCTCAACACCGCGTAATTCTAGGATGCCATTGTGATAACCCACTGCATAACTGGTATTATCTCTGAAACGTACCACCTCTATAGAACCGTTTCCTGTATCTATTGAATTCCTGGCTGAACTACCGTTCATGTCCCACATATGTAATATTCCGTTATCGGATGCTGCTACAAGGTATTTTCCTGAACGGGAAATATCAACCGAGTTAATAGCCTCTTCGACAGATATCAGAACTGAAGGTTCCCTGGTCTCAATATTCCAGAGTATAATTTGACCATCGACACCAGCAGATACAAGTCTTTTACTATCAGGAGTAAATACAAGTGATTTTATTTTATTCGTATGTCCTGTAAGCTCATATATTGTTCCCTGCCACGATGTAGGTATTATCTTTATTACAGCATTGTTACTTCCACATGCCATGAGTTTACCATCGTCACTGACAGTAAGAACTTCAATTATTTCATCCCCCTCATAAATAGTGCTCGGCTCCGGCTGACTATCCTGAATATTCCACCTGAGAATACTGCCATCTGCACCAGATGAACAGAACTGTTGTGTACCGGGCAGAAAGGCAAGGCTATATACTTCTTCTTTATGCCCATCAAAGGTGCGGTAATTAAATCCTCCATATACCTTTTCGACATTATACAGGCCCAGGTAAATATCGGCATCATTTTTTATGCCCCCATTACTCTTATTAAACAGGTAAGCCTGATATGCCAGCAACACCTGGATGTCTCCTTCTCCTATACATTGCAGTGATCTTACAGACATAGACTTACCTACCGATACCATTCTATGCCTCAAGGTATTTATTGCATTGATTTTTGCAGATTCGGCATCTGCCAGAGCAAGGGCTTCCCTTTCCCTTGCTTCCCGTGCACTTATATTGGCTATTTCTCTCTGCCTTAAAGCATCAAGAGCGGTTATTGTAGCTTCGTTGGCATTTTCCAGGGCAAGGGTTTCTTTTTCTTTTGCTTCTTTTGCATTCCTTACAGCTATTTTAGCGTTGCTCTGTGCCATAATCTTTTGTTCAGTTGCCTGCTTCCTCTGCTCTTCAGCCACCCGTATACCCCTTATGGCTTCACCTCTTTTAACAAAAGCAAATAACATGAGAAATACCGCAATTACTGCAGCCATAGATCCTATTAATGCTGCTATGCGGCTACGACGCAATCTTTTTTTCTGTGCCAGGAGCTTA
>Ga0272441_10009886_pt1 | contig 14600 bp, 12 predicted proteins | sample SSMProp6N_FD_193582 | JGI IMG/M metagenome (GOLD analysis project Ga0272441, IMG submission 193582) | Marine sediment archaeal communities from Little Sippewissett salt marsh, Falmouth, MA, United States - SSM-Prop-6N | ecosystem: Environmental > Aquatic > Marine > Wetlands > Sediment ... | reverse complement strand
GAGTTCCTCGAGATTCTCACCGTAGAGTGGATTTGCACCGAGCATGTTGATGTGATCGGTCAGCAGAACAAGCGCGCCGGCCGCGAAATCCGGGTTGATCGCTCCGGCAGCGTTGGTGACGATGAGTGTTCGGATCCCCAGAAGAGCGAACATGCGTGTCGCGAACGTCACCTCATCGAGTGTGCGCCCTTCGTAGAAGTGGGTCCGCCCACGCTGGACGAGGACGGCTCGCCCGTCGACCTTGCCCGCCCAGAAGTCGCCGGCATGCCCGGCCACCGTCGGGAGCGGGAACCCCGGGATCTCCTCGCACGGGATCCGCTGGCCTCCGTCGGGCACGCCGAACGCTTCGGAGAGACCGGATCCAAGCGTCAACGCAATCTTCGGTCGGACGCTCAATCGCTTCTCCATCGCCGCGACCGCTGTTTTCAGACTCTCCCATCGATCCGTACGCATCGCATCCCTCCCTACGCTGCTAGCCGAACGCCAACGCGTCCAGTGCTCCGTCGATTCGTTCGGCCTGCAGGACCTCGATTGTCCCTCCACGCAATGGTGCCTTCGTGACGGGCACGATGATCCTTTCCATCCCCATCTTCTCTGCCTCGCCGATGCGCTCCTTCAGTCGACGAACAGGCCGAACCTCACCGGAAAGTCCCACCTCGCCAACGACAGCCGTTCGCGCCGGGATGGCACGGTTTCGGAGGCTCGACAATACGCTGGCCACCACGGCGAGATCCGTTCCCCGTTCACGCGTCTCCAGTCCGCCGGCCAGGCTCAGGTAGACATCCGCCGCACCGATGTGGACGTCCAGATGCTTCTCGATCACCGCAAGCAGAAGAAGGACCCGGTTGACATCGAGACCGGTGCACCGACGCTGAGGAACGCCGTAGCCTCCCGTTGGAGAGACGAGCGCCTGCAGCTCGACGAGGATCGCACGCGAACCTTCGAGCACGGGGACGATCACTGTACCGGGGCGCGGCTCCGCTCCGCCCTCATCCAGAAAGAACCTCGACGGGTCGGCCACCTGGACCATTCCTTCGGACGTCATTCGAAACAGGGCCACCTCGTTCGTCGCACCGTAACGGTTCTTCACCGAGCGGAGAATGCGTACGTCGTCCGTCCGACTCCCTTCCAGATAGACCGCCACGTCGACCAGATGCTCGACCATCTTCGGCCCGGCGAAGGCGCCGTCTTTCGTGATGTGGCCGACAAGGAACGTTGCCAGATTGCGAGCCTTCGTCAGCTGAATCAGCTGCGTGCTCACTTCGCGGAGTTGGCGCACGCTTCCCGCCTCTCCCGCGGCGCGCTCGTCGAGCGTCGTCTGAACCGAGTCGACGATCAACGCGACGGGCTTGATCTGCTCGACGGCGGCGAGAATACGTGAGAGCGCCTGTTCGCTCAATACGTAGAGTCGTTCGTTCTTAACGCCGATGCGGCTCGCGCGAAGCTTGACCTGGCGCTCAGATTCTTCTCCGGACACGTAGAGCACGTTGCCGCAGCGCTCGGCCAAGGAATCGGCCAGCTGCAGGAGGAGCGTCGACTTCCCGATCCCGGGCTCGCCGCCGAAGAGAATGACGCCGCCGGGCAGGAGTCCGCCGCCCAGGAGACGGTCGAGTTCACCGATGCCAGACTCAAGACGTGCAACGTCGGTCACGTCGACTTGATCGATCGTGCGCAGCTCTTCGCCGAGCCAAGACGTGGATTCGGCTTCGTCTTCCTCTGCGCTCAGAGCGGAGGCTTGGGCAAAAGAATCCCACTGCCCACAGCTCGGGCATCGGCCCAACCACTTCACGGACCGGTAGCCGCATTCCGAGCAGACGAAGGACATGCTAGTCCTGGAGTTCGAACCGAATCTCGTCCCCGTCGCCCACGGCCGAAACCGTGGCCCCGGATGGAATCCGGCCGAGGAGAATCTCTTCGGAGATCGGGTTCTCGATCAACCGTTCGATCGTGCGACGCATCGGACGCGCGCCGTACTTCGCGTCGTAGCCTTGCTCGATCAGAAGCTTCCACGCCGAATTGTCGAGTTCGAGCTCGATCTGGCGCTCCTCTCTGAGGCGCTTCTGGAGCTCGTCGATCATCAGGTCCGCGATTTCCCGCACCTGATCTCGATTCAGTTGGTGGAAGACGATGATGTCGTCGAGTCGATTCAGGAACTCCGGCCGGAAGACTTTCCGCGCCTCGCCGGTCACGCGTGCCTTCATGTCTTGGTACGATTCGTCGGAGGTCTCATCCTGATCGCTGAATCCCAGCGTGCCACGATCGGTGATCAACTCGCTTCCGACGTTCGACGTCATGATGAGGACCGTGTTCCGGAAGTCGACGCGTCGCCCCTGCGAGTCCGTGAGGATGCCATCCTCCATCACCTGCAGCAAGATGTTGAACACGTCGCGATGCGCCTTCTCAATCTCATCGAACAGGATGACCGAATAGGGCCGATGGCGGACCTTCTCCGTGAGCTCGCCCGCTTCGTCGTACCCGACGTAGCCGGGAGGCGCCCCCGTCAGTCGCGAAACGGAGAAACGTTCCATGTACTCGGACATGTCGACACGGATCAAAGCGTCTTCGTCCCCGAACAGAAACTCGGCGAGTGTCTTCGAGAGCTCCGTCTTCCCCACGCCTGTCGGACCGAGGAACATGAATACGCCGACTGGCCGCTTCGGGTTCTTGACTCCGGCATAGGCGCGCCGGATCGACCGGGACACGGCATCGACCGCCTCGTCCTGCGCGATCAGCCGCTCGTGAATCTTCCCCTCCATGTGGACCATCCGCTCGGTCTCTTCCTCCTGTACGTGACCGATCGGCACCCCCGTCCACATCGAGACCATCTGGGCGATGTCGCGATCGGTCGCCCGGAGCTCGTTTCCGGCATAGGTCGTCTCGCTCAATGTTTCGATCTCGGCAATCAGTTCGTCCTTTTGGTCCCGTAGTTTCGCGGCCTGCTCGTAGTCTTGCGCAGCGACGGCGTCGTGCTCGAGTTCGTCCAGCTCGTCCACCTTCTCCATCAGTTCGCGAACCTCGTCAGGCACGAGCGAACTCTGGAGCTTGATTCGCGCCGCCGTCTCGTCGATGACATCGATCGCCTTGTCAGGGAGGAACTGATCGGTCACGTAGCGATCCGAGAGCCGGGCCGCTTGATAGAGGGCCTCATCGTCGATCTTGACGCCGTGGTGCTTCTCGTAGCTCGGTCGAAGCGTCTTCAGAATCCGCACCGCCTCCTCGACGGACGGTTCCTCCACGTAGATCGTCTTGAAGCGCCGTTTGAGTGCCGGATCCTTCTCGACCGACTTTCGGTACTCGTCAGGGGTTGCCGTTCCAATGCACTGGATCACTCCCGAGGCGAGTGGCGGCTTGAGGATCGAGGACGCGTCGATCGCGCCCTCGGCGCCGCCGGCCCCGACGACCGTCTGCAGCTCGTCGATGAAGAGGATGATGTTGTCCGACTCCGCGACCTTGTCGATCAACGCCTTAAGCCGCTGCTCGAACTCGCCGCGATACTTTGTGCCGGCAACGACCGAAGCCATGTCAAGCTCCAGGATCTCCTTCGACCGAAGGATCATCGGTACGTCGCCCGTCGCGATCTTCTGAGCGAGGCCTTCCACAATCGCGGTCTTCCCGACGCCGGATTCGCCGATCAGTGCCGGGTTGTTCTTCTTGCGACGGGTCAGCGTCTGAATGATCCGCTCCATCTCCTCTTCTCGGCCGACGACTGGATCGAGCGCTCCGGCATGTGCTTGCTCGACGAGATTTCGCCCATACTCCGAGAGGTCCCGCTTCCGCTGCTGCGGTCCGCGGCGCGGGGATCGCACCGTCATCCCGACGCCTCCGGGCGGAAGGAAGTACCCACGCGTCTTGTTGAGATCGAGACCGAGATGCAGAAGGATCTCCGCGCCTGTCCCTTCGCCTTCTCGAAGCATCCCCATCAGTAGATGCTCCGGACGGATGGTGTTCTGCCCGGCGCGACGCGCCTCTTCGAAGCTGATCTTCATGACCCGCTTCAAGCGCGGGGTCGGCTCGAGGTCGTCAGCCGACAGCTGCACGTCGCCGCGCCCCTTCTCCTCTTCGAGATGCGCGGCGACCTTGTCATAGGTCACGTCCTGTGACGCAAGAAACCGGAAGACGTCGCTATCGACGATCTTGAGAAACGCGAGGAGCAAATGCTCCGTGCCGACGTAACTGTGCCGCCACGCCTCGGCCTCCTCCTGGGAGACAGCGATGATCTCCATCGACTCGCGCGAGAACCGGTCGTACATTCATCCTCCTGACGTGATGGCCCTTCAGGCCTGATCCGCTGCGATCGCGGCACAGTATACTGTGCTGATCCCATCCGGCAATGTGGCGATCGTCACTGATGTACTCCGGACACCTCTTCGTCGTCGCGGCGATTGAATCGCGTCATCACAGCGCCGATGTCGGCTCTCACGTAAAGAGAAACAGCCTCCACGGCGCGGTCGAGTGCCGGGACCACGAACGTCCACTCTTCTTCCGTGAATCGGTCGAGGACGAAGTCCCTGCCGATCTGATCGCGCGTCTCGGACTCAATCCCAATTCGAAGGCGCGGGACGTTCTCGGTGCCCAAGGCTTCGATAACGGAGGTCATCCCTTTGTGTGAGCCGGCGCCTCCGGACGAGAGAATCTTGATGCGTCCGAGCGGCAGGTCGAGGTCGTCGTAGATGATGAGCGCGTCCTGGGGCGCGATCCCATGCTTTGCGAGCACGCCATGCACCGCCCGGCCGCTCTCGTTCATGTACGTCATCGGCTTGCAGAGCAGGAGATCCCGGTGCCGGTAGACAAGCGCGGAGTGCTCGATTCGCGCCTTCCGGCGCACGCGGAACCGCTTGCGATACAGATCGATCGCTTCGAAGCCGACGTTGTGTCGAGTGAGCGCGTAGTCGAGCCCGGGATTGCCCAGTCCGAAGACGGCCTTCACTACTCCCCTTCGGATGCGGTCTCCTCTTCCGCCGCTTCCTCTTCGGTCTCTGCGCCTTCGCCTTCGATGCCCTCTTCGCCCTCGATGCCCTCTTCGCCTTCGATCTCTTCCTCTTCCTCTTCGATCATCAGGCCGCGAGGTGCAATGACGGTGACAACCGTTCGCTCCGGCGGAAGCATCGACTCAACCTCGCCGAGGTCGATGTCGCGCATGTGGATTCCCTCACCCATGTCGAGGCCGCTGACGTCGATCGTGTATAGATTCGGGATGTCCTTCGGAAGACCGTGAACCGGGATCGTATTGAACAGGACGTTCAGGATGCCGCCCGTCTTCACGCCCTTCGGCTCGCCGACGATCTTGACCGGCACGTCCAGCTTCACCGGGTGCCCGGCGTCAGGATGGTAGAAGTCCACGTGCTTCGGCTCGTCGGTAATCGGATCGTAGTCGACGACCTTCAGGAAGACGTCCATCTCCTTCGTCTCGCTCTCTCCGGCAATCGAGAGGGTGATCCGCGAGCTTCGCGTGATCTGCGAGAAAAGCCCCAGAAGCGCGTGGCGCTCGACGGCAATCGGCATGCTCTCGATCGACGGGCCGTAGACGATGCCGGGAACGGCCCCCTGCTGCCGAATGGCGTTCGCCTTCCCCGCAGTCCTCGTCTTCACTTCCAACGTGTGCATGATCTCTCACCTGGTCGTCGGCTTCCTGCCTGGCGCACTAATAATGCGGGAAGAGGTGGCTCACCGACTTGTATTCGAAAATCCGATGGATCGTCTTCGCGAGATGCTCTCCCACGTGGATGTACTCGACGACATCGTTCTCTTCCGCAAGCTGGTGGAAGATGGTATTGGTCACAACCACCCGTTTCAAGGGCGATTGCGGCAGCTGGGCTAGCGCGTCGCCGCAGAGCACGCCATGGGTGCAGTAGGCGAAGATCTCGCTCGCCCCGTGATCGAGGAGCCTCCCGGCCGCCTTAATCAGTGTCCCACCCGACGCAAGGATGTCATCGATCAGGATCGCCCGGCGTCCCTTCACGTCACCGATCACGTTCATCACCTGGACTTCTGATCCGTCGTGAGATCGCCGCTTCTCCAGAATCGCGAGGGGGAGGTCGAGTTGCTCGGCGACCATTCGCGCGCGCACCGTTCCGCCGGCGTCCGGCGAAACGATCGTCGTGTCGGACAAGTCTCCCATCGTCCGCTTCACATGATCGGCGAAGAGCCAGTCTGTCCTCAGATTGTCGACCGGGATGTTGAAGAAGCCCTGAATCTGGCCTGCATGAATGTCCATCGTCAACACGCGGTCCGCTCCAGCCGTTTCGAGGAGGTTCGCGACGAGGCGAGCCGAGATCGGAACGCGCCCGGTGTGTTTGCGATCCTGACGAGCGTAGCCGTAGTACGGGACGACCGCGATGATCTTCCGCGCCGACGCGCGACGGATCGCGTCGATCATGACAAGAAGCTCCATGAGGTTCTCATTGACCGGGGGGCTCGTCGGCTGGATCACGAAGACATCGGCACCGCGGACTGTCTCCCGGATGCGCACGCGCACCTCGCCGTCCGCAAACCGAGTCACTGCAACGTCGCAGAGTTCGATTCCGAGCGCCTTGGAAATCTCGTTTGCAAGCTGCAGATTGGCGTTGCCACTCAGGAGCATCAGTTCTCTACCGATCATGAGACGTGCCCTCCTCGGACGTACCCGGCTTGTTCACCTGACGTGCTCTCCCGAAGGCCTTCGAACGCGGAGGCACGTCGTCGGTGATCGTGGAGCCTGCGGCAACCACCGCATCCTCCCCAATCGTCACCGGCGCAACAAGCGCCGTATTGCTTCCGATGAAGGCCCCCGACTCGATGACCGTGCGATGCTTCTCCGCCCCATCGTAATTGCAGGTAACCGTCCCCGCGCCGATATTGGCTTCCGGGCCGACCTGCGCGTCCCCGATGTAGGCAAGATGTCCCGCTTTGACGCCGTGCTCGATGCGCGCTGCCTTGACCTCCACAAAGTTGCCAATGCGCGCCTCCGGCCCGATGTCGGCACCCGGCCGAAGATGCGCATACGGACCGACGTTCGAGCCGGCCCGGACTCGCGAACCCTCGACGACCGAGTATCGAACGGTCGCTCCCGGTTCGATCGTCGAGTCCTCAATCCAGGTGTCGGGGCCGATGCGACACTCGGAGGCAACGGAGGTTCTCCCGCGCAAATGTGTCCCAGGATAGAGCACCGTGCCCGGAGCCACCTCGACGCCTTCTCCGACGTACGTCCGGTCCGGATCGACGACCATCACCCCATGTTCGACCAGCGCACGTACGATAGCAGCGCGTGTCGTGGGATCCAGTTCGGCAGGCCTTTCGTCGCGCTTCGCCTTCATTTCACCCCGTTCCTCCGGTCTCTGATGATACGCCAGGTCATGAATGGCAATCAAGCGAAAGGCCGCTTGCAGTGGGCGCAAGCGGCTCCTTATACTCTGCGTGGCCGCGCGCTGCGCGGCGGCCACGGCGCGGATGCAGAGCATCCGCGATGGGCTGCCTCAACGGCGGCTCTGCAACGTGATCGGCCACGGCGCGGATGCAGAGCATCCGAGAAGCGAATCTGTGCCGCGTGCCGCAAGCAGAACGATAACAGGAGGCAATCGACGATGACACGCAAGGTTTTCTCGGGCATCCAGCCCACGGGGACGCTCCACGTAGGCAATTACTTCGGGGCGGTCCGAAACTGGGTCGCCCTGCAGGAGACCGTCGACAGCATCATCTGTATCGTCGACTACCACGCCATCACCATCGAGCTTGAACCGGATGTGCTCCGGCGCTCTTCGGTCGCGATGGCTCTGGATCTGATGGCGTGCGGGATCGACCCGGAACGAACGATCTTGTTCGTCCAATCCGACGTCCCGGCTCATACCGAACTCGAGTGGATCCTCGGCTGCGTGACATCACACGGCGACCTTTCGCGAATGACCCAATTCAAGGACAAGTCGAGCAAGGAAGCGTTCGTCTCCGCCGGCCTGTTCACCTACCCGATTCTCCAGGCAGCAGACATCCTGCTCTACAAGGCGGACGGCGTGCCCGTCGGTGAGGACCAGGTCCAGCACCTCGAGCTTTCTCGGCGCATCGCACGACGGTTCAACGGGCGCTTCGGCAACACGTTTCCCGAGCCGGAGCCGCTCGTCGGCAGGGGCGCGCGCATCATGTCCCTCTCCGATCCGTCGATGAAGATGTCGAAGAGCGCCGGGGAGTCGCACTACGTCGGCGTGATGGAGGATGAGGCCTCGATCCGGAAGAAGGTTCGTTCCGCCGTGACCGACACGGGACTCGAGGCGGGTACCGCGATGTCGCCCGGCGTGGCGAACCTGTTCGAGATTCTCGAGTTGTCGGAAGAGATGGCCGGGGGCGACACCGTCGCGTCCGAGCTTCGCGCGGACTTCGAGGCCGGATCGCTCATGTATTCGAAGCTCAAGGACGCGGTCTTCGACCGCTTGATGGCGGTCCTCCGCCCGATCCAGGAGCGCAGAGCTCGGCTCGAAGCACGCGGCGACATCGTGGAGATACTCGGCGCAGGCGCGAAACGTGCGCAGGCAATCGCCGCCCAGACGATCGCCGAGGTGCGCTCGAAGGTCGGGCTCGGAACGGGCTAGCCGCGCACCCCTCCGCCTTCGAAGCGGGCCGAGATCCGGTCCCAGATCTCATGCAGTTCGTCGGTCGGCAATGCGTCACGCTTTCCCCACGTCGTATCGACGAGTCCCCCATCGGGCACACGAAAGCGCTGAAGCACGTAGTGCTTCGCCGCGCCGATCCAGTCAGCAATTGCCAGGATTTCGCCGGCGTCGAGCGTCGGAGCGACGGTCGTTCGAAACTCGTGCTCGGGGACGCGGTCGCGGATCGTCTCGATCGAGCGGTCGATCGCTTCGAGATCGACCGCTATGCCGGCAAGACGATCGTAGGACGCGCGTGACGCCTTGACGTCCATCGCAGCGAAATCCACGAGCTCCGCTTCGAGCAGTCGCCCGAGCGCATCCGGATCCGTCCCGTTGGTATCGAGTTTGACGAGCAGGCCAAGCGCCTTCACCCGACGAAGAAACGCCTCGAGATCCGGGTGGAGTGTCGGCTCGCCGCCCGTGATCACCACGCCGTCGAGAAAGCCTGCGCGCTCCTCCAGTCGGCGGAGGACGTCTTCGGTGTCGAACAGGGTCAGCCCCGCAACGGATTCCCGGAGTACCAGATCCGGGTTGTGGCAGAACGGGCAACGCAGATTGCAGCCGGCTGTGAAGAGAACCGCAGCGACTCGATCCGGGTAATCGATCAGCGATGTCGGCTGAAACCCGGCAATCGGGAGGGTCCCCGCCGCCATCTCACGGAGAGGACATCGTCGTCGGGACGAATGCCACGCGATCCGCGAACTCAGTCTGCTTGCCATCGTTCCACTGTTCGACGGGTCGGAAGTAGCCGACGATTCGCGAGTAGATCTCGGCCTTCTGGCCGCATGTCGGACACGTCGCATGCTCGCCCGCGATGTAGCCGTGATTCGAACAGATCGAGAACGTCGGCGTGAGCGTGTAGTACGGAAGGTGGAACGTCTCCGCGATCTTCCGCACCGCTCGCTTCGCCGCCTTCGCCGAAGGCATCCGTTCGCCGATGAATCCGTGGAAGACGGTACCGCCGGTGTACCGAGTCTGCAGCGGGTCCTGGAGAGCGAGCGCCTCGTAGAGATCGTCGGTCAGGCCGACCGGAAGCTGAGTCGAGTTCGTGTAGTACGGTGTCTCGCCCCCGTAGATTTCCGTGTTATAGAAGCGGATGTCCGGGAACCGCTCGCGATCGAGCTTTGCCAGGCGGAAGCTCGTCCCCTCTGCGGGCGTCGCTTCCAGATTGAAGATGTCGTGCAGTTCGTCCTGGTAGTCGCTGATCCGATCTCGCATCCAGTTCAGAACCTCGAGCGCGAAGTCGCGCCCCTTCGCATCGGCGATCGTGCATCCGAGTAGGTTCAGAACTGCCTCGTTCATGCCGATCAGGCCGATCGTCGAGAAGTGGTTCCTCCAATAGGCGCCCTCCGCCTCTTTGATGCGGTCGAGGTAATACTGAGAGTATGGATAGAGTCCGTTCTCCGTTAGCGACTCGAGGGTTTTCCGCTTGATCACGAGCGCATCCTTGGCAAGATCCATCAGATCGCCGAGGCGCTGGAAGAAATCCCCCTCATCGGCCGCTAGATACCCGAGGCGAGGAAGATTCAGGGTCACCACGCCGATCGATCCGGTCAGCGGGTTCGCGCCGAACAACCCGCCGCCGCGCGTGCGGAGCTCGCGATTGTCGATCCGGAGCCGGCAGCACATGCTGCGCGCATCCTCGGGATGCATATCGCTGTTCACGAAGTTCGAGAAGTAGGGAATGCCGTACTTCGCCGTCATCTCCCAGACAGGATCGAGTACGGGGTTTTCCCAGTCGAAGTCCTTGGTAATGTTGTAGGTCGGAATCGGGAAGGTGAACGGACGCTCGTGCATGTCACCTTCGAGCATCACCTCGGCGTACGCGCGATTGAAAAGGTCCATCTCCGCCTGATAGTCGCCGTAGACCGAATCCTGCAGCACGCCGCCGATAATCACCGGCTCCCCGCTCATGTAGCTGGGAACCTTGAGATCCAGCGTGATATTGGTGAACGGCGTCTGGAAGCCGACGCGCGTCGGCACGTTCATATTGTAGATGAATTCCTGCAGATGCTGCTTCACCTCGTCATATGTGAGGCCGTCGGCTCGGATGAACGGAGCGAGGTAGGTGTCGACATTGGAGAAAGCTTGCGCTCCTGCAGATTCCCCCTGCAACGTGTAGAGGAAATTCACGACATGAAGAAGCGCAACGCGGAAGTGCTTCGCCGGTCTCGACTCGACCTTACCGCGCACGCCGCGGAACCCCCGCATCAGGAGATCGCGCAGATCCCAGCCGACGCAGTAGGCGCCGAGCGTCCCCAGATCATGAATGTGAACGTCCCCCCGCACGTGCGCCTCCCGGATCGCATCCGGGTAGATCCGTCCCAGCCAGTAGCGTGAGATGATCTTGTCCGTAATGTGCGTGTTGAGTCCCTGCAGCGAGAACGCCATGTTGCTGTTCTCGCGCACGCGCCAATCACGGTCCTCGAGGTAGTCTTCGACCAATGGCAGTTCGTCGAGCAGTCCGCGCATCTCGCGCATGTCCTCGCGCTGTTTGCGATAGAGGATGTACGCCTTGGCGACACGGGCATGCCCCGCAGTGATCAGTTCTCGCTCGACGCGGTCCTGGATCTCCTCAACGGTCGGAAACTCGCCGACGAACTCGGTATCCAGCACGTCGGTGACGCGGCCGGCGAAGGCCGCCGCGAGACGCTCGTCGGCATCGCCGACCTCGCGCATCGCCTTCCAGATGGCTGTGGTGATTTTGACTTGATCGAACGGCACGATGCGGCCGTCCCGCTTGACGATGGACTGCATTGACCCCCCCAATCTCAGATCCCGGAGACTGCCGAAAACGGGACCATCCTAGCGTCATGCCGGAAACGCGACAATGGACAAGACCTCGTGCTGAGACACCGGAACGGAGACTGGGAGGGGATTCCTCCCGCCTTTCGATCCGAAGCCAGACATCGATCACGGTTCGCGGAAGGGAGCCGCTCCCCTTGATGCGGAAGACAGACCGACAGCAAGCTCCGCACGTACGCCGTCCTTGATTCGCCAGGGCCGCTTGGCTAATCTTTTCCAGTTCACGGGCAACGGGTATCGTAGGATAAGAGGCACATTCCAAAAGAGGTGAGACCGATTCCCAATATTGCTTCCGCTAAGAAGAGGCTCAGACAGAGTCACAAGCGGCGCGGCTTGAATCGATCGAGAAAGAACACGATCAAACGCGTCACCAAGGAGATCCGCCTTCGCTTGGAGGCGGGTGATCGGGAGGCCGCACGCGCACTGCTGCCTGAACTGGCCAAGGCCACGGACAAGGCGGCCAAGCGCAACACCATCCACGCGAACAGGGCAGCTCGCATTAAGTCGCGCTGGATGAAGAAGGTGGAGAACCAGTAGGAGGCCTCCATGCGAACGTTCGATTTCCTCGGCAAGACGAAGTACTTCGTTCCGCTCTCGCTGCTTCTGGTTGCGATCAGCGTTGTGGTCCTTATTCCCGGAGTGCGCGGACTGCGCCTGGGAATCGACTTCACCGGAGGCATGGAGTTCACAGTCCTCTTCTCCGAATCGGTGAGCACCGCCGAGATTCGTTCTGCCCTCGCAGAGATTCCGGCACGTGACGTCGACCTGTCGACCTCGCTCATTCAAAACGCGGGGACCAACACGAAAATCATCACGACGCAGCTCGATGCATCGGATACCGCCGACCGCATCGAGGAGATGCTTCGAGACGACTTCCCGGTGAGCGACATCAGCCGACGGTTGATCGGGCAACAGGTCAGCCACGAGCTGGCCCGCAAGGGATGGCAAGCGATCTTGCTTGCACTCGTCGCGATCCTGATCTACATCTCATGGCGTTTCCGGCTCCGATACGCCATCGGCGCCGTGGCTGCGATCCTCCACGATGTCGTCATTGCGCTCGGCATCTTCGCGATCTTCCAAGTCGAGATCAATCTCGCGACAATCGCTGCTTTCCTGACGATCGTCGGTTACTCGCTGAACGACACAATCGTCATCTTCGACCGCATCCGCGAGAATCTGAAGGTGGAGCGACGTCATTCGATCTTCGAGATCATCAACCACAGTGTGAACCAGTCGCTCTCGCGCACACTGAACACGTCGATCACCACATTCATTCCGGTCATCATCCTGTTCCTGTTCGGCGGCAGCGTTCTCCGCGGATTCTCGCTCGCGCTCTTGATCGGTGTAATCGTCGGAACCTACTCCTCGATGTATATCGCCAACCCCATCCTCTACGCGTGGACGATGAGGGCAGGTCGGCGCTCCGGAGCCAAGAAGACCTCGAGATGAGGTCGATCCTCCGCGAGGGGAGGGACTGGGCCATTGCACCGGCGCCTGCCCATTCGCTGATCGACACAATCCGTTCGGCGCTCGGCTGCTCCGTTCCCTATGCCACGCTGCTCGCGCAGCGTGGAGGGGAGAACTGGGCGTCGGTGATCGATCCCGGAACGCAGAGCTTCCATTCGCCATTCCTACTTCACGACATGGAGCACGCCGTGGAGCGCCTTCGACAGGCGTTCGATCGCAAGGAGAAGATCTTCATCCATGGTGACTTCGACGCGGACGGTCTGACGGGGGCCGCGGTTCTTTACCGAGCACTGCGCCCTCTCCTGCCCGCGAATTCGATCAAGGTCGAGGTCGGGGAACGGGCGCACGGACACGGGCTCTCCAAGCCGTTCGTGTTGCGAGCGATTCAGGAAGGCTTCCAGCTGGTCATCACCGTCGATTGCGGCATCTCGAATCACGCCGAGATCGCCGAGCTCAAGCGTGCCGGCATCGATACGATCATCACCGATCATCACCTTCCTGCGGAATCGCTTCCCGAAGCAGTCGCGATCGTCGATCCTCACCGAGCGGAGGACTCGTATCCAAACCCGAACCTCGCGGGCGTCGGCGTGGCATACAAGCTGGTGTGTGCGGTGTACGAGCGACTCGGCCATCCGGCGCCAATGCATCTGCTCGACCTCGTTGCGCTGGGAACCGTTGCCGACCTCGTTCCTCTCTCATCGAACGGGGAGAGCGAGAATCGCGCGATCGTTCGTGAGGCTTTCGCGCGGATCGCGAAGGGGGAAGGATGCTCTCTCGGCCTTCGCGCCCTCTCCGAGAAACTCTCCGTCAAACCCGAGAAGATCAGGGCTTCCGACATCGGGTATCTGATCGCTCCCAAGCTCAATGCCGCCAACCGAGCGGGCGATCCGAAGGTCGCGTTCCTCCTCTTGATCACCGAGGACGCGGACCAAGCCGAGTATCTCGCCGAGATCCTCCTCGACTACAACCGCGACCGGGAGATCGCTCAGAACGATCTGATTGCGCAAGCAGACGAGCAGATCCGAGCCGACGGAATGACGCCGCGCGAGGATGGGATTCTATTCCTCGTCGGCAAATACTGGAACGAAGGGATTCTCGGCCTCGTCGCATCGAGTCTCGCCGATCGTTTTCACGTACCGGCCATCGTCGTCTCTCGAGGCGATCGCCTGAGCCGCGGATCTTGCCGAAGCGTCGGGGAGTTCGATATGAACGCCTGCCTCAGGGCTCACGACGATCTCCTGCTTCAGCACGGCGGGCACAGGAGCGCCGCGGGATTCACGGTCGCGAACGAGATGCTTGCTGCGCTCGAGGAGCGCCTTCTTGCGTACGCCGACACATGCCGTGCCGACGTCGGCGCCAAACGGGTCGATCTCGCCGACGTCGAACTCAATCTTGCTGACGTCGACATGAGGCTTCTGACCGATCTGGCCTCCCTCGGCCCGTACGGACCGGGAAACCCCGAGCCCCGCTTCGTTGTGCGAGACTGCAGCTTCTCCGAACTCAAGCTGGTAGGGAACCGCCGCCAGCACCTGAAGGGCAAGGCCTCTCAACGTGGAACTCCCGTCCCGCTCATCGCGTTCCGGATGGGAAAGCATCTCAGTCTCTTCGAAGAGACGAAGGCCGGCACGCTCGTCTGCTCCGTCGGCTTCGACGACTGGCGAAATGACGTGCAGGTTCAGGGGCATGACCTCGTCGTCGCCGCGTAGCGGCGAC
>Ga0272441_10009884_pt1 | contig 14602 bp, 6 predicted proteins | sample SSMProp6N_FD_193582 | JGI IMG/M metagenome (GOLD analysis project Ga0272441, IMG submission 193582) | Marine sediment archaeal communities from Little Sippewissett salt marsh, Falmouth, MA, United States - SSM-Prop-6N | ecosystem: Environmental > Aquatic > Marine > Wetlands > Sediment ... | reverse complement strand
CCACTCTTCCATGGCGATGTCCCCGGGCTTGATGCGGCTGAATAAGGCATACAGGCAGGGAATGAAATACAGGGTTAGAAAGGTGGTGGTGGCCAGGCCGCCGATGATGACCAAGGCAATGGCGGAGCGCATTTCCGATCCTTCCGACTTGGAGAACACCATGGGTACCATGCCCATGGATGTGGTGAGCGCGGTAATCAGAATGGGCCGCAGCCGCACCGTGGCGGCTTGGATGATCGCCGTGAAACCCGGGACGTTGTGTTTCCGCCTGAGGCGGTTGATATAGTCCACGAGCACAATACCGTTGTTCACGGCAATGCCGCACAAAATGATAATACCGACAAATACCGGCAGATTAACCGGCCGGCCGTTAAGCAGCAAAATAAAGCTCACGCCGATAAAAGCCAGGGGAATGGTGAACATAATGATAAAGGGGTAGAAGAAATTCTCGAATTGCGAAGCCATGACCATGTACACGAGCAGGATGGCCAGGGCCAGGGCGCCGAACAGGATAAGGAAGGTATCGACCATCTCCTCGTACTGTCCGCCGTAAACGATGTCATAGCCGTCCCCCATAGTAGGAACGATATCCTGGTTGATGATCTCCTGAGCGTCCGCGACTACGGACCCCAGATCCCTGCCGAATATATTGGCTGTCACCTTCACCACCCGCACGTCGTTTTCCCGGTCTATACGGACCGGGCCCGTACCCTCTCTGATGTGCGCCACTGTTGACAGGAGTATTTTTTCTCCCCCAGGCGTGGCAACGGGGATGCGCAGGATGTCCGCCACTGTGCGCCTCTGCGCCTTATCCAGTATAACGCGTATGTCCCATTCGTCGCCTCCCTGGCGGAAGCGATTGGCTATCTTGCCGATGGTGGCTGTCTGGATGATGTTGGATATCTGGTACGCGCTTAAGCCATAGCTGTTTGCCCTGTCCTTGTCAATAACGAGCTGCAGCTCCGGCTTGCCCTCCTGCAGCCCGGTTTTGACATCCCGGATGCCCGGTACGTTCTGTATGCTCCGGGCGATCCGGTCCGTTATGTCTTTCAGTTTATCCAGGTCGCTGCCGAACACTTTGATCTCAATGGGAAATGTGGAGCCGCCCATCATCATCTGCCCCATGTCGATCATTTCGATTTTTACATTCTCCATGTGCGGCATGCCTTTCTCCACCATGTCCACCATCTGCAAATCACTGTAGGGCCGGTTACCCATCTCATCGAGATAGAGCCAGACCGTGCCTTCATTGGGCCCTCGGGGCGACATCTCGTTGGCGGCATCCTGGGCATATTCCTCATTGATACCCGCCTGGGCGGACAGGGCGATTACACCGGGCAGGGCCAGAAAGCGCTGACTGAGCATATCGAGCACATGGACCGTTTCCTGCAGACGCGTGCCCACTGGCAGCGACGCTTTCATCAGTATCATGGAACGGTCCATCTTGGGCATAAACTCCGTGCCGATTAAGGGAATAAGTGCCAAAGACAGGGCGAATAACAGCAACACGCCTGCGACGAACTTGCCCCTGTGGTGCAATACTTTGTCCAGGCTCCGGGTGTACAGCTTGCGCAGGCCCATCATCTCGAATTTCTTATTCTTCAGCAGCTCTTCCCGCTTGATTTTGCGCAGAAATAGGTCCGAAAACATGGGAATGATCGTGAGCGCCACAAACAGGGAGCACAGCAGGGAAAAAGTAATGGTCAGGGCCATGGGACGCACGAGTTTGCCGGTGATACCCTTGGCCAGGATCATGGGGAAGAATACAGCCACCGTGGTGAAGGTCGAGGCCGTGATGGCCATGCCCACCTCCCCGGCGCCGTCAATGGAGCTGTCGTGAATCGAGTGGTTTGTTTCCACTTTGCGAAAAATGTTCTCAAGCACTACGATGGAATTGTCCACCAGCATACCAACCCCAAGCCCTAAGCCGATCATGGTTATCAAATTAAAGGTGTATCCGGCCAGTTTAATGACCAGAAACGTAGCAATGATGGACAAGGGAATGGACAGGGAGATAATCAGGGTGGGCCGAACAGAGCCGAGAAAAACGTACAACAGCAGGACGGCCAGGACGCCGCCCACCAGGATGTTGCCTGTTGTTTTGCTTATAATCATGGATATGGCCCGGCTCTGATCGAAGAAGGTGTGGAATCGTATCTCATAGGGATTATCCGCTTCAATGCGTTTGACCAGATCAGCCACGCGTTTGGCCACATTCACGGTGTTCGCATTGGAACTTTTGCTGATGATCATAAATAAGCCCTTTTCGCCGTTTATGCTGAGATTGCTGCGCACATCCTTCTCTCCCCAGCGTACCCTACCGACGTCCTTGATGCGGATAGGCACACCGCGTGGGCCGATGCCGACCACGACCTCGGCAATATCTGCGATGGCGTTGTATTCGCCCATGGTTCTTAAGATGAATTCCTGGTGCGCCTGCTGGATAAAACCAGCGGGAGCGTTGGTGTTGTTCATTCCAATGGCAGCGGTGATCTGATCCAGAGCGATGTTGTGCGATTGCAGGGCCGGCAGGGAAATGGTGACCACCACTTCCTGGTTGGTTTCGGCGAATACCTGGGCCGAGGCGACCCCGTCGATGCGCTGAAAACTCATCACCAGATTGTCTTCAACGTATTCCAGCAACATGTGCGGCGCGATACTGCCGGTGATCCCGTACATTACAATGGGAATATCCGATAAGTTGAACTTGTACACCAGCGGCTTGGAGGCGTTATCGGGCAGCAGGCCTTCGAACATGGCAATGCTTTCCCTGACGTCCTGGGCGGCGAAATCCATGTTGGTGTCCCATTCAAACTCAATCATGACAATGGAGATGCCTTCCTGGGATATGGAGGTCACCTTTTTCACGTTTTGCACGGAACTGACCCACTGTTCGATGTACTTGGTGATAATCTGTTCCACTTCCTCGGAAGACGCTCCCGAGTAGGTGGTCACAACCGATACCGCGGGCAGATCAATCTCCGGGAACAGGTCAAGGCCGATATCGAAAAAATTGATGCCCCCGATAACGATAAGGATCATTATCAGCATGAATACCGGGATCTTGTGCTTTACGGAAACCGAAGGGATGTTCACCCGCTCACTCCACCCGTACCCTCATTTTGTCCTTAAGCGCGTAGAGGTTGTCAATCACCACGGTCTCCCCGGCCTTAACTCCGCGCGTAACCGCCGAGTAGGCATCCCCCGGGAAATCGATGGTGATATTCCGCTTGTCCAGTACACCCTCTTGCACGACAAAAACAAACTCCTGCTCGTAAACCGCTTGCCTGGGAACAGCAACCACGTCCTTCTGTTCCGCGACAATAATGGCCAGGGAGACGATAACACCGGGGCGCAGCTGTCCATTCGCATTGTCCAAGAGTATTTCCACGGGGAAGCTGCCTGACGCGGGATCCGCGGATACCCCCACACTGAAAACCGAAGCCTCCCTGTCGTAATCCGGCAGCAGTACCTGCTGTTTCACCCGGATGCTGCCGATGGCGTCCTTTGACACGTTTACTCGGACCTTCAGCTTGTCTATCCGGTGCAGCACCAACACAGCGAGATTCCCCATCATGGGATTAATATTGTCCCCAATCTCAAACAGCCTGGCCGCTATATACCCATCCGCCGGCGCGTGAAGCGACGCGTCGCTGATGGCCTGCTCCACTTCCTCGAGCGTGGCCTTGGCCAGGTCGTAACTTGCCTGGGTGTTCTTATGCATGTTTTGCGCGTTTTCCAACTGCACGTTTGACATGGCCTTTTCCTCATGCAGCCGGGTCGTCCTGGCCAGGTTTGCTTCGGCGTTCTCATAATTGGCCTGGGCCATGATCAGCTGGGCCTGGGCCTTCTTTTTCTGTATCTCCAGGTTTTCCTTGTCCAGCTCAACCAGGAGTTGTCCTTTGGTTACCCTGTCCCCTACCTCGCAGTAAATCTTCTCTATGCGGCCGGACTGCTTGGGCACAATATTGTAGGACTGAAAGGGTGTTGTCAGACCGGACAATGGCAGGGTCCGCCTGACCGTTCGCTTACGGATCTTTGCCGTCTTGACAAATAGCAGGTCCTTCGCAACGGCGGCCGTTTTATGCCTGTCCGTTTCACAGGCTATGAGGAGCAGCAAAATGACAATGAGCCCAATCACATTTTTCATACGCATGTCCTTATTTGGCTATTTCAGGTATCAACATCTCCAGCGTGAACACGGCAATGTAGTAATCATGAATGGCGTTCAGATACCTGACCTTTGCCTCCGTGTAGTCGAGGTTCGCGGCATTGACTTCAAAGCTGGTAAGCAGCCCTTCGTCATAATACAGTTTTGAGACCCTCACCGATTCAGCGGCATCGGCCAGGTTGCCCTTGTATGCCTCGGCTTTTTTTCGCGCTGTTTCCACCTCGCCCAATACCCGGTCCAGTTCATTGGCAATCTGTTTTTGTAAAAACAGGGCCTGGTGTTCGAGCCCTTTTCGGTTGTACTCCGCCCGCTTGCGCCGTGCCCGCCTGGCAAACCCATCGAACAGGGTGAGTTGGATGTTTAAGCTGATGGAATAATTTTCATCCCACACGCCGCTGTGGAAGCTGAACGTGTCAGCCCCCAGTCCGTAGTCCACCGTTAAAGACAGTTTGGGCAGGTAATCCCCCCAGGCCAGCTTCTTTTGCAGGTCCGCGATGGCAATCGCTTGCTCCAGCCGGCGCACATCGTAATTGGCCGCAATATTTTGCCTATAGGCCCGTTCCTCTATGGCACACGCCGGATCAAGGTCCAGCCGGGTTGTGAGCTGGATTTCCTTATCCACTCCTAAAAGCAGTTGCAAGCCCTTTATCGCGTTTTTGTAATCATTGTCCGCCTGGTGCAGATCCGGCTCTAAGTTGGCGAGTTGTACCTTGGCCCTGAGCCACTCCTGGTAAGTGGCGTTGCCGGCCTTATAAAAGGCGTCCACCCGTTCAAAGTGCTTTCGTGAGAGTGCGATACCTTCCTTCACGACCCGGCGGATTTCCGCCAGCACAATGCACAGGTAATAGGCGCTCTTTACATCAAAGATCAACGCCTGTTTTTGCTTAGCAAAGGCAAGCGTGCTGAGCGCGAGGTTCTCTCCGGCAACACGCCAGTTGTAATACACCTGCCCTCCGGTAAACAACGGCTGATTGAGCTGCAGGGATAGCGTGTAATCCCTGGCAAAGCTCATTTCCACCTGCGAGGAAGAGCCGTCTTCGAGCATAGACGGGAATTCCACCACCATGGGTTTTTCGTTTAACAGCCTTATCAGCCCCGCGTCCACTCGCGGAAAGAAGGCAGCAAGAGCCTCCGTCCGAAACGTCTCGGCCTCTTTAACTTCGTAGCGCTCGGCCTTAAGCAGCTCATTGTGTGTGAGGGCGGTTGAAACGGCGTCTTGGATGGTAAGTTCCAGGACATCCTGGGCGTTCACCCACATGCATGCGAGTAGGATGACGGCGCATGCCGACAGGATCCGTATAACGGGTTGGCCGCCTCTGTCGGCCCTAATCAACGGTAATGGATTTTGACACATTTTTGGGGACATCCGGGTGCACACCGTGTTTTTCCACATGGTTGCGATTCAGGTACTTCATTTTCGCGACCGACATACGCAATGCCAGCAACTGGATCACAACAGCGGCCCCAAACACGAAGAGCGTGGGCTCAAACATTTTTGGCACCTTGATATATTTGGTGAAGTAATCATCAAGCACCGCGGGTTTCCCTTCCAGCGCCTTGCGCAACTCCTCATCCTCCTGGGCGATGAGAATCACATCCGCTCCGCGGATTTTATGCGTGTGAATCTGGGAAATGGTAATCTCCTTGTCCCTGCCGTTTGGCGGGCAGACAATGATCAGCGGGTAGTTGTCGAAATAGTTTTCCAAAGATATGGTGTCGGCGTACAAACGGACGCACTTTTCCAGCAGGCAATCGCGCTGTAAACCGTCCGTTTCCTGATATGGTTTGAATTTCACGGCATGGATCATATCAAAACAGTCGATGATTTGCTCCTTTTGCCCGCCCTGCCGGATGTCGCCAAGGGCCAGTGCCTGTTTGCTGAACTGAATGGTGTCCATTAACAAAGCTTCCATCTTGTCTAAAGAAAATAAGGTGTTTTTACCGAGTATGGTATTGGGGCCGTGCTTGAATTCCGCCGCGTCATAGCCTTCCGTGTGGTTCAAGACCACTTCGCGGATTTTCAGGGCGCCCTCTTTGGCCAGGCCGATGAGGGATGTGCCCAGTATATGTATCGAGGGCTTGAGGAAAAATTTTAACGCCACTTCAGTAATATCTTCCTCACAATTCTGCAACGAAATGTCCAGCAGCGACTGCACTCGCTTAATCTGCTCCTTAACCGCCCTCTCTGTTTGCTTCAGGGAGGCCGCGAGCAGGTAGAACACCGCCAATTGGCTGACAAACGATTTGGTTGCCGCTACCGCTATTTCCGGGCCGCACAGTATGGGCAGGAAAAAATCGCACCGTTCCTGGGGAATGGTTGAATTTTCATTGTTCACCAGGGAAACAATGCGTATGCCGTCGCCATAGAGCGTTCTGATGTCAGTAAAGATATCCAGCAGGTCTTTTGTTTCCCCTGACTGGGTGATACCGATAATAACGTCATGGGGCTGCAAACCGTTGAGGTAGAGAGAGCGGAACAGCCCGGGATTTGCCGGTATGAGCGAGATGTCCGACAGGGTGTTGAAAAAGGTGCCCGCTACCAGCGCCGCGTGATAGGAGGTGCCCGCGCCCACGGCGAATACTCGGCCGCCGGTGTTCTTGGATGCGCGCAAATCAGACAACAGCATGTTCTTATAACGCAGTATCTTTCGCTTCTTTTTCCATATCAGGATGAGGTCCAGCAGGACCAGGCTCTGAATCAGGTCCTCGTCCAGATCGCGCAATTCCCGCAACAACTGCTGCTCGTCGGACTGGAAGCGGTACCCGGCCGGCGCGTACTTGGCATGCTGGAAAAATGGCCTTACCTGGGCCAAAATACGTTGGAACACGTCCTGGGAACATATGCCTTCCAGTTTTTGCCGCAGCGCTGCTTTAGCAAAGATGTCATAGAGTTTAAGCAGTTCGAAAACAAGGGATTTGCAGGCATCCTTGTGTTTTTCAAAAATGGAAAAGCATTTGTTTTCCGCTGGATCCTGAAAATAATAGTGCAGCAAGGCGGTCAGGTTTGCCGAGGTGGAGTATATTTCCTGCTGCATGAAAAAGTCGTACTTGCCGTGCAAAGAGATGTCCGCGACATTCAATCGCGAGCGTTTTAAGGCAGGAACATGTTCTTTGTTTTCACTTAAATCAAATACCGTGTAGCTGTTGTGGGTAAAATAGATTCCCTGTCCCTCGGACAGGGGGATCAAAAAGCGTGTTTTCGACAGCACGGAAGTCAAGTCTGAAGACACGACAACAAAATCACCCTGCGCGTCACTGCCTTTGCCGGCATAGAGCGACGAACCGGCTTTGACGGCAAATACTCCGGGCGTATCGGGCAAGGTGACGCAGGCGGAATAGGAGCCACGCACCTTGGTGTGCATCTTGCGGATGGCCCGTTTCATGGCGCCAATCACTGCCCTGGGATCAGATTGCCGATTGCCAGTCAGTTCCAGTGACAAAAAATGCTCAATCATGTGGATGAGCATCTCACCGTCATTATCCGACACCACGTGGTGCTGGTTTTCTTCTAAGAACTCCTTGAGCAGATCGGTGTTGGAAATGTTGCCGTTATGCGCGCCCACCAAGTGCAGCCGGCAGGTAATTTCGTGAGGCTGCGCGTTAATATCCGTAACAGACCCGTAGGTTGCCCAGCGGACCTGGCCGATGAACTTACAGCCTTGCAGCTTTTCAATTTCCAATTCTTCGATGACTTTTGAAGGCGCGCCGACCTTTTTCCTCAGCTTCACCTCGCCGGATGGGCTGCAACACGCGGCGCCCGTTGAATCATAGCCGCGATATTCCAGTTTTTTCAACAGGGAAGCGGCTTCTTTACCCAGATGGGGGTTCTGGCTGCCGTAAATGATGGATACAACGCCGCACATAGTTATAATCAGGCAGGCGTTCTGACGTCAATTTGTTTCATTTTCAGACACTACCAGGCACGAAATTTACACGCTTTCCGCTGCGCTTAACGCCGCAGCCTTTGTACCTCGCGAATTACCCTTTTATAATCCTGGAACGGGTGTGATGGAAAGAAAAAACAGGCAAACACCGGATACGCAACAGGATGTTTCATACTGGTTGTAACCGGTATCACACGCCTGCTGAAAGGTTACTGAGGCCCGCTGGGCCGGGGATTATCCGAGGCAGATGCGATCTCTTCCCTGCTGTTTCGCCCGGTACATAAGTTGGTCCACACGGTGCACAAACTCTTTGATCGTTTCGCTGGGTTGATACTGCCCAATGCCCATGCTTATTGTCAAATGGACTTCTCTGTTGTCAGGGGGCGCCACGTTTTCATCCTTAATGGCGTCCTTGAGCCTTTCGGCCGTAATTACGCCATCCACCTTTTTCGTCACCGGTAGCAGGATGGTAAACTCTTCGCCCCCATAGCGGTAGGCGGAGTCGGTTTTGCGCAGGCAGCTCTTTATTATACTGCCAAAGCGCACCAGCACGTTGTTGCCTTCCTCGTGTCCGTAGGTATCGTTAAAGGCCTTAAAGCCATCGATATCAAACAAAATAAGGGTGAGCGGCTGTTTATACCGGGTCGCGCGGTGCATCTCCGCCTGCAGTTGGGCGTAAAAGTGCCGTGAATTATATAGCTGTGTCAGGCTGTCTATAATACTGAGTGTGCGGAATTTTTCTTCACTTTCCTTTAACGCCTCCTGCGCCCGGATGCGTTCGATATAGCGCCCCAACCCCTCGGAAACGGCAAAGAGCAGGCTTTTTTCCTGCAGCAAGAAGGGGCCCTCGTCAATTTCGGGCCGTTCTTCAAGGTAACACACGCTGATACTGCCGATTTTCATTTTACGCACCCACAGGTCAGCAGAGATCTTCCAGGGAGTTTCCCTGTAATTCCCAGTCTGATACACGTCGCGGCCTAGCTCAATCCGCGCGCAGGCAATGGCGGGATATTGCCAGGCAGCGCGTAGCACATTCACTATTCTTTCGAATCTTTCGCGTAGGGAAAAATTTGGAATTTCCGTAATGGACAGTACGGTGTACAGGCAGTTCAGTTCCTTCACCCGTTCCGCCAGCATACCGGCCAGCTCCGCTTTCTCCTCCTGGACCTGCTTGTATGCCGCCAGGTTTCTGCCAATGGAAATGAGATAACGCGGAGCCCCCTTAGCGTCCAAAACAACAGACGCGCTGTATTGAAAAGGAATGGCCTGGCCGCCTTTGGTGATAAGCGATAATTCGACCGTACTTTTTCCCTTTTGCAGCACCTTTTGCGTCTCCTGCTGCGCGCGCCGCAGGTCAGATTCGCTATAGTAAGCGTCCGGTGCTTTGAGTTTGGCTATTTCCCGGTCATTGTAGCCACTGGCACTACGGAATGCCTTGTTCCAGCGAATCGCCTTGCCGGTGGTCCACTCAAAGACAAACACCGTGTCCGCGATGGCCTCGAGCAGCTTGTCAGCGAATTCTTTCTCTCCGCGCAGTTCGTCTTCCTTCCGCCTGAGGGACTTTTCCATGGTTTTGAACTCTGTAATATCAACGGCATAATGCAGATACACACCTTCATCGGCCGGGATCCAGTACATGTCCCAGGTTTTGCCGAATGCCTTGATAACCGCCTTTTTGCGCGCACCATCAGTTAGGCAGGTTTCTCCCTGGCAGATAGTGCAGGCGATTCCTAGTTCAGCGGGCACAGTGTTGGGAAAGTTGGCAAGCGCATCCCTGTGTTGCTTGCTTAAAAAGGATTCCTTGCTGAATGAACGCCAACAATAATCGCCAATGGTGACCCCCATGTTCAGGGCCATCTTATTGGCAGCCACAATGACCTTGTCTTTGCCCCTGACAAGCATGGCCGGATGGGGAAGTGAGGCCAGCAGCATGTCGTTGAGCCTGGCTGCCGGAGGCAGGGGTACAACATCCGCTGATTGCTTCAGTTCATGCCTTGAGGCGCTTAAATCGTCACCTGCCATAGTCCTTTGACCTCCTATTTATGCACAAAGAATCCCTGCTGCACATAAGAAAAATTATAATATCCCACCACGAATATTAATGAGTATATAGGCAAATCCGCTGCTTGTAAAGCAGGAATGCGATGGATTTATCATCAAACAGTGTGCCGTTTGTCACGAGTATCATGTTGCAGCTTGCCTAAGCGGAAAGCAGGGCCAACAGCTCGTTAAACGATGGGTGCAGAACCGGTTCCCCGTCTGTTGCCACATTGATGGTCTTTGCCTGTGTGAGCAAAGCCATATTGTTTTCCATTAAAGGGAAAGGCAAGACTTTGTCCCGCAAGGCGGTATTGCGCATAAGCTCCTTGTAATAGTCGGCCTGGCGGATACAAAAGCGGCAGCGGAGGTTGCACGTTTTATTTAATGACACCTGCACGTCTACCGGTCCGGAGTGCAGTGTGAGAGCACGAACCTGCCACTCCCTGGAATTACGCCATGAATAGGCCTGCTGCCGGATGCCGGCAACCGCTCTTCCGCCCAAACGGTAGGACCTGAATTACCTGGCGTTCACGGGATACACACCGCCGGCACGGCTGTCTGTGTACTGGTAGACATAACCGGCCACCGGCAGCGCAGCATCTATCTCCAGCCTGCCGAATGTACCGCTTGCCAAACCAAGTGCCGTGATGACGTCCTCTATCTTATACAAGCCGTATGCAGGCACCTGCACCGCCAGCTCAGCCATGGTAGCATGGCTATTCGCGTCCGTAAGCACAAGGTTCACGGCGGTCGGTTCCGAGTGGAAATTGGCCAGCACGACCATGGTCCGCCACGGGCCGGACTTCAGCACCACCGGGGTATATCCATGGTCCAACAACGCGGTGACGCCTCCGGTCACACCGGGATCTGATGTGATATTGTCCACAATACCGCCAATGGCGTATATGGGCAAGCAGGCCGTCACGCGCACCAGGCCTTCCATGTTCTGCATGACGGTGCTGTCTTTGAGGTAGCGGATAACATTATTCATAGGTGTGTAGCGGTCCTGGACCAGGTAGAGTGTTTTTCCCGCCTCCAGTGCACCGGCATGAAACAGCTCTACTTTCACGTGCACGCTGCCGGGCTGCCGGCTGATGAAACCCATGTTGGAGCGAAAGTCCGGCATGTCCGCTACGTAAGGGAAGTAAAACACCCGCGCCTGCTGGTTTTCCTGGTAAAAAGGATACAAGCCGCCGGTGTGGCTGCTTGTGTACTGCCGGCAGAAGCCCGCCAGCTCGCGGTCGGCAACGACCTCCAGCATGCCGTACGCCCCGTAGGAAGCGCCCAAGTCCGCGATAATGTCGTCCACCGCATAGGCGCCGTGAGCGGGAATGGTTTCCGTGACACTGTGGCTGATGCCCTGTGATTGGCTGCTGTAAAAATTAAACGTGCAGCTACAGGACATGTCCGTGGCATTGCTGACAGCTATACGGGTGGTCCACGGCCCGGACTGCAGGACTATGGGTGTTGTCAGCGTGGTGCCGGTAGACGGGGTGACCGCCGCTACAGAGGGATCGGAGCTGGTGTTGTCCGCCGGCCCGCCGATGGTGTCGATATAGCCGCAGGCACTGACGCGCAAACACCCCACGCTGATTCCGGCGCCCATGTCCGTTATGATACTAGTAACGGGCAGATAGCCGTTGGCCGGCACGGTGTAGTCCTTGACGGCCGCCGGCGTGCCGTCCGGCCCGTAGGCATAGACCGTGACCGGCTGAGCGGTTGCATGGAGGTTGCTAAAACCCAGGTTGGAGCGAAATTGGGCGTCTTCGCGCACAAAGGGCAGAAAGCAGTCCGTGCTCGTCAGCGCCCGGGTGGTGAATGGGTTGTCCGGCAACCAGTCAGATTTGCTCGTGGTCCTGACGGACCACAGGTAGGTCGTGCCCGCGGACAATCCCGACAACCTGTAATAGAAGCGCTCCGGGTCCGCAATAGACAGAATCGTGTAGCCGCCGGCCCCTTCCGGCTTGTAGCGCACCTCGAATCCGGAAGCGGCCGCGCTGCCGCAGTAGGCCCACTGCAGCAACAGGTCCGTCGGCAGGTTGCCCTGCCCGTCCGCTGGATAACACATGCACAGGGCCTGTGTGTCCGTCATCGTGTAAAACCCATAGTCCACACCGCCATTGGCCCAGGGGGAATCTTCCGTGGTCACGCCGTTGCCCAGGGCGCGTACGTTCCAGCAATACTCCGTGCCGGTTTGCAGGTTGCTCAGCTCTAATTGCTCGTAGTCCGGGTCCAGGCTGCTGTAGCTGTACGCGCCTCCCTGCACTTTTACACGCACCTGGACGCCCTGCTCATCGGGATCTGAGTTGCAGTCCTGCCATTCAAGGGCCAATGCGGTGGGAAGGGCCAGGGAACCGTGCTGCGGATTGCGCAGCAGCGGAGGGTTCAGCTCCTCGGGTGAACCACTCAGGTACTCATCGGCCCCGATATCCATACCCGCGCCATGGGGCCTTAAGTCCCCGTCAATGTCCACCGTGAAACCGGCAATCTCCTCGCCCTGGTCCACGGCCTGGGGAATGCTGCCGGACAGGTGCAATTCCCCGGCGGAGGTGTCCGCAAACCAGGCGTTCTGCGCGCTCGTGCAGTTGGAGGACACCGTACCCGTTGCGCCGTCGCGGGCGGCAATGGCCTTGTTGGTCAGGTTGTTGGCGATGTACACCCCGGTGGTGGCGGAAAAACGGTACTCAATGGCATTGGGGTAGCTGTTTTCCATATAAATGGTGTTGTTGTACACCTGGGCGTCCGGCGCGGTCTCCAGGCCGATGCTCACATCCGCGTTGCCGTCCACACTGTTGTGATAGATGAAGTTGTTGCGGATCACCCCGCCGGTGTGCCCGCGGCTGCCTAAGCCGAAGCCGATGCCCCGGTCGCAGTTGATAATCACATTGTCTTCCACCAGCGTGCCTTCCGAGCTGGACCAGAAGTGCACCGCGTGTTCGGCAATATCGCTGTCCGGGCTGCGGATACCGCGAAAGGTGTTGCCCCTCACCTGCCAGTACTTGCCGTTGTGGCAGTCAATGCCGCCGATGTAATACTGCGGGCCGATGCCCGCGCTGTACTCCAGCAGGCTGTCCAGCAGCAGGCCGTTGTCCGATGTCAGGCCCATGTTGCCGGAGTCAAAGGGGATTTTCACCATTTGCTCATAGGTGTCCAAGATGTGCAGATCGCGCATCACCACGTTGTCCACGTCAAGCTGCAGTTGGATGGCGTGATTGCACACGTCGCGCAGGGTCAGGTGGGCTGTCTGAAAATAAGCGCCTGCCACATTGAACACGTGGCTGACCCCGCCATACATGCCCTGACCCGCGATAGTCACGGCGTCCCGGTCGCCCGATTGGCCCAGGACGACCACATTTTCCGCTTCTATCCACAGCATGTTGTCCAGCGTGTAGCTGCCGTCCGCAACCAGGATGGTCCGCGCTCCGCCGGAGTAATTGGCGGCGTCCACGGCAGCGTTCAGTTCCGCCACCGTGTGCACCACCACGGCGTTACCGTCAAAAGTGGCGGCAGACACGCTCGCGCACAACGGGCCCTCATCCCCCTGCCCGTCATAGGCGCTCACCTGGTAGCTGTACACGCTGTCCGCGGCCAGGCCGCTGTCCGTATAGGTTGTAGCAGTGACATCCGCCACTTGGGAGCCGCCCCGGTAGACCCGGTAGCCCGCTACACCCCCGTTGTCCGCCGCGGGATGCCAGTGCAAAGTAATTTTCGCGGCTGACACCCCATAGGCGCACAGGCTCTCCGGCGCGGTAGGCGGCTGGCTGTCCAGCACTATCCCTGCTAACGCAGGGGCAGGCAAAAAAACACACAGGAGCAGGGACAGAAGCAAAACAATACATTTGGCCATCTCAACAGCACTCCTTCCGCGTACAGGCATGCACGCCCGGCTGGGTATGCATTAAACATACGTCTTGTTAGGGAGTTGGCAAGGGGCAAAGGATATGCCGGCAACTGAAGGGTGTGGGCAAGGGGCGACAGCCGGGGGCATCCGCCCCCGGCAGGGGATCAATCTTTTTTGTAGCCGCGCAGGATACGGGCCAAGCTCTCCTTGTCCGAAGCGGAAGCGAACAGTTGCTGTTCTACCTGGTGGAAGTCCTTGCCTTGCAGCAGCAGGCTGTTGAGCAGGGAAATGGCTTTTTTGCGCGGGATAAATTCAAACTGGTAGGCACTGGCGATTTCCGAAGCCAGCTTGGCCCGGCAGTCGGATACTTCCTGCCTGCGCTTACCAGCGGATTTCTGCTGGCCGTCAAACAGCACGATGTTGAAATAGCCGCCCACACCCACGTTGTTGGTACAGGCCGAATTGGTGGCGGATATGATGGTCAGCAGGCCGTCGGCGGGATCGATGTTGCTGCGCCGTTGTTTTAGGGTCTTGTTCATGGTAAACTGGCTGAACACCAAATCCGACGTGTCCTGGCCGGAGCCGATGGAATGAAAGATACTCTGCACTTTTTTCACGGAACCGTCTATCATGGACAGGGAATAGATGTGGAACAGGCCGTCCGCG
>Ga0272441_10009883_pt1 | contig 14603 bp, 13 predicted proteins | sample SSMProp6N_FD_193582 | JGI IMG/M metagenome (GOLD analysis project Ga0272441, IMG submission 193582) | Marine sediment archaeal communities from Little Sippewissett salt marsh, Falmouth, MA, United States - SSM-Prop-6N | ecosystem: Environmental > Aquatic > Marine > Wetlands > Sediment ... | reverse complement strand
TATGCTCCTTTTATTGAGTAGCTTGAATACCATAAAAAATAACCAGAAGAAGAGAGTAGTGCCCATTACCTTAAACACTGCCCAAATAATTAAAACCTCTTTACTAAATTTTTCTAATCACTGATATATTCTGGATTTAAAGTAAAGACATAGGGTACGTTTCTGTATTTACCCGCATAATCCAGGCCATATCCCACAACAAATTTATTTGGTATATCAAATCCAAAATAATCAACAGTAATATCGACTTTTCTTCGGGCGCTTTTCGTTAAAAAAGTACATACTTTTACACTCGCAGGTTTTCTTGATTTTAACATGCGCAGAAGATAATCTAAAGTCAATCCAGTATCTACAATATCCTCTATAATTAATACATCTTTTCCTTCAATATTTACATCTAAATCCTTTAAAATCCTTACAACTCCCGATGATTTTGTTTCCGCTCCATAACTGGATATTGCTATGAAATCAAATAACATAGGGATTGAAATTGCCCGGGCTAAATCTGCCATAAAAATAACAGCTCCACGCAAAATACCAATGAGAATTAAATTTTTCCCTCGATAATCTTCTGAGATTTTTTTACCTAATTCAGTAATTTTACTTCTAATTTCATCTTCACTAATTAAAATTTCGTTCACTTCATCATATGTAACCATAATTTTCACCTGCCTTGTATATTTTTATCATTTTTTATCATTTTAGTTGATATAAACAACCTTTACACAAAGAATATTTTTTGTATTTTTTGTAATTTTTACCCTATTATCCAGCCTCAATCCAATAATCCAAACGATTTTTCCCTCAGCGTCCACTAAAAAAGGTATTTTATTACGGCGATTTTTAGCAATCTTCAAATCAATAAAAAAATCTTTTATTTTCTTAAAACCTTTCATGTTTAGCGGATTAAACTTATCTCCTGCCCGTCTATTTCTTATCCTAAATGGAAGTTTTACCTCATCAATATCTATAAATTCGTAAAACTTTTTTTCACCAGGGCTATTCATTGAATGCTTATAGGAATCTAATTTTAATGGTTCTATGATTTCTGTTTCGACAGAAAGTTTTAAGAGTTCAATTATTTCTCTGGTTTTTTTGGGAAATGATAAAACATATTCCCATTTCTGAGAAACATGATTGAGATTTTGAGAGATATCACTTTCATTGAATATGAAAAGTTCATTATAAGTTTTTTTTATTTTTAAATTTCCCGGAAGGTCAAGATATTTTTCTCCTGACTGTTGAGTCATCAACCGAACAATATAAGAGATATGCAAAAATGTAATATCGTTTAAATCTCCTTTTACCTCTTTGATCGATCTTCTGATAATCTCTCTTTTTAATGCCAGGGCACAAGAGTTTAATTTGTCTAAATCCAAAACTATTCTATCGGTTGTTATAAGATGAGTTGCTGTCTGAAAGAATCTTTCGCTTTCCATCTGAAAATATCCTGAAACTTCTGAGGCAACATTACTCAAATTCAATAAATTTTTATATATATTTTGATTATACTCTTTTAAAAGAAACGGCAATAATTCTAACCTAACTTTATTTCTAAAATATATCGGCTTTTTATTGGTTAAGTCAACCCGATACTTTAATTTATTTTTACAGCAATATACTTCAATCTCCTGCCTGGTACATCCAATCAGTGGGCGAATAATATGATGACGTACCGGTGGAATTCCTTTCAATCCCTCTAGTCCACATCCCCTTATGATTCGCATCATCACAGTTTCCACCTGATCGTCTGCATTATGTCCCAGGGCAATTTTAGTAGCATGGAAAAATGTCGCAGCTTTTTCATAAAACCGGTAACGTATTTCTCTGGCAGCTTCTTCGATGGAAATTGATTTTTTTCTGGAGTAATCGTGAATGTTGTACTTTTCAACCTTATATGGTAATTTCAGTTCATTTGCCATGTTTACCACAAATATCTCATCTTCATCCGAATCCTTTCCGCGAAGCAAATGGTTGAGATGTGCAATGTAAATCGATAGATTATATTTAGTTTTCAGCGAAAGTAAAAATCGCAATAAGGAGATTGAATCCGGTCCGCCTGATACACCTACCAGAATTTTATCTTTGAAAGAAATCATATTCCATCTTTTAATCGTATCCAGGGCTTTCTCTTCCAACATTATTTGTCTCCTTGCAATTAAAGGTCTTTCGTAATGAAAGACCTTTAATAAATAGAGAAATATATATGGTGGCGGTGCTGAGATTCGAACTCAGGACACTGCGGGTATGAACCGCATGCTCTAGCCATCTGAGCTACACCGCCAGAATGTAGTCGCTAGAGGGTAGTGAACAGTATTTAGTAGCAATAATTTAATCTTAAAACCCTAAGTCTTTATAGTTAACAAGTAATGGACTTAAAAAAAGATGCTTATAGACTAAAATATTTTAGTTATTATGGTAAAAGAAAAATCTAGCGAAAATCAAAACTACGACAAATAGTTATTTATATTGTTTAAATATCTAATATACTAACAAAAAACCTCTATCAGTTTTTCAACTAAGAGGTTTTTAATTTGGTTGCGGGGGGCGGATTCGAACCACCGACCTTCAGGTTATGAGCCTGATGAGCTACCTAACTGCTCCACCCCGCGTCAAATTTAATTCTTTATTCTATTGCCAAAAAACACATAATTTATTATACCATAAAAATGCCGGAGGCCGGAATCGAACCGGCACGAGCCTTACAACTCGCAGGATTTTAAGTCCTGTGCGTCTACCTATTCCGCCACTCCGGCAGACTAGATAATTATATGATAAATCTTTCTGTACGTCAATAGTAAAGGAATAATAATCTCTATATTATTTTAATATTATTTTTCTAGATCTTAATATGAAACTGCCTTATATGTAAACCTGATAAAAAATCGATTTAAGTAGTTTTTACATAAATAACCAAAGAGATGTATTCTATTTCAAAATCAATTATTTTCCATTAAGCATTAATGGAAAATAATTGAAACGATTTATTTCACATCAATACCTTTAAAAAGAATTTCACCTGGTTTGGTTAATCCAAGTTTTTCCCGCGCAATTTTTTCAATTGATTTTTCCTGATTTAACCATTCGATTTCTTGAGATAGATTTTTATTCTCTGATTTGAGCATCTCTATTTCTGTCTCCAGAGAGTGAATGTCTTGTTTAAGTTGCAATATTTTCGCATATTTATCAGAAAATACATACATCGCATAGAATAGTAATAGTAAGATCAATACCCAAATGATTTTTGACCGAAATATCGATTTAACCGATATCATTTTAGATTATAAACTGCCTTTCCCCGATAGACTGCTAAATCTCCAAGTTGTTCTTCAATTCTCAACAATTGATTGTATTTTGCAATCCGTTCCGATCTACAGAGCGAACCTGTTTTAATCTGCCCGGCATTGGTGGCAACTGCCAGATCAGCAATGGTAGTATCTTCAGTCTCACCGGAACGATGTGAAATTACCGATGTAAAACCTGCACGTTTTGCTGATTCAATTGTATCCAGTGTTTCAGATAATGTTCCGATTTGATTAAGTTTAATAAGTATGGAATTCGAAGCACTTAACTGTATTCCTTTGAGTAGCCGATTTTTATCAGTAACATACAAGTCATCTCCGACAATTTGTATTTTATGTCCTAATGTTTTAGTCAATTTCACCCAACCTTCCCAGTCATCTTCCGCAAGTCCGTCTTCAATCGAAATAATGGGATATTTTTCCACCAATCCGGCATAGTATTCTATCATTTCATCAGAAGTTCTTACAGTCCCTTCTCTGGATAAAACATACTTTCCGTCCTTGTACAATTCAGATGCTGCAGGATCCAGGGTAATAAATATATCCTTTCCTGGTTGATAACCTGCTTTTTGAATAGATTCAACAATGAGTTGGATTGCTTCTTCGCTTGATTTTAAATTAGGTGCAAATCCTCCCTCATCTCCTACTGAAATATTGTATTTGTTCTTCTTTAAGACTTTTTTTAGAGTGTGAAATGTTTCAGCACCCATTCTAAGACTTTCTTTGAAATTAACTCCTCCTGCTGGTGAAATCATAAATTCCTGTAAATCAACTCCGCTATCGGCATGTTTTCCACCGTTTAATATATTCATCATAGGAACAGGTATTTCACGAGCATTGACACCACCTATATAACTATAGAGTGGCAATCCTATTAGGTCGGCAGCTGCTTTTGCCGTTGCGAGAGAAACACCGAGCAGGGCGTTTGCACCCAAATTACTTTTATTCGGGGTACCATCAAGTTCTATGATAATATTATCTATTAGTAATTGGTCCATCGCATCATACCCAATGATTTCAGCTGCAATGATTTCATTCACATTTTCGACGGCTTTTTTCACGCCTTTACCCAGATACCTTTTTTCATCACCATCTCTCAACTCAACTGCTTCATGGACTCCTGTGCTGGCTCCGGAAGGTACTTGAGCTACTCCGATTGCACCGCTTTCCAGCTCAACTTCCACCTCAATCGTTGGATTTCCTCGTGAATCTAAAATCTCTCTGGCATATACATCATAAATATCACTCATCTTCCTATCTCCTTTATAAAGTTAATCTTATATTAAATCATCGGTTTAAGCTTTGCAATTTTTATTTTAATCTAACCTGAAAAATAACTAAACAAAAATGAACCAAGACTGAAATAGATTAATAAACTTCCGACATCTACAGTTGTTGTAATAAATGGTCCGGTTGCTATAGCAGGATCAATATTGATTTTTGTAAAAATTAAAGGGAGTAAAGTTCCAACGGTTGCAGCAGTTATCATTGTGACACATAATGATAAACCAATCGCCAACCCCAAAAGATAACTGTTTTGCCAAAGCAATGCAACAACACCAATGGTAATGCCCGAAATACAGCCGATAAGTAAGCCTACTTTAGCCTCTGTCCAAATATTTCTCCATAACTCATCCAACTTTAGTTGTCCGGTTGCTAATGCACGCACAGTAATAGTAGATGATTGAGCACCCACATTCCCCCCCATTGCCATAATGATTGGAATAAAAAATGCTAGAGCAACCACTGATTGAAGGATATCGGAATGATACTTGATCACTGTGCCGGATATTATTTCGCCAAACATACATACAAATAACCAGGGAAGCCGTGACTTCATCCTGGTGAAGGAATTCGCTTTAATTAATTTATCTTCATATATCTCAGATGAACCAACCATTTTATGAATATCCTCGGTAACCTCTTCCTCTAATACATCAATAATATCATCAACAGTAATAATTCCGAGTAAAACCATTTTTTTATTTATTACCGGTAAAGCTAAAAAATCATAATCGGATATTTTTCTGGCAGCTTCTTCCTGGTCATCATCATCAAAAACACTGACAACATCTTCTTCCATTATTTCAGATATTTTTACCGAAGGTTTTGCCAGGATTAAATCACGCAATGATAATACACCTATCAATCTTTCTTTTTTATCAACAATATAGACATAATAAATCATCTCTGCTTCCGGACTTAATTCTCTAATTTTATTAATGGCATCACCCGCAATTAAATCTTCCGGAATAGCAACAAATTCATTATTCATGATGCTTCCGGCGGTATTCTCTTCATATTTTAAAAGTTCTTCAATACCTGCGGCTTCCTCTTTCGGCATTAGATCTAATAGTTCTCGCGATTCCTGGGGAGTCATTTCACTTAAAACATCAACAGCCTCATCCGTATCCATCTCTTCTAAGATATCTGAAGCTTTTTCTTTGCCCAAGGCATCCATGACATCTGTTTGTAAATCAGACCCCAGTTCAGTCAGTAATTCAGCGATCTTTTCATCATCTTTTAATATTTTAAATATTTCTATCAGCTGGCCTAATGGAATAAAATCAACGATTTCAGCAAAATCAATTGGGTGTAAGTTGCTAATAATTTCTTTTACTTCTTCATTCTTTTTTTCATTTAACATTCGAAGAATATTTTTTGCGAATTCTTTTCTTCTTTCTTCCATATTCTAATCTTCCTTTTTAACAACTCGGAAATATTTTTTATGAATAATTCTATTTATCATCATTTTAAGATAGTATGGGTATTTATATTCCAATGTTACTCATCATCCTTTTTCCTAATTTCTCCAATTAATTCGTATAAAGTTGACGCATGCTTCGCTGGAACATTCTTCAAAGGTACTTCGAGGACTTTAAATCGTGTAGTTTTAGTTGGAAAACGAATCTCAATTTCATCGTTATCTTTGATTTCGTCCCCTGCCTTTGCAATCTGCTGATTAATCCGTACACATTTTGCCAGACAAGCTTTTTTTGCTTCCGTTCTTCTTTTGATTATTCTACTGATTTTAAGAAATTTATCTATTCGCATTATTAATTTACTAATTTCCCTATTATTCAATTCCCTAATTTTGTCGATTGACTGATTATTTTATATTTATAATACCATTAGAAAAATATATTTGTATTAAACTCATCAAATATTTCTACGATACATCAATAAACGTGTTAGAAAAATATATTTTTTCCCAACTATATTTTTGTTTTTAATTGAGGAAAAAGAATGACTTCTTTTATTGAACTTGAATTTGTCAACAACATCATCAGTCGGTCAATACCAATTCCCAAACCTCCTGCTGGTGGCAGGCCATACTCTAGTGCTTCAATATAGTCCTCATCCATAAAATGGCTTTCCAAATCTCCAGCATCTTTCTTAGCAGCCTGTTCTTCAAATCTTCTTTTTTGCTCTGCAGGATCATTTAATTCAGTGAAAGCATTCGCCAGTTCCATTGAATTAATAAACAACTCAAAACGCTCAACTAATTTTGGATTATCTTTCTTCTGTTTTGATAAAGGAGATACTTCTATCGGGTAATCAATAATAAAAGTTGGTTGAATTAAGTTTGGTTCAACGTATTTTTCAAAAAGCTCATTAGTCATTTCACCCCTATTTATGTTATCCTTCATTTCCAGGTTACATTTCTTGATCACTTTTCCAAAGTCTTCTTCGGATAAATCTTCCATGTTAATACCGCATGCTTCTTTGATTGATTCATACATGCTGATTCTTCGCCAGGGAGATGTAAAATCAATTTTATTTCCCTGGTATTCAATCTCAAGTTTTCCAAATACATTTTTTATAATATATACAATGAGTTCTTCGGTAATCTGCATCATACTTTCATAATTTCCATAAGCTTCATATAATTCGACCATTGTAAATTCTGGATTATGCTTTGTAGAAATTCCTTCATTTCTAAAATTCCGGCTTAATTCGTATACCTTCTCCAATCCGCCAACAAGCAATCTCTTCAGGTATAATTCCGGAGCTATTCGTAAATAAAAATCTCTATCCAATGCATTATGGTGTGTAATAAATGGTCTCGCTGTTGCTCCCCCGGGAATAGGCTGCATGATGGGTGTCTCAACTTCCAGGAATCCTTTATCATTTAAAAAATTCCTTAGATACTGTGTTACTTTGCTTCTTTTAATAAAAATATCACGCACCGAAGAATTTACAATTAAATCAACATATCTTTTTCTGTATCTAGTTTCAATATCTCTTAAACCATGCCATTTCTCAGGTAAATTTCGGATAGATTTACACAAAAGAGTAAATATTTCGGTGAAGATTGTCAATTCTCCAGTCTTTGTTCTAAAAACTAACCCACTAATACCAATGATATCTCCAACATCGATTCGTCCAAATAGTGCAAAAGATTCCTGTCCGATTTTATTCGATTTTACATATATTTGCATCTTTCCTTCAACATCTTCAATATCTGCAAATGCAGCTTTGCCATGTTTTCTGAGAGCCATTATTCTTCCGGCAATTGTTACTGATTCCTGACTGCTTTCACCAACTTTGAGGTTATTGAATTTTTGGATAATTTCACCTATTTTATCCTTTCGGTCAAACCTTTGCCCAAACGGATCAATCCCCTCATTTTTTAAATTCTCTATCTCATTCTTTTTGTTCAAAATCATTTCTTCTGTGCTTTTTTTAATATCCATCCATCCATCCTTTATTATTCTATAATGTCAATAGTGAGAAAATTGAAATTTACCAATATGTTCAATATCCCTGGATTGCAAAAGTTGTCTTAAAGTCAATCATGCCATACAAACAAATAATGAACAAAGTATTCTGTATTTAAAATATCTGAAACTCTGTTCATTATTACGTTAATTAAAAATTATTTTTTAATCTAAAAACTATTTAATATCCAACACTTTAAAAGTTAGTTGGCCTGCGGGAACTCTAATCTCTACAATATCTCCCTTCTTCTTGCCTAATAAAGCTTTCCCAATCGGTGAAGAAATAGATATTTTACCAAAATCCGGCTCAGCTTCCACGTAATCTAAAATGATATATTTATTTTTCTTTTTAAGCTTTAAATCTTCGACAAAAACTTCTGATCCCAATGATACAAATTCCAGATTTTTTTTGTTTTCATCAATTAATTCATAATTTTCTATAATTCTTTCCAGGGTAAATATTCGCCCCTCAATAAAAGCTTGCTCATTTTTTGCAGAATTGTATTCTGCATTTTCGGAGATTTCTCCAAAACTGACTGCATTTCTTATTTTTTCGGCAATTTCTTTTCTTTTTACCGTTTTAAGATGATGGAGTTCTTCCTCTACTTTTTTTAAGCCTTCAGCGGTCAACATAACCTTTTTATCAAACATTGAACCTATCTCCAATGAAATTTTATTTCTTATTTTTTATATTCGCCTATTAAATTTAAGCACTATTATCTTTTAATAAAGAAATAGTGCCTAAATTTTAAACAGTTATCTATACTGCAAATTATAAAGTATTGGTTTTTTCTTGTCAAATAAATTTAATAACTATCTTTTACAGGCAGATAATAGAATAGATTTTATCTTATCAATAAAAAACTACAAAATATTTCTCCCGTAAAAGCGATAGATGTTAGATTACGCTTAATTTTTTACCACATCTTTTAAAAATATCCAATGCTTCTTCAATGTCTCTATCCGTATGAGTTGTCATTACATGAGATCTAAGCCGGTTTGTACCCCGTGGAACTGCCGGAAAAATAATCGGACAAATAAAAACGCCCTCTTCATTGACCATTTTACAAAGTTCAAGCGTATCCTCTTCATTTCCAATAATGAGCGGTATAATAGCTGTCACGCTTTCACCAATATTATATCCCATTTCACGGATTCCGTCTCTAAACTTTTTCATATTATTTCCTAAATTCTCGATGCGCTCCGGTTCGTCTTCAATGACTTCCAATGCTGTTTTTGCAACTGCAGCTGTTACCGGAGGTAGGGGAGCAGAAAAGATAAAAGGCCTTGAGTTATGTCTCAAGTAATCAACCATATCTTTTTTACCGGCAATATAACCTCCTACCGAAGGGATTGTTTTACTTAAAGTACCCATATGAATGTCAACCGCATCTTCTAAACCAAAGTATTCTTCTATTCCATGTCCGGTTTTGCCTAATACACCAATTGAATGAGCTTCATCTACCATGACTTTTGCATTATACTTTTTAGCCAAGCGGGAAATCTCTGGTAGATTAGCAACATCTCCGTGCATACTATAGACCCCATCGACAATGATAATCTTATTGACAAAATCATTTGATTTTTCTAAAATACTCTCAAGGCTATCCATGTCATTATGTAAAAAAGTTTTAAATCTTGCGCCTGAGAGCATGCAACCGTCAATAATACTGGCGTGATCAATCTTATCCATTATAATTAAATCTCCTCTCTGGTAAAGAGAAGTGATAGCAGCTAAATTAGTAACATACCCGCTGGTATAGGTTATGGCAGATTCGGCTCCTTTAAATTCTGCAATTTTTGCTTCTAACTCTTCGTGCATCTTAGTGGTGCCCGATAGAAGTCTTACCCCTGATGTACCGGTACCGTATTTCTCCAAAGCCTTTATTGCTGCTTCCTTTAGCCTTGGATGATCGATTAATCCTAAATAATTATAGGATGCAAACATGATTTTTTCTTTTCCGTCAATAATCACTCTTGATTCGGAGGCATTTTCAACCGTTTTTAGATAAAAAAATTTTTTTTCCTCTTTTAACTTATCCACTCTCAGTTTTAATTCATTAATTCTATCTTCCAACAACATTGTCATAACCATTCTCCTTTAAATTTATTTAATTTAATTTTTCAATTCTCGGTTTAAATCCTATTTTCTCAACTAAATTCAAATAATCATCCGGCAGTAATTCATCCGGAGATTTACCTGAAACCGCGGCTAATGTTGCCTGAAACACATTTGTTCCAAAAGATCGACCATTAAATTCAGGTGTTGTTGTTATCAGATAACTGACTCCACGGTTCTTTAAATCTTTCACATTCTCGCTGGTAACTGTATTTGTAATAACAACTTTACCATACATATCTTTTGGCATATATTGACTTATTCCTAAATAATCACCGGCAATAATATCAACCTCGTTAAAATACTTAACATATTTCAAATTGGATTTTTCCTGTTTTTCACCGGTTGGGTACAAATATTTAATCGGTACATATACGAATATTGGCAACAGAATTCTGGCAATTTGATTAATTGTTTTAAATGAATGCATTGGAATAGGAACATTTAAACAGAAAATTAAATCCCCAAAGGTCATTTTGCAACCTGCTTCAATTAATCCTTCAGCTAATCCAAACCGGTCAACGGTAATGGTCACTAATGCTTTTTTTCCTTTTAATACAATATCTGTCTGGTTTTCAATATATTTAACGACACTTTTTTCTAATATGTATTTGATACCGGTACCGTCAACAATTGGTGTTTTTTTTATAACATTGACAATCCTTTCAGACTCCCTAATGGTATATCTTTTCCCATTCGGCCCGGAGTACAGATACAAATCAGTTCCACCCAGGCTAAAGATGTCTACTTTCCCGTCAAATTCTTGGAAAATTTCGATCATCTTTTTAACATCGCCATTAGTACCCCTTCTTTCTATCTCAATTTTTTCTCCGAGTATTTCCACCTGTACCTTATGGTCTCGCGTTGAAGAACCCAGGCTGACTCCTAATACCTTTTTCATTTTAAATCCTCCAAAAAATCTATGATTAAGTTCCTATTTCCTTTACAATTTCCATTATTTTTTCAGGATTAACATATTGATCGCTTGTAATAGGTGAATTTCCTATAATTTCACCTATCACCTGAACACTAAAGATTTTCTCGACAACCGGAACCCGTTTATCAGAACCTAAAAATATAATCAAATCAAAATCCGATAATTGCACAATTACATCCATTATCTTATCAAAAAGTTCCACTTTATCCTTCTCTCGAATAAATTCATACCTTTCCTTCTGGGTAAAAAGTAAAATAAATTCAATGCCGAGGTCTTCAGCGTACCTGGTAATCTCTTCTTTATTTTTTATGGGAAAACCAATTAAAGCAATCTTCTTACCTTTTCTAATCTCTCCAAGGCTTTCTAATCTTGACACAAAAGTTCTTTCTATGCCTAATTTCCTTGCGACTCCCTCCTGAGTGATACCTTCAGAACGTAAATGTAAAATCTTATTTATTTCTTTAAAGATTTTTTCATTGCTGATTACTTTGTCACCAATCCTGGTGAAATGCATTTTAAACTCCTGTGTACATATTTGTATACAGGTAATATAACATAATTAATTCACCTTAGCAAATTTTATTATTAGGCCTATATTTTATTCTGACTTCTATTTTATTAAATTGATGAAATTAATGATGTGCCGTATCTTAGACTGATACATAAAAATTTAATCTTGAATGGTAGCAAGATTGAAGCTTAAGATGATTTAAAGGAATAGAACACTATTTAGGAAATTATCTTAGATGAGAAAATTTAAATTCTAAGGATGTAAAAGGGATTAATCTTCATGTTTCAAAAAATCTTTATTAATTGAATTTTGATTTTGGAAAATTGCACAAGATTTTCAGATATTTGAGATTCCAGAATAGGTAAATTTCAGTATTTTTTCTCCGATAATATGCTTTTATCGAAAATGAAGAGAAAGATATGTTAATACATGAAATATTGAAGAAAGCCTTATGATTCATCTTTCAAGAATATCTCACGATGTTAGCTTATTTTTCTATTTTATTACCCCTCCTCCCAATAAAACATCTTCCTGGTAAAATGCCGCTATCTGCCCGGGAGTTATTGCTCTTTGGGGATGAAATAATTCAACCAATAGTTCATCTGTTTCAGTTTCATATACGGCTGCTCTTGAAATATTACAATTATATCTAATCTTTACATCAACATTTATCGGAAATGTTAAACTTTTTCCTGATATGATATTTATTTGATTTACTTTAAAACATTTTTTGTATAAATCATCATTTCTTCCTAAGATCACTTCATTTCTTTTCACATCAATCTTAACAACATATTTTCGTTCGTTTAATGATATTCCTAATTTTTTCCTCTGACCGATAGTATAAAATGGTACCCCCCCGTGCTTTCCAAGTAGTGTTCCCTTAGTATCTCTAAAATTGCCTCCGGTAATTACCTCTTTTACATTTCTTTTTAAAAAACTTCTATAATCATTATCGGGTATAAAACAAATTTCCTGGCTATCTTTTCTGTTATGGTTCTCTAAATTGTATTTTTCAGCCAGCTTTCTAACCTCTTCTTTCCTGAATTCTCCCAAAGGAAATAGAGTATGTGATAATATTTCCTGGTTCATTTGCCAAAGAAAATAAGATTGGTCTTTTTTTTCATCTTTTGCTTTTTTGAGAGTGTGTAATGTTTCGCGGGTATCAAATTGATTAACAACATAGTGACCGGTGGCAATATAATCCATGCCTTCTGCAAGAGCTTTTTTTAAAAACAGTCCAAATTTTATTTTTAAATTACAGACGGAACATGGATTAGGGGTTCTCCCTTTCATGTATTCTTCTTTAAAATATTCAATGATTTCCCGATTAAATTCATTTGAAAAATCCCAAATCGCAAAGGGTATATCTAGTACTTTTGCAACGTTACTGGCAAATGCAATGCTTTTTTCTATAGCATTTTGGCAGTCATACTTTCCACTTTCAGAAAATAAATTATTACAATCGCCAATCAACCTCATGGTCACACCGCTAACATCGTACCCTTCTTTTTTTAACATGATAGCAGCTAAAGAACTATCAACCCCTCCGCTCATAGCAACTAATACTTTTTTTTTATTTTTTTCCTGTAACATCAATACAACCTTATTTTATCGAAAAATAATTATACCCTAAGCAAATTTAATTCCTCATCCTCCAAGGGTAATATTTTTTTTACCAACGGTGTCTCATGTTTTAGTGTGTGATAATAGTTGATTTCAATTTCATTATATCCTTCTTTATCGCAATACCTTGATACAATTCTACAAGCTTTTAAAATCAATTCTTCATTTAAATCGGCATTTGTTTTAAGCAAAGCTGTTGGTCCTTTTGTTTTTTTTGGTTTGAATAAAATATCTCCAACTTTAAAAAAGGTTTCTATTAAACTATTTTCACCCATATTCCTACCAATGACTATTTTGGTATCGCCATCCAGTCTAAAATGTCTTCCTATCTTTAACAGTTCAATATCCTTCATGTCATATTTTTCATGCGATAATAGATCTTTTAGACGGTGAGCAAATCCAGGTTCGGTTAATTTGCATCCCCCGGCAGGAGAAGGATATTTAATTATTCCCATTCGTTCAGCCAATGCGATTTGTCGTTTTCTTGACCGACCGGATATGTTAAGCAATTTATTTCTGTCTACAATTCCATTTTTCTCCGGAATTGTTTCCGGTAATAATAATGCGGATAATGGTCTCAAAATCAATCCGGAATATCCGGACATTTTTTCTATTAAACTCAAGCTGCCTCTATTCTGAGACATGGGCCTTTCACCCAGAACTTCTCCGCTAATAATAAAAGAGGCATTAATCCGATTCATAAAATCACCGGCACTCTTAAACATAAATGCATGACAATCGATGCAGGGATTGATATTTTTTCCATATCCGTGTAAAGGGTTTTTTAATATATTCATATACTCCAAGCTGATATCAACTATCTTTAAATCAATTTCAAAATCCGGATTGATATATTTTTGATCTAATCCAAAAAATGGAGTTCTAAAATTAACACCGACCACGTCTATTCCCTGATTCATGATCAATTTTATTGCTAAAATACTATCTAATCCACCTGAAAAAAGCGCAACTGCTTTTGTTTTTTTTGTCAATTTACTTTCCTTTTTTCTGTCCAATTTTTTTTGATATTTTACATAAATCCTGTAATGATATTTCATCCAGATAGTTATTAATCTTTAGAGAAACGTCTTCCAATAATATTTTAATCGCACAGTCAGAGACTAGCTCACATTGTTTTTTATTAGTTTTGTTTTTTTGGACTTTATTCTCGATACAGTCCACCAGAACTATTGGACCTTCGACAGCCCGCACAATATCACCAGTACTCATTAATTCCGCTTTTTTTGAAAGGTAATAACCTCCACATGCACCACGTGTACTTTTAACAAGATTAGCTTTCTTTAATTTATTAAATAACTGTTCGAGATACTGTAGAGATATTCCCTGTCTCAAAGATATATCTTTTAGACAAATCGGACTTTCGCTA
>Ga0272441_10009882_pt1 | contig 14604 bp, 9 predicted proteins | sample SSMProp6N_FD_193582 | JGI IMG/M metagenome (GOLD analysis project Ga0272441, IMG submission 193582) | Marine sediment archaeal communities from Little Sippewissett salt marsh, Falmouth, MA, United States - SSM-Prop-6N | ecosystem: Environmental > Aquatic > Marine > Wetlands > Sediment ... | reverse complement strand
TGCTGGCCGACGCGCTGAATCTCGGCGCCCTGCCGGCCGATCAGGTCCCCGCCGTCCGGCGGCGCCTGATCGATCTCGTCGGGCGCACCATCTTCTCCCGCACCGTCCACGACGGCGACCCCTGCACCTTCTCCTACAAGATCAAGCCGGGCGACGTCCTGGTCCGCGTCGAGCGCGCCCAGCGCCTCCGCGTGCCGACCCAATTGATCGCCAACCACATCGTCAACCCCAACCTGGACCCCGCGCGGCTGCAGATCGGCCAGACCATCAAACTCATCCGCGGGCCGTTCCACGCGGTCGTGTCTAAGAGCCGCTTCACGATGGACGTGTACCTCGAGGAGTTCGGCTCGAGGCCGCCCCGGCTGATCCTCGCGCGGACGTACAAGGTCGGCACGGGCAAGGACGGCTCGACGCCCCTGGGGCGCTGGCACGTCGTCCACGGCGGCAAGACCGACAAGTCCACGTGGACCCCGACGTCGGGGTCCAACCTGCCCAGGAAGGGGATCCGCTGGGGGCAGCCCGGCTACCCGCTGGGCAAGAAGGGCTACTGGATCGGCCTGGAGGGCATCGCCGGCAACCCCCATACCAAGGCCGACGCCTACGGCATCCACGGCACGAACGACCCGGCGAGCATCGGCAAGGCGTCGTCCATGGGCTGCATCCGCCTGGGCGATAGCGACATCGAGGAGGTCTTCAGCCTCCTCTACGAACACTGGAGCACCGTCACCATCAGGCCGTAGGAAAGCCCGCCCCCGGCCATCGAGGGACGCGCAGCGTGAGTTGCTCGCCTGTCCGCGGACAGGGCTTCGCCAACCGGGGCTACCTGCGTGTATCGCCGAGCCGTCAATTGCCCAAGGGCGCTCGAAGGGTGTAGAATGCTGCCTTGGTCAATAGACACAGGGGAGGCGTGCCGATGTCTGAAGAGGAAACCACAGACCATGACACAGGAGACAATGCGTCGGAGAGAATCTCGGTCTGGCACTTTTTCCCCACATGGTTTGGTTTCGGTGCCGGCATGATGATGGGCGCGGCCCTGAGTGCTCCGGGAGGATACCCGTGGTATCAGGCGCCGTTGGTCATGCTCGCGGGGCTCTGCGTGGCCTTCGCGGCCCTGATACAGATCCGGAGAAGGAAGCCGCGCTGATCTGAAAGGTGGGTTTGCCTGCCTGCCGGGCTGCGGCAACCTAGCCCCCTCTCGTCGCGTCCGTCGCCTTTCTCCGCCTGCTCGCACGGAATCTGTTCTCTGCGACCCCGCGATCTCAGCGGTGAATCTTGGTCGCGATGCCCGGGGTCAATCCTCGCTGCTGCCGCCTTGGAGGAGGCTGAGGCGCGCCCCGCCGATGCGGGCCTCGGGGATGCCCTCCGGCCAGAGGCTCATGACCAGCCCGACGTCGTCCTGCGTGCGGTCGTAGACGAAGGTGAAGGCCACGTACACGCGGGAAAACTTGCGCACCAGCGAGACGCTGGTGGCGACGTTGCGCCCGCTGTCGAGGTCGAAGTCGTACTGCTCGAAGAGGTTGACGCTGTACTTGCGGTTGAGTTTGTAATTGACGCCAAAGGTGCCGACGCTGCTTTCTGCCGGACTGATGTAGCGGAGGCCGACGTAGTATCGCAGGCGCGGGATCCGCGAGATGGCGACGCCGATGTTGCCCCGCCCGAGGCGCCCGGAGTCGGTGTCGTAGTTCAGGTCGCCCAGGACGGTGGTGGAGTCGGAGGCGTTCCAGGTCAGGTCGCTGTTGACGGCGTTTCGGGGCAGGCTGTACTGGGGCTGGAAGTGGAAGTACCGCCCGTCGGCGGGCAGGTGCGTGTCGGCGTTGGAGAAGAAACTGCCCGAGACGTTCCAGCGAAGCCAATCGACCGTGTGGCGGTTGCCCTCCGGGCCGCGCTTCGTCTGCCACAACTGCCGGACGCCGATCGTGCCTCCGCGCAGCCGGCGGACGTACTGTTCCACATCGGGGTGGAACGGCGTCTGGCGGTCGGACTCCACGTCGGTGCACGAGGCGAACACGCCGCCGAACGGCGTCACGACGTGCTTGACCCGGTGCAGATCCCACAGGCGGCTCTCGACCTTGTTGAAGACCCGCCAGACGTGCATCAGGACGTTGACGCCGACCTGCCCCCACGGGCGGACCAGGGAGCCGTCCCGCGGGCTGTCGTCCCACGCCGTCAGGCGCCCGGTCGCCGCTGGCAGGATCTTGACCGGCCCGATCGCCAGCGGGGCGCTGATCTCATGTTCGGTGTCGGCGCGGACGACGTTGTCGGTGGCGTGGTCCGGGCCCTCGGTGTCGGGCTTGTAGCGCACCGAGCCCAGGCGCCCGCTGCTGTACAGCGTCAGGCGGTCGCGCCACAGGGACTGCCCGACCAGGTACGCGGCGACCTCCGGCAGCGATTCGGTTTGCGTCTGGAAGTCGTTCAGGCGCCACTTGCCCAGGGCCGTCACCGCCCAGTTGTCGCGCTGCTTCTTGGCGTACAGGAGCGTTTCCTGCTCCTTGTCGGTCCAGAATTCTCCGGGGAAAAACTCCTCGAGGAAGTTGCGGTCGGACAGGTAACTGGCCTCGGCCTGGAGTTGCCAGTTGCGCGGGAGGAACTGCTTGTGCTGCCATTTGAGGCGCCCGCGCTGGTTGGGCGCGGCGATATTCTTTCGCTCGGTGCCGAAGTCGTCCTCGCCGTCGTTGTCGAACATGCCGTAGGCCTGCGCCCGGCCGGACATATTCTCACGCTGGTAGTCCACCTTCGTTCCGAGCAGGCTGCCTCGCTCGTAGACGTCGGCCTCGAAACGCCCCTTGACGCCTTCGGGCCTGGGAATGCCCAACAGACGGAACAGGTGCCACTCGGTCTCGCCGCCCCACCCGAACCGCCCATGGCGTCCGATCTGGGCCTTGCGCAGGGCGGTGTGCCCTTCCCGCGCGTCGCCGGTGGTGCGAGGCCACCACAGAACCGGCAGGCCCCGGATGCGGAACGTGTTGTTGACCAGTCGGGTTCTCCACCCGCGCTCGGAGACGGGTTTGCCCTTCTTGTCGTACTCGGTGGTGTCGGCCATGTGCGCGCGCCGGGAGGCGATGTGGTACTCGGGGGTGTGGAAGTCGCTGGTGGTCACGAGAGCGTCGGTGAACTGCCACTCGTACCCGCGGATGCGGAGGTCCGGGTTCTTCGGGTCCGGCCGGGCGGCGGTCTGCCGGCCTTCGCGGGCGCGGATGTACACGGGGATGTTCCGCTGTTCCTGGATGGTTCGCAACACCGGCTGGAGGATGATGGCCCGTCCGGACTCGAAGTCGTAGAAGAGGCGTTCGCCGAGGACGGACCGTTCCCCGCGGCGGAGGCGGACATCGCCGGCCAGGTACGCCCCGACGACCTTGCCCTTGACGTCGTCGACCCCTTCCCCGTCGCCGGCCGGCTGCGGCGCGAAGTACACCACGGCGGTATCGGCCTGAATGGCGGTGTGCAGGCTGCTCTTGAGGTCGCCCTGGGTCAGCACCACGTTGCCCCGTGCGACGCTAATGCGGAGGATGCGCTTGGGGTCGCGCGGGTCGGGGCGTTGCTCGCTGACGACGTTGTCGGCGCGGAAGGCCACAGGCTGGTAAGGGCGGACCGCCGGCGGAGGCCGAGACGCCACGAACGGGGGCGCCGCCGGCGCGCTGGTTGTGGTCGCGGCGGGTTGGGTCGTCGAGGCCGCCGCCAGGCGCCGGGCGCGCTGCTTGCGGGCGGCATCGGCCCGGCGGACCAGAGGCAGCATGCCCACGGGCTTGGGAACGTGCTGGCCCACGCGGGCACGGAACTGGCCTTCCTGACGGACGACGGCGAAGATCTCCCGGTCGGTCATCGTGGTCCCGTCCGGCTCGACGATCCGGGCCGGACGCTTGTCGTCGCCGGCGATGTAGATCTCCACGTCCCGCCGCGTCCGGCGCCCGAAGGGGCGCTCCGTCAGCCAGATCACCGCGTCGCGCCCGCTGAGCGTCCGGGCGCCCATGGTCAGCGAGAAGTCGCCCAGGATGACGGTGACGGCCTCACCGTCAGCGGTGTAACTGTGCATCAGGCGCCCGGTCAGCAGGATGTCCTCGTCGAGGTAAACGCCTCCGGACTCGGCGGCGGCGGCCGCGGCGCCGAGCGCCAGCAGCGCCCAGGCCGCAAGTACCGCCGGTGCGGCGCGACGCACGCGTCCATGTTGCTCAGATCGGTTCGACACGTTACCCGGCCCCCCCCTGGTTTCGGCGGCTATTATTTGCGCCCCCCGGCGGCAAGTCAAACGTTCTTTACCCCCGGGCCTCTTGCTTCCGCCGCCGCCAGACGCTAGATTGGCCGGCTCATTCGGAAGCCCTGACTCAGGCATCAAAGGAGCCGCCGTGAGCGAACTGGCCTATGCCCTCATCACGCCGTACAGCCTGCTGAAAAGCCGGACCGGGGGCATCATCGGGCGCCTGATCGCCCTGGCGCGGCTGCGACTGGTCTCCGTCCGAATGTTCGTATTTTCGGACAATTTCGTGGACGCCTACCGCGACATGGTCTGCCCGCCCGGCACGGACAAGACGCTGGCGGAGGCGTGGCGGCGGTACGTGGACGAGAACCTCCGCCTGGACAACCCCTGGGGTTTCCTGCCCCGGTGCCTGCTGCTGCTGTTCGAGGGCCCCGACGCGGTCCGGCACCTTCGGCAGGACGTGATCGGCCCGTTCACCGCTCAGCCCGTCGGCGACAACGTTCGCGGGACCTACGGCGACCTTATCCTCGATGCCGGCGGTCAGGTGCGGTACTTCGAGCCGGCGGTCCTGACCGGACCGACGGGGGATCTCAACGACGAGCACCTCCGCCTGTTGAGCCGCCACGACGCCGACGGGGGCATCCTCGCCGGGCGGTGCAAGTATCCCGCCGGCGCCCACGTCGAGACCTGCCTGATCATTCTCAAGCCGGACAACTTCGAGCGCCCCACGCGCCGCCCCGGCAACATCATCGACGTCTTCAGCCGCACCGGGCTGCGGATCGTCGGCGCCCGCCTGTCGCACATGACCGTCGCCCAGGCCGAAGAATTCTACGGGCCGCTGAAGGACCTGTTCCGCACGCGCCTGCGCCCGAACCTGACGCAGGAGATCTACTCGCGCCTGCACAACGCCTTCGCCTTCCCGGTGACGATGATGGACGCCGAGCGCGTGGCGGAGTTCCTCGCCGACCGGAATGCCGCCACGGAGTTCAACCGGATCGTGGAGTACATGACCGGGGTGAACCCCGAGGAGATCCCGGACCCGGCGCTGAAGCGGACCGCCAGCCGGACGCGGTGCCTCGCGATGCTCTACGAGGGCGACCACGCCATCACGAAAATCCGCGAGCACCTCGGCTCGACGGACCCGACCAAGGCCGAGCCCGCGACCGTCCGCAGCGAGTTCGGGCGCGACCTGATGCGCAACGGCGCGCACGCCTCCGACAGCCCCGCGTCGGCCGAACGCGAGCGGAAGATCGTCGGCATGTGGACCGAAAGCGGCGACAGCGACACCAAGCAGATCATCGACGCCTACCTGCAAGGTCGGGGCCAATGATCCTCCCCGCCGATGGCGGTCTGAAGGTCCACTGCGTCGTCTGCGGCGAGATGATGACGAACGTGTACGTCCTCGTCGCCCCGCCCGCCGGCGCCGGCCAAGACGACGCGCAGGCCGTCTGCTGGGTCGTGGATACCGGGCTGACGGTCAGGCCGCTGATGGACCTCCTGCGGCGCGACGGGCGTCGGCCGGAGCGCCTGCTGCTGACCCACGGGCACGCCGACCACATCGCCGGTGTCGCGGACGTCAAGGCCGCCTGGCCGGAGGCGGTGCTGACCGCGCCGGGCGGCGACGCCGCGATGCTGACCGATCCCATGGCCAACCTCTCCGGCTGGTTCGGCGCGCACATCACCGCCGGCCCGCCCGACGAAACCGTCCGCCCCGGCGATGACCTGCCGATGGGGCCGCTTCTCTGGCGCGTCCTCGACCTGGCCGGACACACCAGCGGCGGGGTCGGTTACTACTGCGCCGCCGCCGGCGTGGTGATGGTCGGCGACGCCTTGTTCGCCGCCGGCATCGGGCGGACCGACATCCCCGGCGCGTCCGAGGACCGACTCCTGACGAACATCCGCCAGAACCTCCTGACGCTACCGGACGCGACGCGGGTGCTGCCCGGGCATGGCCCGCCCACGACCATCGGCGATGAACGACGAAGCAACCCTTTCCTGTAGTGTCCGAATGCCCCGCCACGCGGGGCTTGTGGATCGTGCGTGAGCCGGTTAGGCTACGGGGAGCGGACCGAGGGGCAAGTCCCGCTGCCAGGTGACGGATGATGACGGGCAAGGCAACAGCAACGGCCTGGGCCGCGGCGTGGATCATGGTGGCCTGGGCGCTCGGGGCATCATCGCCCGGGCCCGCGACACGCCCGACGACCGCGCCGACCACAACCCGCCCGACGACCCGTCCCGCCGGTGAGGTCCGGCGGTTCACCGGACACGACGAGCGCGTCACCGCGGTGGGTTTCAGCGCCGACGGAAAGCGCCTCCTGTCCGGCAGCGCCGACCGGACTCTGCGTCTTTGGGACACGGAAACCGCCCGCCCGCTGGCGCGTCTCGACACCCAGGCCAACCCCGTTCGCTGCGCGGCGCTTTTTCCTGACGCCGCGCGGGCGGTGTCCAACCACAAGGACCATGCCATCTGCCTGTGGGACCTGAAGACCCTCAAGCCCGCGCGCTTCCTGCGCGGACACGCCGGGCGGATCAACGCCCTGGCGGTGTCGGCCGATGGCAAGCACATCGTCTCCGCCAGCGACGACCGGACGGTGGGCCTGTGGGACGCCGAAAAGGGCGCCGCCATTCACCGCTTCGCCGGGCACACCGACCGGGTGACGGCCGTGGCGTTCTCCGCCGACGGCCAGCGGATCGTTTCCGGCAGCGCGGACAAGACGGTGCGGGTCTGGGACGTCGCCGACCGCAAGTCGGTCAAGGCGTTCAAGGGCCACGTGGACACGGTGACGGCCGTGGCGATCGCGCCGGACGGGCGGCGCGTCGGCTCCGGCAGCAGCGACCGCACCGTCCGCCTCTGGGACCTGAAGACCGGCAAGGGGCTGGGCATCGGTCGCGGCCACACCCTGTGGGTGACCGCGGTGGAGTTCACGCCGGACGGCAACCGCCTCGTCTCGGCCGCCGCCGACCGGACGCTGCGGGTCTGGGACGGGCGGACCGGCAAGCGGCTCGTGGCGATCAAAGGGCACACCCGCGGGCTGACCGCCCTGGCGATTTGCCCGGACGGGCGGCACGCCGTCTCGGGCAGTTGGGACAAGACGATCCGTCTTTGGCGTCTTCCGGCCCCGACGAGCCGCCCGAGCGACCCCTGAGTTAATCAATTGACAGCCCGCGCCCGCCCGATATAATCATTGTCAGCGTGGCCCTTCCGGGGCACGCGGGATCGAGGATGACATGCGGACTGGCGCCTATCGTTTGACGTGCACGGGGGCCCCGACGGGCCCGGGCGGCGTCCGCGCAGGCATCATTGCCCCGGTCATTGTATCCCGCGTGCCTTAGGGCGATTCGCCGATTTTGCGTCAAGCGACGAGCGGCCCTGAGGCGAAGAAACTCAGGGCCTTTTGTTTGCCCCCACGCCGCGTGCGGCGGGGTGGGCAGTTTGGATAAAGACGATGAGCCAGAACAAAGACACGATCGAGATCTACGACACCACGCTGCGGGACGGCACACAGGCCGAGGGCATCTCCCTGTCCCTCGAAGACAAGTTGATGATCGCCGACAAACTCGACGCGCTGGGCCTCGACTTCGTCGAGGGCGGCTACCCGCTGTCGAACCCGAAGGACCGGGCGTTTTTCGAGGCCATCGCTGCGCGCCCGCCGGCGCACGCCAAGGTCGCCGCCTTCGGCATGACCCGCCGGCGCGACCAGGCCGCCGAAGACGACCTGGGGATGCAGGCGCTGCTGGCCTGCGGGGCGCCCGTGGTGACGCTCGTCGGCAAGTCGTGGGACCTGCACGTTCGCGACGTCCTGCGGGCGGCGCCCGAAGAAAACCTCGCCATGATCGCCGACTCCGTCGGGCTGATGGCCCGCGCCGGGCGGGAAACGATCTACGACGCCGAGCACTTCTTTGACGGCTGGGCCGCTAATCCGGACTACGCCCTGCGGACGGTGGCGTCGGCGGTCAAGGCCGGGGCGACGCGCGTGGTCCTGTGCGACACCAACGGCGGGGCGCTGCCGGACGCCGTCCGCGCCGCCACCGAGGCGGTGGTGCGGCAGTTCGGCGGCGTGCGAATCGGCATCCACTGCCACAACGACGCGAACCTCGCCGTGGCGAACTCGCTGGCCGCCGTCGCCGCCGGGGCCCGCCACGTCCAAGGCACGATCAACGGCATCGGCGAGCGCTGCGGCAACGCCGACCTGACCAGCGTCGTCCCGCTGCTGGTCCTCAAGTACGGTTACGCCTGCCACGCCGCCGGCGCGATGGAACGACTCACTGAGGTCAGCCGGTACGTCTATGAGATCGCCAACCTGTCCCTGCGCGACAACCAGCCGTTCGTCGGCATGGCGGCGTTCGCCCACAAGGGCGGCATGCACGTCCACGCCGTCCAGCGCAACGTCAGCACCTACGAGCACATCGACCCCGCCACCGTCGGCAACCGCCGTCGCATCCTGATCAGCGAACTGGCCGGGGCGACCAACGTGGCGGTCCTGGCCGACAAGCGGTTCAACCTGCAGGCCGACAGGGACCTCCAGCGACGCGTGCTCGAGGCCGTCCAGGACCGCGAGAACGCCGGCTACCAGTACGAAGCCGCCGAGGCCAGTTTCGAACTGCTGATCCGGCGCCTCCTCGGCGGGAAGTGGCACCGGCGGTTCTGGGAACTGGACCACTACCGCTGCGTGATCCTTGCCAACGGCAGCACCCACCCGGCGACCGAGGCGATCGTCAAACTAACAGTTGACGGGCAGGTCGTGCACACCGTCGCCGAGGGTGACGGCCCGGTCAACGCCCTCGACGCGGCGATGCGCAAGGCCCTCCAACCGTTCTACCCCACGATCGACGCGCTGCACCTGGCCGACTACAAGGTCCGGGTCGTCAACCCCCGCGCCGGCACCGCCGCGAAGGTCTGCGTCGTCATCGAGTTCCACGACGAGACCTGCGGGTACTTCGGCACCGTCGGCGTGGACGAGAACATCATCCACGCCTCCTGGGAGGCCCTGGCCGACGCGATCGAATTCAAACTCCTCAACGAACGGGAAAACCACGCCGACGCTCCGCCGGCCAAGACCCCATGAACATCGAGAAGAATTACGACCCCCGCGACGTCGAAACGGACATCTACCAGCGCTGGCTGGACGCCGGGGCCTTTGGCGCCGACCCCGCCGCCGGCGGCAAGGCCTACGCCATCGTCATCCCGCCGCCCAACGTCACCGCCGCCCTCCACCTCGGGCACGCGCTGAACAACATCCTCCAGGACATCCTCATCCGCCGGGCCCGCATGGCCGGGCACAACACCCTCTGGATGCCCGGGACCGACCACGCCGGCATCGCCACACAAACCGTCGTCGAAAAACGCATCCTCGCCGAGGAAGGCCGGCGCCGCACCGACTTCGCCCGCGAGGCGTTCGTCCAGCGCGTCCAGGGCTGGAAGGACCAGTACGAGGCCCGCATCATCGACCAACTCAAGGCGATGGGCTGCTCGTGCGACTGGGCCCGCACGCGGTTCACGATGGACGACGTCTGCGCCGCGGCCGTGCGCGAGGCGTTCTTCAAACTCTTCGCCGACGGGCTGATCTACCGCGGCAAACGTCTGGTCAACTGGGACCCCGCCACCCAGACGGTCCTGGCCGACGACGAGGTCGAACACGAGACCGTCCAGGGCCACTTCTGGTACCTGCAATACCCGCTCACCGAGCCGGTGGCAGCAGGCCAGCAGCAGATGACCCACGTGACGGTGGCGACGACGCGCCCGGAAACGATGTTGGGCGACACGGCCGTGGCCATGAACCCGCGCGACCCCCGGGCCGAGGCCCTGATCGGCCGGACCGTCCGCCTGCCCATCGTCGGACGCGAAATCCCCATCATCGCCGACGACAGCGTCGTCCTGCCCGACGCCGAAAGCGAGGATGAAAAGGCGGGCTTCTCCACCGGCTTCCTGAAGGTCACGCCCGCCCACGACCCGACAGACTGGGACATCGGCCAGCGCCACGGCCTGGAGGTGATCAACGTCCTGGCGCCCGACGGGACGATCTCCGACAAGCACGGCTGGGACGACTGCCGCACGCCGGAGGCCCAGAACCTCGTCGGCATGGACCGCTTCGAGGCCCGCGAGGCCGTCGTCGAGTGGTTCCGCGGCGAAAACCTCCTCGAAGACGTCCGCGACTACGCTCACGAGGTCGGACACAGTTACCGCTCTCACGTGCCCATCGAGCCGTACCTGTCCGACCAGTGGTTCATCGCGGTCAAGAAACCCATTCAGGCCAGTGGCAGCAGGCAACAGGCAACGGGAGACGCCGAATGCATCCCGGGGACTGACGTGCCGGTCAACTCCCTGGCCGGGCTGGCGCTGAAGCCCCTGCTGGACGGGCAACTCCGGTTCGTCCCCGACCGCTACGGGAACGTCTACCGCGCCTGGCTGGAGAACCTCCGCGACTGGCCCATCAGCCGGCAACTCTGGTGGGGACACCAGATCCCCATCTGGCGATTCTCCCTCGATATGCAGAAGTACGACGAGAAGACGGACCTTTGGACGGATGTGACCGAGGAGAACTACCACGCCTTCCGGCGAATCTTCGGGCAGATCGCGACCGAGGCCGGGATGCGCCAAGACTTCGGGCAACGCCGCTTCCCTGAGACTCCCGGGACAGTCTTCGTCTGCGCCCGTACAGAAGAGGCCGGAAGGTTCCTTGACTACTGCTGGAAATGCCAGGAAGCGAGGTTTTATCGAGAAGGGCTTCCCCAACCCCAGGCGGGGATGCCTTCTGTAAGGCCGGAACTCCTTGACGAACTCTCAAAGGTTCTTCTCGAGAACACCGGATGGGTGCGAGATGTGGACGTCCTGGACACATGGTTCTCTTCGGCCCTTTGGCCGATCAGTACAATGGGCTGGCCGGAGGAAACCGACCTGCTGAAGGCGTTCTATCCGTCGGACGTGTTGTGCACGGCCCGGGAGATCATCACGCTGTGGGTCAGCCGGATGGTGATGTTCGGGCAGTACTTCCGGGGCCAGCCGCCCTTCGCCGACGTGTACATCCACGCCATGATCCAGGACGGCCAAGGCCGCAAGATGTCCAAGAGCCTCGGCAACGGGATCGACCCATTCGACATCATCGCCTCGCACGGCGCCGACGCCATGCGCTTTACGCTGGCCTACATGACCACCGAGACGCAGGACGTCCGCATGCCCGTCGAGGAGATGGCCCTGCCCGACGGGCGCAAGGCGAACACCAGCCCCAAGTTCGACATCGGGCGGAACTTCTGCAACAAACTGTGGAACGCCTCGCGGTTCGCGTTGATGAACCTTTCCGGGGCGCCGGCGTGGTCCGAGGCGAGTCCGGGGCGGCACCTGGCCGACGCGTGGATGCTGTCGCGCCTGGCGCGGACCGTCCGCGACGTGACCGAACACCTGGCCGCCTACCGGTTCCACGAGGCGGCCGCCGCCTTGTACCGGACGATGTGGAACGATTTCTGCGACTGGTACCTCGAGATCGCCAAGATCCGGATAGCGGCCGGCGAGGCCGCGCCCAAGGCCGTCCTGGCGCACGGGCTGGACGTCCTGCTGCGCCTGCTGCATCCGATCCTGCCGTTCATCACGGAGAGAATCTGGGAACACCTGAATGCGGTGGCGCCGGTGCGAGGGCCTGCCGATTCGCCGGCCGAGCCGCTGCTGGTCCGGGCGATGTGGCCCATGGCTCAGGCCGATTGGATCAGCGATCCGGTCGAGGAACGCTTCGGCATGCTCCAGGACCTCGTCGGCGGGATCCGCGAGGCCCGAAGCCGCCACAACGTCCCGCCCGCGAAGTCCGTCGCCGTGACGCTGCTGGCCGCCAGCGACGCGGCGCGGGCGATCGCCGACCACACGGACCTGATCGGGGGACTGGCGAACGTCGAGTCCGTCCGGGTCGATCCGTCCGCCCAGGCCGGCGGGACCGACGCGACGGTCCTGGCCGGGCCGCTGACGGCGCTGGTCCACGGGGTCATCGATCGCGATGCCGAGTTGGAGCGACTGACCCAGCAGGCCGAGACGCTCCGCAAGGGCATCGCGGGCATCGAGGCCAAACTCGCCAACGACAAGTTCGTCTCGCGCGCCCCCCCTGACGTCGTCGACCGCGAGCGCCGGCGCCTGGAAGGGCTGCGGGGTGAACTGGCGACGGTGGACGCGTCGCTGCAGGCCCTGAGATAGCCGGCCCCGGCGGGCGGATTCGGCATTGGCGGCCGCCCCCCCGGCCGCGGTAAAATGCCCGCAGGCGATGCAGCGATTGCCGAAAGGGCTGAGATGGACGTACCGGTCGAACTGTCGCGGATCGTGATTACCGAGACCTCGCCGCAGCAGATCATCGTCTTGAAGGAAACCGACGGCGAGCGCAGTTTCCCCATCGTCATCGGCATTATCGAGGCGATGGCGATCGACCGGCGCTTGAAGGGCATGGCGATGCCCCGCCCGATGACCCACGACCTCCTGGCGAGCGTGATCGAACGGATGGGCGGGCGCCTGGCCAAGATCGTCATCAACGACCTGCGCGACCACACCTTCTACGCCACGCTGTTCATCGACCGCGACGGCGAGACGATCGAGGTGGACTCGCGCCCGTCTGACGCGATCGCGCTGGGCGCGGCGTTCGAGACGCCGATCTTCGTCGCCGACCACGTCCTGGAGGAGGTCCTGAGCACGTCGATCGACCTGGCCGACCAGCAGGAGAACCTTCAGCGGCGGCGCGACGACCTGGTCGAGCAGATCACGGGCCTCCGGGAGCGCCTGGACGACGAGGGCTTCCGCGACCACTCGGGCGACGAGGAGATCCGCAACCTCGAGCACCTCGCCGACGAGTTGCAGACGGAGTTGGACGCGATCGAGGAGATCCTGCGCCGCCTGCCGTGAGCCTGCCGCGGCGCGTCAGTCGCCGAGGCTGTAATGGCCCAGGTCGATCACGATCCCGTCGGGGTTGTAATAGGTCGCGTTCAGCCGCCCGCGAACCAGCGTGGTCAGGACCACCCCGTAGGCGTTCTGCCGCTTGGCTGCGGCCAGTTCCGCGTCCGTCGGTCCGGCCGACGCCGTCGACAGCAGGTCCCGCCGGAAATGTCCCACGAAGGTCGCCAGGGCGTTGAGCGCCCGGGCCCTCATGGCCGGGGGCGGGATGAACTGCTCGTCGCCCCGCCGCTCGGTGGCCGGGTGCACCTCCGCCTCCGCCCGCCCGTTGCGGTAGACGATCAGCCCGCCCCACTGGGTCCGCGTGTCGGCACGGTCGTCCTGGGCGGTCTTGCGAATCGCGACGCGAATCCACTGCTGGCGGAGCATCTCGTCGATCAGCAAGAGGTTCCACAGGTCCGCCACGGTCAGGGCCGCCTTCTGCGCGTCGAAATCGACGAGGCGTCCGCCGCGCAGGCGGGGCTTGGTTCGCCCGGCGGCGCCCCCGCGTCGGGCGGCGATCGCCGCGGCCACCTCGCGCTGGAGCAGGCGCCGCGACATCGCCCCGCGCTGCGGGTCGGCCGCCAACGAGGCGATCAGGTGAAGGTCGCGGATATTGAAGCGGTACTCGCTTTCCCGCTGCCAGCGGTTGGCGCGCTCGGCGACGGCAATGAGGATGCGGCGCTGCGTCTCATACGCCTTGGCGACGGCGAACAATTCGCGGCGCGTGGCCGGAACGAACCCGAACCGGTCGGCGAAGTACTGCATCGCGCGAATGTCGTGGCTTCGTGCCGACAGGGCGACGAGGTCCCGCTGCAACTGATCGGCGGGCACGCGCGCCGCGAGGACCTCGATCGCCGAGCCGCGGGGAAAGGGCCCCGTCGAGTTCAGCCCGCTCAGCAGGGCCCGTTCCCAGCCGGTGCCCGAGACCTTCTCGACGATGCGCCGGTAGCGGGCCTCATCGGCGTCGGAGGGCCTGTCCTCGGCGGCCCATAGTTTCACCACGTCGGACAGGACGCTCGGCGAGGGATTGGCCAGGAGCCACTCGAGGATGGCGGCGCGGAAGGCGCCATCTCGGGCGTGCGGCAGGGCAGCAGCGACGTGGTCGGCCAGGGCCGGATAGCGCTTCCTTGCCAGGAAGCCCAGGACGGCGTGGCGAACCGGTTGGGGCGTTCCCGGTTCGGCCAGGACGCGCGCCAAGGCCGGATAGATTTCGGCCTTCGGGGCGTTCAACTGCTCCACGACCCGCAGGCTCTCGACGCGATCGGACGCCGGCAGGTCGGCCGACAGGACCCGCCGGACATTATGCAGCACGATCATGTGGGCGGTGAACTCCTGCTTGCCCTCGCGGTGCTGCCACTCCAATTCGGACATGGTCTGGGCCGGGCGCGCCGGCAGGGGCGCACAGCCAGCCGCCGCCAGAACGGCCAGGACCCACGCCAAGGCCGACAACGGACCGACCGGCCCGATAGACCGTTGGCGCCTACCGCCCATCGGATCTCCGTGGTGCCGTACG
>Ga0272441_10009881_pt1 | contig 14605 bp, 12 predicted proteins | sample SSMProp6N_FD_193582 | JGI IMG/M metagenome (GOLD analysis project Ga0272441, IMG submission 193582) | Marine sediment archaeal communities from Little Sippewissett salt marsh, Falmouth, MA, United States - SSM-Prop-6N | ecosystem: Environmental > Aquatic > Marine > Wetlands > Sediment ... | reverse complement strand
AGACCGCCGCTTCGGCAAATGCTTCAAGGCTGGCATAAAACCTGGGCCTGGTTCATTCCCTTTTGCGCGCTTGGCGGAATCGCCATTTATCTGCTCTGGCCGTGGATGCAGCAGTCATTGGATTTGAACGCGCTACTTCACAAGTACGGATTGGCAGGATGGAAATGGACAGTTTTCCTCTTTTATTACTCCATTATTCATCCACCGCTGGAACAGTTTTACTGGCGAGGATATCTGGGACATCCCGGCAGGGAAATTCGGATTGAGGATTTTGCATTTTCAGGGTATCATTTTTTTACAATGATCTGTTTCGTTCAATGGCGCTGGGCGTTGATTTCATGTTTTGTTCTTACAGGAATTGCCTGGCTCTGGCGGCAGACCGCCCGTGAAACCGGAGGATTGATTATTCCGATTCTGAGCCATCTTACTGCAGATATCAGTGTGATATGGTTTGTCCATTCGCTTTTATAAACGTGCTTGCCTTGTATTCACAAAATTACTATTTTATAGCCTGCAAGTCGATTGGATCGGAATGTCTTTTCATCAACACAGACAGAATGACTATATCGGATCGATTTGTATTCTGGCTTTCTTAAAGCATATGGAGGTTTTTTTGGCATCGACGATGGATAAAATTGTTTCGATTTGCAAGCGCAGGGGATTTATTTTTCAATCTTCGGAAATTTATGGAGGTCTCAAGGCCAGTTATGACTACGGTCCGCTGGGTGTTGAACTGAAAAAAAATATCAAAGAAACCTGGTGGCGGGATATGGTGCATCGGCGCAATGATATTGTGGGTCTGGACTGCTCGATCGTTATGCATCCGGATGTGTGGAAAGCCTCGGGACATTTAGCCGGTTTCAGCGATCCCCTGGTTGATTGTAAAAATTGTAAAGAGCGGTTTCGGGCTGATCAGGCACCCAGGGCCGAAGCTGGAGCAGAAGTGGAATTTAGGGAGGGAGGCAAGTCTTCAGGAAGGAAACTGAAGGGCTCTGTGGATAAGCGGGGCTATGTCTGTCCGGTTTGCGGTTGCCCTGATCTCTCTGATGAACGGCAATTCAATCTGATGTTCCGAACATCCATCGGTCCGGTCGATCCGATGCAGGAAATTGCAAATGCCGCGGATGCACTTGCGGATTTGGATATAAAAGAACGGATGGAGAAGCTACACGAAATTATTGCCCAATCCGCTGTCTATTTGAGACCCGAGACTGCACAGGGCATGTTTGTAAATTTCAAGAACATACTGGACAGTTCAAGGGTGAAACCGCCCTTCGGAATTGCTCAGGTGGGAAAGAGTTATCGCAATGAGATTACGACTTCCAATCTGACTTTTAGAACCTGTGAATTTGAACAGATGGAAATGGAATATTTTGTCAAACCGGGTGAAGATGAAAAATGGTATGATTACTGGCGGAATACCAGGATGACATGGTACATGAGTTTGGGTTTAAGCCGGGACCGGTTACGGCTCAGAGATCATGAGCAGTCCGAGCTTGCCCATTATGCCAAGGCTTGTGCCGATGTGGAGTATTATTTTCCATTTGATACTCAGAATGGAGAGGGGGAGTGGGGCGAACTGGAAGGCATTGCCAACCGAACGGACTACGACTTAAAAAAGCATTCGGAATTTACAGGAAAAGACCTCTCATATTTTGATCCGGAAACCAAAGAACGGTATATTCCCTTTGTCATTGAACCCGCTGCGGGTGCAGACCGTGCTGCCCTGGCCTTTTTATGTGATGCCTTTGACGAAGAAACCGTACCCACAGCCAAAGGTGGAGAAGAAGTGCGAACAGTACTGCGGTTTCATCCCAAAATAGCTCCAATCAAAGTTGCTGTATTTCCCCTGGTCAAGCGGGATGGCATGCCGGAAAAATCCCAGGCTATTATGAACGATTTGCTGGATGCGGGTATCAATTGTTTTTATGATCATGGCGGGGCCATTGGCAGACGATATCGCCGTCAGGATGAAGCCGGGACGCCATTCTGCCTGACTGTTGATTCACAAACCCTGCAAGATGATACGGTTACTATTCGGGACCGTGATACCATGCAGCAGGAACGAATACCTATAAATGGGGTGGTGGAAATTTTGAATGAAAGAATTAATACTTAGGATGCGCATTTTTATTTTTTCTGTTCTCTTGTTGATACCGGGGTGCCACAGTCTGTCCCAGGAATTTGCTCCCCCTGTGTCCGGAGTGCCCTCGGGCAAATGGATTCTCATGGATATCTCTGAACAAGCATTATCAGTATTATCCGGGGATTCACTGATTCGGCAATACCCGGTTTCTACTTCCAGATTTGGACCGGGCAACCTTGAAAATAGTAATCAAACCCCTTTGGGATGGCATCGGATCCGAAATAAAATCGGCGATAACGCACCTTTAGGCACAATTTTTAAAGCGCGAAAATCCACCGGTGAGCGCGCGGTTATTCTGATTGATTCTATCGATGTGCCGGAAGACCTGATCACAACAAGAATTCTTCAGCTTGAGGGATGCGAACCTGGGATCAATCGGGGTGGAAAGTATGACAGCTACGGTCGCTGCATCTATATTCATGGCACACCAGAGGAGGGATTGATAGGTCGGCCGGCTTCTCACGGATGCATTCGAATGAAAAATGAGGATATCGTCAATCTGTTTAACTGTGTTGATCTTAATTCATTTGTTTATATTGTCAAATAATCATTAATAAACATCGTTTATTTTATTTAAAACTTGACTTTTCGAAATATATTGAGTATTTTTCGCAATATTAATCCTTTTCACATTTTTTAAGGAGGTTTTCATGGCCAGAGGAAGAGGTACAGTGAATAAGGTTATTCTGATCGGGCATCTTGGAGCAGATCCTCAATTGAAATATACGCCCTCCGGAAGCGCTTTTGTGAATATCAGTATCGCGACCAATCGTGTATGGAAGGATCAGGATGGTAATCAGCAGGAACGGACAGAATGGCACCGTGTTGTTGCCTGGAGGAAACTGGCGGAAATAATCGGGGAGTATTTAAAAAAGGGCAGCAGTGTTTACATTGAAGGTCGGCTGCAAACACGATCCTATGAAGACACCAACGGTGTAAAACGGTATATTACAGAAGTAGTCGCTGATGAAATGGTGATGTTGGGTAAAAAGGGAGAAACTGTTGATACTGGAGACGAATATCAAGCTGAACCGCCGCCTCCTGGGGATGAGAATTCGCCTCCGGAAGGAGCGGATGATTTGCCGTTTTAAAACGGATTCTCAGATAAGATTAAAATCCGGGATTTTACCCGGATTTTTTTATTTTGATTTTTTCTTATTTATTTCTATCTTTCATTATTCTCGATGAACCAATAGAGTTGATTCATGACCGTCCTGGATCAAGATGCCCTCATTCGAGCTGCCATACAAGTTCGCAAAAACAGCTATGCACCGTATTCCAAGTTCCGGGTAGGCGCAGCTTTATTAACCGGCCGTGGTCGTATATATACCGGTTGCAATGTGGAAAACCATTCTTATGGAATGACCGTCTGTGCTGAGCGGAATGCCGTTTACAAGGCAGTCTCTGAGGGCGAAAGAGAATTTCTTGCCATTGCCATTGCCGCTGATACGGAAGATCCGGTTCTGCCATGCGGTGCATGCATGCAGGTCATGGCTGAGTTCAATCCAGAGCTGAAACTTATTCTTGCCAATTGTAAGGGAACAACTGTCGAGTTATCATTATCGGATTTATTTCCGTCTCCATTCTCAATGGATGAATAAAATTATTTCGTTTTATATCTGCACATCTGGGTCAATTTCGAATTCTGGGTACCCAAAGTGTGGTATTTCAACCGGAGCACAGTTTGCCTATGTCTACGAAATACAGAGTCCTTATGAAAAAGGGACTGTGTGATATCGAGTGTAATATGCTTAAGTACAGTTCTAATTGGGAATTTCAGACACCTCTGCCGGGCATTTGAATCTGCGTTCGGACGGATGAGGGACATTTTGATATCGAAGATGAGATACGCATTATAAGCAGCGTGTCCTTGTCTCTGTTTTTTCTTCTGAATGCATTGTATCATTTCGGACATTTCACAAATTATTATCTGTCGACCTGAGAAACAAGAGGAAACATATCTTTTAATAAGTAGATAAAAATATTAATATTAAAAAGTGTTTGATTTGCACTTTCAATTGTATTACATTAATACGTTTCAAATCGGACACTTGACCTTGGGGGGGCATTCTGTGAATAAAGTAAAAATCGGTGTGATCGGCGTTGGTCATCTTGGCCGTTTCCATGCTTTAAATTATAGAGATATTCAGGCTGTCGAACTTATCGGTGTGACAGATACAGATACGAAGAGAGCCGAAGAAATCGCTCATGAATGTCAATGCCGAGCCTTTTTAAACCTGCAGGAACTTCTGAAAGAAGTGGATGCGGTCAGCATTGCTGTTCCCACCAACGACCATTTTAAAATTGCAAATCAAGTCCTTTCCCATAATATTCATTGTATTATTGAAAAACCCATTACTGAAACAGTTGCGCAAGCCGATTCGTTGATCCGCCTGGCTGCTGATAAAAATCTGGTTTTGCATGTGGGACACATCGAACGGTTTAATCCGGCTTTAAAAGTGCTGGATGGCATGGATATTCATCCCCGATTTATGGAGTCTCACCGGCTTGCACCCTTTAAACCAAGAGGGATTGAAGTATCGGTGGTTCTGGATTTGATGATTCATGATATTGACATTGGTTTAAGCATGATCGGCCATTCAATAGAGAAAGTCGATGCCAGCGGAGTGGCTGTGGTTTCAGACACCATTGATATTGCCAATGCCCGGCTTTGTTTTTCAGATGGGTCTGTTGCCAACCTTACAGCCAGCCGGATCTCCCAAAAAACCATGCGCAAAACAAGACTGTTCCAAAAAGACAGCTATATTACCGTGGATTTTCAGAATAAAGTTACTGAAATTTTCAGATTAGGTGAGCAACAAGGAAATGCCGACCTTGTGATCAGCGAAATTGGCGTCGGTGATCAAGCACGTAAGGTGCTCTATCAGAAACCCGACATCCAAGATCACAATGCCCTGAAGGTTGAATTGGACACATTTGTTCGGACCGTTCTAGGCGAGTGTTCAGGAGGAGTGTCCGGTAAAGAAGGCTGTGAAGCGCTCCGTGTCGCCGCTGAAGTACTGCGTCAGATTCAGCAATAACAGTAATATGGAAACTTGCATTGACCGTGATAAAGAATAAAATCAGTCGTATCATGATTATCGCAGGAGAAACATCGGGCGATATGCACGGAGCCGCACTGATGCGCGCAATGAAACAGCAGCATGAGCGCCTCCATTTTTTCGGTATCGGCGGTGACCGGATGATTGCTCAGGGACTTCAACCTATTGTTCATGCCAGTGAGATTGCCTTTCTTGGATTCATCGAGATTATTCAGCATCTTGGCTTCATCAGGCGGGTGTTCCAGGATGCTGTCTCTGCTCTGGAAAGAGAGCAGCCGGATTTGGTGATTCTCATTGATTATCCGGGTTTTAATCTGCGTTTTGCAGGCAAATCGAAAAAACTCGGATTCCGTAATGTCTATTATATCAGCCCGCAGGTATGGGCCTGGAAAAAAGGGCGGGTGAGAAAGATGGTTCAAACTATCGACCGTATGCTGGTGATTCTGCCCTTTGAGGAGACGCTTTACCGGGAAAAAGGGATGGATGTTTATTTCGTCGGGCACCCGCTCAAAGGGGAACTGACTCCTCAAAAAAATCGTCCCAAGTTTTTTCAAGATCTGCAATTGCAGTCAGACAGCCCGGTAATCGGACTGCTTCCTGGATCCCGAAAACAGGAGATTTCAAAATTGCTTCCCGAAATGAGCAAAGCCTGTGATATTGTTCGACAGCATATTCCCAAGGCACAATTCATCCTGGGTATGGCTCCTCATTTAACTAAGGATGATTATCACCCATTTTTAAAACATCAGGAACTCATTCGTTTGGTTGAGAATGATACCTACGGTATCATGGCCCATGCCGATGCGGTTTGGGTGGCTTCAGGGACAGCAACACTTGAAACCGCGCTGATGGGGACTCCCATGGTGATTTGTTATAAGATGGCACCTGTTTCCTATTTTCTGGGAAAATTGCTTGTTAAAATCAAGTACATAGGACTGGTGAATATTATTGCCGGAAAAAAAATTGTTCCCGAATTAATTCAGAGTCAGGCCAACAGAGAAGAAATGGCCCGGACAATGATCCCCTTGATCCAGGAGCAAAGCGTTCGAAAGAAAATGTTAGAACAGTTAAATCGCGTTGCAGAACAATTGGGAGAGCCGGGTGCATCTCAACGGGCTGCAGCCCTTATTTTGGAAATGCTCAATAAAGGAAAAACATGAACGTCTGGAATCATCCTGTGTTTGTTCTGCTCATGATCCCATTTTCTCTTATTTATACATGGATTATGCAATGGCGCAACCGGCTTTATGATATTGGAATTTTTAAAATTCATTCAGTCGGTGCACAGGTGGTCAGTGTTGGCAATCTGACGGTTGGAGGCACTGGAAAAACACCGGTTGTGGAAGCGATTGCCCGAATTTATCAGGAGCATGGAAAACGGGTGGCTGTTCAAAGCCGAGGATATGGTCGGTACTTGAAAGGAACTTTGCTTGTTTCCGATGAAAAAAGACTGCTTGCCGGTCCTGAACAGGCAGGAGACGAACCCTTTCTTCTCGCAAAACATCTTCCGGGTGTTCCCGTCATTGTCAGTAGCGATCGATACGATGCCCTTTGTCAGGTTGTCCGACAATTTCATCCGGATGTAGTCATATTGGATGACGCTTTTCAACATCGACGTATTCATCGAGATATTGATGTCGTGACCATTGATGCATTAAAACCGTATGGCAACGGGCGGATAATTCCGGCAGGTCCGTTACGAGAGAAAAAGAAAGGTCTGAACAGAGCAGATCTTATCATTCAAACCAGGGCAGATTGCATTGAAGAGGCACAATCCAGAATGAGCGAAATAATTCCATATACCGGGGCACCCATTTTTTCATCTGTTCATCAGCCCGTGTCATGGATGAATTTGCAGCTGAATAAAATGTATCCTCTTGATTTTATAAATGGCAAACTTGTACTCGCCATGGCGGGAATCGGCAATCCGGATGCCTTTTTGGCGACTTTACGTCAACTGAATATTGAGCCTGTGGATTTCATTCGATTCTCCGATCATTACTGGTATAAAAAAAAGGATGTGGAAAAAATTATTGCGCGCGCCATCAATATGAGTGCTATGGCTGTTTTAACCACTGAAAAGGACGGAGTGCGTATGTTGAATATGTCTCATTTTGATTTGCCTGTTTATTGTTTGAAAATACAATGTGAATTTCACGATTATTCTATGGTTCGAAATATATTCGATGAGAAAAAGTCGTAGTGTCTTAGGGGAAAGGATAACATCATGCAGAAGAAACAAGTCATGGTGGTTGATGATCATAAACATATTCGCCAGCTGATATATGACATTCTTCATAAAACCCGTAAATATGAAATGATACCTGCCATCAGCGGCGAAGCCTGTCTGCGAAAACTGCATGAAATGCCAATCGATCTGATTCTGCTTGATATTCAGATGCAGGGTATGGACGGTCTCGAGACACTGAAAAAGGTCAAGCAGTTTTCTCCCAATTTGCCCGTTATTATTATGACAGCCCACGGCAGTATCGAACGCGCCGTGGATTTTATGAAAACCGGGTCCTATGATTTTTTAACCAAGCCGTTTTCATCGGAAAGACTGCTGGTGACTGTAGAAAATGCATTAAGTGCCAGTGCTTTAAAATCAGAAGTTCGGGATCTGCAGTCAGAATTGAAAAATAAATACCAATTTTCGAATATTATCGGTCAAAGCGGCGTGATGCAGGATGTGTTTAGGGCAGTTGAAAAAGTTGTAGATAGTGATGTCACAGTATTGATTCAGGGGGAAAGCGGTACGGGAAAAGAATTAATTGCCCGCGCGATTCATACCCATTCTAAAAGAAATGGCAAACCGTTCCGACCTGTGAACTGTACGGCACTACCTGAATCGCTTCTGGAGAGCGAGCTGTTCGGGCATGAAAAAGGGGCTTATACAGGCGCTTCAAATCGCCGGATGGGAAAATTTGAACTGGCAGATGGAGGTACCATATTCCTGGATGAAATCGGGGACATGAGTCAGCCAATTCAGGCGAAAGTACTGCGCGTTTTGCAGGAGCGGGAATTTGAAAGACTGGGTGGCAATACATTGATTAAGGTGGATATTCGGCTGATTTCCGCCACAAATAAGGATCTATGGGAAGAAGTACAGAATGGATTGTTCCGTGAAGATTTGTATTACAGGGTCAGTGTTTTCCCGATTAAGCTGCCACCGCTCAGGGAGCGTAAAGACGATATCCCTTTACTGGCTGAATACTTTATTAAAAAATACAGTAAACGTGAAAATAAAACAATTCAGGAAGTCGATCCTGAAGTGATTCGTGTGCTTTCCGGGTATCATTGGCCCGGCAATGTACGGGAGTTAGAAAATACCATTGAACGCGCTGTTGTGATTACCAACACTTCTGTTGTCACGGCAGAAGATTTGCCTTCTCATATTTTGGCCATCGGTCAGGAGGGAGTCGTCGAGCCGGAAGAGTCGCTTCCCAAATGGATTGAGCGGCTGGAAGTTGAGGTGTTGCGTAAAACCCTGCTGGAATATGAGGGAAATATCAGTAAAGCCGCTAAAAAGCTGGGAATCGGACGCGCTACCATTTATCGCAAAGCAAAAAAATACCGTCTTCCTATTTCACGATAGGAGTTTTTAAATGGCCAATGTTTCAGATTTTCTTGTGATTGGCAGTGGTGTTGCAGGATTGAGTTTTGCATTGCGTGCTGCTGAATATGGAACAGTCACCGTAATTACAAAGAAGCAGCGAGCCGATACAAATACCAACCATGCCCAGGGAGGCATTGCTGCAGTATTTGGAAGTGACGATTCGTTTGATTTGCATATTCGAGATACAATAGAAGCGGGAGTGGGGCTTTGCCATCAGGATGCAGTCAATCTCATTGTTCAGAAAGCACCCGAAAAAATCAGGGAACTCATCCAATGGGGAGTCATTTTTACACAACAGGCAGACGGTTATTTTGATCTTGGGCGTGAAGGCGGTCATTCCAGGAATCGAATAATCCATGCCAAAGACCATACCGGCATGACTCTGGAACAGGCCCTTTTGGATCAGGTCAGAGAGCATCCATCCATTCAAATTTTAGAAGATCATACGGCTATCGAATTTATTACAGAACATCACCTCGAAGCGTCCATAAAAATCGATAAAGCACCACGCTGTTTCGGAGTGTACGCCCTTAATAGGAAAACAAACCGGGTGAATAGCTTTCCCGCTCGAATCACGCTTCTTTCTTCGGGCGGTTCAGGACAGGTATACCTGCATACAACCAATCCGGATATTGCCACAGGGGACGGTGTTGCCATGGCCTACCGGGCCGGAGCGGATATTGCCAATATGGAGTTCATGCAGTTTCATCCTACGGCACTTTGGCATGATCAGGGAAATTCATTTTTAGTATCAGAAGCGGTTCGTGGATTTGGGGGGATTCTTCGAACTCGGGACGGGCATGCCTTTATGAAGACGTATCATCCTCAAGCAGATTTGGCGCCTCGGGATGTGGTAGCGCGCGCCATTGACCAAGAAATGAAAATCCGTGGAGATGATTGTGTATACCTGGATGTCACCCATTTATCCGCAGATGCACTGCATGATCGGTTCCCTCATATTCATGAAAAATTAATGTCACTTAAAATCGATATGACCCGAGAACCCATTCCAGTGGTCCCGGCCGCCCATTACATGTGTGGAGGCGTGCGCACGGATCTGAAAGGCCAAAGCACGATAAAGAATCTGTTTGTTACCGGTGAATCTGCATGTACCGGTGTTCACGGGGCCAACCGGCTGGCTTCTAATTCTCTTTTGGAAGCGCTTGTTTTTTCATATCAGGCATTTCAACAGTCCCTGAGTCTGATTCATGATCAAACATGGGCAATGCCGACCATTCCGTCCTGGGATGAACGCGGTACGTACAATCAGGATGAATGGGTGCTTATTTCCCACGATAAAAAAGAAGTTCAGCGACTCATGTGGGATTATGTTGGTATTGTTCGTACTGAACAGCGATTACAGCGGGCTCAGCGCCGTATTCAACTGATAGCAGATGAAGTCGAATTGTTCTATAAAAAAACTAAAGTGACCGGTCCGCTGCTGGAACTCAGGAATATCTGCTGTACAGCGATTTTAATGATCCGGTCCGCATTGTTTCGAAAGGAAAGCCGGGGATTACACTTTACAACAGATTATCCGGATCGGGATGATACGCACTGGCTGGGTGATACAGTGATTCAGCTTGATGATATTGAGCTGTGTCCCTTTCAATAAGAACGGGTACAAATCATTACGACCTGGAATAATCATAATAATTGGCCTCAAAGAAGTAATATTTCAGCATAAATAATGGCATTAATCAAATAAAAAAAGTCAAAAATTCACTTGCATTTAAAAAATACTCGGTTTAAATTCGGTTTAGATTATTATTGTACACCGTTTTTTACGCCTTTGAGAAACTCAAGCAGTGTCTCTCAAAAGCTATTGGCTTTTTTTTAACAAGGCGGGAAGCAGGTTGTACAGGAAGTAGAATCAACAGAAAGGATTCAGTATGGAAACTGGACGTGTGAAATGGTTCAACCGCACCAAAGGGTATGGCTTTATTGAACGAGAAAACGGTGAAGATGTATTCGTTCATTATAGCGCCATTGAAGAAGAAGGATTTAAAACCCTCGAGGAGCAGCAGGAAGTCTCATTCGAAGTGGTGCAAGGACCCAAGGGCCTGCAAGCCGCCAATGTTAAGAAAGCATAAGTGAACCCGTCCAAAAAAGTAAAAGCCCCGTTTTCGAACGGGGCTTTTTTGTATTTGATGTGCTTTGGTTAAAGTTCAGTTGTATTGCATGATATAGAATAAATTTTAAAATCATCCTGTTCCGTTGATAAAGTCTTTCGCTGCATCGTATCTAATGAAAATTATGCGTTTTTAACCATTTGATCATCTGAATGGTTTTTTGCAGAGTTTCTTCGGTTGCGGACAATAGCAGTTCCCTGCAATAGAGGGTTGCTAAATCCGGATCTTTTTTCCACAAACGGAGCATGCTGGATTCAAATTCCTGCTGAAAATCAATCAGGTTTTTTTCAATGGCATTTCGAACGGGAATAATCCGAGACAAGCTTTCATTGTAATTCATATCCATGATATTTTCCAGTTCATTTTGAATCCAAAAAGCAGATCGGGGGTCATATCGAAAAGTTCCGGGTAACGAATTAAAATGGTGGCTGAGAGCGGAATCCGGTGATTGGATGTTCGGAATATTGCAATAATACTCCGGGATGCTGTCAACTGCTGAGTACCATGGTAAAAACGGATGGCAATCCGGACGGCCGAAACTGACCCAAAGAACACCAATAGCCGGCCATGGCAACCAGTTTCTTAACTGAGCGACGACAGCGTATTGTGTGGTCGAATTGCAGATGGTTCGAAGCGTTATTTGGTTGGAATTCATTCCGGTTAAATCGAATGCTTGTTTTGCATGATCAATTCCCTCATCACGATCGCGAAGCAGCGACATTATTTTTTCTAATGAAATTTTTTTCTTGGGATACACAGCGAAGGTGAGATTGTTTTCGGATTCAAGCATGATTGTGTCAAATTTTCCGGTAATCAACTGCTGTGCCCGCCATGGACGATGATCATTCGAATCCCCTTTCGCAAACACGGCTGAAAAATTAAATTCAGTTGAACTGTCAGGATGATACCATCCCTGATCCAATGCCAGCTGACGGATATCCGCCCTTGAAAACATCCAATTGTCCTTGTCTTTAAAATCCACATCATCGAAAATAAATTGGTTTGACAAGGCGATCACACCATTGTCCGGTACCCGACGGGCTGTCCAGTACTTGCCTCCCAGAATGGAAATAAGCCAGGCTTCATTTGGATCACAAATAATCAGGGTTTGCCCGAAATCTGCATAGCCCAGAGAATCAAGCAGAGTCCCGGCGATTCGAACACCATCTTTTGAAGATTGGGCTCGTTCGGCGATAATCCGCCGAAGCAGGTACCCAATTCGGCCGGGGGCCACAGCACTGTCCAGTTTCGAGGGACATGAGTTACCGGCCACAGTCACTCCCCATTCATTCATATAACAATCAGCGCAGTCTGATTCGTTCATCTGAAACCATAAATACGCCCAGCTTTTTTTGGTTTGAGGGATTTTTTCACCTGTCATCAGAATGATCGAGTCATCCGCGGTATATTCTCGCTGGTTTACCCGCCATACATTGACAATCCTCTGCCCAGCCTGATCTTCATTATGACCCCATAAAACAGCGCCGTCTGTACTGGCATCCTTACCTGCGATGATCGATGTCGAGGGATATAAATAATGAATAGACAAAGCAATGATTCCTATTATTTGGATAATCCGAGATTTCATATTATTGATTCCCTGATTGACATTTTTGAATGAGCGATTCAACAGCATCCCGATGCACCATAAAAGTCAGCATCTTCAGTTTGATAAAATCGCCGCGATAGAAATAATAACCCGGATAGTGGCCCTCATACGCACTGGATCCGGAATCTTTCACTAAAAACCAGTCATGCACATTGATTTTTTGATATCCAACCAAATGGAGGCCATGATCATCCGTGGAAGTTTTGTTGTAAAATCGAAGTTCCCGGGCGCTTTGATTAATCCATGCCTGAGGAATATCAAAAGCAGGCACGATACAGATATCATCCCAACGCCCTTTGCCCGGTTCGCTGACATCACCGCTTATAGCCAGGGTATATCCGTTTTGGACAGCATTTAAAATGGCCTCGTACCAGTCAGCCAGCGGTACATTGTAATAACTGCTTTCGTGCCACCAATTGTCTTCCATCTGATACTCGCCCTGAGTGTAGAAGGGATGGGATAAAAAAGACGTGAAAGAGACATAGTCATCCAGAGGAAGCCGGACATAATTTTTCAGGAATTCTATTGGCGCTATTTTTTTATTACCGACCTTGATTTTTTCTGGTGGTCTTCCCATGTGCTTATCCAGAATCAGCCGGATCTGATTGAGGACCAGTGCTTCATCCCAGAGATTGTTCGCTTTTATGAAATCAAGATATACTTTCATTTCGCGAAAGAGCAAGCGGTGGTTGTGTTTTTTCTGACCATCCGGAAGTCCCGTATAATCCTCTGCCCGGACTGCACCTATCTGTTTCATCCGCAACGGCACAGCATTTTCTTCCGAGCCCTGCCCGAAACGGCTTTTTCCTTTTTGCTGTACAAACCTTCGGGCTTTTTCCACATACTCCCAGTATACCGTATACATTTCGGAGAGTTTGATTTTTTTCCCGTGCAGCCGGTATATTTCCGATTCTAAAAATGATGTTCCGCAAAACACCCAGCAGGTACCGGTGGTATCCTGACGGATCGGCGGATAATGGAACAGAGGATGAAAAGAATCCGGAGATTCAGGTTTTTCAATATTGGAAAAATCCATGGTGAGAATGGTGTCCACATGGTCCCAGATATATTTGTTCATGTAAAAAGCAGAGTCCCCAGAGGTGTTTTGCGAATAACCGCTGATAAATATAAAAAAAATGAATAAATACAGGATGTTGGTTTTCATTTCAGATTTCCGTAATAGCCATTGATTTTTTATGATAAGTATTTTTTATGGAATATTCCAGATAAATATTGGATTTATCGCTTTTCAAATCCCCAGACACACATCCACGCCGTGGGCGGCTTCGATGAGCGGATGGTCCGGTGCAACCAGACGGTTCTTTTCGCTGACATCGGCCAGGGGCACACTGATAATCTCTGTGCCCCGAAGTGCCACCATCACACCGCTGACCCCATCGTAGCAGAGTTCGGCCGCCTTGACTCCGAAGCGCGTGGCCAGAACCCGGTCGTAAGCAGTCGGTGTGCCGCCCCGCTGCAAATGGCCGAGCACCGTGACCCGGCTTTCGATGCCTGTTTTTTCTTCGATGTCCCGGGCGATTTTTTGTCCAATGCCACCCAAACGAATCGGATCGGGACTGGATTTAACCATTCTACGAATCACCGGCTGCCCGCCATGAGGCTTGGCGCCTTCAGCGACGACAATGATGCTGAACCGTCTTCCCCGTTTGCTTCGCTCAACAGCAAGCGAGCAAACGGCGTCGATATTATAAGGGATTTCAGGAATCAGAATGGCATCGCCGCCCCCGGCAATACCTGCGTGCAGAGCGAGCCATCCGGCATACCGGCCCATCAATTCAACGACCATGACACGGTGATGTGACATGGCCGTGCTGTGAATTTTATCAATAGCCTCTGTGGCTGTGCTCACAGCCGAGTCAAAACCAAAAGTGATGTCGGTTCCTTCAATATCATTATCTATGGTTTTAGGCACACCAACGATATGTATATTTTTTTGACTCAGTTTATGAGCGATCGTCTGAGTCCCATCACCGCCGATACACACCAGTGTGTCCAGACCCAGTTCATGAATATAATTCA
>Ga0272441_10009880_pt1 | contig 14605 bp, 11 predicted proteins | sample SSMProp6N_FD_193582 | JGI IMG/M metagenome (GOLD analysis project Ga0272441, IMG submission 193582) | Marine sediment archaeal communities from Little Sippewissett salt marsh, Falmouth, MA, United States - SSM-Prop-6N | ecosystem: Environmental > Aquatic > Marine > Wetlands > Sediment ... | reverse complement strand
CGCCATGCAGCCCGGCTCGGTCGTTGTCGACCTGGCCGCCGAGCGAGGCGGCAACTGCGAACTCACCAGGCCCGGCAAGACTGTCACCGCGCACGATGTCACCGTCGTCGGCCCGCTCAACCTGCCTTCGAGCGCGCCCTACCACGCCAGCCAGATGTACGCCCGCAACATCACAACGTTCCTGCTGCACCTGATCGACGACGGGAGCATCCACCTCGATACGGACGATCAGATCACACGCGAGACGCTGCTCACACACGACGGCCGCATCGTGCACCCCCAAATCCAGGCCCTCCTGGACGCGTCGGCGTCGGCGCCGAACCACTCGTAGGAGACACACACCATGGACCTGCTCGTACTGGCCTTGACCGTCTTCGTACTGGCGATTTTTGTGGGCTTCGAGATCATCACCAAGGTGCCGCCCACACTGCACACGCCGCTGATGTCCGGCTCCAATGCCATCAGCGGCATCACGCTGATCGGGGCGTTGCTGTCGGCCGGCACGCAACATACGACGTTAACCACCGTGCTGGGTCTGCTGGCCGTCATCTTCGCCACGATCAACGTGGTCGGCGGTTTCCTGGTCACACACCGTATGCTGAGGATGTTCCGCAGGGCTGGGTAAACCATGCAAACGTATCTCGTTAACCTCACGTACCTCGTTGCTTCCGTGCTGTTTGTCCTCGGACTGAAGGGCCTGACGCACCCGCGAACCGCCGTTCGCGGCAATCTGCTGGCGGCGCTGGCGATGCTGCTGGCCATCGTGGTGACACTGCTCGATCGCCACATCGTCGAGTTTCACTACATCCTCGCCGGACTCGTCATCGGCGGCGCCGTGGGCGCCCTGCTGGCCGTCAAGATCCAAATGACCGACATGCCGCAGCTCGTCGCGCTGTTCAACGGCTTCGGCGGCGGCGCGTCGGTGCTCGTCGCCGGCGCTGCGCTGACCGAGGCCGCTGCGCTCGCGACCGGTGCGGCTGCAATCCAGTTGACCATCGCCACCGCCGCCTCCGGCGTGATCGGCGCGGTAACCTTCTGGGGCAGCCTGGTGGCCTTCGCCAAGCTCCAGGGCCTGATTACCGAGAAGTCGGTCCGCCTGCCCGCACCGCACGTAATCAGCGCCGTCGTGGGCCTGCTCTGCGTGGCGTTGGGAGTGTGGCTGGTCATGTCGCCCCAGACGCTTGTGCTCTACTGGGGAGTCGTCGCCGCCGCCGCCATCCTGGGCGTGCTGTTGGTAATGCCCATCGGCGGAGCCGACATGCCCGTCGTGATCGCCCTGCTGAACTCCTTTTCCGGACTGGCAGCCGCCGCCACCGGGTTCGTGCTCAACAACAACGTGCTGATCATCGCCGGCTCGCTGGTCGGCGCATCGGGTCTGATTCTCACCCAGATCATGTGCCGAGCGATGAACCGTTCGCTGGCGAACGTCATGACCGGCATGGCGCCACCGGCTGCATCCGGCGGCGCCGGCGAGGACGAGGTTTACGCCGGCAAGGTCAAGTCCGCCGCCAGCGAAGAGGTAGCCATGCTCTTCGACGCCGCCCGACGCGTGGTCATCGTGCCGGGCTACGGCATGGCCGTCTCCCAGGCCCAGCACGCCGTCCGCGATCTGACAAACCTGCTGGAATCGCGGGGCATCGAAGTCGACTTCGCCATCCACCCGGTCGCGGGCCGCATGCCCGGACACATGAACGTGCTGCTGGCCGAGGCCGACATCGACTACGACAAGCTCAAGGAAATGGACGACATCAACCCCACCTTCCGACAGACCGACGTGGCCCTGGTCATCGGCGCCAACGACGTGGTCAACCCCGTCGCCCGCACCGACGCCGACAGCCCCATCGCCGGCATGCCCATTCTCGACGTCGACAAGGCCCGCACCGTCGTCGTGATCAAGCGCAGCCTCAGCCCCGGATTCGCCGGCATCGCCAACCCCCTCTTCGCCGCCGACAACACCCTTATGATGTTCGGCGACGGCAAAAAGGCCGTCCTCGAACTCATCGGCGCCCTCAAGGACAGCTGACGCCACGCCGCAGCGCCGTCGCAAACATCCTCAGCCACGTCTGGAGCGAAGGCCCGACCACCGCTAAGATACGTCGGGATCGGCAACGGGCATCGATCCATCGCACGACTCGATCGGCTGCTGTCTGTGAAACCATGAACGTCGTCCTGATCGGCATGAAGCACTGTGGCAAGAGCACCCTGGGCGCCGCGCTGGCCCGGCGGTGGGCGTGCCCGTTCTACGACGTCGACCGCATGATCGAACGGAACTACGCCTGCGACGCCGACGAGACGCTCACCGTACGCGAGTTGTTCGCCAGACACGGCGAGCAGCACTTCCGCCACATCGAAAGCCACGTCGTGTGTGAGCTGTATCTGAAACTCGACAAGCCCGACACCACCAACGTCGTGGCCCTCGGCGGCAGCACCGCCACCAACGAGCGCATCAGCCAGTTGCTCAAGGGCATAGGACTCATCGTCTACCTGAAGGTGCCCGACGACGAGTTGGTCGCACGCCTGCGGGCAAGCGAACTGCCGTCGTTTGTCGACCGCAACGATCCCGTCGCCGACTTCCTGGATCTGTGTCGCCGGCGCGAACCTGTCTACCGTCAACTGGCCGACCGAGTGGTCGAACTCGACGCACTCGGTGTCGACCAGGCGTTGGACCACCTGATTCATTGCATCGAGGAGCACGAACATGCCCGGTAGCAGCTTCGGCAACCTGTTCCGCATAACCACCTTCGGCGAGAGCCACGGCGGCGCGGTGGGCGTCGTAGTCGACGGCGTCACGCCCGGCGTCGAGTTGTGCGAAGCCGACGTGCAGGTCCAACTCGATCGCCGCAAGCCCGGGCAATCGTCGGTCACCACTCCTCGCTCGGAGCCCGACACCGTGCAGGTTCGCTCGGGCCTGTTCGAGGGCAGAACCACCGGCACACCGATCCTCATGATCCTGTTCAACAAGGACGCCGATCCCTCCCAGTACGAGAACATCAAGAACGTCTTCCGCCCCGGCCACGCCGACTACACGTATCACAAGAAATACGGTATCCGCGACTACCGCGGCAGCGGGCGAGCCTCGGGGCGCGAGACGGCCGGGCGCGTCGCCGCCGGCGCCGTGGCGCGAAAGCTCCTGGCCCGCCGGGGCGTCGACCTCGTCGCCTACACCTGGCGCGCCGCCGGCATCCAATGCGAGACGGTCGACCTGGACGAAATCGAACGGAATCCCATGCGCGCCTGCGACCCGGCAGCCGCCGCCGAGATGGTCAAAGCCGTCGAGGCCGCCCGCGACAGCGGCGACAGCGTCGGCGGCATCATCGAATGCCGCATCACCGGCCTGCCGGTCGGCTTGGGCGAGCCCGTCTTCGACAAGCTCGACGCCGATCTGGCCAAAGGCGTCCTGTCGATCGGCGCCACCAAGGGCATCGAGTTCGGTACCGGGTTCGCCGCAGCCGACATGACCGGTAGCCAGCACAACGACCCCATCACGCCCGACGGTTTCGCCACCAACCACGCGGGCGGCATACTGGGAGGCATCAGCACCGGCGCCGACGTCGTTTTCCGAGTGGCCGTCAAACCCACGTCGTCAATCGCCAGCCAGCAGCACACCGTCGATGTGGATGGCTGCGAAACCACCATCGAGATCAAGGGCCGTCACGACCCGTGTATCTGCCCGCGGATCGTGCCCGTGATCGAGGCGATGGCTGCCATCGTGCTGGAAGACCACTGCAAGCGACAGGCCGCGCTGCACGCGTAGACCCCCCTGACTTCTCGCCGACCCCAACCTGGCACTATACTGCCCGCCGACCCAAGCGGCCCGCCGTGTGCTGGCGTGGGCTGGTTCTGATCGGAGGAGTTCGGCGTGTCACAGACGTCGCGCGAGATTGTCAAACGTTGTCTTCGCTTCGAGCACCCCGAGCGCATGCCTCGCGACCTGTGGACGCTGCCGTGGGCGAGAACGCACCATCCCGACGCGCTGGCGAGCTTGGAGCAGCGGTTCCCGTCCGACTTCGGCGCGTCGGCCGACGTCTATCGGCCGTCGCCGCGGGTCAAGGGCGATCCGTATACGCTGGGCGTCTATGTCGATGAATGGGGCTGTCGCTTCACGAACGTTCACGGTGGGATCATCGGCGAGGTCCGCGAGCCCTCGATTCGCGAGATCGGCGACTTCGAACGCGTCGAGCCGCCTTACGAAACGCTGCCCGCCGACGCCAACGCGGCGCGCGATGCGGTCAACCGCGCGTATGCGGGCGAGGATCGCTTCGTGCGGGCCGCCTGCTGTCCGCGGCCATGGGAGCGCTATCAGTTCCTGCGGGGCAGCGAGAACGCCATGATCGACATCGCCGAGCCGCAGCGCGAGGTGCACGCCCTGCTCCGCAGGATTCACGAGTTCTACCTGACCGAGCTGGAATTCTGGCTGACCACCGACGTCGACGCAATCGGATTCATGGACGACTGGGGCGCGCAGCAGCAGTTGCTCATTCCGCCCTCGACCTGGCGCGAGGTGTTCAAGCCGTTCTACAAGGACTACTGCGATCTGGCCCACGCGCACGGCAAGTGGGCGTTCATGCACTCCGACGGGCATACCCAGGCGATTCTGGGCGATCTGATCGAGGTGGGCGTCGACGCGATCAACGCGCAGTTGTTCTGCATGGACATGGCCGAACTCGCTCGCATCGGCAAGGGAAAGATTACCTTCTGGGGCGAGATCGACCGCCAACACGTCCTGCCTTCGCCCGACCCGCAGGCGGGGCGCGACGCGGTACGCCAGGTCGCGCGGCACCTGTACGACCCGGCTGGCGGAATCATCGCCCAGTTCGAACTCGGGCCGGGGGCCAACCCGCAGGTTGCGCTGGCGATTTTCGAGGAGTGGGAAAACGTGCAGCGCGAATCGCGGGCGGGCCGGTCACGATGAGTCGCAAGTTGGTCTACGTGTTCCCCGGCGCGATGGATATGGTGGTGGGGTCGGCGTTCTTCGTCTGCCAGGTGCGCCTGGCCGAGGGGCTGGCCGACTCGGCTGTCGGCGTGACCGGCGTGGTGACCACGTGGGGCGTCGTCTACATGCTCTGCTGTCTGCTGGTGGGCCGATGGGTCACGCAGCGCAGCGTGTCGTGGATGTTGATCGCAGCCTGTGGGCTGACCGCGGCGGTGGCGGCGGGCTTCATCCTGCTGCCCGGCAAGGCGGCGATGTATGCCCTGTTGGTGGCGCAGGGGGTGGCGACGGCGCTGTTCTTCCCGCCGGTGCAGTTCTTTCTCAAGCGAGTCGACTCGGGCCAGGACAAAAACGCGGCCTACTCGGCGGGAATCTTTACGTTCTCATGGAGCATCGGCTTTGCGCTCGGGCCGCTGGTGGCGGGCTGGTTGTGGCAGCAGGAATGGATCGGCTGGCGCGGCTGTCACGTGTTCAACGGATTTGTAGCTATGGCGCTGGGCGTGGGGGTCTACTTGCTCAAACACCATGTGCTGGTCGAGGCGTCGCCGCCTGTCACGTCGAAAGACGACCCGCCGCAAGAACCGGCCAAGCGTCCACCCAAACCGGCGGTCGACTATTCGCGCCTGCCCGACCTGGCGTGGATGGCGTGGGTCTTTGGCGGCTTGGGCTCGGTGGCGTTTGCGGCCACCCGATGGGTCTTTCCGGTCAGCGGCGTGGCGTGCGGCTTGGGCAAACTCGAGATGGGCGCGGTGCTGTTCATTCACTGCATGGCCCAGGCGGGGTTGGCGTATGCGCTGCGTCGCAGCCGGCTGTGGATGTATCGGCCGCTGCCGCTGATCGCCTTCGGCCTGGTCGGTGTGATCGGGCTGACGCTGTTTGCCGTGGCCCGCTCGGCGCCGCTGTTTTACTGTGCGGCTCTGTGCACCGGCGTGTACACCGGTTCGACGTTTTTTTATCTGGTGTTTCATTCGCTGGTGCATCCGACGCGAAGCGCGCAGTACGTGGCGATCAACGAAGCGGTAGTGGGCATGACCGGTATCGTCGCGCCGTTCTCGGCCGGCTACGTGGCTGACTCACTCGGCCTGCCGGTCAGCTATGCCGCAGTGGCGGTGCTGATCGGCTTGGCGGTGATCGCCCAGGCCCTCCTCCACCGCCGACACACACCCGCCGTCCTCGCCGCCGGCGCCGGCGCCCCGTAAGGGTGCCCATGTAACGGTGTGCCACTGCTTCAAGCAGTGTCTTATTCTCTCCGGTGCCCCGTCCCTTCCAGGGGCGGGGGACTGACGATATCGCATTCTCGGGTAGCATCCCCACGCGGGTGGCACGGTCCGGCGCAGCCGGGCCGTGTACCCGTGAGCTCGACCCGTGTGCCACTGTCTTCAGACAGTGAGCCCTGTCGAACTGCTTCAAGCAGTGTCTTGCTTCGTCGGGTGCCCCACCCCGTCCCTTCCAGGGGCGGGGGACTAAAGCAGGCTTGTCGAAGACCACCCCATTTGTCTGATCCCAGGGTTCATGGTGTTCGTCGAGGGGTCGAGCAAGACACACTTGGATGCTTCGGGGGGGGACACTATACTTGCTCCCGAGGCACCCGCCCTTGTCGTCGGCCGAAGATCAAAAGAGAGATGCCGGCTGGGATAAGGGCATGTGGGCCATCTTGTTGTGATCGACACTACGAACCAGGGAGACGCATCGTGCCGCAGCGCCGACCGAACATTCTCTGGATCATGACCGACCAGCAACGCTACGATGCGCTCGGCGCCAACGGCAACCCGCACATCCGCACGCCAAACCTCGATCGCCTGGCCGCCGAATCCGCCAACCTGAGCAACTGCTTCGTGCAGGCACCGGTCTGTGTACCGTCGAGGCAGACGTTTTTCACCGGCCGATACCCACACTGCCATCGTAACCGTGTGAACTACACACCGCTGGCCCAGAGCGAAACCCTGATCCAGGCCCGGTTGCGTGACGCCGGCTATGCCACCGGTTTCGTCGGTAAGCTACATTACTACCCGCCGACTCGTGAGCACGCGCTGTCTACCGGTTTCGACCACGGCCTGCTGCATGACGCGGGCCAGTGCGATGGCCATTCCGATTATGTCCGCTGGCTCACCGAGCGCGATCCCACAATGGCCAGGCAGTACCGCCGAACTCGCACCGATTCAGCCAATCCCTATCGCACCATCCTACCCGACGCGCTGCACGAAACGACTTGGTGTGGGCAGCAGACCCGGGACATGCTCACTCAGTTCGCAGGGCAGGACCGCCCTTTCTTTTTGTTCTCGTCGTACTGGAAGCCACACCCGTCGTTCGAACTGCCCGATCCGTGGGCATCAATGTATGACGACGTCGAGATCCCGCTGCCCGACCCTGTCACGCTCGAACAGATCCACACCCTGCCCCTACCGGTCCAGAAAATGGTCCTTCGCGGCGACAGCCGTGTATACCAGACTCCGCCCGATCGTATGCAGTGGATGTATAGAGCCTACTACGGTGCCGTGACTCAGATCGACCACGAGGTCGGGCTCACGCTGGACCTGCTCAGCCAACTCAACCTGGAGCGCGAAACCGTCGTCATCTTCTGTAGCGACCACGGCGACCAGATGTTCGAACACGGCATGCGCGGCAAGAACGTGTTCTATGAGGGATCCGTCCACGTCCCACTGCTGATCCGCTGGCCTGACGTCGTCAGGCCCGCCCGGTACATCGATCTCGTCGAGTCGACCGACGTCCTGCCGACCCTCTTCGATTGCTGTTGTCTGGACACGCCCCCCGGCAACCAGGGGCAGAGCTTCGCAGGTCGTATTACGCACGACTCGGTCGGATCGCCCTACCGCCCGCGCGATTACGTGTTCGCCGAGAACGTCATTCCCGAAGTGATCACCGAAGGCAACCTAAACCATTTCTATCAGCCCGGGCAGGGCGTCAACGGCATCGTCCACCCCGACGCCAAAATGGTTCGCGACCGGCGGTGGAAGTACTGCTACTACGTCGACCACGGCCACGAACTCTACGATCTCGAGACCGACCCCCACGAGACCATCAACCGCGCCGACGACCCCGCCTGCCGCGACCGTGTCCAGGCCATGCGGGCCGCCCTGCTCGACTGGCTGATCACCGCGGACGAACGCGACCAGATCGCGCCGCGCTGGTGCGACGTCTAACCGCTGGCTCACTGGTGCCCCACCCCGTGTCGGGGTGGGGGACTGAAGATATCGCCTTTTTGGGCGGCATGCCCAAGCGGTCAGGCGCGTAGGGCGGGTTCCACCCGCCATCTTACCGACTGACAAGGCGGCCCGAACTCGGTCTACGTCCACATAGCAGAACTCACCCACAACCTCCGCTTCGCTGCGGTTGAGGGTGCCACCCCCCGTCCCACATCCGGCAGACTCGCATCTCGTTGGGTGCCTCCCTCAAGCGAAGCGGGACCACGTCCCGCGCAGCTTGTGGGTGCACGCGTGTAGATGCCCGCGTGCCACTGTTTTCAGACAGTGAGCCCTGTCGAACTGCTTCAAGCAGTGTCTTATTCTGACCAGTGGGCAGCACGATCCGGGGTAGGGCGGGTTCCTTGGTCTGAGCCCCCTCGGCCTGAGACTTCGGCGAGCTCAGTCGAGCCGCTCGGGACGAAGGCCCGTCGAAGACCACCCGCCGACCTGCCCCCCACGAGCCCCCTCCCCAAATCCGACACCGGCCTTGCTTTCTCCTTTGCGACCGATCATAATTACGACCCGTTTCGTACCCCCACGGGCAGTTCGCAGATGGGGTTTGGTAGAACTCGACAAGCGGGGCCGCTTGAGCTTTGGGGCTTCTCGATGGCGGAGAGCCGTGATGCCGACCCCCTCTTGGCTCCGTTCAGCCAGCGATGAGATGCTGTGTGGTGCAACAAGTGTGCCGCCGATGAATGTTATTCAGACAACCATATAGGACACTCTTAGGCGAATGAGCCCTGGAATGAAGGATCTGACCCTGGAGCAAATCCTGAGATATGTACTGGCCGGTGGTGCGACAATCATCGCTGCAGCGATCGCATTCAAGGAGCCCACTGTGCCGGGCCTCGCATTTGGGGCGTCGCTTGCGGGGTACTTCGGGCTCGCTTTGATCGTTGGATCGATTATCTATGTCTTTCACCGTGTATTCCTTTATCTGGTGTGTTACTGCATACTTGTCCAGTGTCATCACGGCATATGGACTTCGGTGACACAGTTGGATCACGACCGCTGGAGACGCCTTAACGACAAGAAGTCGTTCCAGCGCCACATGAGCGAGTGGGCTGCTCAGGTCCACTATCTTTACTGTTTGGCATGGGGCCTTTTTGCGGCGGGGATCGGGGGATGGGTTCTTGGATGGCAGTCTCGCTCCTGGAGGGGGTGGTTGATTCTCTCTGCCGTCTTGGTTCTCGCCGTCGCCATATTTCATCACTGGCGGTATCTCCGGCAAGAGAAGTTCTGTTCAGGAAAAGAAGAAGAAAGCCTGATGTGCGGACCGCAGCCGGACGGCGGCAGCAAACCGGTGAGCGACCTCGTTAGACGGGAGACGAAAATGACGACACGGCGTCCAGTTGACTGGTGGATCCCAATTCTCGTTACCCTTGGATTCATTGCGTTGCTCGGTCTTCAATTCACCTATCTCGACGCGAAAAGTGTTCAGACAGTCGTGCTCGCGGCGACCGGTCTAATCGTTCTGTGGTATACAATTGAAACAACGCGGCTTCGACGGGAAGCCGAAGCCCGCGCCGCCAAGGACCGAGAGCCGCGCATCTACTTTAACGTGCAGCAACCCGACCAAGCGCTTCCGGGCAGCGCCCAGACCAGCGGACCCACAGAGTTCGCCTCAGCCGGCAGGAAGCATATCCTTCGCTTCAATTTCATAAATCAGTCGCCAAACCCCGCACTCGCCGTGGTTAGGGTCCGCTTGAAAATCGGTGATCAAGTCGGCACTCTCCCCGGTCCTGAGTCCGCCTACAACGGGAAGACGGTCTGGGAGATCACTCCCTTTTTCCGCATCTCCGGCGTTTTCGACGTCATTGCGTTGATCCAGAGTACGCAAACCGGTCTTGGGAAAGGAGCTTGGCCAGTCGACCCCATGAAGCTGGTGGCACAGGTTGATCTCTACTGGCCGGACCGCCGACATTTCGAGGGCGTTGCTAAGGAATTCCACGTTCGCGCCGACATCGAGAAATGCGTAGTGGATTTCTGGCCTGAGGTGAACGCGGGATCCCTCCCCACCATTCAACCAACTGACCCTCTCCCAGAAGGGCCGACTCGATCTATGGATGACCCCTCGGCTTAGTTCTGGGCGATGCAAGAGAGCCGGAACCATCGCCTCGGTCCCGTGCTCAATGGGTGAGGAAGGTTTTCGGAGGAGCCTGGCCCGATGATGACTACTCTCGTATTGATCGCAGCTATCTGCTCACTGGCGGGTGCAGTGCTAATCATTCTAGTGCTGCGCAAGCTTGGCGGTGCCAAGCAGGACGGCATTGAACACGCCATCCGCGAGGAGTTCCGTGTCAGCCGAGAGGAATCATCGAAGGCTGCTCGTGATCTCCGGGAAGAGGTCGCAACGCATCTGAAGTCCACCGCGGACACGCTGGTGAAGACCGTTGGCGAACTGGGCTCTGCACAAGATAAGCGTCTTGAGGCGGTGGGGAACAGAATCAGGGAACTGACAGACGCAAACGAGCAACGGATTGAGAAGGTCCGACAGACTCTCGACGAGCGCATTAAGAACCTCCAGCAAAGCAACGAGCAAAAACTGGACCAAATGCGGCAAACTGTGGATGAAAAACTACAGAGTACGCTGGAGAAGCGTCTGACCGAGTCGTTCAAGAGAGTGAGCGACAACCTTGAGGCGGTCCAGAGGGGCCTCGGTGAAATGCAGAGCTTGGCTACAGGAGTCGGTGATCTGAAGCGGGTACTAACCAACGTCAAGGCACGCGGTACATGGGGCGAGGTGCAGTTGGGTGCGCTTCTGGAGGAGATACTCACGCCAGATCAGTATGGCAAGAATGTGCGGACCAGAGATGATACACGCGACATGGTCGAGTACGCCGTTCGGCTTCCCGGAAGAGATGATGATCCTGAGTCTGTTGTATGGTTGCCGATAGACGCGAAATTCCCGCAAGAGGACTACCTGCGTGTCCTCGAAGCGAGCGAGTCTGGAGACGCGGAGACCGTCGAGGAGGGTGCGACCGCGCTAGTCAGAAGCCTCCAGACGTCGGCGAAGGACATCCATGACAAATACCTGAATCCCCCAAAGACGACGGACTTCGCGATCATGTTCCTGCCAACGGAGGGTCTGTACGCCGAGTTACTGCGCAAACCCGGGCAGGTTGAGGAGCTTCAGCGCAAGTACCGGGTGGTTGTCGCTGGGCCCACGACGCTTGCCGCGCTCCTAAACAGCCTTCGTATGGGCTTCCGGACCCTGGCAATTGAGAAGAGGTCGAGTGAAGTCTGGAAGGTGTTAGCGGCAGTGAAGACGGAGTTCGGCAAGTTCAGCGACGTACTCAGCAAGGTCAAGAAGCAGCTTGACACGGCCTCCAACACGATAGATCAGACCAGCGTTCGTACCAGAGCCATGGCGCGCAGGCTCGGTTCGGTTGAAGAAATGCCCCCAGACCAAGCAAGGGAACTCCTTGCTCTTCCTGAGACCGGGTCGCCGGAGGATGCTGACGACGAAGGCGAGTCACCTTCATAGCCCCACCGTTTGATGACCGGTGGCGAACGCGCGGGTACCCTGTCCTTGCGCTAGCAAGAGTGGGGAATCGACAGCACCTAGGCGCGGGCGCGCCCGCCATCTTGCCGACAAGGCCGCCGCACTCACACCGCCGCCGTACCTAAGATCGCCTCCAAATCCTCGTCCGGCGTGGTGATCGGCGCAATGTTGAACTTGTCGACCAGCACCTTCAACACGTTCGGCGACACGAACGCCGGCAGGCTCGGGCCCAGCCGCATGTTGCGAATGCCCAGGTGAAGCAGCGTCAGCAGAATGCACACCGCCTTCTGCTCGTACCAGCTCAGTACCAGCGACAGCGGCAAATCGTTCACCTCACACCCGAACGCCTCAGCCAGCGACGCGGCAATCTGAATCGCCGAGTACGCGTCGTTGCACTGGCCCACGTCGAGCAGCCGCGGAATACCTCCGATGTCACCGAAATCCAGCTTGTTGAACCGATACTTGCCGCACGCCAACGTCAAAATCACGCAGTCGTCCGGCACCTTCTCAGCCAGCTCGGTGTAGTAGCTTCGGCCGGGCCTCGCGCCGTCGCACCCGCCGATCAGGAAGAAGTGCCGAATCGCCCCTTGCTTGACCGCATCGACCACCGCGCCGGCCACGCTGCCCACGGCGTGATGGCCGAAGCCCACGGTAATGCTCTTTTCCGGCTCGTCGCGGGCAAAGCCCTCAGCCGCCAGGGCGGCCTCGATCACCGGCGCGAAGTCGCCGTCGTCGATGTGCGTCACACCCGGCCAGGCCACCAGCCCGGCGGTGAAAATGCGCCCCTTGTAGCTGTCCTTCGGGCGTTGAATGCAGTTGGTGGTCATCAAAATCGCACCCGGGAACTCGTCGAACTCCTTGCGCTGGTCCTGCCACGCCCCACCGTAGTTGCCGACCAGATGCTTGTACTTGTTCAACTCCGGATAGCCGTGCGCCGGTAGCATCTCGCCGTGCGTGTACACGTTAACGCCCTTACCCTCGGTCTGCTCCAGCAACATAGCCAGGTCCTTCAAATCGTGACCCGACACCAAAATGGCCTTGCCCTGAACCGGTGTAATCCGCACCGACGTCGGCGCGGGATGGCCGTACGTGTCGGTGTGCGCCGCGTCGAGCAGCCCCATCACCTTCAGGTTCACCTCACCGCATCGCAGCACCATCGCCAGCAACTCAGCGACCGCGCACTCGCCGCCCGCCAGAAAGTCCAACGCCTCGTGAAAGAACGCGTACACCTCGTCGTCTTCGCGGCCCAGAATCAGCGCGTGGTCGGCGTAGGAAGCTGTCCCTTTCAGCCCATAGGTCAGCAACTCCTCCAAACCGGCGACGTCCTCGCCGTGCTCCTCGATCCGGTCTTCGATGCTCACCGCCTCGCCCTGGCGGATCAAATCGTCGGTGTTGTCAGCCGGCGCCCACGCCGCCGGCCCGCTCAGCGCTTCGGGCTGCTTGCCCGCGGTCTTGCACGCCTGCTCGTAGAGCTGTTTGGCCGCCTGCTTCACCTGGTGCGCGCAGCGCAGACGCTGCTCGAGCCGCTTCGGGTCGAAGTTCACGTTCGTCACCGTCGAGAACAATGCTTCGACCACAAACACATCGACTGCGCGGTCCTTCGCCCCGAGCTGCCTGGCGCGATGGGCATACATCGCAATGCCCTTGGCCGCATAGATCAGCAGGTCCTGAAGGTCTGCCGTCTCCGGATCCTTGCCACACACGCCGTGCGCCGTGCACCCCGTGCCCTTGGCCGTTTGCTCACACTGGAAGCAGAACATGGTTTCGACCTCCGCTCTTGGTTGGTTGATTTTCGCAGATCCTCATATTGACCCCGCCCCACTCAGACGGGAGCCTCGACCGGCACACGCCGCCGCGACAGAACCCGTCCCTCAATGCTCACCACCGTGTCGACCAGCGGCACGTCGCACCCGCTCCGCCGCCGCGCCTCGGCCGCCATCCGCAACAGGCCCGTGCAGCACGGCACCTCCATGTGCACCACCTCCAGCTCCGCCAGATTATTGGCGCGAATTATCTGGGTGAGCTTTTCGATGTAGCCTGTCGGGTCGTCGAGCTTCGGGCAGGCAATCGCCAACGCCCGGCCTCGCAGCATCCTGCGGTGGAAGTCGCCGCAGGCCACCGGCACACAGTCAGCCGCCAGCAGCAGCCTGGCCCCGCGCAGCATCGGCGCCGTCGGCGGGAGCAATCGTAGCTGCACCGGCCACTGCCGAAGCTCCGAAGCGGATTCACCGTCGTCGTCCGCATTGGCAACCGGCTCGCCCACGTGCTGGTCACCCAACCGGCCAAACCGGGCCGACGGACAGCCCGCAGGTGGCCCCGGCCTCGTGTTGACCGGCGCGGGGTCGGGCGCCTGGTCGGCCGCGTGCTGCTCCACGGCCGACTCGTCGAACCCCTCGGCCTCTCGCCGCTCGATGCGAATCGCATCCTGCGGGCAGTGCCCCAGGCACGCGCCGAGCCCGTCGCAGAGGTTCTCAGCCACCAGCCGGGCCTTGCCATCGATCAGTTGGATCGCCCCCTCCTGACAGGCCGGAATGCACAGCCCGCAGCCGTTACACCTTTCTTCGTCGATACTTACGATCTCTCGCAGCATGCCTCGCTCCTGGCCGAAGCCTCTAGATAGCGGTTGTCCGCTCCGCCATGGTGCGCCTACGATACGCCGACGTACCGTCCGAGGCTTTGACCTGGGTCAAACCCGGAAACTTTTTCCGCCATGCTGTCGAGGCGTCGAATGGGCCAGGCCGAACGCGACATTCTCAAACGATGCGGGTTCTTCCGCGACCTGAGCGACGCCTCGCTGGAAAAGCTCGCCGGCATCGCCCGCGTCCAACGCTACCGCAAGGGCGAGACCATCTTCCGCGACGGCCAACCGTGCCCCGGCATCTTCGTGGTGGGTTGCGGCGCGGTCAGGGTCTACAAGCTCGCACCCTCCGGCAAAGAGCACGTGCTGCACTTTGCCTACGAGGGGAT
>Ga0272441_10009878_pt1 | contig 14606 bp, 11 predicted proteins | sample SSMProp6N_FD_193582 | JGI IMG/M metagenome (GOLD analysis project Ga0272441, IMG submission 193582) | Marine sediment archaeal communities from Little Sippewissett salt marsh, Falmouth, MA, United States - SSM-Prop-6N | ecosystem: Environmental > Aquatic > Marine > Wetlands > Sediment ... | reverse complement strand
TGATTAACCACGCGCGAGACCGTCATCACCGAGACGCCCGCTTCACGCGCGACATCAGCCATCGTCACATTACGGCGCATTAGTCATCCTTCGTATTACCGTTAACTTACTGTTAACCTACTGTTAACGCTAACAACACTATACAAAAAAACCTTAAGAATGTCAAACACGTTAATACAAAAACAGGATAAGTCAGATGCAAAATTTCTTTATCGATGCAGAGCAAAACATTGGGAGGGCAAGAGGGAACAGCAGACGAAGAACGCTCCCTCCCCCTTGCCCCTCTATCCAGACTTAAAGCAAGGAAGAAGAATCCTGATCGAGGTACATCTTTACATGTGATTTCGTGCGAAGAAGAGATGCAGGGCAATCCGGTGTGACAGGTCCTTCCAGAGCAGCCTTCACTGCCGTCGCCTTACGTACCTCAGGGACGACAGCCAAAACATGGTCTGGTTTCAAAAGAGCTGGAACCGTCAGAGACAATGCTTTTTCAGGGACATCAGCAATCGTCTTAAAGTGACCCTCACCAACCTGCTGCGCACGGCACTTCTCATCCAGCAAAACAACGTGGATGGTCTCATCGGTCTCAAAATCAGCCGGAGGATCATTGAAAGCCAAGTGTCCATTCTCACCAATGCCAAGGACACAAGCAACAGGCTTATATTTGGCCAGCAAGTCTGTGTAACGCTGCAACTCAGCCTCTACATCGTCCGCGTCACCGCCAACTCCGTAGAACTCAGCACCAACGACATCGGTCAAACGCTCACGGATATAAAGCCGGAAGCTAGCAGAATGTTGATCGGACATACCCAGATATTCATCCATGTGGAAGACTCTGATCTTATCCCAGGGGATATCCTTCTTGACCCGCAGCGCCTTCATGAACGACAACTGTGAGTTGCCTGTCGCCACAATAATCGAAGTTTCACCACGCTCAGCAACAGCCTCACGTAAGATCTCAGCAAGATCGTCTGCTGCAGCGACCCCCAAAGCATCATTAGAGTCGTAAATACCTACCTGCATTTTGTCACAAACAAACGCCTTCAGTGGTTCCATTCCAGATCTCCTTATGTATTATAAAAATAACTTAAAAGCAGAGAACATCTCAGACAAAGGTGTAAAATCGGAGCAAACTCCTTAATTTCACATCAGGAGACGTCATCTAACGACAGAAGCATCCCGCTAACACACCAGCAAGCACCCTAAATTTCAATCAGAAGCAGTCTAACAAAAAGCCGCAACAACATCCAGAATCGCCATGATATTCTCGTCAGGCGTACCATAATCCATATTAATGCAGCAAACTCCTACATTCTGCGGCGCACCAGCAGCACAAAGCACTTCTTCTACATCCCGGCGAATTTCAGCAGAAGACTGCTGTAACATGCGCACAGGGCTCAAGCGCAAGTTCAAGAAAGCATCAGGGAAAGCAGCCCGGCAAGCACCCACATCAGATCCCCATCCGACATCATAAAAAACAGCCGGGACTTTCGCATAAGCTTCAGCAAAACGATGCAAGTTATTACCGCAATGATGAATGCCGTACGGGCTCAGATGCTCCGCCAGATAAAGCTCGTAAGGCAAGAGAAATTCCTCGAAGGTCTTAGGAGAGACCATTTGAACAGAACAATTGCTATGCAGATAAATCTCCGGATCAACGGCAAGAATAGATCGATTCGTCGCAACCGCAGACGTCCCCGTTCGCGATTTTACATACTTCACAACACGCACAATGGTTTTAGCAAGGACATCAAAAAGATGATGGACCAAATCAGGGTTTTCAAAGAAATCCATAAAAAGCTGCTGGCCCCGAAGATGCAACGCAGTATTCAAAATACCATCCGTATCAAAGTCGCCCACGACATAACCAAACTCACGCTCTAAAGCATCCATATCCGCGATCAAACGGTCCATGGGCCAAGTCGATTCAATATCAGGGACCTCCAGAGCAAAGATGGCATCTTCGTCTAAATTTAACGGCACGGGCCAGGGCGCCTCATGTTCAGCAAAGTGGATCTGCACGCCAAAAAGCGCAGGGATCACAAACCCACCAGCAACATGCCGTGACCCAATGATAGGCCGGGGCTGTGAGCCAGCGTCACCCAATCCAAAACGCTCATGAAGTGCGCGACGCATCACAACATCGTTATTGACACGTGCATCTTTATCGAAGTAGAAAGAGGTGTCAAACACAATCCCAAAATTACGAAACCACCAATTCGGGTTAAAAATAAATGTAACAGGGATTCGATTATCTGACATTTTTCCAGCTAAGGTAAGTGAAATAAAAGAACTAGCCTATACACCATCCAAGCATGTGGCACAAAGACAAATCAAGGCCCCCAACGCCCTTGATGTTAACGCTAACATTTTTACTATACAGGAAACCCCCAAGATTGTCAAATCCAAAAACTTCCAACCGCATTTTTTAAAATAACATCAAAAACTTGCCAATAAAAAATTAAGTGGGACAATTGATACACTCATGTGACATCACCAATCGCACACAGGTATTCAAACGAAATACCAGATTCATCTCGACTACGCACATGAACCAACAAAAAAAACGAAATCGACATGCTAAGCTTAAACAAACCCTTTTACACTGCTTTACTGGTAGAATTTACCGCATTCCTAATCATACGCCGATTTATACAATACAAGCTGATCCAAGAGAAACAAAAGGCAACCCTTAAAAGCTCACCTTTAGATAAAGCTTTGGTCATCATGAACTCGATTGCACTTTTTGGCGGCACCCTGGTATACTTAGCCAAACCTCACTGGCTATCCTGGGCAACGTGGCCACTGCCCACCTGGGCACGCTGGGGAGGTGTAGCTTTAGGAGGGTTAGGTATTGCAGGATTTCTCTGGGTTCATTGGGCACTTGGCAAGAATTGGTCAGCTTGGTTAGAGATCAAAGCAAACCAAAACTTAGTTACAACAGGCCCCTATCAAAAGATACGCCACCCCATGTACACCACCATCTTCCTGATCTATTTCGGATGGGCATTGCTGACAGCTAATTGGTTTCTAGCGCTCACCTGGATAGGCCCTTTTGCGCTTCTCACCGCCACACGCGTCAAGCAAGAAGAGACCATGATGCTCGAGACATTCGGCGAAACCTACAGCAGCTACATGCAGAAAACTACACGTTTTCTGCCCAAGCTGAACTTTATAAAAACTGAACAGAAGAAATCCGGTCCATAACCAAACATAAAAAATAAACACGCTGTTTGATCACACAACACTGACTTTATCAAAGCCTACAAACACACATAGAAAAGAGTACACGATGACAAGAGAACAGCTTTCCAAGGGATATGTACAAATCTATACTGGTGATGGCAAAGGCAAGACAACTGCGGCTTTGGGATTGGCGCTAAGAGCAGCAGGGCATGGCTTGCATACCTATATCGGGCAATTTATGAAAGCGTATCCTTACGGCGAAGTCACAGCGCTGCAGGACCACCCTTACATCACCCTCGAACAATACGGCAGTACCTGCTGCCTCCTGCACAAATCAGATGTAAAACCTGAGGATATAGAAAAGGCACAACAAGGGCTGAAGAAAGCAAAAGAGGCTATGCTATCCAAGGCCTATAATATTATCATCCTGGACGAACTCAACATCGCACTCTGGTTTGAGGTCCTCGAGATGGAGGACGTCATGACCTTTCTAGATGCACGCCCAGAGCAAGTAGAACTCGTCCTAACTGGTCGTTTCGCACCTCAAGAGCTCATTGAGCGTGCAGATTTGGTAACTGAAATGCGTGAAGTGAAACATTATTACCAACAAGGCGTATTAACGCGGAAAGGTATTGAAAACTAAACAACGGGCCAAACCATGAAAGAACAAATTCAACACAACGATATAGAACGCTTTGCGGAAGCCTTCGAAACAGATTCCAAAAACCAGCTAGCGATGAACGCAGTCGCCCAGAACGACATCACTAACATCGCCGTAAGCAGAGATAGACTCGCGAGTGTCCAACGCGTCTACTCGCACATGATCGAGACGCCCGAGGTGACCAACCAGAAAAAGAGCGGACGCTGCTGGATCTTTGCTGGCCTTAACACGCTGCGGCTCACGGCTATGGAAAAGATGAACCTGGAGACATTTGAGCTATCCCAGAGCTACCTCATGTTCTGGGACAAACTTGAAAAAGCAAACTTCTTCCTTGAAAACATCATTGAGACGTGTGAACAGCCATTAAATGGGCGATTGGTCATGTGGCTGCTCTCTGACCCGCTCCCCGATGGCGGACAGTGGGACATGTTCGTCAATCTCGTCGAGAAATACGGGGTTGTGCCCAAATCCGTGATGCCAGAGACCTACAGCAGCAGCAACTCCAGGAAGATGAACACACTGCTCCTTGCCAAAGTTCGTGAGGATGCACAGCGACTCCGAGAGATGCACGCAGAAGGCGCTAACATCGAAACCTTACGTGAAGCCAAGGATAAGATGATAGCGGAGTTCTACACCATGCTCTGCATTCACCTGGGCAAACCGCCGGCAAGTTTCTTCTGGGAGTGGCGCGACAAAGACAAGCAATTCCACAGACACGGGCACATCACACCCTTAGCCTTCTTTGAAAAATTCATCGCCCGCGATCTGGATGATCTTGTCTGCCTGATCAATGCCCCTACAGATGACAAGCCCTACCACCGTCTCTACACCGTGCAGTATCTGGGGAACGTCGTGGAAGGGCAAATTGTGCGCTACTTGAATGTAGACATCAAAACCCTGAAAGAAGCTGCCCGCGCGATGATCGTTGATGGAAAACCGGTCTGGTTTGGCTGCGATGTGGGCAAACTGCTAGAAAGAGACAGAGGGCTTCTGGATCTCAAAATCTACGACTACGAACTCGTGTACGGCGTACCTTTCAAACAAGATAAAGCCGGGCGCCTGGATTATGGACACAGCTGCATGAGCCACGCAATGATGCTCACCGGCGTGGACCTTGATGAAGATGGGAACCCAACAAAGTGGCGCATTGAAAATAGCTGGGGAGCCAAAATTGGAGAAAACGGATATCTATCAATGAGCGACGCTTGGTTTGACGAATACCTTTATGAAGTCGCTATCAGCAAACACTATCTAAGCCCAGAGCTCCTAAACGTGCTGGATACTGAGCCAATTGTCTTGCCACCCTGGGATCCTATGGGAGCACTGGCCAAAGCCAAGTAGAACAAGGGCTTAAACGTAACGCATGGAGGGTAAATGACTTTAAAGATTCACGTTGAGGTCTTCATCGCCGCACAGCTACTGGCACAACGCAGCGAGACATTCACGCCAGGGCGCCTGCAATATGAGGTCGCGCGACGTTTTGGAGACACACGTGTGGGCGTAAGAAGCTATATCTCAGAACACTGCATCGCTAATATACCCAAGAGTGCCAGCAAATGCTACAATTATCTATGGAAAACGGAAGAAGGAACCTTACGCACCTTCAATCGCCACACCGACCAGCCACATTCCAGCCGCGTCGACAACAAACTCAAGCCAGATACTCAGGATGTACCAACAGAATATCGCTATCTGTTATCAACAGGCAAAAACAAAACGCCAACGATGATAGTACGCGAGGTATCCAAAGAAGGGTCACCCTTATTCCTTTACCTTCTCAAATCGGCTGTCAACAACGAACGCCTGCAAGAAAACCTCCAGCTACTTGCCGCGCCCACCGGGAAATCTTATGATGTACACTACACGACGCGCTCGATCTCTTTCGAATCCAAGGGCGACACAGCACGATGGGTCACACCAGCCCCCTGGAAATACATAGAACGCGGAGAGACTGTGTGCATCGTCTTCTGCGATCCTCCTTACTGGAATTTCATCCCCGTGCGGCAAGGGAAAATCTTGAATGTGCTTGAAAGGGGCAACGAACTCATCCTGACCCTCATGTTAGGCACTTTTGTACAAAACGTAGATCTCGAGAGATTCAGCGCTCAATTTCGTGAGCTGACGGAACGGCGCTCGTTCATCATGCGAGATCCAGCCAATGCACTGACCTTCCTACCTGAGGAGAGAGATGACCGAGTTGCCTGGCGAGACATCATCAATGCATTGCACACATCAACCGGAGAACAATGGGAGAACCCCTACAGACAGACGGTTTTCGTACGTTCTTTGGCCCTGACCGGATTAAACGGACAAGCTTTAAAAAATAACACCCTCGAAACCGGACAAACCTATATTCAATCGCTGGATTTTTATGTACCTAACCTAACCACTCAATCAGGAGAAGAATATGAGCTAGTCCTAAGCCCCGAAAGTTCAAATATCCGTGTGTCCAGTTCACTTCCGCTGACAACCAATGGGATACGCAATGTAAAAATAGAGCCTATTAAGCCCGGTCCTACCGTCTTAAAAACTTGGGTTAAGCCAAATCGCGCCCAATCAACAGCGCTAAGCCTCAATTATCAAATTATCCAACCCGGTCATGTCAATATCAAAGCACGCCAAAAAACAATCACTCCTCCCCTGCACCTAAGCGACCGCCAACTACGTGCTATCTTTGAGGTTCTGCGAACTCCAGAAGGACCAGTGCGGAAACAGGCAGCCTTAAGCTTAATCGATCATGTTCTGTCCCCCTTGACACCACACAGCCATTACCTTCAAGAACAACGGGGAATCGTGCTTTATGAACTGCAACAATGGCAAGAAGCTTACGCCCAATTCACCAGACTTGATCCTGACCGATTCAGCCCCTATGCACTAGTTGCATGGTTTGTAAGCGCCTGTCATTCTGGTATGGATATTGACCTCAGCGCCATCCTATCCCGTTTCAACGCCTGGGAACAACGGCCCCTGGTCAACCAATTTATCTCAGCACTCCCCCTGGTTGAGGAGACACGGCGACTGCAGATTATTCAAGATGCATGGCTTGGTGCAGGGTGCTACCATGAAATGTGGGATGCAGTCAAAGATACCTTTACACAGCCCAAAAGCATCTTGCGCGCGGCAGAACTTATGGTGGACCCAACGCTCTATCATCTACTCACACCCGCACAGGGCTACACCTATCTGCGCGATCACACAGAAACATGGGCTGACGTTCCACTAGACTTCTTACAAAAAGCCGTAGAATGGGGACTCCAAGAGCCTGACCAGGCACTTAACCTGGATGATGCATTCCTATGTTTGATCGAACGTCTGCTCCAACGCGGCAGCGATCCCATGGAGTTATGGTCACTCGTGGACAGCGCGCGGGGGCTGTCTCCCTACACTTGGGCAGTTGCTACCGAACAGCTCGCAGAAGCTTTCTCCAGAAAGCCCGAAGAGGCATGGCGCACCCAAGCCTGTCTTTTTTATATAGAACTGGCACGCGTCTACAGAGAGCGGCTGCAAGATTTAGACAAAGCCGAGGGCTGTCTCAACCAAGCCAACCTATTAGTCGGGGATGATACCGAGCTAGCCGAACAGGTTAACACCGAGGAAGCCAATTGGGAAGCCGCGATAGAGCGCATTGAAGCCGTGCGAATCTGGCGAGACGGATTACAAGAAATCCGTCTCAAACGATTGCGCGAACTATTACAAGGGAAACGCGCCGTCTTTGTCGGGGGAGCAGATCGAGGGTTTGACATTGAGCCGATAAGGAAAGAATTGGGATTAGCGGAAGCTGAATTTATCCCTTACTACCGCAGCGAACGTGGGAACCTCAGCAAAGTGCGTCAGAAAATTCAACAAGGAAAAGTAGATTATGTCGTTGACTTCGCACGTTTTGGGGCACACCGCAACCTCGAAGGGTACTGCTACAATGCGGGAGTCACATACGTCAGGGTCATGCACAGTCGAAACACAGACCAGATCGTGCGCGCCTTTGCACTGGCCCATAACATCAAGATGGAATCGTAACCTATCTCTAATGTAATGCAGGTGACTAAGGCGCCAACTCAGGCACCGCAGCCGCATAAAGCCGGTTCTCAGCGATCAAATAAAGCACACGAGGGGACTCACCTATAGCCAAAACCTCCAAATGCTTCAAAGCATCGCCAGGTAATCGATACTGGTGCAAGAAATAACCATGCGCATCCAGCACAAAGATGCGCTCATGCTTCGGGTCACCTAAATAAATATAGCCTTCTTCGGTGCTGCCCTCCACAGCCATTACCGTGGGATGGAAATCAGGATCAGGCAATCCCTGAATCTCGAAAGATAAATCATCACTCCCATTGAAATAGGTTCCAACCGTGCCATCTCCCAACAACAGATAAAGCCGCCCATCAAGGCTCATGTTCAATGCTGTCTGCAATTGGGGAACCGACTCAGGGGCAAAGTACGGGCGTCCCGGGCCATCATACGCACCATTAATAGAAGCATATTTGAAAATCTGGTTTTCCTGCCGATTGACTAAATAGAGATTCCCATTAAATGTTTCGATCAAAGTCACCGTTCCTGGTTCCAGGTCCCCTTGAAGGCTTTGGGACGTAATGCTGCCGGGGCCAAGCGAAGGTTCGTAAACATAGAGTATTCCATAATCACTGTAGATAAAGATCGCGCCATCCGGATATCCAGGGCCAGGTTCTACCCAGGCAAAATCTACCAAATCCCCTACGGGCTCACCAAAGAGCACCTGCCCACGCTTCAAAATAGGCGTAGGTGCAGCAGAAAGTGGAATGATGCCATCTTCAGAAAGCGGGAAACCAAAGACCTCATCAGCAGCCGTGTTCAAAATATAGACCCACGAATCAGCCACAAGGAGATGTCGAGGGGACGGGGCGGTGCCCAACTCAATAATAGGCGTTGCAGACAACATCGCTGACTGCTCGAGCGCATCCATTGCCAACTGCGCTTCATCACGCAGCACACGCGCTTCCGTGTTTTGAGGATCAAGCGTCAGCGCCCGCTCAGCAAGTTCCAGCGCCCGAGCCCAGTCCTGTGGAGATTGGCTTGCATAGGCCGAGTCCCACGCCACACTGGCCTCCTCTAAAACGACTTCGGCACTCAAAGCCCCACCGAACTGCAAATAGGTTGTCAGTGTAATAAAAGCAACAATGAGCACAACACCAAGCGACGCCCCCCCCATCACCGTAGCTTTCTCATCCAGGATATACCGCAGAGAACGCCGCTGCTCCGATCCCACCTTACCCGGCAAGAAAACCTTTAGCAAGGACTTAAAAGGAACTTTGGAAATTTTTCCAAAAAGACGACGGAGACCATCCCAAAGCAGCCCTATCTGGGGCAAATGAACTTCAGGAAGTTGAACATTGGAGCGCGCCGGTTTCTCATCCGCAGGACCAAGAGCTTCTTCATCTTCGACCGCACCAGATGAGACCACAGGAGCAGATAACGCGTTATCAGACACATCCACCGCGGCTACTTCGGGAGGCACAGAGGATTCAACATCCTCATGCTCCACCCAATCACTGACATGGGAAACGGGCAAAACAGAGCTCTCTACGACCGGGGCAGGTTCCGCAGCAGGTGACGCTCCAGATGTCACAGTTTCCACAGGCATCGATACCAAATGCTCTCCATCCACAGGTTTTGGAGACGATTCCGACGCCTTTTCTTTACGCCTCAAAACAGAGGAGAGCCGCCAGCGCTGCGACGTAGGCTCTTCAGATAACGAAAGAGGGTCTGCAAGACAGCGCACAAGCCCTGCACTGCCAGTGACACTATTCGTCTTCATCACTTCAACTACCTGGTCGACACTCTGTTGTGCTGTTGGAGAAGAAAGAATCGCCGACCAATCTGCATCCGAGTACACCTCTGCCACACCAGATGTAGCCACAAAAAGCGTATCCTCTGGCAGCAATGGAGCGTAGCTAATATTAATAACAGGGGGCGAAACAGCCCCCAAAGGCATAATAGGGTCCGTGGCCTGGGGGAACGCTTCAATCGTCTCATCAGCGTGACACAATAGCGCATGCCCAGCGCCAGCCTGCCCAAGAAAAAGCTCCTCCTCACGAAAAACGACACAGGAGATACTTCCAGAGGCATTCTGTTCAGGATTACTTCTAGCATTGGCAACAACCAGGTGCCGATTTGCTTCCGCCAACGCACGACGCAGCCTAGCCACAGTACTGCCGGTTGAAGTCCGGTAAGCTTCAACGGCAGCGGCGCGTATCTCCCGACTCCGGTGTGGCAAGGCTGGACTTAGATCCACAAGGACCATCAACAATTCAGCAGCCTCAGATGGCGCACCTGCCAACGCAGATTCCACCGCTACTTCAGGAGCCGCATGCTGAATACGCACACCTTCTTGAAATCGGAAAATTTCGCTATGCCATTCCATAAATCGTACTTATCCTGTCCACCAGAAGCAAAGTAAGACCAACCGATTATCTACCGCACCAAGCGAAGTTGTTCTTCAAGCGTGCCAAAATCCATACGTGATGTCATATCTAGAGAGAGCGGTGTCACAGAAACCACACCGTCTACATTCAATGTCCGCACATCAGAATCAGGCTCCGCCTGTTCAAAATCATCCATGCGTTTGTAGCCTGGCTTCCCCACGCCATTTTCCCGGTCGGGAGGCAGCGGGAGAAAATACCGGCAGCGGGAAAGACGTGTCAGCCGCCACGGGCTATCCGGGCCAGCATCCTGGGGGACATTAATATTGAGCATGTCCACATCATAAGGCAAAAGGCGCTCCAACAACAGACGCCCAAAGCGCTGTGTGAAAGCCGCTGCAGCCGCATAATCCGCGCCATCACTGCCAGACATATGATAAGCAACAGGCATTGCCAGCGAAACGGCCAAAGCAGGAATGCCACTGGCAGCCGCTTCCAAGGCTGCCCCCACTGTCCCAGAGACGGTTATTTCCGTACTTACATTTTCGCCAAAGTTGATTCCAGATACAACAAGAGCTGGCTTCCTGGGTGCCAGCTCCAAAAGAGCCAAAATAACCGAAACAGCAGGGGTGGCATCAACAGCATACGCATCCACCCACTGTCCATCAAGGTCCCGTCCAGCACGGGTGACATGACCCGTCAATGTAGGCGGCATCGAACGTCCAGCACCAGACCATTGTCGATCTGGTGCCACAACCAAGACCTCGCCCAAAGGCAGCAACGCCGCAGCCGCAGACCACAAGCCTTGAGATTCAATACCATCATCATTCGTGACTAAAATAAGAGGTTGTTCCATATTCAAACCATTCTGAAATAGATCGTGTTTCTACTTAAGAATACCACGCAATGTATAAGGTGCAAGAATCTTATCAACAAGACAACGCCCCCCACTCTGCACGGCAAAGCAAATCTTGGCAACTTCTAAGATGGTGCTATACTAATTCTAGTCATTTTCTTCCCAAAGATAAACTTACCGCATAGCCACCAAGCAAGGGGACCAAAAAGTATGAGCAAAAAACGTGGGCTAGGTCGTGGATTAGAATCCTTAATCCCTGCAGACACGGACGAAGCTGCGTCTAAAGGGGTCACAGAAATCGCACTTGACGAAATCATCCCCAACCCTCACCAGCCGCGTATGCCTTTCCGCGATCAAGACCTGGTCGAATTAGCAGCATCCATCCAAGAACACGGCATCATCCAACCACTCCTGGTCACGCAACGGTCGGAGGGGGGCTATCAGCTCATTGCGGGGGAACGGCGTTGGCGCGCTTCTCGTTTAGCGGGTCTCACACAGGTACCCGTAGTTATCAAAGAAGTCGCCCCCCAACAAATGCTGGAATTGGCCTTAGTAGAAAATATCCAGCGCGCTGACCTGAACGCATTAGAGGAAGCTATCGCCTACCAACAACTAATTGACGAATTCAAGCTATCACACGCAGAGATTGCACGCCGGGTAGGCAAAAGCAGAGTCACTGTAACCAACACGCTCCGGCTGCTGCAAGCAGCGACCGATGTTCAGCAAGCCGTCATGGAAGGGAAAATCTCAGAAGGACATGCAAGAGCGCTGCTAGGGCTCGAACTGCCAGAAGAACAGCAGACAGCTTTACAAATCATCATAAAGCAGGGACTAAGTGTCCGCCAAACAGAGCAACTGGTTCAAAAAATACGCAACGGCAAAAAAGTAGCGCCACGCGCCAAGCCCAAACCCCAGCCTGAAGTCCACGCACTTGAAGAACGCTTCCAGGAATCCTTGGGCACACGCGTAAATCTGCACACAGGACGCAAAGGCGGACGCATCGTTATCTATTACTACTCTGACGAGGAATTTCAAGCACTCTACCAACGCTTAACCGGAGAAGATCTTTAGATAAGCCATAAGCCCAACGCACTACCACAAAACGGCGCACCCATGTACGCCGTTTTGATCACAACCGCAAGAAAGGACTATAATCTATAAGCTCTTATGCACTCTCATCCACAGTCCAGATAACCTGATAGCCACAGAGGGCATCGTCTCTCGCATATCCTTGAATGCGCTGCAGCTCCGTCCCCAACAGATCACTCAAGATAACTTCATCAATGACGCAAGTCTCAGGATGTGATTGGGCCACATAATGATAGGGGCAATTACAAATATACAGACGATAGACATTCTCAGAATTAGAGGCCTTCTCCCAACGCGAGACAAACCCCAACCGCTTTAAGTAATCAATGACACTGTCCAAGCGCGCTTCAGGTTCTTCAGGAAGCTCACCAGCACCCGAACTAAGTCGATGCGCAGTTTCTTCCAAAAAACGGCGCTGTTGCTCAGGATCCATGATCTCTTGCAAAGAATCCAACAACGCAGCAGCCAATCCGCTGTAGTTGTTAGGGAACAAATCAGCAGCAGTAGAGGTCAAACTATAGACGTAACGGGGGCGACCAGGCCGATTTGAACGGCGAATCTCAGGATCTGTTATATAGCCTTCGGAGCGAAGGATTTCCAGATGATGCCGCACCGTGACACTTGTGAGGGCAAGTTCACGACTTAGCTCTTGAACCGTGACTTCACCACGGCGTTCCATAATCTCTAAAATCTGCTGGCGTGTATCCTGCATCTTTCCTCATCTTTTGAATAGATACTAAACTAAAGGTAGTTTAACACAGAAGAAATTTATCCTATTTCTTCTATTAAATTAAACAATACTATTGTAGCATCAGAGCAACGATTTGTCAAATACCTATTTATCTTTTTTGCTTAAATCTTCCGATATTTTTGTTGAAACTATTGGTCTTTAACTAAGAGTGTGATATAATTGCGCCGATTTGCGTATAATGGAGGTAGATACCTGTGTTCGAATTGAAAAAAGAAGCTCTCGAGAGCCATGAGGCTCTTATCACCCTGGAAGTTCATGACGAGGCTTTACAAAAAGCGATGAGAAAGGCCGCTCGTCAAATTTCGCGCCAGACCAACATTCCCGGATTCCGCAAAGGTAAAGCACCTTACAGCATTGTGATGCAAACCTTCGGTGAGAATGCTGTGCGCCAGGAAGCTGCTGATCTTATCCTGGAGGAGATCTATCCACAGGCTATTGAACAAGCAAAAATTGATCCCTATGGGCCGGGACAACTCGATGATATGAGTCTTTCTCCCATGGTCTTCAAAATCCGCATCCCGCTGCAACCCATCGTTGACTTGGGGGATTACGAAAGTCTTCGCAAGGAACCTGAAACAGTCGAGGTAACAGAAGAAGAATTCAACGCAGCCCTCGAGAACATCCGTGAGCAAAACGCAATTCTTGAAGCTGTTGAACGCGGAGCAGAGACAGGCGACCAAGTAAGCTTCGAATCAATCAACGGCGAAGTCAATGGTCAGGTCATCTTTCACGATCATGACACGAAACTGATACTGGGAGACAATGAAACTACCGTCCTGCCAGGCTTCGACGAAGCTGTTGCCGGTGCAGTCAAGGGAGAGACTAAAACTTTCACCCTTACACTGCCTGAAGATTTTGATGAAGAAGACCTGCAAGGCGAGGAAGCGGAATTCACCGTCAAAGTTGACGAAGTCTACAACCGCACACTCCCAGAACTCAACGACGCCCTAGCAAGCACCGTAGGCCCCTTCGAGACACTGGACGAGATGAAAGAAAAGCTCCAGGGACAGATGCTGGAGTACAAGGAAGCAAATGCCCGTGATGCTTATCGTTCGGCTATCATTGAAGACCTAACAGAGCGTGCTGAAGTCAAGTATCCCCCCGTTATGGAAGAGGAAGAACTTGACAGCATGATTGCGCAACTGAAGGAAAATATCGAACACCGGTATAGCTTGAGTTGGGAAGACTTCCTACGACTTCAGGGTCAAACCGAAGCCCAAGTGCGTGAGGATATGAAACCTGACGCAGTCCAAAAGATAAAACAAGGATTAGTTCTCAACGAATTTTCCAAAATTTCCAACGTGGAAGTTACAGATAGCGAACTCAAAGATGAATTCCACAACCTTCTACAAAGCGTCAATGTCACAGACGAAGAAACTCTGAACAATTTTGATCCTGCATCGAAGATCGCTCACGAACTACGCCTCAATGTTTTAGGCAGGAAAACCATTGAACGCTTAGAACGGCTCGCACAAGGTTTGCCCTTAGAAGAAGAAAGTGAACCAGAAGCAGATTCTGCTTCCGAGGACAAACCAGCCGAAGATAACAACGAGGAAGCTGAAACCGAGTAAGCCAGTTACCGTTTAAACGTGAACCTTTAAGGAGGATATGATGGGCATGATCCCAATGGTCATAGAGAGCAGCGGGCGCGGGGAACGTGCCTACGAT
>Ga0272441_10009877_pt1 | contig 14607 bp, 6 predicted proteins | sample SSMProp6N_FD_193582 | JGI IMG/M metagenome (GOLD analysis project Ga0272441, IMG submission 193582) | Marine sediment archaeal communities from Little Sippewissett salt marsh, Falmouth, MA, United States - SSM-Prop-6N | ecosystem: Environmental > Aquatic > Marine > Wetlands > Sediment ... | reverse complement strand
CCTGCTGCGCCGTCTTGTCAAACCGAATCTGCCAGGCCTCTTTGATGCCCGGCCGTTCCTTCGGCTCGACCCGCACGCGCTCGCCGTCCGGATAGCGCAGCAGCAGGTGCTCGCGGCTGACGTACACCGGCTGCACGAATGGTTCGCCCACGTCGAGGTTCACCGACCGATCCGGGTTGCCCACCACGTAGCGGAGCAGTTCCTGGGCCATGATGGGGAATTCCGGCCGAGCGGCGAGGAACGTCCATTTTACCCCGGCCGTGGTGGCAGTAAACAGCACCCGCCCCCGGCCAAAGGACTTCTCGATCATCAGCGGCTCGCCGTTGGACATCTCCAGCACGACGTCCGTGTTCGCATCGGCATCGGTCTTTTTGCCGAGCGCCATGTATTTGAAGACAGGGGCGTCGTCCGGCCCGACCCCGCTCTCCCGCACCATCGACAGCGCGGGGTGGTTGGACCGGGCGAACCGCGGGCAGCACGGCTTGCCATCGCTCCCGGTCCCGGTTGCGGATGATGTCAGGCGCCGGGGCAGCAGCCCCTTGCCGTCTTTGTAGAGGTGCTTGTTGTAGTTGAACGGCGTGACGCGCTCGCCCATGAAGATCCATAGGGCCCCGCCGGTCTCCACGTAGCGTTCCAGCTTGCTGGCCACCTTGTCGTTGAGAAACGCCGAGTCGCACAGCACCACCGCGGCGTAGGTGTTGAGGTTCTCGTAGTTGATAGCGGCGGGGTGAATGGTCCGCGTGGCGAAGCGCGAGACCTTGTCCACTCCGGGTGCGTGGGGCGGTGCGATGGCGCGGGCCAGGAAGACGCTCTCCGCCGTGGCCTGATCGGCCGTGGGGTCGAAGCTCTCGTCGAGGATCAGCACACCGATGGCCTCGGGCACTTTGCAGATGTAGTAGCGCCGGTTGTCGATACGATGTTCGTCCCTCTCGACCACGGCCTCCACCACGTATTCGCCGGGGCCGGGGAAGGTGAAGTCGAAGTCGAACTGCTGCGGCTGCTTGCTGGCGGGACGTTCCTCTGCTTTCTTCTTCTCGTCGTTGACCAGGAACATCACGGTGATCTTCGAGTTTTTCCCTTCGGTGGGCGGCTTGCCCCGAGTCTCTACCAAGGCGGTGAACCGAACGGGCATCTTGGCGGACATGGCGTATTCGACGGGACGCAGCTCGGCCATCACATAGTTGTACTGAGGGTCCCCGCCGACGTCGACCACGGTAAGCTCGTGCTGGTTGGCCAGGGTGCTCAGCTTCTGGGCGAGCTTGGGCGGCGGCATCTGCGGATTGACCCAGGTGCGCTTCTGGAAATCGGAAAACAGGTAAATCTCCCAGCGCGCGTTTTTCGCCCGCACCTTGGGGCCGTTCAGGTACCGTTCAATCCACTCGATCCCGTCGCTGATGGGTGCGGAGCCCGAGCCGGCCCGCAGCTTCTCGATCTGGGCGGCGGCGGTGTAGGTGTCTGCTGCTCCCTCATTGCCTTCCGCGATGCCGTCCACCACGGTCCGGGTCCGCTCGCTCATGTAGCCGACGGTGACCACGGTGTCTTTGGGCAGCTCGCGCACCATGGTGGCCGCTTTGGTCTTGGCCCAGTCGAAGGCGGTGGTGACGTCCGACTGCTGGTGCATGCTGGCGGTGCCGTCCAGGAAGACCAGCACGTTTCGCTGCCGGACCCCGCCCATCAGTCCGTGCCGGATCAGCGGGCGGGCCAGAGCCAGGGCCAGCAGCAGCAGGGCGAACATCCGCAGCAGCAGGAGCAGTCGGTCCTGCCGACGAATCTTCTCCTGCTCTCTGTTCCGAAGCAGGTAGCGAATGGTGGGCAGTTCCACCTGACGCTTCCGCTTGCGGAACAGCCACTCGATGATGATCGGAATCAGGATGGCCGACAGGCCGATCAACATCCAGGGGTTGGTGAACAGCTCGCTCAGGAACGAACCGACGGGTCGAAGCAAGCTATTAATGGGCAGGTACTCTCTGGCCGGGAGTTAGGACTTACTAAGTATATTGGCCGCCTGGCCGGGGCCGGAACGGATCAAGTATATGGATTCCCATCACCAATTCAAGCATGGAAGGCAGCCTTTTTTTGGGGCGTCGGTGATAGCGTCTTCTCCCAGATGCCGGCGGGCCGGTCCGCCGGGGGAAGGGTCAAGCCAGGCCGACAATCCGCGCGGCCGCGTCGTCGGGCACCAGGGCATACTCCAAAGGCTCCATGGTGTGCGTAGCACGGCCCTGGGACAACGAGCGCACGGCGGTCGAATACCCGAACATCTCGGCGAGCGGGACCTTGGCGTCGATGCTGCGCAGGTCGCCGGAGATCCCCATGTTGATGATGTCCGCCCGCCGCGCGTTCAGGTCGTTGAGCACGTCGCCGACATAGGCTTCGGGCACGGTCACTTCCAGCTTCATGATGGGTTCCAGCAGCGCGACTGTGCCGGCCTGGGCGGCGGCGACCATGGCGCGGCTGCCGGCCGCCACGTAGGCCTGGTCGCACGAGTCGTCGGAATGGAACGACCCGCCCAGGATGGTGACCTTGATGTTGACCACCGGGTAGCCGGCCAGCAGTCCGCCGCTGGCTGCGGCCTCGATCCCCTCGGTGGTCGCCCGGATGAACTCCTCCGGGATCTCGTCGCCTTTGGCTTCGTTGACCACGGCGGGGCCGGTCAGGCTGGGGAAGGGCTCGATGCGAATCCGCACGTGGCCGTACTGCCCACGCCCCCCGGTCTGGTGGATGTACTTGCCCTCGGCCTCGACCGGCGCGCGGAATGTCTCGCGGTAGGCGACGCGCGGCGGCCCCACGCTGACCCCCAGCGCAAACTCGCGCTGCATCCGGTGTGCGATGACCTCCAGGTGCAGCTCGCCCATCCCGCTGATGATGGTCTGCCCCGTCTCCTCGTCCACCCAGCGGCGGAAGGTGGGGTCCTCCATCTGCAACTGCTGGAGCACTTCGCCCAGCCGCCCGCGATCGGCCGAGGTCTTGGGCTCGATGGCCTGAGAGATGACCGGGTTGGGAAACCGCATCTGCTCCAGGATGAGCGGGTGGGCCTTGTCGGACAGCGTGTCCCCGGTCCCCGTGAATTTCAGGCCGACCAGCGCCACGATGTCGCCCACCGTCGCCTCTTGCACCGCGCTGCGATCATCCGCGTGCATCTGCCACATCTGGTTGGCGCGCTCGACCCGGTCCTTGGTTGCGTTGTGGATGCGCTTTCCTGTTCGAAGCACGCCCGAGTAGACGCGCACGTAGACCAGCCGGCCGAACCGGTCGGCGGCGACCTTGAAGGCCAGGGCGGCGAACGGATCTTTCTGGCTGGGCTTGCGGCAGACGGGCTCCTCGGTTTCCGGGTGCACGCCCTCGACGGGCGGCAGGTCGACGGGCGAGGGAAGGTAGTCGCAGACCGCGTCGAGCACCGACTGGATGCCGCAGTTTTTCAGCGCGGACCCGCACAGCACGGGGGTGACGGCGGAGGCCAACGTCGCCTCGCGGATGCCGGCCACCAGGTCGGCCTCGGGGATTGCCTCTTCATGTACGTATCGCTCGCCCACCCGATCGCTGTGCTCGGCCAGGATCTCGATCATCTCGTCGCGGTGCAGCTCGGCCTCGGTGAGGAACTCGTCGGGGATGTCGGCGATGTGGAATTTGGCGCCGAGTGACTCGGAGTCGTAGACCACCGCCTGCATGCGGACCAGGTCGATCTGGCCGCGCAGGTCGGCCTCCAGCCCGAGCGGGATCTGGAGCAGGAGCGGCGTGGCGCCCAGCCGCTCGTGAATAGAGTCCACTGCTCTGTAAAAGTCCGCCCCGCTGCGGTCCAACTTGTTGATGAACGAAAGCCGCGGGATGTTGTAGCGGTCGGCCTGGCGCCAGACGGTTTCGGACTGGGCCTGCACTCCGGCGACGCCGCAGAAGACGGCGACAGCGCCGTCCAGGACGCGCAGGCTGCGCTCGACTTCGGCGGTGAAGTCCACGTGGCCGGGGGTGTCGATGATGTTGATTTGGCAATCGCGCCAGGCGCAGGTGGTGGCGGCGGAGGTGATGGTGATCCCCCGCTCCCGCTCCTCGGCCATCCAGTCCATGGTGGTGTTGCCGTCGTGGACTTCGCCCATCTGGTGCTCGACGCCGGTGTAGTACAGGATGCGCTCGGTGATGGTGGTCTTGCCGGCGTCGATATGGGCCATGATGCCGATGTTGCGTTTCTTGCTGAACGTAGCCATGCGCGGATCTTTGGTTCTCGGGGGTCGGATTCAGGACCCCGCCGCCGGGCGTCGACCGCCCGCTGTCATGTGGCACGAGCCGACCCCCCCATTATGGCCGGGGAGCGCCGGCTCGTAGATTCACTCCGTCCCCACTACCACGCGAAGTGTGCGAACGCCTTGTTGGCCTCGGCCATTTTGTGCACGTTCTCGCGCACGGTCATCGCCGCGCCCTCGCGGTTGTATGCTGCGGCCAGCTCGAGCGCCAGCCGGATGTGCATCGGCTTGCCCGACCGTTTGCGGCAGGCCTCGCGCAGCCAGCGGATGGCCAGGCTCAGCTGCCGCTTGGTGCTGACGGGCACCGGCACCTGATAGGTGGCGCCGCCCACCCGTTTGGACCGGACCTCGATCTGCGGCTTCACGTTCTCGACGGCCTTTTCAAAGACCTCGATCGGCTCTGCATCGGGAACTCGCTTCCGGATCTCGTCCAGTGCGCGGTAGAAAATGCCCTCGGCGATGCTCTTCTTCCCGTCCCACATGATGCAGTTGATGAACTTGGCCGCCAGCCGGCTCCCGCTCTTCACCTCGGGCTTCAGGAACCGTTCCGTCGATTCAAACTTCTTCGCCATGTCCGTTCCTCATCACAACGTCTACCTGTCGGGCCCGACGCGCCGGACGGGGCGCGACCCGGGCCACCGGTCCGTTTTTATTTCGGCCGCTTGGCTCCGTACTTCGAGCGGCTGCGGCGCCGGGCGTCCACGCCGGCGGCGTCCAGCGTGCCCCGCACGATGTGATAGCGCACACCGGGCAGGTCGCGGACCCGGCCGCCCCGCACCAACACGATGGAGTGTTCCTGCAGGTTGTGGCCCTCGCCGGGGATATAAGCGGTGACCTCGCGCCCGTTGGTCAGCCGCACCCGGGCGACCTTTCGCAGGGCGGAGTTTGGTTTTTTCGGCGTGCGGGTCATCACCTGAAGACACACGCCCTTGCGCTGGGGGCATTTCTCCAGGTCCGGCCGCTTGCTCTTGTGCCGGACTTTTTTGCGGCCCTTGCGAATCAACTGGTTGGTAGTGGGCACAATCGACCCCTTTCTGTGACTAGCTGGCGGCCACGGTGCTGTCCTCGGGCAATTCGAGCTTTTGCACCAGCGCCCCGCGATACTTGGAAAACCCGGTGCCGGCCGGGATCATGTGTCCCAGGATCACGTTCTCTTTCAAGCCCTGGAGCGTGTCAACCTTACCCGCCAGCGCCGCCTCGGTCAGCACCTTGGTGGTTTCCTGGAACGAGGCGGCGGAGATGAAGCTCTCCGACCGCAGCGCGGCCTTGGTGATGCCCAGCAGCAGGGCGGTGGCGCTGGCCGGTTTGCCGCCCTCCGCCACGACGCGCTCGTTTTCCGAGCGGAACTGGAACTTGTCGACGATGGAGCCGGGCAGCAGGTTGGTGTCGCCTACGTCCTCGCCGACCTGGACCTTGCGCAGCATCTGGGAGATGGTGACCTCGATGTGCTTGTCGTTGATTTCCTCACCGCAGAAGCGGTAAACGGACTGGACTTCCCCGAGCAGGTACTGCTGGAGCGCCTCTTCGCCCTTGATGCGCAGGATGTCGTGCGGGACCAGCGGGCCGTCGACCAGCGGGTCGCCCTCACGCACCAGGCTGCCGGCGGTCACCAGCAGGCGCTTGCCCTGGGGGACCAGGTGCTCGCGCTCCATGTCCGCCTCTTCGTTGCGGACGATAATCGACCGCTTGCCGCGTTTTCGCTCGCCCAGGTGAACGACACCGGAAATCTCGCTGATGATGGCGGGGTCTTTGGGCTTGCGGGCCTCGAACAGTTCGGTCACTCGCGGCAGGCCGGCGGTGATGTCCTGCGTCCGTCCGATCTCGCGCGGGGTCCGTGCCAGCGGTGTGCCGGCCTTGACGGACTCGTTTTCCTCGACCTCGATGTAGGCTTTCTCGGGAATGGAGTACACGCCCAGAATCTCGCCGTCCTTGTCTTCTACGATGATCTGGGGATGCAGGTCGCCCTTGTGCTCGACAATCACCCGGCGCGTGGAGCCGCCGGAGTCGACCTCCAGCCGCATGGTCTCGCCTTCCTCGATGTCGACGAACCGGGCGTAGCCTTCCTTTTCGGCGATGATGGGCACCATGTGCGGGTCCCAGGAGGCCAGTATCTTGCCGGCCGCCACCTTGCCGCCGTCCTTGACCTGCAGCTTGGCGCCGATGCGCAGCTGGTAGTAGGCCAGTTCGCGGCCCTCGGCGTCGCGAAGCAGCAGAGCCGCGTTCTGGTTCAGCACGATGCGGTCGCCCTCGGCGTCGGTCACCGCGTTGACGTTTTCGAACTCGATGTGGCCGGCGTTGTCGGCCCGCACGTCGGCCGGCGCCGCGGCGCGGGTGGTGGCGATGCCGCCGATGTGGAACGTCCGCATGGTGAGCTGGGTGCCCGGCTCGCCGATGGACTCGGCGGCGATGATGCCCACCGCCAGGCCTTGTTCCACCAGCTGCTGGGTAGAGAGGTCCATGCCGTAGCAGCGGGCGCAGACCCCCAGCGGGGCCTCGCAGGTCATCGGCGATCGGACCTTCAGGCTGTCGTAGCCCAGGTTCTCGATGTTCCGGGCGATCTGGTTGGTGATCACCTCGCCTTCCTCGACGATCACCTCGCCGGTGCGGCGGTCGACCACCGTCTCGCCCGCCACCCGCCCGTAGATGGATTGCGAGAGCGGCTGCTCGCCGGCGTGCTTGGTGATGCCGTTGGCGGTCTCGCAGTCGTCCATCGACACCACCACGTGCTGCGCCACATCGGCCAGCTTGCGGGTCAGGTAGCCCGATTCGGCGGTCTTCAGTGCGGTGTCTGCCAGGCCCTTGCGGCCGCCGTGGGTCGAGCTGAAGTACTCGAGCACCGGCAGGCCTTCGCGGAAGTTCGCCTTGATGGGCGTTTCGATGATCTCACCCGAGGGTTTGGACATCAGGCCGCGCATCCCGGCCAACTGCCTGATCTGCATGGCGCTGCCGCGGGCGCCGGAGTCGAACATGCACCAGATGGGGTTGACGATCGAGCGCCGTTCCAGCCGCGCCCCGACCACCCGGCCCTCGTCGTCGCGGTTCAGCCGCGTCACTCGCCAGCCGGCGCTGGCCATTCCCAGGCCCAGGGGGTTCTGGGCGGTGTCTGCCCAGTAGAGGGTGTGGGCGCGGAGGTCATCGGGCAATGCCGTACCCAGCAGTGCCTCGATGTCGGACGCGTCCAGGTCGTAGAAGGGCTTGAGGGAGCCGCGCTTTTCGAGGAATTTTTCGAGCGGGGCGTGGCGGCCGGTCTTCAAGAGAAACTCGATGTTGGCGCCGGTCACCTTGCCGCCGGGCCCCTGTTCGAGTTCGCGCACCCGCCAGCCGGCGCCGGCGATGGCCACGCCCAGCGGGTTGTGTACGGCGTCGAACCAGACTGCCTGGTACTCGGCGGCGGTGGTGGGCATTGGCTGGCGGATGATTGACTGGATATCGTCGCGGCTCAGGGCCACGCGCACCCTGCCGGCCAGGTCCCGCTCGCGCAGCAGTTTTTCGAGCGGCTCGCAGAGCGGGGCGTTCGCCCGCAGTTCGTCCATCACGCGGTCCGCGACGCGGTTGCTGACGTGGGTCCAGGTCTCGGTGATCTGGTGGTGCCGCTCGCTGTCGGTGATCAGGCCGCGGCGGTAGTTGCGTTCGATCCGCTCCACTTCTTCCTGGGCGTCGTCGATGAATTCGTACTTGTCGGCCGGTACGCGCAGGTCTTCGGTGCTGAATGTGACGCCCGCGAGGGTGGCCTCGCGGAAGCCCAGGGCCTTGATGTCATCGAGCAGGCGGATGGTCTCGGCCCGGCCCAACAGGCGGTGGCAGTCGGAGATGATACGGTTTACCGCCCCTTTGCCGACCGGCAGGTTGTAGAACCGGTTGCCCACTTGGACCACGTCGTTGAACTTCACGCGCCCGGGGGTGGTGCCGAGGCGGTAGGGCGGCTTCAGGTCGTGCTCGCCGTTGTCGTCCACCACGACCGTGCCCACCGGCAGGCGGACCTCGACCGGCTGTTGCAGGTGGACGCGCTGTTCGTCCAGGGCCAGCAGCGCTTCGTCCGCGTCACTGAAGACCTTCGGGCGCTGTCCGCGTGGAGCGGGCTGCTCGACGGTCAGGTAGTAGACCCCCAGCACCATGTCCAGCGACGGGCGAATGATGGGGGCGCCGTCGGCGGGCGAGAAGATGTTGTTGGTGGACATCATCAGGATGGAGGCCTCGGCCTGGGCCTCGACGGAGAGCGGCAGGTGCACCGCCATCTGGTCGCCGTCGAAGTCTGCGTTGAACGCCTCGCAGACCAGCGGGTGGATCTTGATGGCGTTGCCTTCGACCAGCACCGGCTCGAACGCCTGGATGCCCATCCGGTGCAGGGTGGGAGCCCGGTTGAGCAGCACCGGGTGCTCGCGGATCACCTCGTCCAGAATGTCCCACACCTCTTCGTCCTTGCGTTCCAGCATCTTCTTGGCGGACTTGATGGTGTCGACGTAGCCCAGCTCTTTGAGCCGGCGGATGATGAAGGGCTGGAACAGCTCCAGGGCGATCTTCTTGGGCAGGCCGCACTGGTGCAGCTTGAGCTCGGGGCCCACCACGATGACCGATCGGGCGGAGTAGTCGACGCGCTTGCCCAGCAGGTTCTCGCGGAACCGACCCTGCTTGCCTTTGATCATGTCGGTCAGGGATTTGAGGGGGCGGTTGCTCGAGCCCAGCACCGGGCGCTTGGTCCGGTCGTTATCGAACAGGCTGTCGACCGCCTGCTGCAGCATTCGTTTTTCGTTGCGGATGATGACTTCTGGGGCGTGCAGGTCCTGAAGCTTCTTGAGCCGGTTGTTGCGGTTGATGACGCGCCGGTAGAGGTCGTTGAGGTCGCTGGTCGCAAAGTTCCCGGATTCGAGCAGGACCAGGGGGCGGAGGTCGGGCGGGATGACGGGGATGACGTCCATCACCATCCACTCGGCCTTGTTGGGCGAGTCTTTGATGGCTTCGACCAGTTTGAGGCGCTTGACGATTTCCGCCTTCCGCTGTTTGGAGCCGCTTTCGAGCAGTTCGGCGCGAAGCTCCTTGGCCACGACGGGGAGTTCGAGCTTGCCGAGCAGTTTCCGCGCGGCCTCGGCGCCCATGTCGGCCTCGAAGGCGTCGCCGTAGGTCTCCCGCAGCCGGCGGTACTTGTCTTCGCTGATCAGGTCCTTCTCGCGGACGCCCTCTGCGGCGGCGGGGCCCGGCTCGGTGACCACGTACTCCTGGAAATAGACCACCTTTTCCAGTTCGGTCGTCTTCATGGCCAAGAGGTTGCCGAGGCGCGAGGGCATGGCCTTGAAGAACCAGATGTGGACCACGGGTGCGGCGAGATTGATGTGGCCCATCCGCTTGCGCCGCTCGCGCGAGTGGGTGACCTTCACTCCGCAGCGGTCGCAGATGATGCCCTTGTGCTTCATGCCCTTGTACTTCCCGCAGAAGCACTCCCAGTCGCGTTCCGGCCCGAAGATACGTTCGCAGAACAGGCCGTCCTTTTCGGCGCGATAGGTGCGGTAGTTGATGGTCTCCGGCTTTTTGACCTCGCCATAGGACCAGGACCGGATTTCCTCCGGCGAGGCCAGCGAAATAGAGACCGACGAAAAATCATTCTGGCGTTCGTCCAGCAGCGCAGCCGCTGACTTCGGAGCAGCCATCAGTACCTCCGTTCTCTGCCAGCGCGGAATGGAATCCCTGTCATTTTTTCTCCGGCAAGCTTTTTTGCCGCTCGAGCTTGATGTTCAGGCCCAGGCCTTTGATCTCGTTGACCAGCACGTCGAAGGAGACCGGGGTGCCGGCCTCAAGGGTGTTCTCGCCTTTGACCATCGCCTCGTAGATGCGGGTGCGGCCCTCGACGTCGTCGGATTTTACGGTGAGCAGCTCCTGGAGCACGTGCGCCGCGCCGTAGGCTTCCAGGGCCCAGACTTCCATTTCTCCGAACCGCTGGCCGCCGGACCGGGCCTTGCCGCCGAGCGGCTGCTGGGTGATGAGGGAGTAGGGTCCGGTGGCGCGGGCGTGGACTTTGTCGTCCACCAGGTGTTCGAGCTTGAGCACGTACATGTAGCCGACGGTGACTTCCTGGTCGAAGGGGGAGCCGGAACGCCCGTCGTAGAGCCGGGCCTTTCCACTGGTGGGCAGGCCGGCCTCTTCCAGGGCGTGTCGGATTTGCCCTTCGGTGGCGCCGTCGAAGACGGGGGTGACGACCTCGTATCCGAGGGTGCTGGCGGCCCAGCCCAGGTGGGTCTCCAGGATCTGGCCCACGTTCATTCGGGAAGGAACGCCCAACGGGTTGAGGACCACCTCGACCGGGGTGCCGTCTTCGAGATAGGGCATGTCTTCCTCGGCGAGGATCTTTGCGATGACGCCCTTGTTGCCGTGCCGGCCGGCCATCTTGTCGCCGACCGACAAGGTGCGTTTGGTGGCGACGTAGACCTTGACCATTTCGAGGACGCCGGGTGAGAGTTCGTCGCCCCGTTTGATCTGGCTGATTCGGCGGTCTTTTTCGTCCTTGATGGCGTCGATCCGCTCGGCGAAGATTTCCCAGGTGCGGCGGGCCTTGGGGTTGACCTTCTGGCCTTTGCGAGGGCCGCCGCTGACGATCACGCGCAGGTTCTCGAGGTCGAGCCGATCGTCCAGTTCGAGCAGGTCGTCGAGGCTCCAGTCGTCGAGCTTCGCCAGCCGCTGTCCGGTGTCGCCGTCGACCAGGACGCCGTTTGCGTCTTCGGACGCGGCTTCGACCATTTTGAGGAATTCCTCGACGATTCGCTTGTTGCACTCGCGCTCGATCTTCTTGGCCTGGGTGCGCTCCTTGGCCTTGGCCTCGCCGGAGAGCTGGGCCTTCCGGGAGAACTTCTGGGCGTCGATGACAATGCCTTCGACGCCGGAGGGCACGTCCAGCGATTCGTTCTTGACGTCCTCGCCGGCGCGGCCGAAGATGGCGTGGAGCAGCTTCTCCTCGGGGGAGAGTTCCGTCTTGCTCTTGGGTGCGACTTTGCCGACCAGGATGTCGCCCTGCCGGACGCGGGTGCCGATGCGGATGATGCCGTCGTCGTCGAGGTTGGCCAGGGCTCGCTCGGGGACGTTGGGGATGTCGCGCGTGAACTCTTCGCGCCCCAGCTTGGTCTCGCGGACCTCGACCTCGAATTCGTCGATATGGATGGAGGTGTAGACGTCGTCCTTGACCAGCTTCTCGGAGATGAGGATGGCGTCTTCGTAGTTGTATCCGTCGAAGGGCATGAAGGCGACCAGCACGTTCTTGCCCAGGGCCAGCCGGCCGTCCTTGGTGGCGGCGCCGTCGGCGATGACTTCGCCCTTCTTCACGCGCTGGCCTTCGCTCACCACCGGCTTCTGGTTGAGACAGGTGCGGGCGCTGAGGCCGACGAACTTGCGCAGCGGGTAGATCCGGTTGCCGATGTGGATTTCGTCGGCGGTGACGCGCTCGACGGTCCCGCCTTCTTCGGCGACGACCACCATGCCGGAGTTGCGGGCGACGTATTCCTCCATGCCGGTCGAGATGAGAGGCGGCTCGGAGGTGACCAGGGGGACGGCCTGGCGCTGCATGTTGGAGCCCATCAGCGCCCGGTTGGCGTCGTTGTGTTCGAGGAAGGGGATGAGGGCGGCGGAGATGCCCACCAGTTGCTTGGGCGAGACGTCGATGTAGTCGACTTCCTTGGCGGGGATGACGCGGAACTCGCCGCGCACCCGGGCCATCACCTCGGCGGGCATCCGGCCTTTGTCGTCGACCACGTCGGCCGGTGCGATGGTGCACTGGTCTTCCTGGTCGGCGCGGAGATACTCGACCTGGTCGGTCACCCGGGCGCCGGCGACCTTGCGATAGGGGGTGACCAGGAAGCCATAATCATCGATCTGGGCGAAAATGGAGAGCGAGACGATGAGGCCGATGTTGGTGCCTTCGGGGGTTTCGATGGGGCAGATGCGGCCGTAGTGAGAGGTGTGGACGTCGCGCACCTCGAAGCCGGCGCGCTTGCGGTTCAGGCCGCCGGGGCCCAGGGCGCTGAGACGCCGCTCGTGGGTGAGCTGGGCCAGGGGGTTGACCTGGTCGACGACCTGCGAGAGTTCGCCCCGCCCAAAGAAGAAGTCGATGGCGGAGGAAACGGTGCGCGGGTTGACCAGCACGCGGGGGGTGAGGTCCTGGGGCTCTTTCATGCTCATCCGCTCTTGGGCGGTGCGGCGCAGCTTGAGCAGGCCCTTGCGGATCTCGTCGCCGGCCAGTTCGTCGATGGTCCGTACCCGGCGGTTGCCCAGGTGGTCGATGTCGTCGATGCCGGAGGCGATGCCGGCGGTCTCTGCGGCGCCGGCCTCGCGCAGCTCGATGAGGTACTTGAAGGCGTTGACCAGGTCGTCGGGCCGCAGGGTCATCTCGTTTTCGCTGATGTCCTGCTCGAACTTGCGGTTGAGGCGGAAGCGGCCGACGCGGCCCAGCCGGTAGCGGTTGGCGTCGAAGAACCGTTCGTTGAAGAGCTGCTGGGCGCGGGCGAGTTGGAAGGGGTTCCCGGGCCGCAGGCGTTTATAGATGCGCTCCAAGGCCTCTTCGTAGGTGTGGGCCCGGTCCTCGGCGATGGTGTTGAGGATCAGCGGGTCGCCCACCTCGGTCACCACTTCGATGCTCTGCAGCGAAGAGGCCTCGATGAACTCCAGGGCGGGTTCGTCGATCACGCCGCCGGACTCGACGATGATTTCGCCGGTGGAGGCGTTGACCAGTGCGCCGACGGCGATGGCGCCGTTGAGCTTTTTGTAGTCGGGCTTGCTGCGCAGCTTGACCACCTGCGTCTCGTAGAACAGGCGGATGAGGTCCTCGGTGGTGCCGTACTTTTTGTCGACGGCGCGCAGCAGTGTGGTGGCGGGGAACTTCCCGCTCTGGTCGATCTTGACGGAGAGGACGTCTTTCTTGGAGATGGACAGCTCGATCCAGCTGCCGCGCTCGGGGATGATGCGGCAGGAGTGCAGTTTCTTGCCGGTGGTGTGGATCTGCACTTCGAAGTCGACGCCGGGCGAGCGGTGGAGCTGTGAGACGATAACGCGCTCGGCCCCGTTGATGATGAACTCGCCGCCGCCCATCATGATGGGCATATCGCCCAGATAGACGGCTTCCTCGATGGTCTCGGGGCCGATCAGGCGGACGGTGATGGTAAGCGGGCGGCCGTAGGTCAGGCCCAGCTTGCGGCATTCGTCGGGGGTGTAGCGCGGCCGGCCCAGTTCGTAGCCGACGTATTCCAGGCGCATGCTGCCGTCGTAGCTGAGAATGGGGAAGCTCTCTCCGAAGATGGCCTGCAGGCCCAGGCCCTTCCGCCGGTCCGGCGCGACCCCGGCTTGCAGGAAGTTCTGATACGAGACGGTCTGGATGGCCACCAGGTTGGGGACGTCGACCGCGTCCCCCACCCTACCATAATTGCGGACGTCCATCGCCTACTCCGTGGTTTCGGTTCCGGATCGCGAATGTTCGGATTGACGGATGCGGTCGTGAGTCAGCGGCTCGGCATCCAGCATTCTCTCGCCCTGACACAGGCCTCGGCGTCCGTACCGGCGCCGTGCTCGGCCACGCACCACGCGTGTTCCACGCCCCCACCGGGGGCGTTCGGCCTGCGGGCTCTGCGGCCCGCACGCCGTGACTACTTGACCTCGACCTTGGCGCCAACCTCTTCCAGCGCCGCTTTCATCTTGTCGGCGTCTTCTTTCGAGACGCCCTCGCCGACCGGCTTCGGCGCGCTGTCGACCAGGGCCTTGGCGTCCTTGAGACCCAGGGTGGTCAACTGGCGCACGACCTTGATGGTCTGCAGCTTCTGGTCCCCGGCCGCGGTGAGGATGACGTCAAACTCGGTCTTCTCCTCGGCGGGTGCGGCCTCTGCGCCGGCGCCTGGCGCGGCGGCCATCGCCATCGGGGCGGCGGCGGTGACGCCGAACTTGGTCTCGGCGGCCTTCACCAGCTCTGACAGCTCGAGGACGGTCATCCCCGAGATCAAATCCAGCGCCTCGGCGACCTTGCCGGTGGGCTCAGGGGCTTCGGCAACTTCAGGTGCGTCCGACATTCTACCTCTCCTTTACTTACTCGGAAGTGCCCTCGGATTGTTTCTCGACCAAAGCGTCGACCAGGGCGAGCAGCTTCCGAATCACGCCCTGGGTGACGCCCAGAAACGACGTCAGCGGGCCGGCGAGGGTTCCCACCACCTGGCCCATCAGAATGTCTTTCGGCGGGATTTTGGCGAGTTCCGACACCACCGCCGCCGACAGCGGCTTGCCCTCCAGCAGCCCGCCCTTGAAGCCGAGCACCTTTTCCTTCTTGTGCCAGTCGGCCAACGTGCGGGCCAGCGTCACCGGGTCATCGGCCCCATAGGCCACTGCGGTGGGGCCTACGACGTATGCCTGCGCG
>Ga0272441_10009876_pt1 | contig 14608 bp, 15 predicted proteins | sample SSMProp6N_FD_193582 | JGI IMG/M metagenome (GOLD analysis project Ga0272441, IMG submission 193582) | Marine sediment archaeal communities from Little Sippewissett salt marsh, Falmouth, MA, United States - SSM-Prop-6N | ecosystem: Environmental > Aquatic > Marine > Wetlands > Sediment ... | reverse complement strand
TCGAGTTTGATACCCGGTGGGATATCGACGATTGATGCGGAAAAATCGATATCATCAGGAGTTTTCATCTTCATTACCTGCCCGGGGATATTGATCTGCGCTTTTTTGCTGTAAGATGGATACTCATACTGAAAAGATGGCGATGCTGTCCGCAAGAACAATCCATCTTTTGCCAGACCCTCGTTTTCTGACGCCCAGGTAATTCCAGCTATGGGTTCCGTGGGTTCCTGGGCAACGTTTTTGACTATCGCATCAAGCCGAATATTATCGGCCGTTTTTTGGGGCAATGCATCATCTGACGTTGCGGCTGGGATTATGAAAGCGTCGAGCAATTTCTTTGGGATTAAACTTTCTGAACCGGTCAAATTGCCTGTAAAGACGACCACCATATCTTTTTCCGGAATGACAAAAATACGCTGGCCTTTGTATCCGACGGCCATAAAATATCCTGCCGAATCGACCCACCATTGGTACCCATAATAATCAAATAAAGTGGCATCGATATGCCGGCGCGTAGATGCCGCCACCCACGTCGAAGGCACGATCTGCCTGCCGCCCCAGCGTCCCTTATTCAGATACAGCCATCCAAAACGTGCCATGTCATGGGGTTTGAGTTGCATCTTACCCCATCCCACGGTGACTCCTTGAGGGCTGGTTGGCCAGATTACGTCCTCGATACCAAGCGGTTCAAATAAATATTTTACGGCAAAGTCCAACGTTTTCATTTTAGTGGCGTTCTGGACAATAACGGAAAGCAGGTAGGAGAGTCCGTTGCAGTATTCAAACTTCCTGCCTGGAGGCGCAACCATCGGAAGATCGAGGATATATTGCGCCCAATCAGAACTGGCGCCCATATCGTACAATCCTGCCCAGCCATACAGATAAGAATCTTTACAATCTAAACCCGAAGCCATCATCAATACGTCTTCAAGTGTAATCGATTTTTTTAGATCGTCCATGCCCGCTGCCAGGTTCGGGAAAAAATCCGTGATGGGTTGGTTTACACTTTGGATGTATCCTTTATCGATAGCAATTCCAATCAACGCGGACATGATGCTTTTTGTACATGAATAAATTGGATGCCGTATTTCTGAGGATAATGGCCAAAAATAAGAATCCAAGACAATCTTGCCGTTGCGCACAATCAACACACTGTGAATCTGGAAACTGTATTCTGATATGTGCTGAACCATCTCGACAAACAGACGGGACTGAATACCTTGCTGCTCAGGGGTGGAAATTGTCCACTCCTCTGCAGGGTATATAGCGACCGACGCTATAGCGTATGATTGAAAAAAAAATGGCGCCAAAACGGCAAGAAGCAGGAATGTCAGATACACTCTTTTGGAGAGTAATTTCATCATGACTTTATAAATTAAAGATACCATCATGCTTGGATGTTCGGTCAAGTAAATTTCGCCTACAAACACCTACCGATATGCCTGGTTTGGATCCACTGTCCTTTAGTTTCCATCCAGTATCAGTGCACGGTTTCTTCGGGATGTCCGGTGCAGACGACTGCACTTAGGTCGCCCAGATGGTAAGCGTAACCGTATCCCCAACGGCAGAATTTATGCTGGTTTCGTTCAATGTTCTTTATTTTTGCTGAGAGATTGCCTCCACCCTTACCAAATTTCTCCGATTTACCAACATATAAAGGGATCACCAATTGGCCTCTGACCTTGTACATCAGATAAATAAGACCTTCATAACCGTCCTGTCCGTCAGCATAATCATGAATGACCTTTTGGACTTCTGAGACAATCAATTCATCCATCTGCATGGAGCGTTGAAGGAATCTACGTCCAGCACCACGACCAATCCTTGATATTGAAACGACTCCGTTTTCGGCGTGGAAAAGAGGGACTCCTTTTTCACGAATGCGGAACCTTTTACAGAAATCAAACCACAGCTTCAACTTATATGAAGGCATCTTAGTATGACCTCTTTCCCGGTATCACAAACCTGACACCACCTCTGGGGCTTTGGCTTTAAGGCTATTCGTTTAGATGGGCATCTCGAGCTTTATCCCCCACCTACCAAATTGTCAAGGAATACCAAACCCTTGACACAACAAGGGATTGGTGCGATCAATAATATATTCCCACCTACCACACCACCACCCACTTACCGAAGGAGACAGTTACCATGAAAGTTGTCATTTATCTGCTTGGTTTTGCATGCATCGCCTATTGCACCTATTTTAACCTCTATACACGCCACGCTGCGAACGCACTTAAAAGTATGTTCCAGACCTATCAACTTAAATATCTAGCAGCTATTCCAGCTGTGGTCGCGGTACTATTTTTAATTTCAGCTCCAGCGGCCGAGTGCCCTTGGCCTTTCTGGATAGTCGGCATACTGGCTGCTATTGAAGCAATAGTTGCCTTTTTTAACCCACAGAAAATCTATAGCAGAATGCTTGATTTGTTATTTGAGAACGTATCGGATCAGGCATATAAGTTTTTTGGTATCATTGGTGTTATCTTTGGAACTCTGATTCTAACCTTGGTTAAATAGATCGAAGATCCATCCATGGCACTGACGAAGAAGGGCATCGTTGAGCAGGTATACAATGAACTCGGATTCCCAAGACACCAATCCGTTGAGATCGTGGAATCCCTACTTGAGATCATCAAAGTAACACTGGAGACTGGTGATGATTTATTGGTCAGTGGGTTCGGTAAGTTCTGTGTGAAGGAAAAAGCGGAACGGAAGGGCCGGAATCCAGCCACGGGTGAAGATATGATGTTGAAGCCTCGTCGGATTGTGACATTCAGCTGCTCCGGTAAGTTGAGGGATAAGGTAAATGCTGGTAACAAAATAAGGAAAAATTGATATGTCAGCATCTGAAGAACCAAAATGCCTCAAAGTTGGTATTGCACAAATTTCTCCTGTATGGCTCAACCGCGAGAAAACGCTTGATAAAATAATTCAAAATGTGAACTCGGCTGCTCAAAAGGGTTGTGAATTTGTTGTCTTCGGCGAAGCTTTATTGCCCGGTTACCCATTTTGGATTGAACTCACTGACGGTGCACACTTCAATTCCCCCGTACAGAAGGAAATTCATGCCCACTATGTGAAAAACGCTATTCAGGTAGAAGCCGGTCATCTCAACCGCTTGTGTGAATCAGTGGCTCAGCAGAGAATAGCAACGGTATTGGGTTGTATTGAGCGAGCTGCGGATCGTGGAGGGCATAGTATATATGCATCACTCATATACATTGACCCAGGCGGAATTATTCGTTCAGTTCATCGCAAGCTCATACCAACATACGAGGAACGATTAACCTGGTCCCCAGGTGATGGGCATGGGCTAAGGGTGCACAGCATTGGACCATTTACTATGGGTGGGCTGAATTGTTGGGAAAACTGGATGCCTCTTGCACGAGCGGCACTTTATGGTCAGGGAGAGGATTTACACGTCGCCATTTGGCCTGGTGGTATACACAATACAAGTCATATCACTCGGTTCATTGCCATGGAGGCCCGCTCGTATGTAATTTCAGCATCTGGCTTCATGCGGAAGACTGATTTTCCGTCTGATACGCCTCATCTGGAAACTATCCTTAAAGAATGTCCCGACACTTTAGCTAACGGTGGGTCTTGCATCGTCGGGCCTGATGGAGAATGGATAGTGGAGCCGGTAGTCGACAAAGAAACATTAATCGTGGCAGAGCTTGATTATTTATCTGTACTGAAAGAGCGGCAGAATTTTGACCCTGCAGGGCACTATGCACGGCCCGATGTAACAAAACTGACAGTAAACCGGCAACGACAGACTACCCTCAATTTAGTTGACTGAAATATACAGTGGCCCGGTTTCCAAAAAGGTCAATTCATTAAAGGTTTTCCTATTCATCCACGGTGGTGCCTGGTTTCTTAATGCCGGGTTGTCAGGAACAACAGAGGCTGTACTCATCGCCGCTCGAATGAAAATACCGGTTATTTCGATTGATTACCGGAGGCCGCCTAAATATCCGGCTCCGGCTGCTACCGATGATGTGAGTGCCGTGTGGAAGGAATTGTTAAAGAAGACCTCCCCCGCATCCGTAATCATGGGTGGGACCTCTGCAGGCGGAAACATTGCAATGTCCTCGGTTCAGCGTTTCAAAGACCTTGGCCTGCCAGTCCCGGGTGCGTTGTATATCGGTACGCCCGCAGTGGATGTCGACATGACCGGTGACAGCCGTTTCATTAACGAAGGCATCGATCGTCTTCTTGTTACCTGGAAGCCTCTTCCACAGGATGCAGGGGCCATGTACGCTGGTGAGCTGGGGAAAAAGCATCCATATGTATCACCGATTTATGGTGATTTTACCGGTTTTCCTCCTTCGTACATAATCGCAGGTACACGAGATCTCATGCTAAGTGATGCTGTGCGTGCGCATCGCGCCCTGCGACGGGTGGGTGTAGAGGCAGAGCTCCACATCTACGAGGGCTTTTCCCATGGCGACTATTTGGTGATTTGGAATGCGCCGGAATCAGAGGAACATTTCGAAGAACTTAATCGATTTGCTCTCAAGAATCTGTCCTACCCACTGCCGTTGAAATCTGACCTTCCTGACGATTCGGAAAAACTCGAAATACCGAAGTCAACGATTTACTAATAAGTTGGGTTTAGCTAACAAGGCCAATCCAACGTTTGCAGTAACCTCGCCAATGATTTGCCCCATTATCGAGTTCAACACAAGAAGAAGAGGAGTATCATAATGCGAATTACCAAATACTATTTATTCACCTGCGTTACGCTACTAATCGTCTTTGCTGTATCCCAGAGTGCGGCCATCGCTCAGGTAGGCGATAGCAAGATTTTACCTGCAAAATCGTGTGCCTACATGGATGCTGCGGTCACACTGGAAAAAGCGCCAAACGGCGCAATTGCCAACAAGATGCTACTTGACCGCGTTGACGAAGTTGTGTGGTCGAAGCCAACCATTGAGCAGCCGGCAAAAGGCATCTGGACGCTTGGTGGCTTTCCCTGCCCGATGTAACGCGGACATCACGGTGGACTGTTACATGGGTGACGACATCGATGACACGGTCAAGGAGCTGGTCGCTAAGGGGAACAGCCATATACAGAGTCAAGCGGTGAGCAAGCTGGTGAAGAAATGGACACGGGCAATTAACCTGCGGGGCAACTACGGTTGTCACACCCTACGCAAGACGTTTGGGCACCCGGACAAGACGCATGTAGGGGATTGTTCGGTGCCAGGTCAGGGCTTCGAGTTTTTGGGTTATCGATTCGAAGCCGGAAAACGATGGATCCGTGAGAAAAGCATGAAATCCTTGCGGGATCGCATTCGTACCAAGACCAAACGTACCTGTGGGAAGAGCATTCACCAGGTCATCGAAAGCTAGAATCCCATGCTGGTCGGATGGTTTGGTTACTTCAAACATGCGCATCCCTATGTTTTCAAATCGGCTGACGGGCTTATCCGCCGCCGGTTACGAGCCATATTACGGAAACAGCAAAAGCATCCTGGTATGGGCCGTTGCCATGCGGATCAAAACGTTGGCCGAATGCTTTCTTCGCTAAGCACGGACTTTTCACCATGACCGAAGCCCATGCTCTGGCGTGTCAATCACGATGTTGAAACCACCGATTGGAGAGCCGTGTGCGGGAGAACCGCACGCACGGTTCGGAGGGCGGGGAGGGCGAAAGCCCTTCCCGACCCCTATCGAATCCCCATCCCATATTAGGGCAAGGATAGATATGGGTGATGGGCTATCAATTCTTCCGTTCGCTTATTAATAGGAACTAGTGTACACTGATGGTTAATGTTAACTATCCTTATAATGTGGTGCAACACACCCAAAAGAAGATGCCCATGCGCAATACGCCTGCCACCTCCAACCTTTATATTCCCGATCCAGACATCGGAGGATTGGCTGAATCTATCCGGTCGCTGTATGCTGCAATTTTAACTCGCGCTGTCAAAGATATTTTTAAACCGACCCATAGTGACCATGAAATTTACAAATCCCAAGCCCAATATTGGATAGCAATAAACGATTCTGAATCCATCACGAGCTTCATTAATATCTGTAATCATTTAGATATCGATGTGGATAACACTCGTCACATTATTAATGTCGAATTAAGCAGGATAGAGCGCGGCCTACCTCATCGTATAAAATTTAGTACGAGCAATTCCTAAATGCGGACTGGAAGTGACAGCTGATAGTCGGCTCGACCACATCTCATCTACCTATCACCGGAATCACCCTCATGAATATCATCCACCGGTTGCTTCAGTACACGTTCGTTGGGACAATGACTGCTGTAATGTCAATGCGGATGCCTATTACCCTTGGCTGCCGAATCAAACATCAGGTGAGGTGGATCAACTGGATCAAATTGGGAAAGAATGCAACCATCCGCAACCGATCCGCAACCAAAAGAAAAAAGGGCTCAGCTAAAAATAGCTAAACCCTTTATTTCATTGGTGCCGAGGGACAGAATCGAACTGCCGACACGGGGATTTTCAGTCCCCTGCTCTACCGACTGAGCTACCTCGGCGGGGCTCCTGAAAAGGCAGGCTGCCGTTTCAAGAAAGACCGCATATAAACCCTTTTGCAAAAGTAAGTCAAGGGCTTTTTTGTCCTTAACGGGTCAATACCGGGCGGCTTCGTCCGACCTGCCGGAGACCCTCAGCGTCGGCCAGACAGGTCTTCCAGCGGCTACGGTCCCATGAGGCCGCAGCCGCTTTTGGGAGGAACCCGACTGAACCTTGCGATGCGGTCGGGCAGGGGAGGCGTCCGTCACTTCTCCGATGTTGGTGGACGAATCTCTGCTTTCGGACTGACGTTGTCGGTCGGGATCAAATGGGTTTAATCGGCTTTTCCGAACTCGGTTTCGATGGTGTCGAGCACTTCATCGGACATTTTGTAAGCGTGCTCTTCTCCAGGAAATACACCGGTTCTCACTTCTTCTGCATATCTGGCAAAGGTCTCTTTCATCAGGCCGTTGAAGTTCTGATATTTCTTGGCAAAGCTGGGCGTGAACGCATCGAACATGCCCAGCACATCCGGGGTGACCAGCAACTGGCCGGAGCATCCGGGGCCGCCACCGATGCTGATGGTGGGAATGCGCAGTTTTTGGGTGACATAAGTGGACAGCTTAGCCGGAACCGCCTCAAAAATGATGGCGAAGGCACCGGCCTCCTGAAGGGCCAAGGCTTCGCGAACCACCTTGCGTGCAGTTTCGACGGATTTCCCCTGAACCTTGAGTCCGCCCAGTGCGCCCACGGCCTGGGGATGCAGCCCGACGTGGCCCACAACGGCAATGCCCATCTCCACGATGGCCTTGGTCTTTTCGATATGGTGGGGAGTTGCTTCGAACTTCACCCCGTCGACCTTTGCTTCGGTGACGAAGCGGGCCGCGTTTCGCATGGTCTCCTCGATGGAGTACTGGAAGGAGCCGAATGGCATGTCGGCAATGACCATGGTGCGGGCGCATCCACGAGCCACGGCGGCGCAGTGCAGAACCATCATGTCCATGGTGGCGTTGAGGGTGTTGGGGTGGCCGTGGACCACCATGGCGCAGGAGTCGCCCACCAGGATCATGTCGATGCCGGCATCGTTGATCTGCTTGGCGGTCGGGTAATCGTAGGCCGTGAGCATGGTGATGATCTCGTTGCGATCTCGCATGTCCTGGATGGTTTTGACGGTGTGTTTGGTCTGGTTCATCTGTTTTATCCTCCTTGATGGGTGTAATCGTGTAAATGCTTGATGGTATTTCAAGATACCTTGTCAGCGGATCCGAAGAGAACGATTTTGGACATCACGGGTCGTTTCATGGCATCAATTTCAGTTTGCATGCGATCCACCAGTTCAGGCTTCTCCGTGACCCGCATATACATCCCGCCAGCGGCGATGCCGGCTGCTCGCAACTCAGTGTTGACATTGAATTTAGATACCCCCAGGGCCACCGCCCGGGTGATCATGTCGTCCGGCAGGCCTGAGGTGCCGTGGAGCACCAGCGGAATACTCACCCTGTCGGCGATGGCAGCGAGGCGGTTAAAATCCAATTGTGGTGGTGAATGATACCTGCCGTGGACATTGCCGATGCATACGGCCAGGGCATGCACGCCGGTGTTCTTGACAAAGGTCGCTGCCTGGTCCGGGTCGGTGAGGCATGCTTTCCGTTCGGCAACCGTGATGCCGTCTTCGGTACCCGACAGACGTCCCAGTTCGGCTTCCACTGTTTTTCGCTTGGATGTGGCCAGCGCGGCCATCCGTCGGGAGAAGTCGATATTGCGTTCAAAGGTCAGGTGAGAACCGTCGGCCATGATTGACGAGATGTCCGCGGTCAGCGCCTTGGTGATGGTGGTTTCCGAACTGCAGTGGTCCAGATGTACGGACATGGGAACGACCGCTTCGCGCGCGGCCTCCAGGCAGCAGGCAATCAATGCCCTTCCCCCGAGTTCGATCGCCTTGGGCAATAGCTGCAGGATGGCTGGGCTGTGAGCTTGCTCGGCGGCCGACACGACCGCCCTTACCCCTTCAAGGGTGTAAACGTTGAAGGCACCCACGGCATAGTGGTTCTGCCGGGCTTGTTGGAGAAGTTGTGCTGTGGGTATTAGCATGTTGCGTCAGTTCATCAACAATTGTTGGGCTGAGGCGCTGTCGGCAGTGACAAGCGCTGCCGGACATCGGCCAGTGCGTTGTCGCTGCCCACATTGCCGGGGAAGACAATGTAGGCCATGCCGGGCCAGCGGGATTCCTGGCCCAGCCGCCACACGGGAACGCCGGGCAACACCTGACCCATGATCATGGCCCGTTGCACACCCAGCCCTTTGGTGGCGATATCACTGGAGGTAATTCCCCCCTTGGCCACCAGGTAGCCAGGCTGGCAGGCGATGCCGCGGACGATGGTGACAAGGCTGTCCGACACCCGTCGACCAATATTCAGGCTGCTTGTTGCGTCAGGACCCGCGACCAGATCGCGACTGGTGAACAGCACCGCATCCTGGCCCGTCTCCAGTGCCTGGTTGGCAGCGGCAATGGCAGCGGCAATGGCAGCCGGCTGCCGGGCGTCGTTCAAAAGATCATCGACCTTGACCTCGATATCGACCATCTTGTCCTGATTTCGCAGGGCGGCCAGTTGGGCGCTGGACTTGGGCACGTAAGAGCCCACCACGAAAAGGCCGCCATTACCGTTGCCGACGTTCAATTCAGCCCCGTCGAGAAGATCTCTGGCCGAGATGCCGGCCCGCACGCGCACGAAGGACGCGGCGCTGCGAAAAACGAACTGGCGGCCTTGTGCTTCGACGGCCAGAAGGCCTGCCACGAAAACCACCAGGTCCCGGTATTCCAGGGCGTTGACGATACAGCAACTACCGGAAGACAGTGACTGCAGGCGCTCGGCCACCAGATCCGGGCCCCCCCTTCGGATATCCTCGATCGTCACCGACATCACCTGACCGCCGGAAACGGCCCCGCCGGTTTTTTCCACTACCCAATCCCTTAGATTCGATTGGCGGTATCCAAATGCCGCATCCCGGGCATAAGGTGTCTGTGCCGCAGGGATGAGCCGATCTCCTTCAGCTACGTAGTGAATGTCGTTAGCCGTCAGCCGCCCTCCCTCAAAAAAGCAGGGAACGATGATGCGCGGCAGGTGGGGCGTGTCCATGGCTTCCAACAGCGCATCCACTTCGCCGGGAAAATGGCCCCTCAGGGTGGAGTCGCTACGGCTGATCACCGATACGGGTACGCCGGTGGACGCGACTGCCTGGCGAAGGTTGTCACCGATCTCCCGGCTTAATGCCTGTGCCGCCGTTGCCGTGAGACTCCGGGAATTGGTAAGGACGAAAAAGCCCGGACCGGCGTCTTTCAATTCCACTTCCAGACACGCAACGGACCAGGTGGTGAGCACCGGCATGCCGTGAACGGTCTGCGTGCCGGTAGGATCATCGTCCAGAACGACCAGTCTGGTTTTCGATTCGGCGATCGCCTTGCGGATTGACGGAAACGGATATTCCGGCCAGGGTGGCGGCAAGGTCGAAAGAAGATCGGCTCGCGTGGTAATGGTGTCGGTCATGTCGGGTCGCTTTTCATTTCAGACCGAAAATGTTGCTTTCGATGAATTTCCATGTTTCCAGATAATCATCGCCGGACATGAATTTGGCCAGACGGCCATCATCCACTTCGTCCAGTAGCTGCCAGATGCGGTTGGTCATGCGGCTGTTGGCCTCGAAGGTGCCCCGTATATCCCAACGGGTGGGAGAGGTGTCCGAGGTGAGGTAACCGCTGTAGTCGTATCGCTTGAGGTAATAGAGAAATTCAACATATTCTAAAAAATGCTTGGTGCCGCAAAAGTAGTCCCAATCCCAGCGGCCATCGTTATCGTTAATGTGGATATAGTAGGGATATGGGCTTTCGGCCAGCATCACCAAGGCTTCGGCGGGGTTTTCGTTGCCGTACATGGAGTGGCCGAAATCCAGGGTGATGCCCATGTCCGTGTTGCCGATGTCGTTGAGCAGGCAAAGGGCTTTGGATGCCGAATCGACGAAGCAGCGGCCCCGGGTTTCGCTGGGTTTGTATTCCACGAAGAGCGGAATATCGCGCTTGTAGTCGCCGGCGGCGCCGAATGTCTCCACCAGGTAGCGCCAGGTCCGGGCGTAGTCGTACTGAAAGGCGAATTCATAACCGTCGCCCAGCGGACAGCAGGTGACCTTGTCGGCACCTACGGCCTGGGCGAAATCTTTGGCCTCCTTGATGAATCGAACCGCTTTTTCGCGCACGGCGGGGTCGTGGGAGGTGAGGCCGCCGTTGCGGAATTCCGGCTCCGCCTTGACGTTGACGTTGACTGCCGCAACCGTCAGCCCATGTTTTTCCAGGGTTTTTCGGGTTGCCGCCGGATCATTGACTTCGTAGGGGTAGACAATTTCCACGCCGTCATAGCCGTCGATCCCGGCCATCAGGGTGAACTTCTCGTCCAGGTTCAAGGGTGCGTTGTATTCGTGGAACCGGTCTTTGGTTTTTGACAGGAAACCGGTGATGATGGCCATTTTCAGCATGGTGGAGCCTCCCGGACGGCGCGTGATGTCCGCCTCTGTGTTTTAATTGGGTCGTGTTGGTTATTTTTTTTCGTTCTTTTCATCGAGAATGGTTTCGCAAGTGTTTTTGCGGGAAAAGATCAGGGCCAGGGCGCGGTCCTTGGACTTGCGGAACCACTGGAACTGGCTGACGATGGTCCAGACGATGATGATGAACAGGATCAGAGACACCGGCCGGGTGAAGACGGGCATGAAACTGCCCTGGGAGACCATCAGCGCCCGACGCAGATTCTCGTCGGCCATGGGCCCTAAAATGACGCCGATGACCAGCGGTGCAATGGGATAGCCCATTTCCGTGAGAAAAAAGCAGATGATGCCTACCGGCAGCATCAGGTAGAGATTGAAGATGCTCAGGCCCAAAGAATAGGAACCGATGATGCACAACACGCCGATGATGGGCATGAACAGCTGGGTGGGGATGCGCAGGACCTTGACCACCTGCTTGGCCAGCAGCATGCCGGCGCACCACATGGCCATCGACGCCAGCAGCAAAATGGCCGCCACCTCGAGAATGAAGGTGGGATGCTCGAAGGTGATCATCGGACCCGGGGTGACGCCGTGCAGCATCAGTGCCCCCAGCAGCATGGCCGCCGGCGGGCTGCCTGGAATACCCAGGTTCAGCAGCGGGATCATGGCTCCGCCCACGCAGGCGTTATTGGCTGTCTCACTGGCCAGGACGCCCTGGAGTTCTCCCTTGCCGAAGGTTTCCGGATGTTTGGAGGTGTTCTTGGCCGTACCGTAGGAGACCCAGCCGGCGATGTCCTCCCCGATGCCGGGAACGGCACCGATGCCGACGCCAATCAGCGCCGACCGGGTGATGGCGGGGATGTTTCGCACCACCGTGCCCACCTCGGGGATGATGCGTTGCAGCCGCTGGGCCTCGCCGATTTGAAAGCGGTCCTTGAGCACCTGGATAATTTGGGGTATCCCGAAGGCCCCGATGAGTACGGGCACCACCTCGATGCCGCCGTCCAGTTGCGAGATACCGAAGGTAAACCGCGGATAGAATTGAAGCAGGTCACGGCCGACACAGGCCAGGAACAGTCCCAGAAAACCGGCGATCCAACCCTTGATGACCAGGTCGGGGCTGGTAAGGGTACCGCTGATCAGAATCCCGAAAAAGGCCAACAGGAAGAATTCAAAAGAGGTGAACTGCAGGGCAAAATGGGAGATGATCGGCGAAATACTCACCACGAAGAGCATGCTGATGATGGTACCGATGGCCGATGCCGTCGTGGTCAGGCCGATGGCCCGGCCGCCTTCGCCCTTGCAGGCCAACGGGTAGCCATCCAGGGCCGTGGCTGCCGCCGCCGCCGTTCCTGGGATATTGATCAGGATGGAGGCGTAGGAACCGCCGTAGGTGCCGCCCACATAGATGGCAAGCAGGCATACCATGGCCAGGTTCGTGTCCATGCCGTAAGTCAGGGCGGTGAGCAGGGCCACGCCCAACGTAGACGTCAGACCGGGCATTGCGCCGAACAGGATACCCAGAATCACCGAACCGAACAGGACGGCCAGGCTGATGGGATCCGCGGCCAAATGGCCGACGATCCCGAAAAATTCTCCAATTCGTGCAAGTACATTCATAGGGAGTCAACTCCAGTGATGCGGCATCAGAAATCCCAATAGCGGACGGCATCCATCACTGCTACAATCAGGCCCTCGGTGGGCATGGGTACCAGCAGGAAATATTTAAAGATCGAACCGATGGTAAACGGAGCTACGATCGCCACAATTAGGCCGGTTTTGTATTTTTTATGCAGCCGCGGTTGATGGCGAATGAGGTGGAATACATAAAAGCAGTAGCAAAGTGTAAAGACTAGGGTGAGCCAGTCGCTGGAGTAGGGCAGGGTGGCTTCCAGGACCTTCGGTATTCCCAGCAGGAACCACACGATGAAGCCAACCGTACCGGCAAGGTACATGCCAAGCATCCTGATGAGCAGGGACGGATCGTCCAGGTAGAACATGGTGATGAAGGCACACAGAAAAAGGACGCTGCACAGGAAAAAATCAATGCGAGGGATGTTGAGAAAGACAAAGCTGAACAGGAGCACGACGATGGCGTAGAACCGGATCATGGCCTCGGATTTTAAAAAGTGCATCAGTTCGGGGCTTATCAGCCAGCCAAAGGTATCTTTCAGCCCTGACACCCCGACGATTTTCAGGGCATTGACCACCAGGGCAATGCCCAGCAGGATGATGATGCCGCCCACAAATAGCGGGAAAAGGGCCGGTGAGACAAACCAGACATTTTGAACGCCGCCCCAGGAATCTTTCATGGGCATCTTCAAAGCCTGACCCACCACCCATAGGCCGAACAGGCTGATTATCGCGCCAGAAAAAATATCCGCCTTGCGCAGTTTCTCTATTTGCATCATGGCTAAGGTACCTTTACTTAACACTTAAAACCTAAAACGGGCCGTTCTTGGCCTGAGCGGCACCCGCAAACACGGATGCCGCCCATCCCTGTTCAATTGTGGCTACGGTTTAGGTATACCCAGCTTGGACGGCTCAACGGTTGCGGCACCCAGTTCCCACAGGGTCCAGGCAAAGTTGGATTCCAAGGCGTCGAATACTGCCTTGGATTCAGCCCCGGTTTTCCCCGAAAGCAGGTAGTAATTCTCTTTGGCCCACGTTTTGACCTTGTCCGTGGCCATGGCCTTGTTGAAGGCGTCTACCAGCACTGCCTTGGCTTTGTCAGGCGCGTCGGCCGGAACGGCAAAACCGATGGCCTGGGAAATAGGCAGGTACTCGGACAGGCCTGGATAGGCGTCGAAAGAGGACGGGATGGCGCCCAGGCCCTCTACCTCAAAAGCGTCGGGGATCAGCATGCCCAACGCCCGCAGTTTTCCGCCGCGCAGCAGCTGCTGCTGTTCGGCCAGCGAGGTGACCACCACGGACACTTCACCGGTCATGGCCGCATTCTGGCTGGGGGCCGAGCCCTTGTAGGGGATGAAATTGAAATCGGCGCCGGCGCCTTTTTCAACGGCCAGCAGGTTCAGATGATGAATGGAGCCTGCACCGCTGGCGGCGGCCTTGATGCTGTTGGGATTCTTCTTGGCAGCTTCGATAAGGTCTTTCAGCGTCTTATAGGGTGTGTCGGGGGTGACCGAGATAACGTCGGGAGACCCACCAACGATAAAGGTGTCCCACACATCGAATTTCTTGTCCCAGCCGCCCTGTACGCCTGCAGTGACGTTGGATTCGGACAGGCCGCACAGCGTGTAACCGTCATGGGGTTTGCTGAAGGCATGGCTCATGCCCACGGAGCCGGCTACGCCGCCGGTCTTATTGATGACATTGACGTTGACGCCCAAAAAAGGAGCCATTTCTGCCATGATAATGCGGTTGCAGGTGTCGGTTCCTCCGCCGGCACCCCAGACGACAACGGTGGTGATGTTGCGTGCCGGGAATTCCTTGGCGGCCATGGCAACCCCCGTGGCAAGGGCGAGCAGAACGATCAGGCTGACAAACAGAATCTTTTTCATTTTCATTCCTCCCTATCGATGGTGTGAGTAGTTTTTGGAAACCGTTGACAGAAGTGC
>Ga0272441_10009875_pt1 | contig 14609 bp, 10 predicted proteins | sample SSMProp6N_FD_193582 | JGI IMG/M metagenome (GOLD analysis project Ga0272441, IMG submission 193582) | Marine sediment archaeal communities from Little Sippewissett salt marsh, Falmouth, MA, United States - SSM-Prop-6N | ecosystem: Environmental > Aquatic > Marine > Wetlands > Sediment ... | reverse complement strand
TTGTCGAGCAGCGTGCATACGCGGATCGACGCCGGCTCGCGCGCCTCGAGTCCGCGGCGCAAGTAGCTCAAGGTATGCCCTGTATCGATGATGTCCTCAACGATCAGCGCGTCGCGCCCGCGGATCGGGCTTTCCAGATCCTTGATCAACCGCACCGCGCCTGGCGATGTGCCATTCCCGTAGGACGCCACGCAGATGAAGTCGTACTCCATGTGGATCGGGATGGAGCGGGCGAGATCCGACATGAACAGCAACGCGCCGCGGAGCACACAGACAATGATGGGGGGCCTGCCGAGAGCGTCTGCACCACAACCGTGCTCTGCGTAGTCGCGGGAGATCTCTTCTCCGAGGATCCTCGTCCGTTCGCGGATCTCCTCGCAACTGAACAACACGCGCTCGATGTCGGTTTCGATGAGTTCTGATGCCACTGGCTTCGCTCCCGCGAGGCGTCTGGTAGGCATGACGCCCATTCGGCCGCCCATTCTATGGTGCGCGCCATTCGCGGCGCAAGCTGCGGCCGGTGGCATCGCGGCGAGGCGGAGCAAAGCGGCGGAGCCGCAGGGAGTTCGAGACCACGTTGACGGATGAGGCTGCCATGGCGGCCTCAGCAATGAGCGGATGAAGAAGACCGAGAACGGCCAACGGCACCGCGATGAGGTTGTATAGGATGGCCCAGCGGAGGTTGCCGCGGATCCTGCCGAGCGTTGCGTCGGCGAGGGTGATCGCCGTGATCAGCGGGGCGATGCCCTGCGCGGTCAATGTGATATCCGCAGACTCGATGGCGATATCCGTTCCTGCCCCCATGGCGATTCCGACGTCGGCCGCCTTCAGCGCCGGGGCGTCGTTGATCCCATCCCCGACCATCGCCACGGAGAAACCGTCACGCTGCAACCCGCGAACCACCTCCAGTTTCTCCTCCGGGCGCAATCGACTGCGAACGATGTCGATCCCGAGAGCCGAAGCCACGGCCGCCGCCGCCGCGTCGCTGTCGCCGGTGAGCATGACGGGCGTTAGCCCACGATTCCTCAGCTGAGCGATGGACCACGCAGCGTCCTCACGGATGCTGTCCGCGACGACCACGGCGCCGATGACCCCTCGGCGTTCACCACCGACGAAGAGCGTCGTTCCCGCATCGGACGGTAGACGTGCCTCGAGCCGCTCGGCTTCCGTGCGCCACGCACCGACGTCGACGAACAGCTCGCGGCGCCCCACCCACACCTGCTGGCCGTCGAGCGTGGCGCGAACGCCGACGCCGGGGATGCTCGTCGCATCCTCAGCACGCACGAACGGAATGCCCTGTGCTGCCGCATGGTCGAGCACAGCACGTGCGAGGGGGTGGGTGGACGTTGCCTCGACGCTGGCGGCAAGGGAGATGACCTCCCGAGCATCGCCAGACGCGGGGATAACGTCGATGACCCGCGGTCTTCCTTCGGTCACGGTTCCCGTCTTGTCGAACGCGATGTGGGTCGCGCGGGACAGCGCCTGCATCGCTCCACCGCTTCGCACGAGGACACCGTGGGTGGCCCCGACTCCGAGTCCCACGGCGAGTGCGGTCGGCGTGGCGAGGCCGAGAGCGCAAGGACAGGCGATGACGAGGACGGCGATCGCTGCGTACAGCGCCGCGGAAAGCGTGCCCACATGCGATGGCAGCCATGGCAGCACAGGGGACAGCGTCCGGGCCACCGCGCTCAGGGCGCCGGGGAAGAGGAGCCATCCGGCGAAGGTGAGAGCGGCTGCGCCGAGGACCACGGGGACGAAGACGCCCGTGATTCGATCGGCAAGGGCTTGGATGGGGACCCTGCTGGCCTGGGCGTGTCGTACGAGACGGATCATCTGGGAGAGGAAGGTTTCCGCGCCCACACAGGTGGCGCGAACCTGCAGCAGGCCGTCGGCGTTCACCGTCGCTCCCACGACGCGATCGCCGGGGCCTCGGGGCACGGGGAACGACTCGCCGGTGACGAGCGATTCGTCGATGTCGCTGGACCCCAGCTCGACGACGCCGTCCGTGGGAATCCTCTCTCCCGGGCGGACGAGCATCAGGTCGCCGACCTCCACGCGGGAGATGGGAACGTCCTGCTCCGTGTCATGGCGTAGGACGTGGGCGACTCCTTCGCCCAGCTCCAGCAGCTGCCGAAGGGCCATCGACGTACGATGGGTCGCGCGAGCCTCGAGGAACCGCCCGCTGAGATGAAACGCCATGATCATCGCGGAAACGCCTGCGTAGTCGAAGATCGGGGGGACGATTCCCGTCTGGGCGAGGATCGCAAGAGGCCCGGTGAGGAACGACGCGGTTGTGCCAAGGGCGATGAGCGTATCCATGCTCGGGGTACGGTGCAGCGCGGAGCGGACGCCGGCCACGAGCGTCGTGCGCCCGGCGACCCATAGCACGGGAGCGGCAAGAACGGTCATCGCCAGATGGAAGCCCAGAGGCGTTGGCCAGTGAATCCCGAACAGCATCTCGGGGAGCATCCAGGCGACGATCGGCAGCGCCAGTCCCCAGGCAAGCACCATGCGATGCCGAGCATCGCTGACGCGGAGGCTGTCCCCTGCTGGGGGGCCTTCGCCGAGCTGCGTGGGCACCTCGTGGACGCGGTAGCCTGCCCGCTCGACGGCGCCGCGGACGGCTTCGTGATCGACATCGCCCGCCGCTGTGACGACGACCTCGCCGGAGACGTAATCCACGCGGGCATCCTGGACACCGTCGACGGCGCGCAGCGCAGCCTCCACGGCGTGAGCGCACGACGCACAGGTCATTCCCTCGACTGCGAGATCGATGGACCGGGCGGTGGGTCGCGCGGGGAGCGCCGCCGTGTAGCCGGCGCGGCGGACGGCACGGAGCAACACATCCGGGTTCAGATGGGGCCGGTGGCGTACGCGCGCTGTCCCCTGAACCAGATCGACGTGGGCGTCGATGACCTCGGGAATCTTCCGCAGCGCCTGCGTGACGGCGTGAGCGCAGCTGGCGCAGTGCATCCCCTGGACCTGAAGATCCGTCGAATCGCCCTTGTCGCTTTTCACGGCAGCACCACCTCCTGCTCCGCACTCGAACCTGTCGGGCGGGCCCGGTGGTTCCCGATGCGTCCGCGAGAAGGTAGCGGTGACGGGTTGCCGGGGCAATCGCCAGCTGGCTGCATGATCGCGGGGAAAGAGCGTGCTGAGCGCATGTTTCCGAGGCAGCACGGATGCGGCCTGCCCTCATGGAAGATTCATCGTGCGTTCACCGGTTCCCCACAACGCCGCTCTACGCTACGGGTTGCGAGTCCACCACTCGCACCCCTACACCAGCCCACCAACCAGAGAGGTCCTCCGGGACCTCTCTGCTATTAAGTGGGGTGTAGCGGGAACGCAGCCTACTGTCGCAGGGTCGCCGTGTGTCTGGCCAATCCCGCTGGCTTGCATGGCTTGGGACCACGTGCTACAGTGCACCCGTGTCCGGGTGATGGTGGGCGGTCGGTGTCTATGACGGGACGATGGAAGATCCTGGCGGCGGTAGCCGCGGTGGTGGTTGTCGCGGCCGTTGCCACAGTTCTCGTCGTCGTCCTGAGGCCGGACGATGTATCGTCTGTCGGCGGCCCAACGGCGCGCATCACGATCGTCCCCAGCACTGGCATCGTCGCCCAGGGAACGGTGGCGTTTGCCGCCTCCGAGTCCGCGATGGGCATGGACGCGTCGAGGGTCTCCGAGATTCGCTATGCGTGGAATCTGGGAGATGGCACGACGAGTACTGAGGAGCGCGTCGAACACCGCTACGCGAGGCCGGGGAGCTACGAGGTCTCGTTGACACTCGAGGTGATCGATGTCGATCAGCGTTTCCGGACGGACACGGCGCGCACGTCCGTAGAGGTGGACGCCCCCGAGCTCGGAGCGCTGGTCGCGGACGTGGCCATCGATCCGGACGGTCCCTGGACCAGTGGGAAGGAGCTGACCTTCAATGGCTCCGGATCGCGCTTCGTGGTCGTTCCCGGAGAGGATACACAGCTGCGCTGGACCTACAGCTGGGACTTCGGGGATGGGACAGCCACTGTCCAGGGTCGAAGCGTGAAGCACCGCTTCGACCGATCAGGAACCTACACTGTCGAGCTCACGGTCCAGGTCGTCGACGAGTTCGACCAGGAGCTCACGGCCACTGCCGTGCGAACCGTGACCATCGGGAATCGTGCGCCGGTGGCCGTTGCGCGCGTATCGCCAACGGGCGGCGACGATCGGATCATCGTGGGGCGCGCGGTGATGCTCGACGCGACGGACTCCTATGACCCCGATGGTGGCCCTCTTCTCTACCTGTGGGACATCGATGAGGATGGCAAGGACGATATCGAGACGGAGGATCCTGAGTACCGCTACGAGCCCGGGTTCGTGGGTGCCGGGGAGCGCGTCGTCCGGCTTGAGGTGAAGGACAGCTATCAGCAAGCGGCGGGCGAGCCGGGCGTGTCGGCGTCGGTTGTTGTGGACGTTGGAACTGGTCCTGACTTCGACTTCGTGGTGAGCACTGGTGCGATGGCGATGGGCGACCTCCGTCTGGCGCACGCATCGGTCGGCATGCCGTTCTTCGATGGGCGATTCGTCGGGCTCCTTGGCTTCGGAATGGCGATCAATGATGTCACGGTCGACCTGGCGTCGGGCTTTCCCGCAGTGGTACAGGCAGGATATACGCTGTCGGGAACGATCACGCAGGCCAGCGCATTCACCGTCACAGGGTATTACCGGGTGCACGAGCTGTCTGGGAGGATGTCAGTAGTGCTTGGCGGGAGCCTGGGATACGCGAGCTACAGCGGGACCTACAACGCCAGCAGCCGGGTGAGCATCGGAGGGTCGCTGGCTCCGGTGGCGTTCTCCGACGGCAAGCTTCTGATCGGAGTCGGCGTCGGACTCTCCGTGGGTTTCTTCATCATTTCGGTTCAGGCGATCGTGGCGCTGTAGGGGGGAAGGAAGGATCTAGGAGATGAGCAGGCGACGGGCAGTGCGGATGATGGCGCTCGCGGTAGGCCTCGCGTTGCTGCTTCCCACGCTGACGTCGTGTTGGCTGTTGGTGGGAACGACGGCCGATCTCGTCCCCGTCCCCGATGGGGTCGCTGTGCTGCAGCCCCCGCAGATCACGAGCTGCGATGCCACCTTCATCCGCTCGAGCTGCACGCCGCATTACGAGAGGGTCTGCCACTACGTGAGGTACTGGCAATGGTGGTGGGGTTGGCAGTGGCGTTGGAGCTGCTATAATGTATGGAAGTACACGGACTGCTGGGGGGACATCTCGCTGCGGATCGCCGTCAATGACCCCTCGGACGATCTCCATGCGTCGAAGTCGCCCCGTGTCCGCGTTTTCGACTCCGAGCCGTTGTCGGCGACGGGAGGCTGTACGCTGGCGGTGGCCAGGCAGGACATCCCGATCACCGTGACCGATGTCACCGGAGCGGGGCCGATGAAGACGGTCACCGTGCGGGTTCGCGGGATCAGCATGCGTTTCACCTCGCAGTGCCTCTCCGTCGGTGCGATGATTCCCGTGAGGATCGTCTTCAACGACGGTGGCGAGGAGATGGCGAGCGTCAACGAGCTTAGAGCATCCGTCCGCGTGGACAGGCCGTAAGCGCGGCCCGAGCGAGCGAGGTGCGCGCCCACCCTATTCGCTGTACTGCGCGCGCCGTTCCTGTGCCCTGCATCATCCCAAGACGAAGGAACCTGTACAGGCCTTGGCCCCAGGCGGCAGCCCCGCTCGCGCCAGCGGAGGGCACTACTCGTAGGCTTCTGCGCCGCTCACAAATGGGACAGCATGATCGACCATCGCGCTGGCCTCCGCATCCATCAACGGAATCATGAATTCCCACACCGCCCCCGGCTCGAGATCGAAGGCGATGTCGATGCCGTCAGACAGCAGGCGATCATGGGCATCGTAGAAGTCGGCCCAGATGACGACGTAGCGCAGCGTGGCATCGCTGATGTTCTTTGCGTGACCGGACACGCACCAGCGATCGTAGTACGTCTCGTCGTATACCAGCTCCCAGTCGAGGACGCCCAGCCACTGCGCGAATTCGCCCGATCCGTCGTATACCACGATCGTCTGCTGCGCGGTCGCCGTCTTCCCACGCTTGTCCGACACCGTCAACCGCACGTCGTAGCGGCCTGGCTCCTCGAAGGTGTGGGAGGAACTGACGCCGAAGCGTTTCGTCGTCGAGAAGCTGCCTGCGCTAAACTCCCATACGTAGGCGACGACGGCGTCGTTCGTGTTGGCGGATGACGAGGCATCGAAGAACACGGTCAACGGGGCTGCCCCCTCGGTCGTCGATGCGCTGAAGCGCGCCGTCGGCGTGCTGGCATCGAGAAGCGTACAGCCTGCGAGGAACAGCATCAGGATTCCTAGTGCGACAGCAACCCGCGTGCTTCTCATGGGGCTCACCTCAGTTGTGTGATGCAGATTACACTGGGGATCCCGGTGGACACGCAGCAGCTGTCGTCACGGCGCAGGAACGTGGTCACGCCGGCGAGGGCAATGGGTCCGGCTCGGCGGGGTGGTCAGCGGGGATGTGCCGAGGTGCTCCGTGCCCCGGCACGGTTCAGGGCCGAGGTGACCACGGGGCGGACGCGATGTGGAGGCGCTGCGGAAGGGGCGTCGGTGACGCCGTTGCTCCGCAGTCGATGGCACCGCTTGGCGGGCCGGGGCTTCGGAGCGCTACACTGATCCGTGGAAGGTGGTGCGCATGACCTGCGGCAAGCATCGGTACAGGAGGACTCTCGCCGTCCTTGGAGCGAGTGCGCTGTGCGCAATCGCAGCGGTTGCCGCCTGTTCTTGGGTCGATGACGACACGTCGCGTGATCCGCTCTACTTGAGCATTGTGGTGCACAGCGAGGAGGATACCGGAGCCGATGGCACGCTGAAGCCGTTCATCCCTGACTACGACGGGGATCCCACGCTGCTGCTCCACTTCACAACGGCGATGCGTGCGTTCGCGACGATGGTGTCATCGCACGGCGCGGTGATCAATTTCGGCTCCGATTGGACCTTCTCTCGCGGCGTCGCGCTGCACGACCCGGGGTTCTACCGCGATCTCGAAGCGATGGGCCACGAGATCGATGCCCATGCGCACGAGTCGCACGTGCCCTACCACGAGGTACGCGACGAGATCCTCCGTGCTGGAGGGCATCCGACCTCCGTCGTCTCTGGGCTCAACGAGCAGGGGATCCAGGCGAGCTTGACGAGTCTCGACCACCATCTCGGGGAGTTCCGGATCCTGTGGGGCGTGGCGCTGCCGGGCCACGGCGTCGGCGAATGCACGGCAGGGTGGGTTTGGCGGCCTTCGCGGGACGATTGGACGACACACGACGCAGATGGGGCGTACATCTATGTAGGACACGGCGAACTGGTGAACAGCGTGGAGGGGATTCGCCGGGCGGTCGCGGAGCGCGTGCCGGGCCAGTTGAACACGTACGCGGTGTTCGTCGCCGTTCGCGAGTTCAAGGCTGCGGCGGGGACGGCCGGGATCCACGACGCGCAATGGACGGCGCCTCCGAGCTCCGTGCAGTATTGGGAGAACCTGATCGCATGGTGGGACCGATTCCTCGAAGCGACCGACGAACTTGTCGCGGCGGGCGATGTCGTCTACGCGTCGCTCACGGACATCGCGGCGACGTTCGAGGCAACGGAGGACACACTGGTGTTCGACGTCGGCGAGGTGCCGCGGTCGGCTGCGCCGCTTCGCGCGCGAAACCTTCGCGCGGGGTATCCTGCGCCGTAGCCCGCGACCGTCTTTGCGAGGACTGAGGAACGATGCCGTGTGACGCTGCCGGTACCGATGCGCTCGAGCTGCTGAGGATCCCGTACGCGGGAGACTCGATCGACCTTCGCGTTCCCGTGAACTGCGTGCGCGAGCTGGGCAGTGCGGTGACACCGCCGCGGGTCGGGGTTGAGGAGATCATCCCCGTCGATGGGGTCCGGCGCTGTCTGCGTCGCGACACCCTGTTGATTGTCAACGACGGCACGCGGCCGACGCCGACGCGCACCATTTTGCATCTCCTGCAGCCTGCCTGTGACGTCCTCGTGGCGACAGGAGCGCACGCGGCTCCGACGGAGGCGGAACGGGCGTTCCTCTTCGGATCTCATCTCGGCCGGCTGCGGATCGGGATCCACGACGCGCGGCGCTCTCCGTGTCGCGACCTCGGAGTGACAAGCCGGGGCACACCGGTCCGGCTCAACGCATCGCTGTTTGAGCATGAGCGCATCCTCGTCATCGGCTCCGTGGAGCCACACTACTTCGCCGGCTACACCGGGGGGCGCAAAGGGCTGCTCCCGGGTGTTGCCGCGTACGACACGATCGAGGCCAACCACGCGCTGTACTTCGAGCCCGGTGTCGAGATCCTCCGCCTCGCGGGGAACCCCGTGCACGAGGACATGGCCGAGGCCGTGGACATGCTCGACATCGAGGTGCACTGCTTGAACACGGTCGTCGCCGCGGATGGTACCCTGGTTGCGGCGCTCTTCGGCGACATCCACGAGACGCAGTCGCGGGCGGCTGATGTAGCCCGAGGGGTCTTCACCATTGGGGTCACAGAGCGGGCCGACCTGGTGATCGCTTGTGCGCCGTTCCCCATGGACGCGGACCTCTACCAGTCACACAAGGCGTTGATCAACGCGTCACGGGCGTGCAAGCCAGGCGGCATCATCGTGCTCGCTTCCACCTGCCGCAACGGCATCGGCCCGCGAGCGTTCTACGATCTCGTGCTCGCCCAGGGAAGCGTGGCGAAGGCCGCGGAGCACGCCAAGGCGCACTACAGGCTCGGCTATCACAAGGTCGCCAGCTTCGCCGAGATCCTTGCCCGACACGGAGTGAAGGCGATCACGGGATTGCCGGCCGAGACGCTCCGACCGCTTGGGATGGAGGCGTGGGAACCGAAGGACCTGGAGCGGGCCGTCGCCAGTGTCCACGAGGGGGGCGGGACCGTCCTCTACATGCCCGAGGCGTCCGTCACCGTGCCTGTCCTGATGGAGGAAGCGCCGTAGAGGCTGTCAATAGCACTCAGTGCGACGCGGTCAACTGCCCGGCAGGTGAGGCACGTGACGCAGAGCCGCACGACTCATATGGGAAGCTGATTTGACAGAGGTGCGCTGATTGCCGAAGGTTGGCGCCGGCGAGCCGCGCGCGGCAGGACGGAGGCGGTCGCTCGTCGCAGGAGCTAGGAGGTCGGTGTGAAAGCGCACTCGATTGAGCTGATGATGGTGGTGCTGTGTCTCGCGGTGGGAGTGCTCGCGAACGGGCAGATCTCCCGCGTGCATCTCGGCTGGTCGCAGAACGATGTCTACACAACGATGACCGTCATGTGGCACTCGCCGGTCCTCGAGAGCCAATACGTGATCTACGACCTGCAGTCACGAACGCACGTCGATGAGTACGAGTGGCATCTCGATGGGAGCGGGATGGCAATCCAGCCGACGATCGGCACCGACGGCCAGACGATCTCCACCACAGCGCTTCCCGGCTACACCTACCGTGCCGAACTCGTCGGGCTCGAACCGGGTGTTCCGTACTACTTCCGCGTGGTCGACGAGGCCGGGTGCGCAACCGAGGAGTGGTGGCTGCGCACCATTGAGCCGGACCAAGCGGTGCGCTTCGCCTTCGCGGGGGACTCACAGCGGCCGCACGAGACCCCAGAGGGAGACTTCGGGCAGCTCCTGGGCAAGCCGGCCTCCCCTGCCAACTGGCCGTTCATGCGAGACTTCCTCACGCAGCAGGCCGGCGCTGCGGATCCTGACTTCATGCTGGCGCTCGGAGACCTCGTGTCGCGAGGCAACAACCCGGATCAGTGGGAGAACTGGTTCGATGCGTGGCAGGAGCACGCGATCAGCCCCAGCGGGCGGATGATCCCCATCGTTCCTGTCGTCGGCAATCACGACCTTGGCGACATTCCGCCGAACACGGTCTCCTCCTACGAGTGGATGGTTGGCCAGTTCGCGATGCCGCAGTCGGTTCCGGGGCCGCCGTGCTACTCGCTCGACTTCCCGGAGCTTCACCTCACCGTGCTCGCGGCGACGGGCGGCCACTTGATCGGCACGTCTTCCGCGGCGGCCGCGGAGGCAGCCGCGCAGGCCGCCTGGCTCGAGAACGATCTTGCCGGCGCCGGGGCTCAGGGCGCTAGCTGGCGGCTGGTTGCCTTCCACTACAACTACCTCGGCTGCTTTGCCCCGTGCAACTCAAACCTGTACGACGTCTACCCCCAAGCGTGGTCGAAGATCCTCCAGGACTCCGATGTCGACATGGTGCTCATGGGCCACGCCCACAACTACACCCGCACCTGGCCGGTGTCCCTGGACACGGGCAATCTCTGCAGCGGAGGCGGACTGTTGTTTGACCTACACAATCATTCCGAAGACGGGATCACCTATGTGACCGCGGGGATCTGGGGCGGGCCGACGAACTGGATCGTCAGCGGAACTGCGTGCGCCCTGCGGCCGTGGATCGCGGCCGCCGCCAGCCACCCGGCCATGGGGCTCATCGAGCTTACTGCGACATCTCTCACCGGCTTCGTCCGGGACACCGTCGGCCAGCTGGACGACTTCCAGCTGCCCTACGTGACCTCGACATTCGATCCTCCAGACTACACCCAGGGGATCCCCTAGACTGTAGGAGTTCACTGGATTGGTGCAGACGGGATCGAACCAGGAGCAGGAAAGAGCCGGCTGAGGCCGGCGGGCAGCCTGGCCGCGCCAACCGCACATCTAGGGAAGCACTACGACGCGCTGGAGATCGGCGGGCTCGGACTGCACAAGCCTGCTGCAAGGACCAGAGCTCTGCGTGCGTGGACCCGCGAGAGCGAGAGGGTGCAGCCGACAGGATCAGCCGCGAGGAGAACCCGGAGCCCGCGGTTCTCGCTACGTTCCCGTGTGGTGGAGGTGGCGGGAATCGAACCCGCGTCCGGAACTGCGTTCGCTCGGCATCTACAGGCTTAGTCACGCGATTTGATCTCGGCGCCTAGCCTCCCGCGTGCAGGATGATGTGCGCCCAGCCTCCATGGGTCTCCTCCGTCCCTACGGGAAGCACGTGGGACAGCATACCTGTCATTGGCGACGCCCAAGCAAAGCCGACAGGTAGCCCTGCTGGACGGCCCTCCCTAGTTAAGGGAAGGAGCAGCGAATGCGTAATCCGCAGTTGTTGTTTTGTCCGCCAGTTTAAGGAGATAGCAGACGCTCCGCCTGCAGCCTGACGTCAACAGCACCGTCGATGCCGTTCACCCCCATGTCAATGACCACAACGGTAGAAGTATACGGAGATCGCAGGGCGGTGGCAAGATACCGGCACAATCGTATACTATCAGACACTACACGATAAAGCATGATATCTATTGCATGGGCTCTCGCTCTGGGAATGCTACTCGAGGCCGGGCTTGCGGTTCCTCGTCCGGCTTTGCTGGCGGGGGCGGTCGTGTGCCTTGTCGTAGCGGCGATCCTCGGCGTGCAGGAAGCGTGGAGGGGGGCGGGGCGTGTCCTGCTGTGTTGTGTCTTCCTCCTCGGGGCTTTCCGATGGGAGGCTGTCTTGCCTGCCGAGCCGGTGGCGGAAGACCGCGTGGCATGGCTGCAGCAGGCCGAGGGGCTCGTCGTGTCGTATCCGTCACTCGGGCACACGCGAACCACGTTTGATGTCGTCCTCGAACCGCTCGGAGCCTGCGCGCGATTGACGGTGTTCCACAGCGAGCCGCACCTCGGCTGGGTGCATCTCGGCGACCGCATCTCGGTGGAGGCGCGGTTCGAGCTTCCCGGTTGCCATGACGGGTTCGACTACGGGGCGTACCTCGCACGAAGGGGGATTCACATGACCGGTACAGTGGCATCGCCCGCGGATCTGACGCTGCTGCAGTCGGCGGTCGGACGTCCGGTGCTGCGCGCGGGAGACCGGCTGAGACAGCGCCTGATCCGCTCGCTGTATGACATCTTGCCGGCTCCACGGGCCGGCCTGGCAGCGGCTCTGCTCTTCGGGGAGCGTGGACTCCTAGAGGAGGGCGTGGAACGCGCGTTTGAGCGAACCGGGCTGATGCACCTCCTGGCCACCTCCGGCCTGCATCTGGCGATCCTCCTGGGAGGTCTGTGGCTTCTCGCTCGACGCCTCGGGATGCGCCCGGCGTTGAGCTACCCTGCGGTGGGCGTCGCGGCCGCCACGTTCCTGTGGATCGTCGGACCACGCGTGAGCCTGCTTCGTGCGGTCACGGTCCTTGCCTTCGTGGGGCTAGGCAGCGTGCTCGCGGATCTTGGCGTGCTGCTTCGCAGCTGGGTCTCGCCGTTGCCGTGCCTGGGTGCGTCCGCGTGCTGCCTGCTGCTCGCTGCCCCCTGGTCTCTTCTCGATGCCGGGTTTCAGCTCAGCTATGCCGCGACGGGCGCGATTCTCCTTGGCCTGCAGTGCCTCGGACGTGGCGGTCGAGATGGTGCGCCTCTGCGTCTCCGGGACGTGTGGCGCTCGATTGCCATCCGAGCGAAGACCATGTTGGCCGTCTCGCTGCTTGCCCACGCGGCGACGGCTCCCCTTGTGGGGCTGCACTTCGGCACGTATCACCCGGGCGTCGTGCTCGCCAACCTGGCGGCCATCCCTCTGGTCACGGCGGCGCTGTGGCTCGATCTCGTGACTGTCGCGCTCTCAGGGTCGGTGCTATCGCGGCTCGTAGCCGTGCCGCTCGGGGGCGTGCTCGGCGTGCTGGCGCGTGTGATGGAGGGGCTGGCGCGCATGCCGGGTATGGAACTTCCCTGCTGTCGCGCCACGGCGTGGTGGGCCCTCGGCCTTGGACTGTGGGTGCTGGGAGTCTGCCTCATGGATCCTCATCGTGGACGTGAAACGGTACGTCGATGATGTCTTCGCTCGCTTCCTGTTGTGGCGGGCGTCGCCACGTGACGGCCCCGATGACCAGACATGCCGCGCCCACAGCGTCGCTGATCAGGCCGGGGAGCACGAGGAGGAACGCACCGAAAAGCAGGAGCCCTTCGCCGTAGAGGGCGCTGCGGAACCCCTCGCGGCGTTGAAGAAGCCCGGCCGCGATGGAGCGGATCGCAAGCCGCATCCGGCGTCGCAGAATGAGGAGACCCACAGCGCCGGTTCCGAGAAGCAGCGCCAAGACGGAGGTCGCCCCGATGGTCCTTCCCAGGGACACGAGCAGAAGGATCTCCAAAATCACGAGGAACAACACAAGGAGCAGCATGTCAGCGGGGCGATGGTACGACAGCGGATGCGTCCAGGCAATCCTGTGTGGTACGCGGATTGACGCGGACGGTGTTGGGGAGGCCCGCTCGACGTGGATGACCGCGACTGCCTGATCGGGCTTCATCTGAACGCTGGGCTGACACCCAGGCGACTGCATCGGTTGCTCTCGGCGATGGGGTCTCCGCGAGCCGTGTGGCAGGCGTCGGCCGGAGCGATGGCCTCCATCCTCGGCGACGCGGACGCGGCGAACGCCGTGGCACGGCACCGGGATCCCGTTGTGGCGCTCCAGGAGAAGGATCGCGCAGCGCGGGCGGGGGTCGAGATCGTCACCGTGCTCGACGCGCGGTATCCGACATCGCTTCGTTCGCTGCGCAATCCGCCGGCGGTGATCTACGTTCGCGGAGACCTCGAGGTGCTTGAACGGGCCTGCGTTGCCATCGTCGGGACGCGCCGCGCAAGCGGGTACGGGAGGATCGTCGCTCGTCGGATGGGGTTCGAGTTGGCGGGGGCGGGGGTCGCGGTGATCAGCGGACTGGCTCGGGGTATCGACACGGCGGCTCACGAGGGGGTACTGGACGCGTCGGGAGGAACCGTCGCTGTGCTCGGAAGCGGTTTGCTGTATGAGCTTCCGGCGTGGCAACGCGACCTCGCGGCGAGGATCCAGCGCGGAGGCGCGCTGATCAGCGAGTTCCCTTTGGAGATGCGTCCGACGCGGTGGTCGTTCCCGCAGCGCAACCGTCTCCTCTCGGCGATCTCGAAGGTCGTCGTTGTCGTCGAAGCCCCCCTTCGGAGCGGCGCCCTGATCACGGCGGACTGGGCGCTCCGCCAGGGCAAGGATGTGTTCGCCGTGCCCGGCCAGGTGACGAGCGCCAGGAGCGAGGGCAGCAACCAGTTGCTGCGGGACGGGGCATCGCTTGCCACGTCGGCTGAGGACGTGCTGCTGGCGATCGGCGCGCGGCGTATCGAACGCAACGACGACGACGCGCTGTCGAGGATGGGCGCTGTGGAACGCGCGATCTACGAACACATCGATCTTGAACCCGTTCACATCGACGATATCATTGCTCGCGGCGGGTTTTCGCCTGCGGAAGCCGCCCATACCCTTCTTGTGCTGGAGATGGCCGATCTCATCCGTGAGCTTCCTGGGAAGCGGTTCATCCGTGTGCGCTAGCGAGCCTCGCGGGTGGGGCGGTGCACCGAAGGGGCGAGAAAGCGCAGGTACTGGCGGCCACGACGCTGAAACCGCCGTGCCGGCGATGAACCAACGCGGCGACCAGAGACGAACGGAGGAGACGATGGAGCTGCCGAAGCGGTATCGCCCGGATGCCATCGAGCCGGAACAGGCGCTGTTCTGGGACAACGGCGGGTTCTTCCGAGCCGGGGCGGGCTCCCGCGTCGATGTCCCATTCTCCGTCGTCATCCCCCCGCCCAATGTCACCGGGCGGCTGC
>Ga0272441_10009874_pt1 | contig 14609 bp, 12 predicted proteins | sample SSMProp6N_FD_193582 | JGI IMG/M metagenome (GOLD analysis project Ga0272441, IMG submission 193582) | Marine sediment archaeal communities from Little Sippewissett salt marsh, Falmouth, MA, United States - SSM-Prop-6N | ecosystem: Environmental > Aquatic > Marine > Wetlands > Sediment ... | reverse complement strand
GAGAACATCAAGATCAAGGGTGTCCGAGAGGTCATTCCGTTCAGTGTTGGGGACGAGGTTCGTGAGTCCGATCTCAAGGAGGCTTCGCAAGCGATCTTCGACTTGGGCTGGTTTCGCGAAGTGCTGCCGGAGGTCGGGGACGACGGAGCGATCGTGTTCGGGGTCGCCGAGTATCCGGTGATCGAGGAGATCGAGATCTCCGGGAACGTGAATCGTGAGTCGCTCAGCCTTCTCGGGATCGAGCTTCTCCACCCGAGGATCATGCCGACGTCGAAGATCCTGCAGATCCTGAGACAGAACGACATCAAGAAGCGCAAGGTCATCAACCGCGTCTCGCTCGAAGCGGGATTGAAGGAGGTCCTCGCCGAGTACAACGACCGAGGCTACGTTCTCGTCGGCGTGGGAGACGTGACGATGGGCAGCACGCTCTCGATCGCGTTCCTCGAAGGGCGCGTCGTCGGCAACAGCATCTCGGGGCTGTCGACCGTTCCGATTGAGGTCGCCGAGGAGATGATCGACATCCCGATGGGGGAGCCGCTCCGGCAGGCGGACATTCAGCGTGTCTTGCTCGCACTTGGCGGGTCCGTTCTCTTCTCCGACGTCGAGGCCGTTCCGGAGCCTGGGACGGCGGAGGATGAAGTGGTTCTCGCCTGGACGCTGACGGAGAGAACGTTGCTGGACATACCGGTCGAGATCGATCGCATTGAACTGGAAGGCGTTACGCAGATTCCGATCGATGAAGCGTACGAACTGCTCGGCAAGATCCCAGACGGCGAGGTCGGCAACTACGAACTGCTGCGGATCGTCGAGGCGCTGTTCGACCGCTACCAGAACGATGGATTCGTGATGGCTCGCCTGTCGGCGACACCGGAAGACGAAGGTGTCGTGCGGCTTCGGTTCGAAGAGGGCGTGGTCTCTGACGTCCTGCTCTCGGGGAACACGCGGACTTCGTCGCACGTCATCCTGAGGAACTTGAACATAGAGGCGGGTGACATCTTGACTCGTCGTGCGCTTCAAGTGGCCCAGCAGAAGCTGAACTCGTTCGGGTACTTCGCTTCGATCCAGATCATCCCCGAGTGGGAGGACGACGGCGTCCGGCTTGCCGTGATCGTTACGGAGGCGGAGAGCCTCGGCGGGATGAACGGGACGCTCGCCGTGGAGCCGGGCACAGGCGGGATCGTCGGCGAGCTGACGGTCGACCAGAAGAACCTGTTCGGCACGGGGCAGAACGTTTCGATCAGCTACAGCCGAGGGCTCGGCGGAGGCGAAGAGCCGATGACGAGTTCGTGGACGCTCGGGTACCTGACGGTCGCTGCGTTTCCCGGCTTCGAGAGCGTCGGCCTCGCCCTGTATCGGTCGAACCGTGAGATCGAAGACGAGGACGAAGGGACGAAGGAGTACATCACCGTGGGCGGCGAGGCGACCTTCGCCTACCCAATCGGTCCCTACACCGATGCGTCGATCTCCTACACGCACGAGGATGAGCGACTCGCCGGGACTGACGACTGGACGCCGATCGACTCGGTTGGCTTCGCAGTGACCTACGATGACGTCAACGATCCGAGCTTCCCGACACGAGGGAATCGTCAGTCCGTGAGACTCGACAAGGCTGGCGGATTCGCCTCCGGCGAGGAGTACACCAAGCTAAGTCTCCTCTGGGTCGAGTTCACGCCGGCGAGCTTCTACCTGTTCGGCGACTTGGATCAGGCGTTCGCCATTCGGCTCCTTGCGGGTTGGGCCGACGATGGGCTGCCGAAGACGCAGGCGTTCACGCTCGGTGGTTCGATGGCGGTGCGTGGGACCGAGACGCAGTACGTGCCGCGGATGTTCGTGAGCAACTCCGAGTATCGCGTCGAGCTCACGGAAGGTCTGGTGCTCGCCGGTTTCGTCGATGTTGGTGTGAACTTGGATTCCGTTACGCTGCGAGATGTCATCGCCTCGACGGGGTTCGGATTTGGGATCAACGCGGCCGGGATCTACGTACGTCTCGAGTTCATCTGGGTTCTCGACGAGGAGCTGTCCTGGTTCCCGACGTTCGATGTCGGATTCGGAATGATGTTCTAGAGTGGGTGACGTTGCCTTGAGTGGAACCTATAATCGCGGGGCGTGTCCATGGATGACGGTCAAGGAGGAATCGCATGTCGCGTAGTGTGTTGTATGTAGCTGGGCTTGCGTTGGTGCTCGCGGTCGGAGCGCTCGTTCTGCAGTTCGTTCTGACGCCGGCGGGAGCCGACAGCAGCCGGATCGCGGATCTTGAGGAGCAGATCGAGGAGCTTCAGGGTCAGCAAGGAACGGGCGAGGGGCTCCGCGTCGCGTATCTCGATGCCGAAGAGGCGTTCAGCGTCTTCCTCGAAGCGACCGCGGATCTGCGGGAGCGTGCGAACGAGAAGATGCAGGAGGCCGCCGATCTCCAGAATGAGTACGCGGCGGCTACCATCTCTCGAGACGACTACCAGCAACGCGCGAGGGAGCTGCAGGCAGAGCTCCTCGATGCGCAGCTGACGATCGACATCCAGGCGCTCGACAAGATGATCGCGTCCGACGACTTCTCCGACATCCGGTCGAAGCTCGAGGAGTGGCGCGAGACGGCGCAGCTGTTGGCGAACGAGGTCAACAACCTGGTGTCGATGGCCAAGATGGGTGTCGTTGATGCAACGGAGTACGAGAGCCGGTATGCAACGGCGGAGAACGCGTTCCAGCAGTTCGACACGGGACTGACGCAGGCCGCGACGCTCAAGATCGTCCAGGTCGCCCAGCAGATCGCGATCGAGGACGGATACGACATGGTGCTGCGCGTGAAGAACGTCCTCGTGTACAGGAACCCCGCTGCGCTGATCGACATCACCGACGAGGTCAAGTCCAGGGTCGCAGGGTACCTGTAGGAACCCCGTAGTCCGGCCATGGCAGAGATCGACACAGAAGGGATTCGACGCGTCCTCCCACATCGATATCCCTTCTTGTTGATCGACCGGGTTCTCGAATGCGACGATCAGCAGGTCGTCGCGCTGAAGAACGTCACCGCGAATGAGCCGTTCTTCCAAGGCCACTTCCCTCCGCCTCTCGAGGCCGTCATGCCCGGCGTCTTGATTGTCGAGGCGATGGCGCAGACGGCGGCCTTTCTCGCCCTGGAGTCAGACGGCGAGAATCCGAAGATGGGGTACCTCGTTGGCATCGAGAAGGCCCGATTCCGGAGAAAGGTCGTGCCCGGTGATCGCCTTCGGTTGGAGGCGAAGCTCGCCCGGCGGAAGCGGGAACTCCTGCGCGTTGACGTCACTGCACACGTGGACGACGAAGAGGCGGCGTCAGCCACCCTGTCCATCGTCCTGCCGTAGGTCGCCATGATCGAGTCCGTCCCCAATCTGAGCGAGGGACGCGACCTCGAAGCGATCGGCCGCGTGGGTCACGCGATCCAGTCGGCCGGCGCACGTCTTCTCGATGTTCACGTCGACGGCGATCATCACCGTTCGGTGTTCACGTTCGTCGGCGGCGCGGAGGAGATCGTGGCAGGGGCTCTGGCGATGGTCGAAAAGGCCGTCGCGCGGATCGACATCCGCGACCATCACGGAGAACACCCGCGGATCGGCGCGGTCGACGTCGTGCCATTCGTTCCGTTGGCCGGCTCGTCGATGGCCAACTGCATCTCCGCGGCCCGGGAGGCGGGCGAGGCGATCGGCGCCCGTTTCGGCATTCCCGTCTACCTGTACGAGGCCGCCGCTTCCCGTCCCGATCGGCGCAATCTCGCCGATCTGCGTCGGGGCGGGCTCGAGGGCGTCGCGACACGGATGGAGACTGAAGACGGGCGTCCCGACTACGGGCCGCCTCACCTTCACGACCGGGCGGGCGCGATCGTCGTCGGCGCGAGACCGTTTCTCGTCGCGTACAACGTCAACTTGACGAGCGGCGACCTTGCCGCTGCTCGCGCCATCGCCTCGGCCATTCGGGCGTCGGGCGGCGGGCTTCCCGGCGTCAAGGCGCTCGGGGTGATGCTTCACTCGCGAGGGCTCGCCCAGGTGACCATGAACCTGACGGACGTCGGTGCGACGACGGTCCCGGAAGCATTCGAGGCCGTTCGCGTCGAGGCGGAGCGACGGGGCGTCGGCGTTCTCGAGAGCGAGATCGTCGGCCTCGCGCCGCGAGCTGCCCTCGCAGGCGCCTCGGCTGAGGATCTGCTGCTGACGCGGCCGGTCGAGGAGATCGTCCTCGAAGAGCGGCTGGCGGACCTGTGATCGTCGTTCCCGGCGCCGCAGCAATCGATTCGCTCCTGGTCCTCGGATTCGGAGTCACGGGACGAGCGGTTGCTCAGCACGCGCTCCGGGCGGGCGTTCGCCCGTTCGTCAGCGAGGCGGGAGCCCTCGACGCGGGCGCGATCTCGTGGCTCGGGAGCCATGGCGTCCCGCTCGAGCAGGGAAAGCACAGCGAGCGGTTTCTCGGCCAGGTCGACGCCGTCGTGCTCAGTCCCGGCGTGCCGATCGAGCACCGGATCGTGCGCACGGCACGGGCTCGAGGACTTCCCGTTCTCTCCGAACTCGATCTGGCGTCCCTCCAGGCTCCGAGCATTCCCATCGTGGCTGTGACGGGGACGAACGGAAAGGGCACGACGGTCACCGTGATCGACGCGATGCTGCGCCGGGCCGGGCGCAGTCCGCTGCTCGGCGGGAACATCGGGACGCCGTTCGTGTCGCTGCTCGATCGCGTTTCGGGAAGCGACGTCGTCGTGCTGGAGGCGTCGAGCTATCAACTGGAGCAGACGCAGCACTTGAAGCCCGCGGTGGCGGTCCTGCTGAACTTGACGCCGGATCACCTGAAGCGTCACGGCACGATGGAGGCGTATGCGGCGGCGAAGGGACGGATCTTCCAGCGGCAGGACCCTGGAGACGTCGCTGTCCTTCCGGCGGAACTCGCGGAGCGGTTCACGCAGGGATCCGCACGCCGCGTCCTGTTCGATGCACCTCCTCCAGAGCTGCCCGCGGGTGCGGCTGGGCTCTCACCGCACAACCGCTCGAACCTCGCCGCCGCGCTCTGTGCCGTTCGCGGGTTCGATCCGTCGATCGATCCGACGGCGATGGACGTGGCCGACTTCGACGATGCGTTCCGCCTTCCTCATCGGATGGAGACGGTGGGGAGCATCGCCGGCGTGCGTCTGATCAACGACTCGAAGTCGACGAACGCCGATTCCGCAATCGCCGCTCTCCGGGCTATCGACCGGCCGGCGGTTCTCCTGCTTGGCGGCCGCTCCAAGGGCGCGGGGTACAAGGCGCTGTCGGAGGAGATCCACGCCCGCGACGTTCGCACCGTCGTCGCCTTCGGCGAAGCGGCGAACGACTTCGAGCGGATCCTGGCCGATTCAGGCATCGAAGCGGTCCTCGCCCCAACGTTGGAGGAGGCGGTCGAGGCAGGGCTCGCCGCCGCGTCCGCCGGGGACGTACTCCTCTTCTCGCCGGCTTGCTCGAGCTTCGATTCCTACCGGAACTACGAAGAGCGTGGCGACGCGTTCGTCCGCGCCGTACGGCGCGTCGCAGGCTTCTCGTTCGCGGAAGGCAAGGACGTAGACAACTAGGTCACGGGACAGGCGTCCCTTCACGACACTCCGAACCGCCCTTCTCGAACCGTCCCCGTTCCTTTCGACGTCTGGAGATCTGCCGTATCGAAGTAGACGCCTGGGTGCAGTCGATCATCGAGGGACGGAGTGTGGGCGTTGAGCGGACGTGTCGATCGGAGGGCCATCGGGGTCACGGCGCTACTCGTGCTCGTCGGCCTCGTCATCCTATACAGCGCGAGCGCTCCCTTCTCCCTCAGGCACTACGGTAGCGATACGTACATGCTCCTTAAGCAGTTCATCGCCGCCATCGCCGGGGCGGGCGCCCTCGTCTTCTTCGCCCTGTTCGACTACCGGCGCGTCGCCGCGATGGGCAGTCTCCTCCTGATCGGTGCCACCGGCCTGACGCTTCTGACGATCCTTCCTCTCGGGCTGGGCGACGGACGATGGCTCAACCTCGGCCCATTCGCCGTGCAGCCGACGGAGTTCGTCAAGTTCGCGCTGATCGTCTACCTCGCCGGGGCGATCGCTCGGAAGGGCGAGACGATCCGCTCGTTCCGAACCGGTGTGCTTCCGTTCCTCGTCGTCCTGGCGGTGCTGGGGGCGATCGTCCTCAATCAGCCGGACCTCGGCATGCTGTTGAACTACGGCGCGCTCACCATTGCACTTCTGTTCGTCGGAGGGGCCAAGGTCTGGCACCTGGCTGGGATCGGCTTGTGCAGTCTTCCTGTTGTCGCCCTGGCGATTCGGATGGCGCCGTATCGGTTTGCGCGGATCCTCTCGTTCCTCAATCCGGAGGCGTACGGAACGTCCTCCGGCTACCAGACGATTCAGTCGCTGATCGCGGTCGGTTCGGGCGGCATCTTCGGCCGTGGACTCGGTGCCTCCCGCGCGAAGCTCTTCTATCTCCCACAGGCCCACAACGACTTCATCCTCTCGATTGCCGCGGAGGAACTCGGGTTGATCGGAGTGCTCGCTCTCCTGGCGCTCGTCGGGATCCTCATCTGGCGTGCGTTCGTGATTGCCGAGCGGGCGTCGGACGAATTGGGGCGGCTTCTCGCACTCGGCATCGGATTCGTCATCGCCTTCCAGACGCTCCTCAACGCCGGCGTCGTCCTCGGGCTTCTTCCTGTGACCGGGCTGACGTTCCCGTTCCTGAGCAACGGCGGGTCGTCGCTCCTCGTCACGATGGCGATGGTCGGTCTTCTGCTCAACGTCTCGAGGTACGGGGAGGTCGCGCGATGAGAGTCCTGTTCGCGGGAGGCGGAACGGGCGGGCACGTGTACCCGGCGTTGGCGATGATCGACGAGATCCGCCGGGCCAATCCGCGCGCGAAGGTCGCGTACGTTGGCACGCGGCGGGGGCTCGAGGGGAGGCTTCTGCCGTCGCGGTCCGAGGTTCGGTTCTTCCCGATTCACGTTCGAGGATTCGACCGTCGCGGCCCGATCGGGCTTCTTCGAACGCTTGCCTGGCTCACTGTCGCGCTGCTCGAGTCGCTCGTCGTGCTGACGCGGTTTCGCCCGGATCTCGTCGTTGGCGTCGGCGGCCACAGCTCGTTCGCTCCCGTCCTGCTCGCCGCGTTGCTCGGGCGAGTCGCCGGAATCCGGACGATCATCCACGAGCAGAACGTCATCGGCGGACTGGCAAACCGGCTCCTCGCGCCTTGGGTCGATCTCGTCCTCCTGTCGTTCGACGAGTCGGCGAGATCCTTCCCGAGAGCGAAACGGATCCGCGTGACCGGAAACCCGATTCGCGAGGAGATGCTTCACGTCCGGCGAACCGACGCCGCCTACCGACGTTTCGGCCTCGACCCGGCCCGGCGCACGATCCTGATCTTTGGCGGATCGAGCGGCTCCGAGGAGATCACCGAGCAGCTGCGGGCGGGCAGGACGACGATCGCCGCGAGCTCGGATCTCCAGGTGCTTCTCATCACGGGAGATCGGAGGCGGACCGAGCAGCTGCATGCCGAAATGTGCGCTGCCGGTGCGGACAACGTCGTCGTCGAGACGTACGTCGAGGACATGGGCGCCGCGTTCGCCGTTGCGGATCTCGTTGTCTGCAGGGCGGGGGCGACGTCCCTCGCCGAGATCACCGCTTGTGGGAAGGCGTCGCTTCTCGTCCCGTGGCGGGGCGCCGCGGACGATCATCAGTGGAGAAACGCCCTCGCGATTCGGGACGAAGGTGCTTGCAGCGTGGCGGACGAGGAAGCTATCGTTGAGCAAGGGTTGGTGAGACTCATCCAGGATCTGGCAGAGGACGAGGCGCGGCTTGCCAAGCTGTCGCGCAATGCGCGAAGACGAGGCAAACCGGGAGCGCGATCCGCAATCCTGGGAGAGATACGGTCACTGATGAGGGAGGTCGGCGCTTGATCGGAGCAGAGCGGCGCTATCACTTCGTCGGCATCGGCGGTGCCGGGATGAGCGGGCTCGCGTCGGTGCTGATGGCCGACGGCGCGTCCGTTTCCGGATCCGACGCACGCGAGAGCAACGAAGTCGCCCGACTTCGCAAGGCCGGAGCCGCCGTGGTGGTCGGCCACGATCCGCAGCATGTCGAGCAGCCTTTGGACGGCGTCATCGTCTCCTCGGCGATTCGAGCGGACAACGTCGAAGTCGCCGCAGCAAGGCGGCGGGAAATCCCCGTGCTCCTTCGACTCAATGCCCTCGCCTCTTTCCTCGAGAGATTCCGAAGCATCGGCATTGCGGGGACGCACGGGAAGTCGACGACCTCCGCCATGACTGCGACGATTTTGCGTAAGGCGGGACTGGATCCGAGCTTCCTAATCGGCGCGCAATGCCCGGCGTTGGGGGGCAACGCGAACTTGGGAAGAGGTGAGTGGTTCGTCGCCGAAATCGACGAGAGTGACGGGCTGTTCGTCGGCGTTCGACCGTCGATCGCGATCGTCACCAACATCGGCGTCGACCATCTGCACACCTACACCGGCCTGGAGGAGATCGAACGAGCGTTCGCGACCTACGTCCGCGGAGCCGGTCGAACCGTCCTGGCAATCGATGATCCGCGCGTGGCGAAGCTCGCTCGGCTGCTGCCACGGGCGCTGACCGTCGGCGTGGATCCATCGGCGCGCCTGCGTGCGATCGGCATTCGCCCTCGACGGTTCACGACCAGCTTCGACGTCGTGCTCGACGGGCGGCGCATCTCGCATGTCTCTCTGCCCGCTCCGGGAGCGCACAACGTGAAGAATGCCCTCTGCGCAATCGGCGCCGCCGTGCTTGCCGGCGTGGAGCCGTCCACGGCGTGCGCGGCGATCGAGTCGTTCGCCCTTCCGCAGCGCCGATTCGAGCTGCTCGAGGAGAACGGCGTGACCGTCATCGACGACTACGCCCACTTGCCGGACGAGGTCGAAGCAACGCTCAACGCGATTCGTGCCGGCTGGCCCGGCCGTCGCGTCGTCGCGGTCTTCCAGCCACACCGCTACACGCGAACACGGGATCTCGGCCGCGCGTTCGGAGCAGCCTTCGCCGGGGCGGATGTTGCGATCGTGACGGACATCTACCCGGCCTCGGAAGCGCCGATTCCGGGCGTCACGTCTCGGATCGTCGTCGATGCGATCCGCGAGCAGTGCAGCACCGACGTGCGTGCGATTCCGGACAAGCGAGGCGCTCTCGACCATCTGAAGGAGACGATCGAGCCGGGTGACTTCATCGTCAGCTTCGGTGCCGGGGACATCTGGACGGTGACCGAGGAGCTTGCCGGCTTCCTCATCGAGGGAAAGTTCCTGCGGCGCACCCGACGCACCCAGAGCGTCTGAAACCCTGACTCCACCGTGCTTTCCCCGCGATCCGTTGCATCCCGCTGAGACGCCTGCGTAGGGGCGTCACGCGAGCGATCCCCTCTCCGAAGTGGTCGGAAACGCCGGATCGCTGATCCGGACGTCGTTCGCACAGATCCGGTACTCGATGAGAATCGTGCAGAATGTGCGCGACGAGAGGCTCTGTCTGCAGGGGGGCGAGAACGCTGAGATCTGCAAGTCAATTGACATTCAGCGCAGAAAGATGTATAAGTATCGGACGTTTCGCTCGTTCTAGAGTGAGGTCATTGACGGGTGAGGGAGGGGAAGGCCAGGCGGAAAGCTGTCATTCGCGCTGTCGTCGTAGGGGGGGTTCTCATTACTGCTGCTGCGGCAATCACTCTGTACACACCGTGGCTAGGTCTTTTCGGGCTTCATGAGATCATCGTTTCCGGGAATCAGCGTATCTCGGCCGAAGAGATCGGGCGAGCGGCAGACCTACGATCGGGCCAGCCGATCCTTTCCATCTCGCGTGCATCGGTTGCGGAGCGTGTGGGGGCACTTCCTTGGATCAAGGAGACCCTGTTAGAACGCGTCTTCCCTCACGCAGTACGGATTCGAGTCGTCGAACGATTACCGATTGCCTGGACCGAAACGGGAGACGGCGAACGCTGCCTGACGATCGGCGAAGGTGGCGTTGTCGTGGACGACACGTGCGCGGACCGCGGTGAGGTTCTCGAGCTCGTCGGCGCTCTGCGGACGGGAGATGGCCCCGGGGCGGTGCTGGTGGACGCCCATGTCTCGACGCTCATGGAGGCGGTTCGGGATCTTGCCATCCCCGGCGTGCGCATCCAGCAAATCGACGTATCCGATTTGTCTTCTGTCATTCTTTATGACGAGTCAGGCCTCAGGATTCTCCTGGGGGCGATTGAGTCATACACGCGACGGGTCGAAGCGCTCGTCGCACTGAGTCGCAAGGTCGACATTCGAGAGTACTCCTCGATTGACTTGCGGCTCGAGGGGGAAGCGACACTTGTGAGATGGTAAGGCGGTGAGGAGATGAGGAAAGAACGGATCGTCGTCGGTCTCGACGTGGGGACGACCAAGGTGGTGGCCCTCGTCGGGAACGTTGTCGATGGGGTTATCGAGATCATCGGGATGGGGCGTGCGGACTCCCACGGTCTAGAGAAGGGCGTGGTGGTGGACATCGGCCGAACGATCTCCTCGATCCGCAAGGCGGTCGAGGAGGCAGAGAACATGGCCGACGTGCGCATCTCAGACGTCTACGTCGGGATCGCCGGCAAGCACATCACGTCGATCAACAACAGCGGCACGGTCTCGATCAATCGCCCCGATCGGATCATCGCGGACGACGACGTTCGGCGCGTGGTCGAGACGGCGCAGGCGATTCAGATCCCGCCGGAGAGCGAGATGATCCACGTCATCCCGCGGCAGTACATTGTCGACGGACAAGACGGCATCACCGACCCGGTTGGGATGACGGGGACTCGCCTCGAGGTCGACGTGCACATCGTCACTGGCGCGATCACCGCGGTGCACAATCTCGTTCGCTGTGTCGAGAACCTCGGGATTGGCATCAAGCAGATCGTTCTCGAGCCGATCGCGTCGTCGCTTGCCGTTCTCTCCTCGGCGGAGAAGGAGCTTGGCGTTATTCTGATCGATATCGGTGGTGGGACGACGGATATCAGCGTGTTCCGCGGCGGCGACATCTGGTTCTCCAAGGTCGTGCCGATCGCCGGCGAGCACATCACCAACGACATCACCGTCGGGCTTCAGACGCCGATCGAAGAGGCGGAGCTCGTCAAGAAGCAGCACGGGACCGCACTGGTCGACTCCGTCGGCGAGGACGACAAGATTGAGGTGGCGACGATCGGCGGCGACGAGAAGAAACTGGTCTCGAAGAAGAAACTCGCGAAGATCATCGAGCCACGGGTTGAGGAACTGCTCGACCTCGCGATGCAGGAAGTCGAAGACGCCGGCTACCGGGATCTCGTTCCCGCGGGTCTGGTCCTGACGGGTGGGTCTTCGCTTCTCGACGGCCTCGACGTGTTCGCCTCACAGCGCTATGACATCCCGGTGCGGCGTGGGAAGATCCCACAGGGCATTCACGGTCTGCGCGACATCGTCGAGTCGCCGATCTACGCGACGTCGATTGGGCTCCTGCGCTACGCGGTGGAAACGAAAGACTTCAAGAAGCCGGAGTTCAGTGAGCCGAGACGAGGGTCGGTCATCGGCAAGCTGTTCGCCTGGTTCAACCGCTTCTTCCGGGGGTAGTCAATGGCCGATCAGTTGAACTTCATGGCGCCGGCACGTCTGATGGTCGTTGGTGTTGGCGGTGGCGGCGGCAACGCAGTCGACCGGATGTTCGACACGTCCGTCAACGGCGTTGAGCTGGTGGCCGTGAACACCGACGCGCAGGTCCTCGATGTCGTCCGCTGCCATCGCACGCTCCAGATCGGCGGGAAGCTGACCCATGGGCTCGGTGCCGGGGGAAACCCCGAGATCGGTCGCCTCGCTGCGGAGGAGAGCCGTGAGTCGATCGTCGATCTGCTCCGGGGCGTGGACATGGTGTTCATCACTGCAGGGATGGGCGGCGGCACCGGGACTGGCGCCGCGCCGGTTTTCGCTGCTCTTGCCAAAGAGGCCGGCATTCTGACGACGGCCATCGTCACGCGTCCGTTCTCGTTCGAAGGGATCGCACGCGCCGAGAAGGCCGAGTCGGGCATCGCGAGGCTGGCCCAAGGTGTCGACGCTCTGATCTGCATCTCGAACGACAAGTTGCTCAAGGTCACGACGGCAGACACGCCGATCACGCAGGCGTTCGAGATCGCCGACGAGATCCTCCGACAGGGTGTCGAGGGAATCTCAGACCTGATTACAGTTCCCGGGATGATCAACCTTGACTTCGCCGACATCGAGAGCGTGATGCGTGGCGCGGGAACCGCGATGATGGGCATTGGCGAAGGGTCGGGCGAAGGGAAGACGAAGGAAGCTGCTCGGAACGCCATTTCGTCGCCGCTTCTCGACGGTTCGATCAGGGGCGCGCGCAAGGTCATCATGAACATCACCGGCGGATCGGACTTGACGCTCGAGGAAGTGACGGAAGCCGCGTCGTTGATCCGCGAGGCCGTCTCCGATCGAGCCGACATCATCTTCGGTACAGCGATCCGCGACGGCACCGACTCGGTGCGCCTGACGGTCATCGCAACCGGATTCTCCGTTGCCTACGGCGTGGACGAGGAAGAAGGCGCCGCGCTGTCGAACGAATCGATGCTGGCTCGCCTCGAGCAGGAGAGCCGCGTCGGGGTCGACGACTTCGACATTCCCACGTTCCTACGACGAGGACGGCGTGTGCGGGAGGAACCGCCGAGACCTCCTTGGGGCGAGCCGCGCGAGCGGGAAACGGACAAGGCCGCTCCGGTCGCCAACGGATAGCCCTGCTCTACCTGCCTGCAGCTCCTTGACGGAAGCCCCCGAAGTCGGGGGCTTCTTCTGCCAGAGGTGGGGGTCGAACCCACACGACCCAAAGGGCCACGGGATTTTGAGTCCCGCGCGTCTGCCAATTCCGCCACTCTGGCCGATGTGCTCGGAAGTCTAGACGGTCCCAGCTGACCCGTCAAACCTCGGCGCAGCGCCCGCAGCGTGAAGCTGCTCAGAGACAACCGAATCGCGGGCTCCGGCGAGAGTCATCAGTCGCAGGGGACGCTTCGGAAGTCGGACGTCTTGCCGACGCTTCCTCAGGGCGGGAGCCGAAGCAGCTACCCGGTTCCAGGCTGGGGTTGAATGTCCCTGTAGATCAGTCCTCCAGTGTAATTTGCGTTACCGATATCTCTGGCAGACCCCGCTATGATGGTCGCAAGTATACGAAGCCACGATGTGAGTCTGCTGCTGCGATTTGCCTCCGAGAGTCGGGTAGATCGCGGTGGGCGACATCGAAGAGGGAGCAGTAACTACGAGCTTTAGCCATGATTCGCTGCTTCTCCGTGGTAGAGCGAACTCGGAGGTAGAACTGACCAGAGTTCTTTGCCATGCGGCACCTAGAGGGCCCGGCAGCTCTGGCTTGAGGAGGGTGTGGTGCGACGGGCAACGCAGTTAGCTGTACTAGGGAGTCTACTGGTTCTCGCCGTGATTGGTGCTACCGCTGCGCAACCGGTGATCACGGGAGTGTCCATCCCGGATGCCTCGATGAAGATCGGCGACGTCGTGGCGGCGACCATCTCGGTGCAGTCGGATTCAGCCACGACGTACACGTTGAGCGCGAGCAACATTGGCGGCTACGCCCTCAGCGACCTGAGCAAGCAGAACAGCACAACGTATACTGCCCAGTTCACGATCACCGCTGGGGGTACAGACTACGCTGCAGGTGCAGACATCCCGACGAGCGTGACGTTGGCCGATGGGGCGCTCACCGACACCTGGACTGCCGCCATCTCCCAATCCAACGACCCGATTGACGCCAATGCGCCGACGGTGACGGTGAACATCGTCGATACCCTGCTCTCCGACACGGACGACAGCTCCAACGTCACGTTCGAGTTCAGCGAGGACGTGCAGAACTTCACGACCGACGATCTTACGCCGGCCAACGGCGCGCTGAGCTCGTTCACCACGATCGATGCTGACAGCTACAGCGTGACGTTCACGGCGACGGACGGGATCGATGGGACAGGTTCCGTGGCCGTGGGTGCCGGGACCTACGCGGACCTTGCGGGCAACAACGGTGCGGCAGGCTCGGACATGGTGAACATCGATACGCTGAACCCAACAGCGACCGCACTGACTCGCGATGACCCAAACCCAACGAACGCTGCACAGGTCTACATGCAACTCGATTTCTCGGAGAGCGTGAGTGGGGTGGAGACGGCCAACTTCAGTATCGATGCAACCGGAGGACAGACGGGCGGATCCGTCGACAGCGTCGGACTCATCGGCGGTGCATCCTGGTGGGTGCTTCTGAACACTGTGGATGACGCCGAGGGGACGCTGAGTATCGATCTGGACTTGGGTTTGTCAGGCATCACGGACGATGCCGCGAACGAACTCACCGCAGCCTACACCGCAGGACAGGCTTACGACGTCGACCGGCTGGACCCCACGGTCACCGTCGATTTCGTGGACACGCAGCTCACCGATTCCGACACGCAATCGCTCGTGACCTTCGAGTTTAGTGAGGCCGTGACCGGATTCGATGAGACTGAACTCACGCCGACGAACGGCGCGCTCGGCTCATTCACAACCATTGACGCAGATAGCTACACTGTGGTGACCGGCCCCCCATGGTCGGTCCACTTCTATAGTTAGTCTAAA
>Ga0272441_10009873_pt1 | contig 14610 bp, 28 predicted proteins | sample SSMProp6N_FD_193582 | JGI IMG/M metagenome (GOLD analysis project Ga0272441, IMG submission 193582) | Marine sediment archaeal communities from Little Sippewissett salt marsh, Falmouth, MA, United States - SSM-Prop-6N | ecosystem: Environmental > Aquatic > Marine > Wetlands > Sediment ... | reverse complement strand
TGTGGGCGCCAGTACTGGCAGAAGAGGCGCGTGCTTCGGCTCGTGCGATGAAGGCGCTTCCCGCAGGAATGCGCTTGAGAGGGTTGCTGGGGTTGTTGCCTGCGTTCATGACGTATGCCGGTGGCGCAGGAGCGGCCTATGCCATTCCGGAGATCATTCGTCGCTACAATCTTCCTGAGGATGTTCCTACGCGAATAGGGGATACATTACGGCACCTGGCGAGGATGGTCAGCGGCAGATAGGGGATACGCGACAGCACAGGGAGAGAGTGGTTGCATGCTTGACCTGACCAAGATCGGCCGCGACCGCGTGCGCGACCGATATTTCCGCCGCCGCTTGCAACGCCACGAGCTGGCGCCCCCGCTCCCACCGAAGAAGCTCCGTAAGAAGGAAGAGAAGCCCAAGGACAAGGACAAGAAGAAGGTAGACACCACCAAGGTGGGGTCGATCCTCAGAAGCTCCTGATCTACTGACGGGACTCTCTTTACCACGTAAATCCGCAAATCCTGGTAAAAGAGAGCGACTACGTGGAGAGAGGGCATCCCGCCTTCTCTCTTTTTTTCACGGAGGAAAGAGATGCCCGCAGAAGTCGAATCGATGATGTATGTCGGTGAAGTTCCCTGGCACGGTCTTGGGACCTACGTCGGCGACAACCCTGTCACTTCAGAGGAAGCTATTATCTCCGCAGGCTTGGACTGGGAGGTGGAGCTGCAAGAGCTGAGGACAGCCGAGGACGAGATCCTTGTTCCGTCTCACAAGGCCGTTGTCCGCACGTCCGATGCCAGCGTTCTGGGTGTGGTGGGCAATCGCTACAAGCCTTTCCAGAACAAGGAGATTTTCACGTTCCTCGACGACCTGGTCAAGGATGGTTCGCTGCGCTACCACACCGCGGGTTCTTTGCGGAACGGCAGGAAGGTCTGGATGCTCGGCAAGGTCGGGAATGCCGAGATCGTTCCGCAGGACGCCATTGACAAGTATCTGTTCTGCTGGACGTCGCACGACGGTAGTGGAAGCACACATGTTGCGTTTGTTTCCATCCGCGTGGTGTGTATGAACACGGCGCGGGTCGCCCTTACCGAGGCCAGCGACGCGGGAATCAAGATTCGACACACCGGGGAGCTCCAGAAGAAGGTGGAGTCTGCGCGCGAGGTTCTTGGCTTTGCCCTGGACGAGTTCATGAGCTACGAGAATGCGTTGAAGACGCTGGCCGAGTTCAAGATGTCAGATTCTCTAGCAGAACAGTACGTGAACCTTCTTTTTCCGGATTCCCCGGAAGAAGACAAGGAGACCTCGGCACACACGATTCAGATGCGTGACTACATTTTGGACTTGATGACCAATGGCATCGGGCAGAAGATTCCTGGTGTTGAGAACACCGCGTACGGGGCGTACAATGCTGTGACTGAATTCATCACACACCACCGGATGGTGCGCGGGAGCAACCCCATGGAACGGCGTTTCGAGGCGTCGTTGCTGGGTGCAGGGAACGATCTCGTGCAGAATGCGTTCGGCATTCTGCGGAACATGGCAGGAGCACAGTGAGAGTCTGGGACGTCCCTCCGCGCATTCTCTGCCGGACGCATCTGCTGGGTGAGCACAGGGAGATTCATGCGATCTTCAGTGTTCTGGCGAACGGCAAGAGTGGGTATGCAAGGCATCCCGAGACGCTCCGCTGGAAAGGTAAGTTGAAAGCTCTGGTGATACGCCACAACCTGGTGGCCAACGAGATGAAGCGCCGGGGCTACAACCACAAATCGCCCCTGGACGCTCCGGATGACAAGAGCGTGCAGCGGGAGAAGCTGCACTCGGTAGCGGAGCAGATGCAGATGCTTTATCTGAAACCGTGTGAGTGTCCGCTGGAGGATGAATGAGCAAACCTAGTGGTGCGAGAGTTTCTCGAATGACCAACTACCCCAAGTATCTATCCTACGTCCTGCGCCACAAGTGGTTCGTCTTTGTCGAGTGCTGTAAGCTCGGCATCCCGCTGCGTGGGTTGACACACGACTTTTCGAAGCTCCTGCCGTCCGAGTTCTTTCCCTACGCCCACCATTTTGCAGGGGGCATCAAGACGGGACGCAACAAGACGGGTTACTACAAGCCTACCGATACCGGCGACCCGGCTTTTGACAACGCGTGGTTCCTGCACCAGAAACGTAACGACCATCACTGGCAATACTGGACGATGCCCAGTGAGGCGGGAGAACCGGACAAGGTTCTGGAGATGCCTACGGCCTGTCGGCTTGAGATGCTTGCCGACTGGCGGGGTGCAGGCCGGGCCCAGAGAACACCGGACACCCTGGCGTGGTACAAGCAGAACGGCACCAAGATGCTGCTCGGCCCGGACACGCGGGAGTGGGTTGAACGTATGCTAGGTTACACGCCAGAGAAGAACAGGAGTTGACGGAGGACAAATGACCGAACTCAAGACCTACAAAATGGGAACAGCCCAGCCGCTGGAAGGCGAGGTGCTCAACGGAGGCAACGACATCAACGGGTTCTTCTTAGTTCGCCTTGCCCAGGATGTCCGTGCCGGACAGGACTCTTGGCTGCGTGGGGTGGTGTTGAAGATCCACCGCAAGGTGCTCCACGACATCCCGTTCGCGAAGGCGGAGTTCGTGGTCCACGTCGTCAACCCGCCGCCCGAGTACAGTCCGGAGTGTGAGGGGAACATCGAGTCCCCGCGGGAGGAGTCCCGAACGTTCCCCCTGAGCATCTTGTCCAAGCACGAGGCCGTTGTCGACGTGATGCGCCAGGACGAGATCTACTTCCGTGATCTCCTGGGCATCCTCCAGAAGGGCATCGTTCAGGAGATCTCACGGACCCACGGTAAGGTGATCGTCTGTGACGTCCTCCGGGACAGCGGGGAGTGTGTTCGCATCAAGGCCGAGCAAATCGTTGCGCGGGTCGGAGAGATGCCGTTTCCGTTCTTGTCCCGCTACCACCCCGAGATGCCCCCTACCCGCGACCAGATGATGGACAACCTGACCAAACGTGTCGACGAGCTGTACAGCTGGATCGGATACGGGCGTCGGTGCGACAACGAGACCGAGAACATCCGCACGCGTCTTGCGGCGTTGGAGACCTGGAAGTATGAGGTCGCCAACATGCTGAAGCTGCTCTCCGTCGCAGTGAAGCGCACGACGGGCGCGGTCGGCGGGTTCTCGGGCTGGAACAGGTACCTGGACAAGATCGTGAAGATCCATAAGAGGAGCGCCCCGAAATGACTGACACTACAGACGTGCGGGAAAAGCCAACAGAGTTCATCATCAAGACACAGGACAGAGAAGAGATGATTCGTTTGCTACAAGCACCCGCGTGCCGCTATGTTCTGTGGTCTGTCCTTAACGCTAACATTCGCGCGTGGCTCAAGTACGGACACTCATTCAAAAGTCCGGAAGAAGCGCTGGAAGGAGTCCGTGAAGCGATTCTCACCGGCCTGGATGAACAGGGAATCATGCTTGAGTAGCTAACAAGGAGTTCTGATGACGACTAACAATACGAACCTGCGCCTACACCCCGAAAAGGGCGTGAATCCCCGAATGACCGTCTGCCGCCAGTGTGGTGCTTCTGTGGGAGTTGTTTTGCTGGGCATTCACGACGTGGAGTATACGTGTCCGGACTGTGGTAGTGTACACTATGGCAGGCCGGACAAGGGAAAATGCGCAAGTTGCGGCTGTCTTCTCGCTACTTCCTGGAAGAGACAAAAGATTGCGGAACATGCGTCACTCCCCATCGAGATCTGTGCCGAGTGTGAGAAAAAGAACAAGGAGATCGAGGACGAGGTCCAGGCCGGTGGCGTCTACTGGAGATGCGCGGACTGCGGGTCTGCGGGTGCACTCAAGGCGGATTGCGACCTTTCCCGAGCAGTCCGTGAGAAGGCGGGGATTGCGGCCCCGGATCCGTGTGGTGTGGAGTTCACGAGTGAAAACGGATGCCCTGTCTGTGGAAAGGATTAGGAAATTTACGTACGGCAAGGCATCACGAATCGTGTCCACGGAGAGAGCCTCAAGGTAACAGAGAAGGAGTAGTGATGCTCGGTATTCCGTATTTTCTTCTGTCGGACTCCCAGCGCAAGATGATGGCAGATCGTGCGCGGTGTAAGGCTGAGGAAATGATGGAGAACGCAGTTCCCTGGGACCCTGCGATGAAATGGCAGAAGGAGCTTGCGCTCATCGCGAAGTCCTACAATGACTGGCTCAAGCAGTGGTTCCTGTTCCCGGACCTGCAGGCACAACCACGAAAGAACAAGACCCCGATTGACGGACCACATGTTTTGAGCCCCGGCGGCGATATCGTCTACGTCCACTGCCGCTCACCGGGCAAGGTGCGCGTCCAGACTTACTATGGCAAGCAAGTGGGCAGCGTCTGGTTTACAGGCCCGGTGACGATGCCAGTACTTCTGCGCAAGAACTACGCAGACAGGTTCGAGTTTCGCGACGAGTTTGTCTGGATGTCGCTGACGCCGATGGAGGTCTTCACCCTGCGCGGCGGGATCCGGAGGGCCAAGGGCAACGTGATCGTTGCTGGCCTGGGCCTCGGCTACCAGCTGATGCAGGTCTGCCGACGCAAGAAGGTCGACAGCGTCACGTTGGTCGAGATCAACCAGGACCTCGTCGACTGGCTCTTGCCCGTCATCCAGAAGAAGCTCGGTCCCGACGCCGACAAGATCCTCAAGGTTGAAGTTGGCGACGCGAAGGACATTGTTCCCAAGATGAAGGCCGACGTCGCCCTCATCGACATCGATTCGGGCTACGGCGGCAACTACTTCAACCACAGCTGTCCCGGCATCGGCTATGTCTGGGTCTGGGGTTCACAGTACGCAACATAGGAGGCAAGATGCCTGAATACGAGGTTGACCTGGTTCGTACTTACTACGGATTTGCTACAGTCAAAATCTCCGCGCCCAACCAGAATGCTGCGAAGAAACGTGCCCTGGAAGTAGAGGTGGACTTTAGCGGCCTTGATGGTGAGGTGCCAGATGAGGTTGTCAGGATCAGGCGATTGCCCCCACCACCCAAACCTCCCAAAAGGGACAGGATGGTTGAGGGTACGGACGAATGGGAAGCGGCCGCGAACAACGTCGCGCGAGGTGAGGTTGACCTTTACCCGTGCCAGCACTGTGGCTACCCGGTCAACCGGGGCACTTGCTGTTTGGGCTGCGGGTCAGATGACCCTGATCCTGATTGAGGAGTAACAATGCAAAGAGTCTGGGTAGTAGAATACGATTCCGAATATGGGGTTGCCATCCATGTCTGCGTGTCCGAAAAAGCCGCGCTTGAGTGCAGGGAAGAGATCGCGCATGATAACAGAAAGGCGTGGGATGTTCCCCCGTGCCTTTCAGATGCGGAGGCCGCCGATCGCTGGAGTGAGCTGACAGGAAATAACGAGTTCTTCCGCACGAACGTGGTAGAGGTCAGGGAGGAGAGAGATGGAGCAGGTAGGTCGAACAAAACCGATTTACGCGCACTCGTGTGATACGTGTACCTTTCTGGGGCGCTTGCACTGCGAGGATGATCGGAAGTATGACCTCTACCGATGTAGTCCGGAACTCTCTGTCGATGTGACCTACCTAGCACGGTACGGGGATGCCCCGGAAGATTACTGGTCCATGCCTTGGGGTGTTTTACGAAAAGCAGAGGGAGGCACACATCTTCTGCGTGCGGTACAGGCATTTGCACGTTAAGTGGAACAGGACCAGGGAATTCGCATACCCCTATACCAGGTGGAGAGGATGTGATGCCACAGCCGGATTCTGCGAACGGAACCTACGAGGATTTGCACAAGGAAGTTACACTTCGCATCCGTATTCTGGAGGAGAAGTTCGAGATGCTTCTCGGGATGCTGGCGGAAAGAATCCGGGAACGTACGAAATCTCTGGAAAGCGATACGGAGACTTCCTTGCCGAAAAAACCAGGACCTTTGCAGCATCCGCGTTCCGGTGGTGTCGAGCTTCGGCTGCTGCGTGGCGAGGACGGAGAGAAAGATGACACAGCACGATGATATACATGGATCTTCTGTGCCTGCAGGTCCTGTGCGTCGTCAATGTGGGGCCTCTTTGAAGAGCATCTATCGGAAGCCTCGGATAAAGAGTTCACGTCCGATGTCCCAGACTGTGTGGTGCACCTGCATGCGCTGTTCCCGGGGTCCCCGGGTACCTTCTTGACAGGGCCCTCAATGTGAGCCATTCTGGGATTCGGAGGTTGCGATGAGGCCACACACGTAGGACTTCCCTCTTCCCCGTGCACCCCCCTACCTTGTCCTTCCCGCGAGATAAGACTACGCTAGGTTCTCAAATTGGGAGGAAAGACGTGCCCCTTCTGGACAAGATCCTCACGAAGAACAAGAGGAGAGCACCAAATGAGTGAAGCCCGGGTAAAGCAAATCAGAGACGCCATTCGTGCTGCGGTGAAGAAGCGTCTTGGCGACCAGACCATTCGGGATCCTGAGGTCCAGGAGAACATCCGGGAAGCCATCAATGCGGTGTTGAAGGTGTTCCAGGCAGACGCACCCAAGCAGGCGGTCGTGGTGGACGTGCTGCCTGGCGATACGGACGATGTGGCCATCCTCTCGATCGAGATGCCGTATAGCGTTGCGCAGGGGCTACACTTGGCGGAGACCGACGAAGAAGACTGACTTCGTTGTGTTCTCAAACTGGGAGGAAAGGTATGCATCCCTTCACGAAACGGAAAGAAGAGTTGAAGGTACTGGCGCATCAGATACGAGAGGCCAAGGCCGGAGAACGCGAAGCGAGCCGCCGTGCTGCGTATGCAGGGCATGCCAGTGCGCACCTGCACGAAACACCGATCCCTGATCCGCGCCGCTTGGGTTTTTCGTTCAGGGTGGCACACATCGCATACTGCGAGGCCCGTGGAAGAACACGTGCGCAGATAGAGCCCAAGGTTCGGAAGAGCAATGTTCTTTCCCCCTACTGGGAGCGGTGTATCGAGGATGACAAGTGGGATCTGATCAGTGCTGCGTTGGCGTACACCAAGGACCGCGCGGCTGCTCTGGAGGCATCGTAGAACGATGGGCTGGCACCGAGTGATTCTGGAAACGTGTCTGTGCATCATTGCGGTGACCGTATTTTTCCTCGGACTGTGGGTGCAGGAGGTGCGCGGCCTTCTGCGGCAGATCGCCGAGTGTACGTGCTCATCCGCAATGACCTCGGTCCCTCCTACGGAGCGGTACAGGGAGGACACGCACTTGCTGAGCACCTTTTACGTGGTAAAAGGGAAGGCTGGGACAACGATACCTTGGTCTACCTTGCAGTCGACGACATGCGAGGTCTGGAGCAGCAGATGTCAAGGCTCCACGAGAGGAGCATCCCCTTTACCGTATTCAGGGAACCGGACATCGGATACGAGATAACCGCCCTGGCGTGCGCGTGCGACAAACGGGAATTCTCTGGATTCCGTTTGTTCTAGCAACTAAAAATGCTACGGGAGGCCTGCTGTTGACCTACCTTTTTATTGCTGCAGGCCATGTTCTGTGTCGAGGGTGGGGACACAGAACAACCTCTCTCCGTAGCTCAACTGGTAGAGCGAGGGACTCTAAATCCCTGTGTGCGGGTTCGAGTCCCGCCGGAGAGGACAGTCGAACGGATGAGGTGCACGATGACAAAGAAGAAGAAGAGCAGTTCTTACGTGGATTTCATGAGTACGATACTGAAAGGAACAACGGAGCCATGTGGTGTTGCCTATGGTCTTGCCATGATTGCGGATGCCATCCGTACGTTAGGAGAACGCGATGAATATGCGCAGGTCGTAGGTCCGCGCGGAACCAAATTCAAAGCGGAGGAGATCGACGCGCTTCTTGCTTCTGACGTGCTAGATGGATGTGCGTATTGTGACCACTGTGCAAATTACGTGCAAGGCGAAGGGTGCGAATATGATTGTGAGGGTGGGGAAGCGTTTGAGCCGACCAACGGGGAGGACGAAATCTGCCCTGCCTGTAGCAAGCTCATCCACTACGAGCGAGATCGAAAGGGCCTTTCCAGCTGGCCGTTTTCCTGCTGCCCTCATTGTGGGGAAAGCGTGCGATGTTCCGTGTGCAACATGCTTTTTTTGAAGGAAAAAGCGTTTAGGTACGCACCCTCGCTGTGTCCGGATTGCTGGGCTGCGCGCATGGAGGACGTATAGAAAATGTTCTACTACCTTATTCGTTACAAAGAAGAAGGCGGACATGTCCACGCCCGCTTGTTCTCCGCGCCTGACGGCGAGCACTATGTCTTGAACGGTAAGCTCGTCTTCGCGCGTGGCAAAGAGTGGAATCACTTCAGAGCTGGGTTGCGCTGCAAAGATGCCAAGGTTGAGTTTATTGCGGAGGTGGATATTGGCTGAGGAGGAAGTGTCCTACGAAAAAAAGATGGCCATGCTCGTATCCAAGAGCGGAACGAATGACCTCCGTCCCGTTGCGCTGGGTCTCGCACAGCTGGCGGATGCTGTGCGGGGCGTCCAGAAAGCAGGGGAGTCCCTGCAGAAACCTTTGCAGGAAGTGGTCGATGCTCTGTCGTGGCTCAAGCCATGAAAAGATGGAGCTACTTCTGTCTTGAGGTCGACAAGAGAACTACCTTTACGGAAGGTCTCATCGGGATTGTGGGTTCCCTGAACGAGTTGGGTGCGGAAGGCTGGGAAGCCTTCTACGTCGAACGCACGCCACGTGGGCAGCAGATACTACTGAAGAGACCTGTTCTTCCAGAAGAAAGGGAAAACGAGTGACACAACTCAAGTTACGTTTCAAAGAGCGACGTTCCTTTCCTGTTCCGGATTCCTCACGCAAGATCCTCGCCTTCATGAAAGCCATGCGCACGTCCCTTTTTGTCTCTGCGATCTCCTACGGTACGGGACTGAGTGAGAGAACCGTCCGGCGCCACCTTCACGCACTGCGTGCTCGCGGGCGCGTGCGTGGCCTCCACACCCAGCGGGGTACTTTGTGGGGCTCTGTCTGACGCGCATGCCTTTTGTGGTAAAAGAAAACGGAAACCCCAGTATTGATGTTAGAAGTACTTGGTGTGGGCGGCACCGAGTACAAGGCTGGCTGTGCGCAGACTCTGTTTTGCAGCACGCCAGTCTGCGAGGGCCAGGGTGTGGGCGACACCCAGGACCTCCGGGGACTCCTGGTCAGGTACCGGTCCAGGAGTCCCCCTCTTCCTTGTTCTTTCCTTTTCTTTGATGACCGTGTAAAATCCAGGCACAAGATGAAGAGTGATGACACGTTTTTCATCCGTGCGCGCAACTTGGAACGCTATCGGATGTTGAAAACAATCAGGAAGACCTATGGCAGGAATAGAGAAAAATGGCCCCTTAAAATCCGGCGAGCGTATGCGCGTATCTCGGCCGCTTTCGAGGAGTGCAATTACCTGGGCCCTCTACCCGGAAAAGGTTTATCCTCTTCCCGAAGGCAGAAGGCTGTCTGACACGTCCCCTACCCCCAAGGAGGGCTGTGCGACTCCCCGTGCATAGCCCTCCTTTCTTTTGCTTGTGCGTGCGGGTTATGTAGAATGCAAGTGTGGAGGTTTGACATGGAAATAGACCGGGACGAGTTGCCGTATCCAATCACGCCGTTCGACAAGGTTGCGCAGCTCCTGGCAGAGCCCGGAGCGTTGGGGCGGCGAGCTTACGCACGGGGACAAGGTGCGGGGCAGCGCATGCAGCGCATGCCGGAGATGGCGCCATGGATGCTCCCACGGTACTACGGAAACCTGTTGCGATACATTCCGGAAACCTACGGTTTGGGGGGTCTCTACGGGGGAGGCCGACAGCTACAGGGCCCAATGCTCCGGCCTGGAGCCCCGGTAGATACATTCGCGTCTCTCCTGGCGTCACGCTCTCCGCAGGTGGAGGAACTTCGCGCTCCTGACCGGTACCCTTCCAAACCGCGGATGGCGCTTCCCAAGGGTGAGGGGCGGGGAACGCGTCTCACGTCGCGGGTGTCTCCCATCGACCGTGCGAGTGCGCAGGCAGCTGCGGAGGCCCCGTATTTCCCGCCGCTGGTCGATCCGAACAAGCCCATCGACCGTGCGAGTGCGCAGGCGGCTGCGGAGGCCCCGTATTTCCCGCCGCTGGTCGATCCGAACAAGCCCATCGACCGTGCGAGTGCGCAGGCAGCTGCGGAGGCCCCGTATTTCCCGCCGCTGGTCGATCCGAACGCGCCCAAGAAGGCGCTTCCCAAGAGACAGGGTACGGGGCGTCGGTTGGGGTCTCCAAAGAAGGGTCCCGCGAAACCGACTCCTCCGCGCGGTGTTCCGCGTGGGGCTGTTGCGCGAGCAGCAGGAGAAGGTCTCAGTCCTGGGAGGCTTCAGCTGTCCCCGCAGCTGCAGGGTCCCGCCGCCATGGCGACGCCCCCGAAAAAACCAGTGACAACATCAGTGGCACGGATTGGGGCGGGTGTTAATCCTAACACAGCAAAGTACCGTCGGCGTTCGGCCATGGCAACACCACCCAAGATGCCGCCTCGTATTGCCAGGCGGGGAGGCGGGCGGCCCCCCGCGAGCATTCCCGGAGGACCAGGAGGTTTCTGGCCAGGCGCGATGTGATGGTCGACCTTGCCAAACAGGATTACGGAGTAAACCATGCCTGGAAGCAGCACAACGATGTCCCTCCCGACCTTGCAGACACCGCAGATTCCCAAGATCAAACCCCCGGAGCAACCGAAGCCGCAGGTCCAGAGCACTTATGCGCAACAGTCGCTCAAGACGCCGCTCCCGGGGGGCCGCAATGCATGGCAGACAGGCGGTGCTGCGCCTCTTCCTCTGGCCACGGATGACACCATGTCCCGGGTGGCGTCTGATCTCAAAGCATCGCTCACCAAGGAGGCGGACCTGGGTCTCACGGCAACCATTTTGGGGCTCCTGCTTGGAGGTGGTCTGGGGGCGGGTGCTGCGGCCATTCCAGCCAAGCTCCTAGCCGGAAAAATGGGAGACATCGGCGCACGCTTGGCGGTTTCGCGGGCATCGCGTTCTGCAGGTAATCCTTTGGGCTACAAAGCAGTGAGAGATCTGATGCGGACACCCGAGGGGAGGGCACAGCTGGAGCAGCTTATTCCGAGTGCTGGCAAAGCCATGGAAAGTGGACGTGGTTTGGGTGAGGCCGTAGCGTGGGGACCTGGGGGCGCCACCATGATTGGTGGTGGTCTACTTGGCGGTATACAGGGTGCCAAGACAATGCGTGACCTGGCAGACTGATGCCTACCGCAAAGCCGTTCAAGTTGGAGGTGAAGGGGGATCTGGCGGAAAGGGTGGACCTGTTCATTTCCTACGCGAGCAATTACTACAAAGGTCGGCTTACCAGGCCGCAGGCTGTCAGGTTGTTGCTTGATTGTGGTCTCCGGCGGCAGTCAGATGTCATCAAGAAGTTGCGCGCGGAATCTGGTAAAAGTTCTTGATGGCCAGGTTTCGTGTTCTCCTTACAAAGGTCGCCCCAGGTTCTTCAGCGATGGTTTGCGGCGGACATTGCTGTTGAGAACCTGCTGGCAGTCCCCGAATCCTAATTGGGATTCGGGGGCCGCCTTTTTTACAGGTGATACATGCGGCATAGAAAACGCCCGTTGATAAAAACCATGGTCGTGCTTCCTGTGGATCTGGAAGACACAAACGACAATGGGGATATCCGTCTTGATTCCGAAGAGGCGCTGGAAGCGATAGACAGTTGTGTTCTGGTGCATGGAGATTCCCTTGTTCTTGAGGATCGTACGACCAGAGTTCTCTACCCTGCGGAATTACGAAATGACGGAGATATGTGGGTAGCGCGGGAAGTCGTGCGAGGCGTACTTTCAACAGTACGTGTAGAGAAGTTGCGGGGCGTGCTGAATGTTCTTCAGGAAAGGTTGTCTCGCCACGAGAGGGATTCCGTGTGTCCTGATGCGATCGATCATGTCGCACTCCAAATGATGCTGATTGTACGGGGATTGGACTAGCGTTCGCGCGATTGCTATACTTCGCCCATGGCTGTGAACCTGACCAAGATAGGCGCGGTACCCTTATCCCCCCTAAGAGGATTCCTTTCGCGGGCGCTTCCACATGGAAAGCTCGGGTGGGGGTTCACGCTGGGTTACCCGGCTGCGGCAGGGCTCGGTCTTATCGGGGAGGTACCTCAGGGACGCAAGCTGATCTACGGAGGCGCAGCCATTCCGAGACCATCCCTTCCCTACCGTGGCTACTAACGTAAATCCTTGTGGGATGTCGGTATAAGGATACGTAAGCAAAGCAGTTAGTTCCCGATGGTGGCGCAGATCCTGAAGATCGCGTCCTCCTGCGAAGCCAATCTTCCCTTCGCAGGATAGGGTCTGGGAACGGGGAACCCAGGAGTGTGAAAGCCGAAAGGCCAGTAGCGCCGCAAGTCATGACAGAGCACTGTTCGAGGAATTAGGACGGCCGAGCTAACCTGCGCCATCGCTACTAACAGGAGTGATCAGTCTCCGGAAAACTCTCCCTTCCGGATGGTTGCTCAGTAGCGAGGGCTGGCTCTGGCACAGTGTACATACTAAGTGACTTGTGACCCCGCGCTCCCCAGAGGCGATAAGTCTGGGTAATCCGCGGACGCAGGCGGAGGAATGGTATAAGGACGCGTTTTGGACGGGCGTATCCGAGAACCATCCCAAAGGATTAGCCTGGGTGAAAAGGGACTGCGCATGTGACCCGGACCAAGAGGGTCTGTCAGGACGTAGCAAGGTGGTAACAACACCACTGGCGAAGGCCTGGCGAAAAAAACGTTAGGAACCGACAGAGGGGTTGGGAGAGAGCAGGTGTGAGAGCGCCCGCCGCAACTCTTATCGGTTCCTTTTTGCCTCCATGGAAACCGACAAACCGCATATTTCGCACCGGTTCCTTTTGCTTGCAGGAGTGAATGGCGTTAGAATTTCCGTGCGGAGGACAAGCGTATGCGGATTCGGATCGACATGACCAAAGTGGGGACTCCCAGCACGCGGAAACCTCCATCCAAGAATCCCACCAAGCCTCCGAATCCATTGAAGAAAGACAAGGGACAGGAAGTTCGTGTCTTGCGGGATGTTTCCAATCCTTTTTTTAGGCAAGAGGGATAGTTCCGGATGCCCCAGCCGTTGCACACAGAGGTCCTGGATGCCGAGCTTCTTCTGAAGATGCCCGCCCTGACCACGGTGATTCGGGATGCGGTACCTCTTTCCCGGTTGCGTCCGGGAACCCAGATCTGGAATCTTGATACGAAGGCTGTGAATGTTTGGGATGGGGTTCAGTGGATCGTGTTGACGCCGACGCCTTCGGATCTGGGGATAATCTACAACTGCGAGGCGTCTCTCCAGGTGGGAAGAGCCGTCTATCTGGATTCTGCAGACCATGTTGATTATGCTTTTGCAGGGCCTGGTGGGCATCTGGCAATTGGGATTTCAGCAGGAAAACCGTCGGCGACAACGGTTCGTGTGATCGCGGATGGAAAGGTTCCCGGCGTTTTTACAGGGCTGTTGCCGGGAGCGAAATACGGCTTATCCCAACTTGTGGCCGGGAAGATTGTTACTCCTCCACCGAGCACTGGTGTGCCGGGTTCTTTCTGGCAAAAGCTGGGTACTGCTGCGACTGGCGATACACTGGACGCGGATGTGGACAGTACTGTGGTTTATTTCAAGTAACCCGAGGGAGAAAAGTGATGGGTAAGACGACCAAGAAAAAAGGGAAGAAGAGCACCGCACATCTGGGGCTTGTGAACGAGGACGGTACGCAGACCAAGAATCTGCCGCTTCCTATTCTAGAAAAGGAAGACGTGCTTACCCTGAAGCTCTACAACATCACTCTGGCGGATGCAAAAAAGGGAGTGGACCTGGCCAAGCGGGACTACGAAGAGGCCAACAGACATTTTCAAGAGGCCAACAATACGAATCTGGCTTTTATAGAGGCCATGAATGCGAAGTATCGAAACCTTGGATTCAAGGCTTTCGAACTTCGTCTGGTTACTGTGGACGAGCATACGGGACAGTGTGTTTACAGTCCGGAGGCAGCCAAACGCCTGGCAAATATTCTTGCGAAAAGTGAAAAAGCTGAAGACACGTGTGCTGCGGAGGAGGAGGATCCCCCGGAGGACACAAAATAAACGTTACGTGTTTTTAAGGGAGGTACGTGATGGCTCAAGTAACGCCAATGTATTTCGACGATACAGAGGTGGCCCCCTCGATAATGGGGGATGCAGACACACTACTGGTGGCAGGTATCGATGCTACCGGAACATTGACCATAGGTGGTGAGTCTTCAACCACGGCGATTACCTTGGGTCAGGCGGGAGTGGCAACAACGGTCGTTGGCCGTGTTGCTGCGGGTGCCAGCGGGTTTATCGGGGTGCGTACAGGGACGGGGTCGCCGGAAGGTGTTGTCACCGCGGATTCAGGTGATACCTATTATGACGATTCCGGTGATGCGCTGTACGTGAAGGAGGGTGACGGTACAAACACAGGTTGGGTGAACGTCGGCACCTCCGGATCGATGACCAGCTTCACACTGACAGGTGATTCTGGAACTCCACAGACCATTAGCGACGGAGACACGGTCGACATTGCTGGTGGTGATGGCGTTGACACCGTGGTCGGAGCGACGGATACCGTCACCGTGGCTGTGGATTCCACGGTTGTTCGTACGTCGGGAAATCAGAC